>OISU01000068.1_pt1 | contig 31530 bp, 20 predicted proteins | sample 1586491 | NCBI WGS metagenome assembly OISU01 (sample SAMN02674970, study PRJEB24791) | human gut metagenome, SKBSTL043 | isolation source: stool | host: Homo sapiens | place: USA
AACTTGAGCGATATTTTTTTGACGCATAGATACTAGCATCGCGGACACGCTTACGATAACCCCTCGTTTTCAGCATCCCTGGAGTCCACGTCCTCAACAAGGTAAAAATCAAGCAAACGAATCGTAACTATCTGACACATAACTATTTCATGGAATGCAACCCGTATATTCAGAAGTAGCCTCGAAGGGTCTTACCTCCACAAAAAATACAGGTTTTCTCACGCCAAATGGCGATATTTGCCGTCTTTTGTAGGTGTTTTGCGCTTGCAAACCTCTCTCTCTTGGGCAAATAGCGTTGCCATATTGTCGTCTATAAACGATAAAAATATTTATCTCTCCAACAGGATTCTGTTTCAATAGTAAAGAAGTATGACAAAATACAAGAGTATAGTCATAGCTTGATCCATCTGCTGGTGGATTGGCATATAGGGTCTTCGTAGCCAAAAGTTCGTAATCGTATCCTTTCAGAAATGGTGTTAGCCTGTCCTTACAACCTTACAACATTACAATATTACATTATTACGTTTTCACTTTCCCACTTCCCTCTTTCGGACTTTCGCAGTCGGAACCGACATCTTTGTCCCCGACGTGAAACGTGGCGCGAATGGTTCGCTTGGATGATGGGCAACCTCCCGCTTGACCTGCTCATCTGAGAGACCGCATCCGCGGTCCTGGCGGAGCGTTGCTGGATACCTATTGAAGGCTTTCACAAGTTATCCCCTACTCTTTCTTTGCCTTTCAAAGCTAAGCGAGGGGGATTTCGTTGATTTTGCAAGTAAACGGGGAAGCGGGACGAGGGTTGTCGCTGCGGGTAAAAACGGGCAAAGAAGAGGGCGGACGCATTATTTCCGAAAAAACAGTAAGTAAGTCGGCTTTTTTTTGTAACTTTGCACCCGCAAAACATTAATTTATCAAAATCAGAGAATTAAAAAACAGAAATGGACTGGTTAGTAAAACTATTTACGACCCCTGACAGTGTGGCGCACATTGCTTTGCTCTACGCTGTTGTCATTGCCGTGGGAGTCTATCTTGGCAAGATCAAGATAGGCGGCATCTCCTTGGGAGTCACCTTCGTGCTCTTCGTGGGCATCCTCGCAGGTCACGTCGGATTCACAGGCCCGGTGCCCGTGCTGACTTTCCTGCAAGACTTTGGTCTGATCCTCTTCGTCTTTATGATTGGTCTGCAGGTCGGACCAGGATTCTTCGAGAGTTTCGGCAAAGGTGGTATCAAGCTCAACATGCTCTCCACCATCACCGTGGTGCTCAACGTGCTGGTGATGTTTGCTTGCTACTACATTTTCTTCGACACCAAAGACCCCAACAACCTGCCGATGATGGTCGGTACGCTCTACGGAGCCGTGACCAACACGCCGGGACTTGGTGCCGCCAACGAGGCCCTGCAGTCCGTTTTCACCAACGGCAACCCGCCCTCCATCGCCAACGGCTACGCCTGTGCCTATCCGCTCGGTGTGCTAGGCATCATCGGTACGACGCTGCTCATCAAGGTGCTGACGCGTAGCAACTTCGACGAGGAGAACGCCAAGCTGACCGCTGCCGAGAAGGGCAACCCTGCCGAGATGCCCTACAAGATGTACCTCCGCGTGCAGAACGCCCATATCTGTGGACGCAACCTGAAGGAGATCAGCGAGTTTCTCAACCGCGACATCGTGGCCTCGCGCATGGTCCACGAGGGCAAGATGTGTGTCCCCAACCGCGACACCGTCTTTGAGCTCGGCGACGAGGTGCTGATCGTCTGCGCGCAGACCGACGCCGAGGCCATCAAGGCTTTCATCGGTACGGAGATCGACGGCGAGTGGATGGACAGCGACGACGAGAAGCAGCCGCTCATCAGCAAGCGCATCATCGTGACCAATCCCGACATGAACGGCAAGACGCTGGGTAAGATGCACTTCTCCAGTGTCTATGGCGTCAACGTCACGCGTATCTCGCGCCTGGGCATGGACCTCTTTGCCAGCCGCAACCACCACTTCCACGTCGGCGACCGCATCAACGTGGTCGGTCCGAGAGACAACGTCAACCGCGTGGCCGAAATGATGGGCAACTCCGAGCGCAAGCTCAACGCTCCCAACCTCGGCACGATCTTCATCGGTATCATGGTGGGTCTGATCTTCGGTAGCCTGCCCGTGGCCATCCCGGGCATGCCCGTCCCCTTGAAACTGGGTCTCGCCGGTGGTCCGCTGATCATCGCCATCCTCATCGGCCGCTGGGGCACACGCTTCCACCTCATCACCTATATGACGACGTCGGCCAACCTCATGCTGCGTGAATTTGGTCTCGCCCTCTTCCTTGCCTCCGTCGGCATCAAGGCCGGAGCAGGATTCTGGGAGACGGTGGTGGCCGGAGACGGACTGAAATATGTGCTCTGCGGATTCCTGATCACGATCATCCCGATCTTGATCGTAGGAACGATTGCCCGCCTGAAGTTCAAGTTCAACTTCTTCACCGTAATGGGCATGATAGCAGGTACTTACACCGATCCTCCCGCACTGGCCTACGCCAACAGCGTCTGCCAGGGTGAGGCTTCCGCCATCGGCTATTCCACGGTCTATCCGTTGTCGATGTTCCTCCGCATCCTGGCGGCCCAGGTGGTCGTCCTATTCTTCTGCGGAGTGTAGAAAAGACGGACTGATCAACAGTCTGTAGAAAAGACGAACTGATCAACACGGTCATAACTCCTTGGTGGGGGATGGAATGCGTTCCGTCCCCCATCATTTTTTTCTGTGGAAAGATCCTATGGTTTGCGCGCATTGCGCGTAGGCCCCCATTTTGTCCGCTTTTTCTTTCCCTATGTCTGTGAAATCTTGTACCTTTGCACTTGCAATTAGAATCACATCTAATAGAAATGGGATATCTCACAACAGAAAAGAAAAAAGTTACCGTCAAGACATTCGTAGAGATGAAGCGCGACGGCAACAAGATAGCCATGCTCACGGCCTACGACTACACGACGGCACGACTGATAGACGAGGCGGGCGTTGACAGCATTCTGGTCGGCGACTCGGCCTCCAACGTGATGCTGGGCAACGACTCCACCCTCCCCATCACCCTGGACGAGATGATCGTCTATGCGCGCGGCGTGGCAAGAGGTTGCCAACGGGCGCTGGTGGTCTGTGACATGCCATTTGGCAGTTATCAGGTCTCGCCGGAGGAAGGCGTGCGCAACGCCGTCAGGCTGATCCGTGAGACGGGCGTCGATGCCGTGAAACTCGAAGGCGGCGAGGAAGTCGCGCCCACCATCGAGCGTATCGTCAACGCGGGAATCCCCGTCGTGGGCCACCTCGGGCTCACCCCGCAGAGCATCCACAAGTTTGGAGGCTACGGTGTGCGCGCACGCAGCGAGGTGGAGGCCACGAAGCTCATCGCCGACGCCCAGGCGCTGGAGAAGGCGGGCTGCTTCGCCGTGGTGCTGGAGAAGATACCGTCCTCGGTGGCCCAGCAGGTGACGGATCTGCTCAGCGTGCCGACCATCGGCATTGGCGCTGGCAGCCACTGCGACGGCCAGGTCTTGGTCTATGCCGACGCCATGGGCCTGACACAAGGTTTCGAACCGAAGTTTCTCCGCGAGTTTGCCGCCATGGGCGAGGAACTGCGCCGCGGCGTAAGGGCCTACTGCGAGGCCGTCAAGGGCGACGAGTTTCCCAACGAAAGTGAAAGCTATTGATATTCCCTTATGGACACACAGAACACACCGATACACATACGCATCTGGAGCCGCCACTTCTGGATGCTGGTTCTCGCCAACCTGCTGCTGGGCGTCTCCGTCTTCATGCTTCTGCCCTATATCCCCGCGCAGATGCAGGCTGACGGCTACACGCTGAGGGACGTGGGACTGGTCATGCTGGCCTTTGGACTGGGCATCGTGATCCCTGGCCCCTACGTCTCCTACTTCATCGAGCGCTTTCGCCGCAACAAGGTCTGCCTGCTCTCCATCCTCCTCCTGGTGGTCTTCTCGGCCATTCTCTACGAGGCGGACGTACAGAAGGTCTTCCACATCGGATTCTCCGGCACGCTGGCCGTGCGCGTCCTCCAGGGCTTCTGCTACGGACTGACCGAAATGGTGGTCTATAGCACGCTCGTGCTCGACACCTGCGAGTCGCTCTACCGCACGGAGGCGAGCCACGTGCTCTCCTGGACGGGCCGCTGCTCGCTGGCCCTGGGTCCGCTCGCGGCGATGATCATCAGCCAGGTCTTCGGGGTTTCCATCCTGCCGCTGGCCTCCGCAGGCTGCGCCCTGCTCTCGGTCATCCTGATGTACGTGATTCCCTTCCCCTTCCGCGCGCCCAACGAGGTGGTGAGGCCCTGGAGCCTCGACCGCTTCTTTCTGCCGAAGAGCACGCCGCTCGTCGTCAACACCATCCTGATCACGGCCACCTTCGGACTACTCCTCTCCTTGCCCCTGAGCCTCACCTTCTACGCGCTGATGCTGCCGGGATTTCTGCTGGCCCTGCTGGCGGAGAAATACGTTTTCGCCAATGCTGAACTGGAGAGCGAGGCCATCACGGGACTGATCGTCCTCTTTGTGGGCTTCCTGATGCTGCTGACGCGCAACTTCGACTGGGTCTCGCCCTATGTGGCCGTGATGGCGGGATTCGCCTTCGGACTGCTGGGCAGCCGCTTTCTGCTCTTCTTCATCAAACTCTCGCAACACTGCCAACGTGGCACGGTGCAGAGCTCCTTCTTCCTCTCGTGGGAACTGGGCCTTTGGCTGGGCCTGTACGCGGGATTTGGCCTGCTCCACCGAGACCTCCACTCGGTCGTCGTCTGCTCGATCGTACTCATCGGCGTGGCGCTGCTGGTCTATCATTTCCTCATCCACGGATGGTATGTCACTCATAAAAACAGATAATCATGACAGAAAAGTTCATCTATAACGACGAGCGATTTGCTGACATCGAGATGCTCCGCTACCCGCTCCTGGGTTTTGAGGCACTCTCGCTCCAGCAAAAGCTCTATATCTACTGTCTCTCCGAGGCCACGCTCTACGGACGCGACATCACCTTTGACCAGTTCGGACGCTACAACCTCGTCATCCGCAAGACGCTGGAGGCGGTGCTGCGCCACTACGAAGGGGACCGCACGACGAAGGACTTCCTCGGTTTCGAGACCTATCTGAAGCAGGTGTGGTTCGCCAGCGGCATCCATCACCACTATGGCTGCGAGAAGTTTGTGCCCACGTTCTCCGAGGACTTCCTCCGCCACGAGGTCCTTGCGATCGACCCCGAGGCACTTCCCCTGGCACCAGGGCAGACGACCGGCAAACTGCTCGACGCGATCTGCCCCGTACTCTTCGACCCGCAGGTGCTGCCGAAGCGCGTCAACATCGCCGACGGCGAGGACCTGGTGAAGACATCGGCGTGCAACTACTATCAGGGGGTGACGCAACAGGAGGCGGAGGACTATTATGCCCAGCAGCGCGGCGACGAGGCAGAGCCTCCATCGTGGGGACTCAACACCACGCTCGTCAAACGGGACGGACAACTCCAGGAGGAGGTTTGGAAAATCGGCGGAAAATATTCCGCGGCCATAGAAAAGATCGTCTATTGGCTGGAGAAAGCCCGGGAGTATGCCGAGGGCGAAGGACAGCGCCGCGTCATCGACCTGCTCATCCACTACTATCAGACGGGCGACCTGCGCGACTTCGACCGATATAGCATCGCGTGGGTTGAGACCCACGAGGGGAGCATCGACTTCATCAACGGTTTCATCGAGGTCTATGGCGACCCGCTGGGACTGAAAGGATCGTGGGAGGGAATCGTCGAATATCGCGACGAGGAGGCCACACGCCGCACGCGTGCCATTGCGGACCGTGCACAATGGTTTGAGGACCACTCGCCCGTGGATCCGCGCTTCCGCAAGCCAAAAGTAAAGGGGGTCTCGGCCAATGCGGTCTGTGCGGCCATGCTCGGCGGCGACGAATATCCTGCTTCGGCCATCGGCATCAACCTGCCCAACGCCGACTGGATCAGGGCCCAACATGGTAGTAAGTCGGTGACAATCACCAATCTGACGCACGCCTACGACGAGGCGGCGCGGGGCAATGGGTTCCGCGAGGAGTTTATCCCTGACGATGCGATTCGCGAGATGGTGAACGCCTACGGCGACCGCTGCGACGATCTGCACACGGACCTCCACGAGTGTCTCGGACATGGAAGCGGACGCTTGCTCCCTGGGGTGAGCGCCGAGGCCCTGCGCAATTATGGAAGCACCATCGAGGAGGCGCGCGCCGACCTGTTCGGACTCTATTTCCTGGCCGATCCGAAGCTCGTGGCGCTGGGCCTTCTGCCCAACCAGGAGGCGCATCACGCGCAGTATTATTCCTATATGCTCAATGGGCTGATGACGCAGTTGGTGCGCATCAAACCCGGACTGCAGTTGGAGGAGGCGCACATGAGAAACCGGGCGCTGATAGCCCGCTGGGCCCTCCAATTGGCGCAGGAACGGCAAACCTCGGACGCCAGGCCCGCCGTGGAACTGACGAAGGAGGCAGGAAAGACCGTCGTGAAAGTCAACGACTATGAGGCGTTGCGCCACATCTTCGCTGACGAACTGGCAGAGATCCAGCGCATCAAGAGTGAGGGCGACTATGAGGCGGCACGCCGCCTGGTGGAGCAGTATGGCGTCAAGGTGGAGGAGTCGCTCCATCAGGAAGTGCTCGATCGCTACGCAGGCCTTCACCTGGCTCCGTACAAGGGATTTATCAACCCCCGCATGACGGTCGTAAGAAATGAGGAGGGCCAACCCACCGACGTAGCCCTGGACTACACGGAAAGCTATACGGAACAGATGTTGCGCTACGGACGCGACTATGGCGTTCTCTGACAGAAAGTTCTCTTACTGAAGTTTCGCAAGTGGTTCAAGAACGGGCTGAAGGCCCAAAAGATCCTACTGCCCTTTACCTTTCCCTTCGGCCGGTGACCGTTGGTTCAGGGCGTGTGGAGCTTACATGCGAAAGTTGAGTTCTTTTACAGGCAATATTTTGATAGGAAGTTATCTGACAGACAACACTCTGATAGAATGCTCTCTGACAGAAAGATCTCTCTCCAAACAGAAACAAAACAATGGAAAAAGAAAAAGTAGAAGCGACGGTGAGGACAATCAAGCAGTCCTTCCGCCTGCTGATGAATGGTGTGACGGCGCAGTCGATGCGCGACAAGGGGGTGCAGTATAAGCTCAACTGGGGCGCCTCGCTGCTCCACCTGCGCGAGATGGCGGCAGAATATGAGAAAGACTACGATTTGGCCATTGCGCTTTGGAAGGAGCCGATCCGCGAGTGCAAGATACTGGCTACGCTGCTCATGCCTACGGAGAAGCTGCTGCCGGAAGTGGCCGAGATATGGATGGAGCAGACCGAAACGCAGGAGATGGCGGAGCTGCTGGCGCTCCATGTCTTCCAATATGTCGATTACGCGCCGCGCATGGCCTTTGCGTGGATCGCCAAGGACCAGCCGCTCTATCAGATCTGTGGCTACCATATTCTCTCGCGCCGCTTCGCCTCGGTTCAGATTCCTGACGAGCGTGGCATCAACGAATATCTCGACCAAGTGGAGACGGCTCTGACGGGCAAGGATTTGGCTGTCCGCCATGCGGCCTACAATAGTTTGATGCGATTCTGCGACTTAGGAGAAATCTATGAGTCGCTGGCGCAGAAAGCCCTCCAGTCAACGGGCTTGCTATAGAATCAACGGGCTTGCTATAGAATCAACGGGCCCTGCTATAGAATCAACGGGCCTGCTATAGAAGTTTTATTGTAGCCTTGGGTCTATCTTGCGTTGTTTCTCAAGAACAACTACAACTTTACAGTCCCAAATCCTGCTAAAATTTAAAAACAACAAATACAACTTTTACAACAAGTTACAACGCTTCGCCAGGACATCGCCTCTTCGAGGCCAATGCAGACCAAGGGTTGCTGCATGTAAACAACTATGAACAACGCTTCGCCAGGACAATCAGCAGGATAAGCCCAAGGCGAAGCGTTCCATTTCATGGTACCCTTTCTCGCCATGGCAAAACTCGGGCAAGCTCGGTTCTGCGCAGGGCTTGTCGAAAGCGTTGTATTTTGTTGTTTACCTTGCAGCAGGATATTAACACGCGAAGCGTGTAGGTTGTTATAAGTTGTAAAAGTTGTTCTAGTTGTTTTCCATCCTCAGCAGGAATTATCCAATGCGAAGCATTCCATTTCATGGTACCCTTTCTCGCCATGGCAAAACTCGGGCAAGCTCGGTTCTGCACATGGCTTGTCGAAAGCGTTGTATTTTGTTGTTTACCTTGCAGCAGGATGTTAACACGCGAAGCGTGTAGGTTGTTACAAGTTGTAAAAGTTGTTCTAGTTGTTTTCCCTACTCAGCAGGTCGTGTTGGAAACAATTCCGCGGCCAAGCATTCCGCGCAGCGCTCGCCGTCGATGGCTGCCGAGACGATGCCACCCGCATAGCCTGCTCCTTCTCCACAGGGGTACAAGCCGCGGAGGGAGACGTGCTGTAAGGTCTTGTTGTCGCGGAGGATGCGGACGGGGGACGACGTGCGGGTCTCGACGGCAATCATCACGGCCTCGTTGGTGAGGAAGCCATGAGCCTGGCGGCCAAACACTTCGAAGGCTTTGCGCAGGCGATCGCTGACCGGGCTGGGCATCCAGAAGTGGAGGGGCGAGGAGATCAGTCCCGGGGTATAGGAACTCTTGGGCAGGTCGAAGGACAAGCGGCGCTTGACGAAGTCGGCCATGCGCTGGGCCGGAGCCGTCTGCTTGTAGTTGCCCTGCTGCCAGCAGAGGCGCTCCAGTTGCTCCTGATAGGCCATCACGCGGAGCGCGTCGTCCAAGGGGCCGTTCTCCGTTTCCAGTACGGAGGCGTCGATATCTTCCGGCTCCAGCTGCACCACCATGCCCGAGTTGCTCCACTTCGAACCGCGGTTGGCCGGACTCATACCATTGGTCACCAACTGTTCGGGACCGGAGGCAGCGGGGATGACGAAACCACCGGGGCACATACAGAAACTATAGACGCCGCGGCCATCGACCTGCGTCACGAAGGAATACTCAGCAGCAGGAAGATACTTGCCACGGCCCGCAGGGTTATGATACTGTATCTGGTCGATGAGGGCAGAGGGATGCTCCAGTCGGACGCCCACGGCGATGCCCTTGGCCTCCATCTCGATGCGGGCGGAGGACAGGTAGTGATAGACGTCGCGGGCGGAATGGCCCGTGGCGAGCACCACAGGGCCGCGAAACTCGTGCTCCGTCTGCTGTCCTTCGTCGTCGCGGCTGACCGCCTCCACGCCCACGACCGACTGGTCTTGGACGATGAGACGCGTCATGCGGGTCTGAAAATGGACCTCGCCGCCACAGCCGATGATGCGCTTGCGCATGTTGGAGATGACGAGCGGCAGACGGTCTGTGCCGATATGGGGATGGGCGTCGGCCAGGATGGCAGCCGAAGCACCATGCTGGCAGAAGACGTTGAGGATCTTCTCCACGCTGCCGCGCTTCTTCGACCGCGTGTAGAGTTTACCGTCGGAGAACGCGCCTGCCCCACCCTCTCCAAAACAGTAGTTGGACTCGGGGTCGATGGTCTGCGTATGGGGGATGGCTGCGAGGTCGCGCTTGCGCTTCTCGACGCACTTGCCACGCTCCAGGACGATCGGGCGCACACCCATCTCTATCAGGCGCAGCGCAGCGAAAAGACCGCCGGGGCCTGCGCCGACAACGATCGCCGAGGGCTGGTCGCTGACGTCAGGATAGTCCGTGGGCGTAAACGGCTCCTCGGTCGGGAGCTCGTTGATGTAGGCCCGAACCTTGAGATTGACCAGCACGCGGCGGTGGCGCGCGTCGATGGATCGCTTCACGACCCGCACGGCGCGAATGGCCGCTACGTCAAATCCTTTCTCCTGAGACAGGTATTGTCTGATGGTGTCCTCCGAGTAAGCCTCCTCAGGGAGCAGGCGGAGCTGATATTCTTCTACCATGCGGGTTTCGCTATATTGAGTTGTCTGTTTGTGAATGTGCTACGGAAGGAGTCTGGGGAACGATCTTCCTATTTTTATATTCAATCTCCTTATTATATATTCGATCTTCTTATTAAAATATCCGATCCCCAAACCTTGTTCTTCCACCTAAATCTATTCTCCTGACTATATCCTCCGTATATATTAAGGAACGAGCAACTTAAACTGGTCTGCATCGTCGAGGACGGGGAACTCCTTGCGGAAAGCCTTCAGGCGATCGAGGTCGATCTCGCCCGTCACGATACTCTCCACGCCCTCTTCGGCCTTGACGATGGTCTCTCCGAAGAGGTCCACCAGCTTGGATCCGCCAGCATACTGGCCATTGGCATCCGAGCCCACGCGGTTGACGCCCACGACATAGGCTTGGTTCTCGATGGCGCGGGCGCTGAGCAGCGTGTCCCATACCTTCTGTCTGCCCTGCGGCCAGTTGGCGACATAGATCGCCAGGTCGTAGTCGCCACGGTTGCGGCTGAAGACGGGGAAACGAAGGTCGTAGCAGACCTGCAGCAGGATGCGCGCGCCACGGTAAGGAATCACGACGCGACGGTGGCCCGGCGTAAAGGCCTCCTGCTCATGGCCGTAGGTGAAGAGATGATGCTTGTCGTAAGAAGCCAACAGGAGGTCGGGACTGACGAAATACATGCGGTTGTAGTAGTTCTCGCCCACCTTCGTGGCCACGCTGCCCGCCAAGGCACAGTTGCGCTGGCGCACGGTGTTGCGCATCCATTTGAGGGCCAATCCTTCGTCGTCGGCCACGGTCTCGGGGTTGGTGTCAAACCCCGTGGTAAACATCTCGGGCAGCACGATGAGGTCGCATTCGCCAACGCCCTCCAGCAAATGGTCCAAGTGTGCGAGGTTCGCTTCGGGTTGTCCCCAAATGATGTCCGTCTGTAACAGTGTAATTTTCATTTTGCTATACTTTTTTTCTTCTTATCCTGACAAGGAACCTTTTGTTTGAAGATGGGTTTGATTCCCCCTCCATGGTCGGGCGTTTGCGTGTACGTTGAAGATATTGGTTTTGGCTTCGTCCGTTGCGGCTTCCTTATTCGGTTACAAAGATACTAAAAAAAACGGAAAACAAGACAGAAATGGCGAAAAAAGGAATAAAAAACAACGTAAACACCCATTTTTTTTGGTGTTGGAGGGGTGAAAATGGGAAAGAAATGGGCCTGAGAGCGACAAAAATACGACCATTCACTTTTTTCTTCGTCGCTGGCGCCGATTGGCATAGTTTTTGTACCTTTGCACTATTATTATCGTATTTCCGAAAAAAGCACGAAGGAAATTCAAGCAAGGATGAAATTCTAACAAGGATTAAATTCAAGGCGAGAATAAAAATTCAAAGTACGAAGGAAAAATCAAAGAACGAAGGAAAATGGAACAGAACACAACCCCCGTATTGCTGCTCACAGGCTATTTGGGCAGCGGCAAGACCACCCTGCTCAACCGCATTTTGGGCAATCAGCGTGGCATTCGTTTTGCCGTCATTGTCAACGACATAGGAGAAGTGAACATCGACGCGAGCCTTATCGCGCGCGAAGGCATCGTCGGTCAGAGCGACGATAGCCTGGTGCCGCTGCAGAACGGCTGCATCTGCTGCACGCTCAAGATGGACTTGGTCCAGCAGTTGAGCGACCTGGTCAAGACGCACAGTTTCGACTATATCGTCATCGAGGCCAGCGGCATCTGCGAGCCGGCTCCTATTGCACAGACCATCTGCGCCTATCCTCAGATCTACCCCAACCTGGCGAAGGAAGGCGTGGCCAAACTCGATAGTGTGGTGACGGTAGTGGATGCGCTCCGCCTGCGCGACGAGTTTGCCGGGGGAAGCGACCTGGAGAAGGAGCACATCGAGGAGGACGACCTCGAAAGCCTCGTAATCCAGCAGGTGGAATTTTGCAATACGATCCTGCTCAACAAGGCCAGCGAAGTCTCCAAAGAGGAACTGGGCCGCATCCAGTCGATCCTGCGCCACATCCAGCCGCAGGCCGCCATCATCCCCTGCGACTATTGCGACGTGGATCTCAACCTGCTGCTCCACACCGAAGCCTTTGACTTTCAGAAGGTAATGACTTCGGCGGCGTGGATGGCAGCCATCGACGGGGACGAAAGCGAGGAAGGCCACGGGAAGGACCATGAGCATGATCACGAGGAGGACCACGATCACGGTCATGAGGAGGGCCAAGGCCACCACCACCATCACCACCACCATTCCCACGGTTTGGAGAACGAGGAGTCGGGCGAGGCTTTGGAGTATGGCATCAGCACCTTTGTCTATTATCGCCGCCGTCCGCTCGACCTCACGCGTTTCGACGAACTGGTGGCCTCGGCCTGGCCGAAGAGCGTGATCCGCTGCAAGGGCTTGTGCTACTTCCAGGACGAGCCCGACACGTGCTACGTCTTTGAGCAGGCTGGCAAGCAGGTGAGCATCCGCAACGCAGGAAAATGGTACGCGACAATGCCGCCCGCCGAACTCGACGCTTTCAAGCAGCAGAACCCGTCGGTCCTGAAAGACTGGGACGAGGAATATGGAGACCGCATGCAGAAATTGGTCTTCATCGGACAAAACATGGATCGGCAGGAAATAGAAAAGTTGATCGACCAGTGTTTGGACTAAAGGTCAGACTATAGAGACCTCGACTAAAGGGGTTTCAAATTGCCATCATCAAGTTCATCCGAAAAGATTGTTTGTGCTGTTCCCATACGCGCTGCTGAGTAGGAAAAACAACATGAACAACTTTTACAACAAGTTACAACTCTTTCGGTAAGCCATGAGCAGAACTGAGCTTGCTCAAGTTATGCCATGGCGAGAAAGAGTGCCATGTAATGCAACAGCTTCGCCTGGACATCGCCTCTTCGAGGCCCGTGTAGACCAAAGGTTGCTGCATGGAAACAACTATGAACAACGCTTCGCCTGGAAAAATTCGGCAGAGAATGTCCAAGGCGAAGCGTTATATTTTTGTTGTTTAGCTTGCAGCAGGATATAACACGCGAAGCGTGTAGGTTGTTACAAGTTGTAAAAGTTGTTCAAGTTGTTTTCCATATTCAGCAGGGTCAACTGTCCAAGCCGAAGCATTCCATTTTTCAGCTATTCCTTCCCCTGCGCAGCACTTTCCAGCACACTCTTGATGAAGGCGGGCGTAAAACCTTTTTTGCTCTTGGCCACGGCTTCGGGCGTGCCCGTGGAGAGCACTTGTCCTCCGCGCTTGCCTCCCTCCGGTCCCATATCGATGATGTAATCGGCGAGTTTGATCACGTCGAGGTTGTGCTCGATGATGAGCACGGTGTTGCCCCGGTCCACCAGCTTCTGTAGCACATCCATGAGAATGCGGATATCGTCGAAGTGGAGACCCGTTGTCGGTTCGTCGAGGATATAGAGCGTCTTGCCCGTATCGCGCTTCGAGAGTTCGGTGGCGAGTTTTACGCGCTGCGACTCTCCGCCCGAGAGCGTCGTGGAAGACTGGCCCAGTTTGAGGTAGCCCAGTCCCACATCCTGCAGCGACTTGATCTTGGGCAGAATCTGTGGCACATTCTCGAAAAACTCCACCGCCATATTGACCGTCATGTCCAGCACGTCGGCGATGGACTTGCCCTTGTAGCGCACCTCCAGCGTCTCGCGGTTGTAGCGCTTGCCATGACAGACATCGCAGGGCACCATCACGTCGGGCAGGAAGTTCATCTCGATCGTCTTATAGCCGTTGCCGCCACAAGCCTCGCAGCGGCCACCCTTCACGTTGAAGGAGAAGCGGCCAGGCTTATACCCGCGGATCTTCGCCTCGGGCAGTCCAACGAAGAGCGCGCGAATGTCCGAGAAGACGCCCGTATAGGTGGCAGGATTGGATCGCGGCGTGCGTCCGATAGGACTTTGATCCACCGTCACCACCTTGTCTATCAGTTCCATGCCCTCTATCTTCTCGTAGGCCATCGGCATCTTCAGCGAGCGATAGAAGTGTTGCGAGAGAATCGGCTGCAGCGTCTCGTTGATCAGCGTGGATTTGCCCGATCCCGACACACCCGTGACGACGATCAGTTCTCCCAGCGGAAACGCTACATCCACGTCCTTCAAATTGTTGCCCGTGCACCCACACAAAGCGATACGCTGGCCGTTGCCCTTGCGCCGATGGGCCGGCACCTCGATCGCCCGCTCATGGTTCAGATACTGCGCCGTGAGCGTATGGGTGTGGAGCATCTGTTGCGGCGTGCCCTGGAAGACCACTTCTCCACCCTTTCGGCCCGCCCGCGGTCCGATATCGACGATCCAGTCGGCGGCCCGCATCATGTCCTCGTCGTGCTCCACCACGATGACCGTATTGCCCAAGTCGCGCAGCGCCTTGAGCGAGTTGATCAGTCGGACGTTGTCGCGCTGGTGGAGTCCGATGCTCGGCTCGTCAAGGATGTAGAGCACATTGACCAGTTGCGAACCGATCTGCGTGGCCAGTCGGATGCGCTGGCTCTCGCCACCCGAGAGCGAGGCCGACTGGCGGTTGAGCGACAGATAGTCGAGTCCGACATCCAGCAGAAAGCGGATGCGCTTGCGAATCTCCTTGATAATCTCCGTGGCGATCTGCCGCTGGGTCTCGCCGAGGTGGTTTTCCACCTCCCCCATCCACTCATAGAGTTCGCCCAAGTCCATCTCAGAGAGTTCGGAGATATTCTTGCCCCAAATCTTGTAGGACAAAGCCTCGCGGTTCAGTCGCTGGCCCTGGCACTCGCCGCAGGTCACGTCGGCGATAAACTGTCCGCTCCATTTCTTTCCCGCGGCACTTTCGTCGCCCTCCATGACGGCCCGCAGATACTTCACTACGCCGTCGAAAGCCACAAAATAGTCCGTCGTCGTGTGGACCAGTTCCTTGGCGATGCGCACCTTCTCGAGCGCCCCATAGAGGATCTCGTCCATAGCCTCCTGGGGAATGTCCTTCACCGGAGACTTCAAGTCCAGGTCATATTTGGACAGAATCGCTTCTATCTGCCAAAATATCATCTGACTCTTGTATTTTCCCAGCGGCGCGATCGCCCCCTCGCGTATGGACTTTCTGTCGTCGGGAATCACCTTCTTCAGGTCGATCTCGCTGACCATGCCAAGTCCCTTGCAATGAGGACAAGCCCCCTCGGGCGAGTTGAAGGAAAAGATATTGGGCGCAGGATCCTTGTACGACAGTCCCGTCACGGGGTCCATGAGGCGCTTGGAGAAAAACTTCGCCTCGCCCGTGTCGGCATCGATGATCATCACCAGTCCGTCGCCCTGGCGCATGGCCGTAGCCACGGTCTTTTGCAGTCGCTGCGAGAGGTTGTCCTCCGTCTCGCCCAGGCGCGCGGCGAGTTTCATCTTATCGACCACCACCTCGATATTGTGGTTCTTGTAGCGGTCGATCTTCATGCCCTGGGTCAGCTCCTGGATTTTCCCGTCTATCCTTATATAAAGGTAGCCCTTGCGGCGCATGCTCTCAAAGAGTTCGCGGTAGTGGCCTTTGCGGTTGCAGACGAGCGGAGCAAGGATGAAAATCTTCTTGCCGAGATAGTCCTTGAGGATCATCGAGACCACCTTTTCCTCGGTATATTTCACCATTTTCTCCCCGCTCTGATAGGAGTAGGCCGTGGCGGCGCGGGCGAAGAGCAGGCGGAGGTAGTCGTAGATCTCCGTGGTCGTTCCCACCGTGGATCGCGGATTCTTGTTCGTCGTCTTCTGCTCAATGGCGATGACGGGGGAGAGACCCGTGATCTTATCTACGTCGGGGCGCTCCATATTGCCCAGGAAATTGCGGGCATAGACCGAGAAAGTCTCGATATAGCGGCGCTGGCCCTCGGCATAGATGGTGTCGAAAGCCAGCGACGACTTGCCCGACCCGCTCAAGCCGGTGAAGACCGTGAGCGAGTTGCGGGGAATGACGACATCAATATTCTTCAGATTGTGGACGCGTGCGCCCAGCACTTCTATTTTATCCTTGTCCATCGGTGGAAATACAATCTATTGGTTTGTGGGGTACGGAAGGTCTATTCCGTCACAGTTCCTGATCCCGCAGCCTCGTTGTAGGTGCGCAACAGGTTGACTGCCTTGCGAATACGGAAATGGCGTCCGTCCGCTCCCTTGGCATCCACGTTGAGGAAATAGACACCATCCTTGACGGGTTTGCCATGGAACGTGCCGTCCCATCCCTCCGCAGGGTTGTCCCAAGAAAAAATCTTCTGTCCCCAGCGGTTGAAGATCGTGGCCTGAAACTCCACGATACTCTGATAGGTGCTCTTGGCCTTGAACACATCGTTGACGCCATCGCCGTTGGGCGAGAAGGCATTGGGAAACTCGAGTTTGCTTTCGCTGATGGAAAACTCAAAGGGCGGAAAATCGTCGGTGGTGAAGCGGATCGTGTCCGAACCGTTGACAAACGAGACCGTGAGCGAGACGTGCTGCATACCGGCCTTGGTGAAGGTGTAGCTGGTGGTTTCGTCGTAGCGGACCAGGTAGGGATTCTGCACGTCGGATCCTTCGTAAAAGCGCCATTCGAAATGGGGCGTATAGTCGCCCACCTCGGTGACGCCAGCGTCGAAACTGACCTCTATCGGTGCGCTTCCCGTGTAGCTTCCGCCAGGTTCCATCGTCTGCTCCTCGCCGTTGTCGTCCATATACGTGGCAAGTGGCGAGAGCGCTTGTCCAAATGTCGCCTGTGTGCCCCAAAAGAGCACAAAAGCGGCCAAGATATGCTTGAAAATATGCCTCATCGTTGATATTTTGTGCAAATTTACGAAATTCTTTCCACTCCCATGCCAAAACCAACTATTTTTTGCTATCTTTGCAAGTGGTTAAAATAAAATTGGAAAAATGAGACATTGCTTGAGGATGTGGATCGCGGTCTTCGCCTCGCTGCTTTGCCTTCATGCGAGCGGTCAGGCCCCACAGTGGCAGGACCTGCACAAGGTGAAGCGGGGAGAAACCCTTTTCGGCATCGCCAAAGAATATAATGTGACGATTCAGCAGATCATAGACGCCAATCCGGAAATGAAAAAGGAGGGCTATGAGCTGCAGAAAGGTGCGTGGATAGTCGTCCCCTTTGGTAAGAAAGGAGACAAGCGCCGCAGCACGGCTTCCCCGCAAGCTGCTCCACAAGCTGCACAGGGACCGGTCTCGGCCCAGCGTCCAGCGGCTCCCGCCACGAAGAAGAAGGATGGCACGATCCGCGTGGGCGTGATGCTGCCGTTGCACAACGACGATGGCGATGGCCGCAGGATGGTGGAATACTACCGTGGTTTGCTCCTCGCCTTCAATCAGATGAAGGCCGAAGGCATCAACACTGACGTCCACGCCTGGAACGTAGCCAAGGACGCCGATATCCGCACGACGCTCCTCGACGCCAACGCCGCTTCCCTCGACATCATCTTTGGCCCGCTCTACACCCCGCAGGTGAAGCCGCTGGCCGACTTCTGCCGTCGCAACCAGATAGCGCTCGTCATTCCCTTCTCCATCGAGAGCCGGGAGGTGGAGAGCAATCCCCAGGTCTTCCAGGTCTATCAGACCGACTCGTTGCTCAACGCGATGGCGGTCAGCTGCTTCCTGGAGCGCTATCAGAACAGCCACCGTCCGATCTTCATCGATTGCAACGACCCGACGTCGCGCGTAGGAAAATTCACCCGCATGCTGAGACAGCAGCTCGACGCGGCCAAGATTCCCTACGAACTGACCAGCATCAACTCGTCGATGGCCGACTTTGCCAAGCATTTTTCTTCCAAGCAGCCCAACGCCGTGGTCCTCAACACCGAGAAGAGTCCGCAGCTGACGCATGTCTTCCATAAGGTGGACTCACTCACGGCAACGCGCCCGGGGCTCGCCATCTCGATGTATGGCTACAACGACTGGTTCATCTACCAGGACTATGACCTCAACTGGTTCTTCAAGTACAATACGTATATTCCCTCTACGTTCTTTTATAATAAGCAGTCGGACAAGACTTCTGCCCTGGAGAAACTCTACCAGGAAACGTATGGCGCAGCGATGGACAAAAACTACATCCCGCGCCTGGCCTTGACGGGCTACGACCACGGCGAGTATTTCGTGCGGGGACTCCGGCAGTATGGCGCCGCATTCAAGGGACTGGAGAAGCAGCCGACGAAATATAAGGCGCTGCAGACGCGGCTCCGTTTCCTGCCCATACAGGGCGGAGGACAGCAGAACAGGCAGTTTCAGCTGATCCACTTCAAGCCCGACCAAACCATGGAGAGCCTTACCTATTAGTATATGCTACCACAGATGATAGTCAAAGCAGAAAAGTCAATCTTTCGGTACGCGCAACCTTGGTCTTCCAAGCGATACGCCGGGCAGAAGCGGCTTCTCAGACCGATTCTCCTTCTGATGGCGGTGGTGTGCTCGCAGGCGCTCCAGGCGCAGGTGGGAGAGCACCGCAACGTGTTGTCGCTCGGAGTCAATGCGGGTTGCGTATTGTCCAACGTCGGTTTCGACCCGAGTGTGCCGCAGAAGATGCACGCGGGATTCACCGGAGGATTCTCAGTCCGCTATACCAGCGAGAAATATTTTTCCACGATCTGCTCCATTGCCGCGGAGGTCAACTATGCCTCGCTCGGATGGAAGCAGGACATCCTCACCCCCGCCGACCAGCCCGTCGTCAATGCCAATGGCAACGCAGAGGCTTACGAGCGCACGATCAACTACGTGCAGATCCCGGTCTTCGCTCACCTGGCATGGGGACAGGAGAACAAGGGCTGGAGTTTCTTCTTCAAGGCGGGTCCGCAGATCGGACTCTACTTGAGCGAATCGACCCAGCGCAACTATACGGCGCCCAACCTCGCCACCGACGGCACAGGACGCGCCAACACCATCGTGAAACAGGAGGACATGCCCGTAGAGACGAAGTTCGACTACGGCATCGCTGCAGGACTGGGTACGGAATGGAGCCATCCGCGCCTGGGCCACTTCCAGTTGGAGGCGCGCTACTACTACGGTCTCGGCAACATCTACGGGAGTTCGAAGAGCGACTTCTTTGGCAAGTCCAACTTCGGCAACATCGTCGTCAAGGCTTCCTACTTGTTTGACATCATCAAGAAATAACATCATCACAAAATAACAGAATAAAACAGAAAGAAATAATAACTCAATTACTAACTCTTCCGACCGCAAGGAAGGAACTAAAATTTCAAAATCATCTATGTTTTCAAATCAACCTAAAGGACTCTGGGCCTTAGCTTTGGCAAACACAGGCGAGCGCTTCGGCTACTACACGATGCTGGCTGTGTTCTTGCTCTATTTGCAGGCAAACTTCGGTTTCGCCACTGGTACGGCAAGTACGATCTACTCCACCTTCCTCATGATGGTCTATTTCCTGCCCATCATTGGTGGTATCGCTGCCGACAAGTTTGGCTTTGGCCGTATGGTCACCACGGGTATCTTTATCATGTTCCTCGGCTACCTGGTGCTCTCTCTGCCGCTGGGTAAGGACACGGTTGCCATTGCCGCAATGGGTCTGTCGCTCATCCTCATTGCCTTGGGTACGGGTCTCTTCAAGGGTAACCTCCAGGTGATGGTGGGTCGTCTCTATGACGGTCCTGACTATTCCTCTCAGCGCGACTCCGGTTTCTCGTTGTTCTATATGGCCATCAACATCGGTGCCATGTTCGCCCCGACCGCTGCCATCAAGATCATGGAGTGGGCTCAGGCCTCTCTCGGCGTCAGCGAGGCTGATTCATACCACTTCGCCTTTGCCGTGGCTTGCGTATCGCTGATCGTCAGTATCGCTATCTACTACGCCTTCAGCTCCACCTACAAGCACGTCCTCGCCAGCGAGGGCAACCAGAAGGCTGCCAACGCTGCTGCCTCCAATGCTCCCGAGCTTTCCAAGGCCGAGACCAAGGAGCGCATCGTCTGCCTCTGCCTGGTGTTCGCCGTCGTGATCTTCTTCTGGATGGCCTTCCACCAGAACGGTAATACGCTCACGCTGTTTGCACGCGACTTCACACAGACCAGCGCCGAGGGCGTTCAGTCTATGCTCTTCGACGTGACCAACCTCGTGGCCTGCATCTTCGTGGTCTATGCCTGCTTCTCTCTTGCCCAGAGCAAGACCGCCAAGGGCAAGTTTGTCTCACTGGCCGTGATCGCAGCTGCCATCGCTTTCTTGTTCTACAAGTACAACAGCCTGGATGGTGCCATCGACGTGAAAGCTCCGATCTTCCAGCAGTTCAACCCGTGCTACGTCGTGGCCCTCACTCCGGTGAGCGTGGCGCTCTTCTCTTGGCTCAACAAGATCGGCAAGGAGCCGACCTCTCCTGAGAAAATCGGTCTCGGTATGCTCGTCGCTGCCCTCGGCTTCGTTTGGATGGCCGTTGGCTCTATGGGTCTTGAGTTGCCGCTCGTCCAGGGCAATGCCGCTACGGAGGGTCCGCGTGTCAGCGCCAACCTCTTGATCTCCACCTACCTCATCCTCACCTTCGCTGAGCTCCTGCTCTCTCCGATCGGTATCTCCTTCGTGTCGAAGGTGGCTCCTCCCAAGTATGCCGGTCTGATGATGGGTCTGTGGTTTGGTGCTACCGCCATCGGCAACCAGCTGGTGATGGTGCCTGGTATCATGTGGGGTCTCAACTTCAACCTCGTCACCATTTGGGGTGTCCTCGCTGGCATCTGCCTGGTGTCTGCCCTGTTCATCTTCTCTATCATCAAGAAGCTCAACAAGGTAAGCTAAGCCGCATCCGGAGGCGCAGGATCATCCCTTGAGGAAGGGAGCGATCCTCCGCCCTGCCGCTTGATATCGTGTCGGAATAGTAAGTCGAAAAGGCTGCTATTCCGACATTTTTTTGCTCCGAAGATTCTTTTCCTGATTATAACCATTCTGTCATACAGAAAAGAAGGGAGGAATGTTTGGGCCGTTCGACTTTATTTCATACCTTTGCAGAACCTTATCAAGACAAGGCAACGCCCTTTCGTGACAAGGCTAAGCCTCTTTCGTGACAAGGAGAAGCACTTTTCGCGAGAATGAAAAAACCTTTCGTGGCAAGGCAAAAACCTTTCGTGAGAAGGCAAAACCTCTTTCGTGACAAGGAGAAGATTACCCCATTTCCCCTTGTCAAAGGAATGAGACAAAGTAAAGGTAAAAACCTAAAGACGAAAATTATAAAAGTAAACTACCGATTATGAAAAAAGCATTAGCGTTGGCCATGCTTGCCATGGCTGCCAACCAAGCTGCCGGACAGGGCCTGACCTACCCCACCCCTCCGACGGACAACACCGTGGATGAGTATTTCGGTGTGAAAGTAGCCGACCCCTACCGCCCCTTGGAGGACGACCATTCTGAGGCCACCATGCAATGGGTGGAGGCCGAGAACCAAGTGACACAGGACTACCTGGCCAAGATTCCCTTCCGCGGCAAACTCCTGAAGCGCCTGCGCGAAGTCTCCGACTACGGCAAGGTGGGAGCGCCCTTCTATGTCAAGGCCACGGGCAAGTGGTATTTCTACAAGAACAACGGTCTTCAGAACCAAAGTGTGCTCTACGAGATGGACGGCCTGGGGCAGGAGAAGAACGCTCGCGTCTTCCTCGACCCCAACCAGCTCTCTACGGACGGCACGGTGGCCCTGGGCAACATCAGTTTCTCCCACGACGGCAAATACCTAGCCTACGCCATCTCGCGTTCGGGCAGCGACTGGTCGGAGTTTTATGTGATGGACACGAAGACGCTCGAGGTATTGCCCGACCACATCGAGTGGGCCAAGTTCTCGGGTGCCTCCTGGCTCGGCGACGGCTTCTTCTATAGCGCCTATGACAAACCCGAGGGCAACGCCTATACGAGCAAGAACTCCACCCACAAGATCTACTTCCACCGCCTCGGCACGAAGCAGGAGCAGGACCAGCTCTTCTTCCAGAATCCCACCGAGCCGATGCACTTCTTCAGTACGTCGGTCAACCACGAGGAGACGGTGCAGTTCCTCTATGAGTCGGGCGGCGGCACGGGCAACATCTTCTATATCCGCGACTTGAAAAACAGCAACTCGCAGTTTACGAAGGTGGTCCCCAACATGGACTACGCCTACTCTCCCATCGCCACCATCGGCGACAAGGTCTATCTGCTGACCAACGACGGTGCGCCGATGTATAAGATCATGGTGATGGATATCCACAAGCCCGCGATGGAAAACTGGCAGACCGTCATCCCCGAGGGCAAAAACGTGATCGATGGCGCCAACATCATCGGCGGCGAACTCTATGTGAGCTACCAGCAGGACGCCTGCAGCCACATCTATGTCTATGACCTCAACGGCAAGATGCAGCAGGAGGTAAGCCTTCCGGGCATTGGCAGCGCCAGCGTCAGCGGCAACAAGGACAGCAAGGAGTGCTTCGTCAGCTTTGCCTCCTTCACGCAGCCCTGGACGGTCTATCAGTATGACCGCGCCGCCAACTCGCTGCAGCCCTATGCCGTGCCCAAGGTCAACTTCAAGCTCAGCGAGTATGAGACCAAGCAGGTGTTCTACACCAGCAAGGACGGTACGCGCGTGCCGCTCTTCATCACCTACAAGAAGGGCCTGAAACTCAACGGCAAGAACCCGGTCTATCTCTATGCCTACGGCGGTTTCAATATCTCGATGAATCCCTCGTTCTCCGCTTCCCGCATCCCGTTCCTGGAGCGCGGCGGCATCTATGCCCAGGCTTCTCTCCGTGGCGGCGGCGAGTATGGCGAGGCTTGGCACGAGGCGGGTACGAAGATGCAGAAGCAGAACGTCTTCGACGACTTCATCGCTGCTGCTGAGTATCTGATCAAGGAGAAATACACCAGTTCGCCCTACCTCGCCATCGTCGGTGGCAGCAATGGCGGACTGCTCGTCGGCGCTTGCATGACGCAGCGTCCCGACCTCTTTGGCGTCTGCATTCCCTCTGTGGGCGTGATGGACATGCTCCGCTACCATAAGTTCACCATCGGCTGGAACTGGGCTCCCGACTATGGTACGAGTGCCGACTCCAAGGAGATGTTTGAGTATCTGCGCGGCTACTCTCCTCTGCACAACATCAAGAAGGGCGTGAAGTATCCTGCCACCCTCATCACGACGGCAGACCACGATGACCGCGTTGTTCCCGCCCACAGCTTTAAGTTTGCTGCCACGCTCCAAGCCGACAACGCCAGCGACAAACCCACCCTCATCCGCATCGACAGCAAGGCGGGCCACGGTGGCGGCAAGCCCGTCAGTAAGCAGCTGGAGGAGCAGGCCGACATCTATAGTTTCATCCTCTACAACATGGGATTGAAGTACTAAGATTCCGATTTTGATTTGACCCAAATTCGATAAGGGGGAAGAAAGTTTGATGGCTTTCTTCCCCCTTATAATTTCTGTCTGCCCTTGCAGACTTAGTCTATCTTGCTTGGCGTGCTCGCGCGTCAGAACAACTCGTGGTCGGGCACCTGCGCGTCAAATGAGAGGTTGGAACCGTCCTCCGTCAGGTTGACCAGGATGGAGTCGCCCTCCTTCATTTCGCCACTCAGGATGCGCTCGCTGAGTCCATCCTCGACGTAGTTTTGGATGGCGCGCTTCAGCGGACGCGCACCAAACTGGACGTCGTAGCCCTTCTTGGCCACAAACTCCTTGGCAGCGTCAGAGAGCTTGAGCGTGTAGCCCAGTTCACCGACCCGCTTATACAAGCCCTTGAGTTCGATATCGACAATCTGCTTGATGGCGTTGAGGTCCAGCTGGTCGAAGGTGATGATCTCGTCCAGACGGTTGAGGAACTCCGGCGAGAACTGCTTGCTCAGACTCTTCTGTATGATGGACCGAGCATACTCCTTGTCCTTCTCGTTGCGCGCGAAGCCCTCGGCACCACCCGCCGTGAATCCGATGCCACGGCCAAACTCCTTGAGCTGGCGCGTACCCGCGTTCGACGTCATGATAATGACCGTATTGCGGAAGTCGATCAGTCGTCCGTTGCCGTCCGTGAGTCGTCCCTCGTCGAGCACTTGCAAGAGGAGGTTGAAGACATTGCCATGCGCCTTCTCGATCTCGTCGAGCAAGACGATGGAGTAAGGATGGCGGCGCACCCGCTCCGTGAGCTGTCCTCCCTCGTCGTAGCCGACGTAACCCGGAGGCGCACCCACCAGGCGCGACGTGTTGAAGCTCTCCGTATATTCACTCATATCGACGCGGATCAGCGCATCGGCCGAACCAAACATATACTCCGCCAGTTTCTTGGCCAGGTAGGTCTTGCCCACACCCGTCGGACCCAGGAACATGAATGCGCCGATGGGATGGTTCTGCTCCTTCAGTCCCACGCGGTTGCGCTGGATGGCCTTCACCATTTTCTCGATGGCCTTGTCCTGGGCCACCACCACCTGCTTCAGTTCCGTCGCCATATTGCGCAGACGAAGGCCCTCCGACTGCTGCATGCGCTGCACGGGCACACTCGTCATCATCGACACCACATCGGCCACCTGGTCCTCCGTGATGGCCACCTGCTCGCCGACCTCGCCTTCCTCCCAGCGGTGCTGAGCCTCTTCGAGCTGCTTCTCGCGCTCCACCTGCTGGTCGCGGAAGCCCGCCGCCATCTCAAAGTTTTGGTTCTTGACCGCATTCTGCTTCTTCTGCTTGATCTCCTCGATCTCATTTTGCAGATCCACGATCTCCTTCGGCACCTCCGCATGCTGCAGGTGGATATGCGATCCCACCTCGTCGAGCACGTCGATGGCCTTGTCGGGGAAGAAGCGGTCCGAGACGTAGCGGTCCGTGAGTTTCACGATCAACTGGAGCACCTCGTCAGAATACGTCACCTGATGATGGTGCTCGTAGCGGTCCTTGATGTTCTTCAGGATCTGCAGCGTCTCCTCCGTCGTGGTCGGTTCGACGATCACCTTCTGGAATCTACGCTCCAGGGCACCATCCTTCTCGATCGACTTGCGATATTCGTCGAGCGTCGTGGCACCGATACATTGCATCATGCCCCGCGCCAAGGCTGGCTTGAGGATATTGGCAGCATCCATCGTCCCCGCCGCCGATCCCGCGCCGATGATGGTGTGGATCTCGTCGATGAAGACGATCACCTCCGGGTGGCGCTCTATCTCCTTGAGGATCGTGCGGATACGCTCCTCAAACTGACCCCTGTATTTCGTTCCCGCCACGATACTCGTCATGTCGAGCGACACGATCCGCTTGTTGAAAAGCGTGGGCGACGTGCGGTGCTGAACGATCATCTGCGCCAGTCCTTCTACGATGGCACTCTTGCCCACACCGGGTTCGCCGATGAGCACTGGATTGTTCTTCTTGCGGCGTCCCAGGATCTCGCTGACGCGGATGATCTCGCGCTCGCGGCCCACCACAGGGTCGAGTTTCCCCTCCAGGGCTGCCGCCGTGAGGTCCGTACCGAAGTTGTCGAGGGCCGGCGTCGCACTCTTGGTCTCCTTGGTGCGCGTCTGCTGCGCGCCACCAGCCTGGCTGCGCGCCTCCTCGCGATCCTCCTCGTCGTCGTCGTTGAAGAGCATATCGTCGTCGTCATCATCGGACAAGTCGAGCCCTCCCTGCACGTCGTTGGCCAACTGGCGCAACAGCGCGTTGGCCTCAATGTAGTCGAGGTGGTGAGCCTGCAGCGTCATCTTCGCGCCCGTGTCTGTCTGGTCGTGGAGAATGGCCAGGATCAAGTCTTCCACATCGACAATCTTGCGATGCTGGATGCGCGCCTCCAGTACTGCGAGGTGCAGCACGTTGGCAGCACGGTCCGTGACGTTGATCTCCTCGTAGATCCGCTTGCTCTCCTCCTTGTTCGAAGAGGCATACTGCTCCAGCTCCTTCTTGACCGTGGGCACGTCGAGGCTGAGCGTCGAGATGACCCTTTGTATCTTCGGATCAGAGAGCCTGAAAACAGCCAGCAACAGATGCTCCGGAGCCACCGAGGGACAGGACAGTCTGTCGGCTTCCTCGCGGCTGAAGGCGAGCACCTCCGAGAGTTCTTTAGAGAATTGACTTATCATCTTGACTTTCGTGATTTTCTTTTAGAATACAATTTCTTTACTTGTTCAATACAACTTGTTCAATTGCAAAAGTATAGAGCAAAAGACATGCCAAACCCTTCTAAGTTTGACCTTCACTCAGGTTTTTGTCAGCATGTGCGTCAGTTCCGGGTCTTTTGACCTTGATTTGGCAGCGGCTTTTCTTTTTCAGCCACCGTGCCTTACGCTGCTCGTAGTCGGCACGGTGGCGCTCCAAGAAGTTATCTGCCATTGAAAGTACTATGTATGACAGAGAGGAGGATGGGCTGGTTGGCGTTGTTGGGGCCACCCACGAGTCGTGTGCTGGAGAGCGACATGTCGTGGGAGCACTTTGTCACGCGTGTTATCTTCGTGCCAGAGCTACCCGTGATGGTCGTTGTCGCCAGACTGATCGGCACGAGCACCGCCTTGTTCCAGTTGGCATCCACCTGTCCGGCCCGGCGCTTCTTGATCATATAGTTGACCAAGCCCGAGATGTTGTTGAACGTATAGCCGTTCACCGTCGCGCTATAGGCTGCGGTGAAACTCGTCTTGTAGTCGGGGATGCGGTTCTCGGCGAAGAACGTATGGAGCTCGTCGAGCGGAAGGATCAGCACCGTTGTCGGCGCACTGAGCAGGAAGTCGGAACTGATCGTGTTGTTGATGCGCGGGAAGGTCACCTTCGCCGTGTTGAGCGTGTCGTTCTCGTGTCCCCTCATGATCTCATCCACCGGCAACGTGACCTCGGTGAAGAGGCCCGCCGGGCTTTTCAGATAACTGCATCCCGTCTGTGCCGCGAGACTTGCCAGCAGGTTGTTGTCGTTGCTGAACGTCGTCGTCTGCAGCACCTCCTCCGTACTGGCCAATGAGGTCGAGGTGACGGAGTCCTTGCCGTTGATCTGCGAACGGAAGTAGATATTGAGCTGGGCGTTGGTCACATACGCCATCGAGCCGATGCCGTTGGTCACCTTGAAGAAGAAGCCCGGGCTGATCTCGTGTAGGAAGCGGTAGCTGTTGCGGAACGCCTCGGACGAGGCATAGTACTTCCGCATCAGGTACGTGCCATAGTTGTTGTAGCTGACGCCGTCCTTGTCCGTATAGGCGTCGTCCAGTCGGATGGCGATCGCCTTGTTGGTGTACTTGGCGCCGCGCGTCTGGTCCGCCAGCGTATAGGTACGCTCCTGCTTGATGCCCCCTTGGCGCAGGTAGCCGTGGAGCGCCGGATTGAAGTTGGAATAGATCACCGATCCCTCCTCCAGCGGCCGCCCCATCTCGTAGGCCGAGAGTTTCATCTGTGCCAGCGAGTCGCCATAGAAGTCGTTATAGACCAGCAGGATCTCGCACGAGTCGGCGATGATCTCCCCCTGGTCGTTGCGGCTGAGGATGCTGTCGGCAGCCGCGATCTGATAGTTGCTCAGCGGATGCAGCTGCGCCATGAAGTCGCCCGTCACGTAGTTGCCCGTCTCTGGATCCTTCACGCGGCCGAGATAGCCCGTGATGTTGCGTGCGATGACCGAGTCGGCCATGATGGTGCGCGTGCTGAGCTGGAAGGTGTCAGCCTTGACAGTCAACTTGTCGGGATTGTCTATCAGCGAACCGCCGATGTTGTCGGTCGTGTCGTCGCAGGCGGCCAGCGAGAGCGCCGTGGCAGCCAGGGCAAGGCCCCAGACCAACTGATGGAATTTTATCATTTGCTTGTAATGGTCATAAAATCTATTACAACAGGAGGCCACGTCCTTCCTTATCAACAAGGCGCACGGTCCCCCTGCCCGAGGGTACGTCAGAGACGCTGTCTCCGCCTATTCCCCCAACAATTTGCCATAGAAGTCAGCATAGAGTCCCTTGAGCTCTGCCTCTGCCTGCGGATGGACGATCAGCGGCTTGTTCTCGCTCTGCGCATAACGGACGAGTTCGGCGTTGACCTGGTCGTCCACCTGTACGACACCATCGCTATAGTCGATGGCCAGTTTGCCCAGTTCCACGGCGTCGAACGTGTCGCCATACTTCTCGATCAGTTCGGCCTTGGCCTCCCTGAACGGCAGGGAGCGCCTGAACTTCTCCCCCAGGTCGCCCGCGGGCTGTTCGCCGAAGAGCGACGTCACCACCTTGGCATTGATAAACTGTGGTTCGTCGTGGTAGGCCGTCTTCACATAGAACGGTATCACCGAGCTCATCCAGCCTTGGCAGTGGATGATATCCGGCGCCCAGCGGAGCTTTTTGACCGTCTCCAGCACGCCGCGCGCGAAGAAGATTGCCCGCTCGCCATTGTCGGGATAGTCGTTGCCCAGCTCGTCCTTGGTCATGGCCGGACGATTCTGGTAGTAATCCTCATTATCAATAAAATAGACCTGGATGCGCGACTGCGGTATGGAAGCCACCTTGATGATGAGCGGATGATCCGTGTCGTCGATGATCAGGTTCATACCCGAGAGTCGGATCACCTCATGCAACTGGCCACGCCTTTCGTTGATCGTGCTCCACTTCGGCATGAAGGTTCTTATCTCGAATCCGGCTTCTTGCATTTTGGCCGACATCAAACCTCCCATCTCTGCCATCTGCGATTGGGTGACGTAAGGGGTGGTTTCCTGGTTGATAAACAATACTTTCTTTGCCATTCTAACTTGTTTTATCGTGATTATTTCTTGACAAAAGTCGCGATAAACACGATTTCCCAGGTGCAAAGTTACGATTTTATTCCCGAATTCACAGCGGCTTTTCAGATATTTTATCTAATGGCATCGGCATTTTATTATATTTTTCAGATTACTTTTTGCCTATTTCGTAAAAATGTTGTTACTTTGCACCCGAAATATTTTGCAGATAATGAAAGTATTTGAAAAAAACGCAGACTTGCAGAACGCGCTTTTTGCTGCGCGCAAGCAAGGACAGTCGGTGGGATTCGTCCCCACGATGGGTGCCCTCCACGAGGGCCACGCCTCGCTCATCAAACGTAGCGCCAAGGAAAACGACGTGACGGTGGTCTCCGTATTCCTCAACCCCACACAGTTCAACGACCCCGCCGACCTCGAACGCTATCCCCGCACACTGAAGGCCGACTGCGCCCTTTGCGAGGCTTGTGGCGCCGACTTCGTCTTCGCGCCTACCGTGAGCGACATCTACCCCACTCCCGATACCCGCCACTTTGAGTTTCCGCCCCAGACGACGGTCATGGAGGGCGCCCATCGTCCCGGCCATTTCAATGGCGTCTGCCAGGTGGTGAGCCGCCTGTTCTACATCGTCCAGCCCACCCGCGCCTACTTTGGCGAGAAGGACTGGCAGCAGATCGCCGTCATCCGCCGCCTGGTCGCCTACATCGGCAGCCGCGTGGAGATCGTCCCCTGCCCCGTGGTGCGCGAGGCCGACGGCGTGGCCTTGAGCAGCCGCAACAAGCTCCTCACCCCCGAGGAGCGCGCCATCGCCCCCCATATCGCCCGTGCGCTGATGGAGAGCATCGATTACGCCAAGACCCACACCGTCGCCGAGACCCACGACCACGTGGTCAGCACGATCAACGCCATCGACGGCCTGGAGGTGGAGTACTTCCAGATAGTGGACGGCAACACGCTCCTCGACGTCCAGGACTGGCAGGACAGCGACTATGTGGTGGGCTGCATCACCGTCTATTGCGGCAAGACCCCGATCCGTCTGATCGATCATATCAAGTATAAGGAATAACACACGCTACACTTTCTTTTTATATGTATATAGAAGTACTGAAAAGCAAACTGCACCGCGTCAAGGTGACCCAGGCCAACCTCAACTACATCGGCAGCATCACCATCGACGAGGACTTGATGGACGCGGCCAATCTCATCGCCGGTGAGAAAGTGCAGATCATGGATAACGACAATGGGGAGCGCTTCGAGACCTACGTCATCAAGGGCGAGCGTGGCAGCGGCTGCATCTGCCTCAATGGTGCGGCAGCGCGCAGGGTGGTCGTCGGCGACACCATCATCATCGTGAGCTACGCCCTGATGGACTTCGAGGAGGCCAAGACCTTCCAGCCCTCTGTGGTCTTCCCCGAGAACAACCGCCTCTGACCCCCTCGGCGGACTTTCCTCCGCCCAGGAGGCCGCCAGCGACGGTCTCGCTATCGCTAATCACGGTCCTGGTGCCGGCAAGGCACTGCCCAGACCCCAACCCAGTAGATAATCAATGAAGAAAACGATAACAGCATCGCTCCTGCTCCTCTCCTCCCTCGGACTCCATGCGCAGAGCGGCACCAACTCCCCCTACAGCCAGTATGGCCTGGGCGAACTCTCCGAACAGTCGGGCAGTTTCAGCCGCGGCATGAACGGACTGGCCTATGGCCTCCGGCTCAACAACCAAGTCAACGCCCTCAACCCGGCCTCCTACTCGGCCCTCGACTCGCTGTCGTTCATCTTCGACGCGGGCGTGAGCCTGCAGATGACGCAGTTCAAGGAGGGCGGCCGCTCCATCAGCGCGCGCAATGCCGACCTGGAGTATGTGGTGGCGGGCCTTCGCCTGTTTCGCCATGTGGGCGTGAGCTTCGGTCTGCTGCCCTACACCAACGTGGGCTACGACTACTCCAACTCCGCCCACATCAACGGCAGCCTCTCCCCCGAGTCGCCCACGGCCACATACAACAACAAATATAGCGGCTCGCAGGGCCTCCACCAGGTCTATCTCGGCGTGGGTGCGGAGCCGCTGCGCAATCTCTCCGTCGGTGTCAACGCCTCCTATCTCTGGGGTGGCTACACGAAGTACGTGACCAATACGTATAGCGACGCCTACGTCAATACGCTGCAGCGCACCTACACCGCCGAGGTGCGCAGCTACAAGCTCGACTTCGGACTGCAATACACGCAGCCCTTCAGCGCCAAGGACCAGGTCACGCTGGGTCTGACCTACAGCCTGGGCCACAGTCTCAACGCCGACCCCGAGCTCTCCGTCATCAAGAACAACTCCCAGTTGGCCGTGGCCGACACGACCCGCTTCCGTATCTCCAACGCCCTCGACCTGCCCCATGCCTTCGGCGTGGGAGCGGTCTATAGCCACAACGGCCAACTGATGGTCGGCGCCGACTACCAGTTGCAGAAATGGGGCAGCCTCGACTACCCGCAGTATTCCGACCAGGGCGGCTACGGGCTCCAGAGCGGACTGCTCAAGGACCGCCACAAGGTCGTCCTCGGCGCCGACTACTGCCGTGGCGAGCGCCACCGTGGTTTCCTCAGCCGCCTCCACTACCGTGCGGGTATCGGCTACGCCACGCCCTACTTCACCATCAACGGCCAGGACGGCCCCAAGGAGATCTCGGCCTCGCTGGGCCTGGGCATCCCCATCGTCAACAGCTACAACAACCGCTCGATGCTCAACATCTCCGCCCAGTGGGTGCGCCGCGAGGCTTCCTCGATGCTCACGGAGAACACGTTCCGCATCAACATCGGTTTCACCTTCAATGAGCGCATGTTCGCCAAGTTCAAGGTCGAATAGGCCCTGCGAGGGACCTATGTTGACCATAAAGGCTGCCACGACCGCATGAGTTTTCTAAGTCATCACACGAGAAGCGACCACCAGGGCATGAGGGGCTTGTTGCCCTCCATGCTCTCTTTCGTGCTGGCAGG
>OISU01000126.1_pt1 | contig 21424 bp, 10 predicted proteins | sample 1586491 | NCBI WGS metagenome assembly OISU01 (sample SAMN02674970, study PRJEB24791) | human gut metagenome, SKBSTL043 | isolation source: stool | host: Homo sapiens | place: USA
TCGCAAACGAGACACCGCCATTCGCGTTCGCATAGCTGTACCCGCGATAGACCACGCGGACAGTAGAGGTGCTTATCCAGTAGATGTCTGAATGGTATGTGCTCGACGAGCCATTCATCGAGCCTACCGGCACTACCGCCATCAGCCTTCCATGAGCCACCGCCGTTATCCAGTTGCCACTATTCGTCGTGCCCTTTATCATGATCGTGCTGCCATCGGGCATCCAAATGCGCCACTTGCCCTCATTACCGCTCGTGTTCGGCAAGTCCACACCGTCCATCATGTCATACTTGTGTCCGTAGATGTCCTCATAGCCCAGGCAGCAGATATTGTTCACCTGCGTCACCTTTGCAGCACCATACTCGTCCTTGTCCACATACCAGGCATATTGGTGCACTCTGTTCTCGTCCACCAGACTGTTTGTCACATTCGGATTGATTGCCTTTGCGCCATCATAGCCTATAGTGTCCTGCATGCCTCTCGACATCGTGCCGCCAGTCGTGCGCATATTCGTATGCGAACCAGCGCCGCACTGCTCCTGCATATTTCTCCTGCCATACTTCGCGTATGCAAGGTTCGCAATGCGGAAGTGCATCAGTGCATCTATCTGCTGCATACCCCTCTGCACGCTGTAATAATGGAAGTCCGTCCATGTCATGCTTGCAGTTGTACTGCCGCCGGTTATGCAAGCACGCAGCTTGCTGCCCACAACAGAACTGCCCACAACAGCACACAGATGCTCCTCGTTGGCAAACCATTCTGGCTCCATATCCTCTATCTTGCTGCTATTGGATAGCACCACCTTGTCAAACTCGGCAGTGTTCAATATAGAGAAATACAAAGTCTTGGCTCCCTCCGGCACATCGCTGATAAGATACATACCAGCCTCAAATCTGTTTCCCAACGTTGGCACCACGATGCTCTTCACCACATTGCCGTTCATGTCGGCAAATGCGCTGCCCACAAGGTTCGTGCCTGGCACACTCGGCCAACGAACACGCTTGTGCTTCGACACATCCACCACGCACACCGAATAAGAACTGTCCGTACTCATGGCATTTGCTATCGTGTCTCTGCCGCTCATCACTTTCCTGCCTTTAGTGTAACCGCCCTGCACCGCCTTGATGTCATCAAGCGTCAATACGTCCACGTTTGGCACAGCCGGCATGTGGTCCTTATCCTTCGAGCTGTAGCAACTGTAGTTCTTGCTGTTCAAGAAGTCATTGATGCCCTTACTCCAGAAGAAAGGCTCATGCATCATCAGGTCTCCTTCGCTGCCGTCAAGTTTGGCTGGGGTTCCGTCGGCATACTTGGTGCTGTCCTTATCGTCAAGCTCCATGTAAGTCATCTCGCCGTCCAGATTGTTCACCACGGTATCGACATTCGCGATGTTCACGTTCCTCGTGGTCGCCTTCTTTGTCACCTTCGCCAGCACTCTGTGGCGGTTCTTCAGTATCGCAGCCACATGGCCGCTTGGCTTGTAGTCGCTGCCGTACTTATAACCCGTGCCGTTATCCAAGTTCGAGAGATTTGCGTCGTCTGCCACGCTCTCGTCGCTCTCCAGCATCGTATATTCCGGCTGCTCGATGTTCAACTCCGGGTAGTGCTCGATGTATGCAGCATAGGTCTCATCATCAACGTAACGGGTCAGTCGGTATGTGCCAACCAGTCGGCAGCTCTCCACATTGCCGCCATTCTCGTCCACACCGCCCGTCTGCATCAGTGAGGCCAGCAAGCTGCCGTCGCCTTCCATGTCGATGCCTGTCACGCGCAGATACTTTACATTGGTGCATCTTGCATACAATGTCTGCCAGTCTATGCCGGGACAATTATCCACCACAAAGCGTGTAATATTGCTTGTGCCCTCTAATGTCAGACCGCTTGTCCTCAGTTTGTTTAGGTAACGCAGTTCCAAAGTTTGGAGGGTTGAGGGCAATGTCACGCTCGTCAGCGGAGCACCCTGTGCGAAGTTCACGCCGGTCAGGGCAGTCTTGCCTGCCTTCAGTGTCTCCAACTTCGTGTTGTTGCTCAAGTCTATGCCAGTGAAACTGCCTGACTTCAAGCCGGTCATATTCAGAGTACGCAAGTTTCGGCAACCGTTCACCAGCAATGCGTTCAGCGTTGTCTGTGTCTGGCCGCAGCTCACGTCAAGCGTCCTCAGAGCGGAGCAGTTGTTCAGGTTCAGAGTCTGGAGTATGGCATGGCTCACGTCCGTCAGGTCAAGCCCCATGATGCGGCTCGCACCGTAGATGTATTGCGGGTCATTCACGATGAGGTCCGTGTCAAGCGTCAGTTCCACCTGGCTTCCCGTGTCCTCCGCAAGCACTGCGCTCTGGTGCGGAGTACCGCTCGTATAGCCGTACCCGAAGAAATACCGCTCGCTCGCCGTGATTCTTATCTTCCGGTTGTCACTTCCGAACTTATAGCCGAAGTAGGCCGCGAAACTGTCCTTTCTGTATGTACCGCACACATACTGGCTGTCCAGCAACGCAAAGCGGTTCTGGATGGTATAGGTGCGGTGCGCATACCGGCTGCCCTGGAGCGCATAGAGGTAGTCATAGTAACTTGTAGTACCGTCTGCCGTCGTCACACCCTCCGTCAGCGGCTTGATATACTTGTAGATGCCGTCCTTGTTGTAGATGCGCTCACACCAGTTGCCCATCATCTCCTCATTGAACACCTTCAGCACATACTCCAGCGACATCGTGCTTCGCAGCTTGTCTGCCACCTCCCTCAGTTTGTCCGGGCAGCCTCTCACAAGTTCCCACAACACGGAATCGTGTCCTGCAAACGCATACGAGCCGATGCTCTCGTCCACCGTCTCCCACGTTATCGTGTAGTCGTATTTCAGAACCGAGTCGTTGCGCTCACCGAACACCGTGTCCATGTCGTATGGGATGAAATACCATATCTTGCCGTCCCACGTCACGAGCATCATGTTCTTCGCGCGGTTGTCCACAGCCATGAAGTAGTCCGTTATCAGATACCATGCAAATGGTGAGTCGTTGCCGAAGTATTCCGCATATTCGTTCAGGAATTTCGTCGGGTTGCCCTTGCACGAGTATATCCACTCCCAAAGGCGCTTCACTGCCGCCTTGTCGTCCTCATGCGCCGTCGCCCATGTGTCGTCGGCCTTGAAGCGGAACTCCAGGGCATCGTCAAACGTGTCCATGTTGCTCGTACCGAACAGGCACAATGTCTCCGAGTTGTTCAGGAACTCCAGACAGATGCACTTGTTGCGCCCGCCCTTCAGTGCAGCCTCGTCATTGAAGCCCTCGATACCCTCAAAGCCGTAGATGATGCCGCTGCCGCTCTTCTCGTTGTTGAAGTTGTACTTGCCAAGATACACGTTCTCACCCGTGCCGTTGTTGTCGTAGAACAAATCTATCGGGAAACCGTCCACGCCGATCCTCACATCATAGTTGCCCTTGTAGGCCATTTGTGGCGGAGTCAGCCAGCCGCATCTCTTCCAGATGTCGTTCACGATTCTCACCGCACCAGTATTGTGCGTAGATGAAGAATCCGAGAAGTCCGCCTTCAGACAGAATATGTCTATCGGTCTTGCACCTGGTTTGAACGAATATTTGAAGTCCGCTACCTCCACACCGTTCACATACAGCTTCGTGCCGTACTTCGTCGAGCGGCTGAAGTAGATGCGGTAGTTCTTTCTCGGGTAGGTCGTCGATGAGGTGCCTTGTATTCTCAGTCCGCACTGGTAGATGATGAAGTCATACTCCTTACCGTAGGCAGAGTAGAAGTAGATGTCCACCGGAACCTCAAACTTCTTGTTGTTCGTCTGGTTCACCAGGTTCACGTCGCCCACGATCCTCATCACGCTCTTGCCCATTGCCCTCAGCTTGTCAATGTCAACGTCTGTGCCCTCGTCGTCCATCACCTGGTTCTTCTCGAACAGCACCACCATCTCGTCGCTTGTCGGACGGTCCACCATGTAGTTCGCCAGTTCCTCATCATCACCCAACGCACGGTTGTACACACGCATGTTCCGCACCTCTACATCTGCACTCTCGCTCGTGATCCTGATGTTCGTGGGTTCTTCCTGGAGCAGCGAGTCCGTCGAGGCATACTGCTTCGCACCGCATAGGATGCCGTTCACATACAGCGTCATCAGTCGGCTCGCCTTTTTCTCCTGCACCACGAAGGCTATCTTCAGTGTCATACCGCTCGCGAACTTCGTGCCCACTTCCGAGCCTGCGCCCGTCCGCATCAACGCCTCCTGCGTGGTCAGTCTGAAACCGACATTGCCGGCCATGCAGTCCACCACCGTGCCTTTGCGGTCGGTCACATTACTGCAGGTCAATTCCATCTCGTAGGTCGCACCTGTCGTGGTGGCGTCATTGGCAAATGGCTTGTAACCTATCTCGATGTTTGCCCCGTTCGTCAGTTTCAGCGCATCTCCCGTCCAGCCGTTGCTCTGCCAGTCAAAACCTTCAAACACCGTTTGAACGTCGTTATAACGCCATTCAGCAGGCTCGCTCTCGGCATTGCTTCTGCCGGCTGCCGTCAGTTTCAGCACAAGTCCGGCAGTCGCCTCGCTCAGGTCAATGCCGCTCTCCGTCACCTTCACGTTCAGCTTGTATTCCGTTGTGCCGCACTTCAGCACCATCGCCACGTCGCCCTGCTCCAGGAAACGGTTTGTATATACCTGCGTAGTCCTCGGAACGCTCACCGTCTGCGTCCGTATGCCGTCTCTCCACACACCCACGGTCGCCGGGGTCGTTGTCGGGTCATACGCCACAAAGTCAAATCTCACCTGCTCATACTGGCCGGTTTCAATAGTCGGGGTCAGATGGTCGTCCGCAAAAATGCGTCCGTCACCGAAGGTCAGCTTCGTGCCGATATACGGGGCGTTCTGTCCGGCCTTCAGAATGTCAAAGTAGATGCTCTCACTCTTCAGCGTCAGCTCCGCGCTCGCCTCCATCTCGGCGACGATCTGCACCGTGTGCCGTCCGATGCTCACTCCCGACATCGACAAGGAGAAACTGCCGTTCGTCGTGCCGCTTCTTTTCACCGTCTGCGAGTCCCACTGGTGTCCGTCCAGATACAGCGTCACGGTTTTGTCGCCGCTTCCGCTCACCGCAAAGGGGATGCTCACCGCCTCGCTCACGCCGTAGCCGCCCTTGGCGACACACTCGGCTATGTTGAAGCTGCTGCTCAGCGCAAGGGTCACAGCCTTCACGCTCACATAGCTCTGCCTCGTCTGTGTCTTGCCGGTGGTCGGGTCGGTTGTGGTAGCCCTCACATAGATGTCTGTCGTTCCGAGCAGCAGGTATTTCGTCAGATCCAGGGTATAGGTTCCCTTGCTCACATCATGCTGCGTGTCTGCATACATCACGGTCGCGCCCCTCTTCATCTCAATGCTGACTGTTGCCTTCTGGCCCGTGGATGTGCCTTTCTCGTCACCACTGCTGTACTGGTGGTCATACGTCCATGTCAGCATTGCGCTGTCACCTTCCTTGATGATGGTCTTGCTGACGGCTGCATCCAGAACGATTTTCGTGGTCGAAGCGTCACCGCCTCCACCGCCGCTTCCTGCCGGAATGTCCGCTGACGCTATATCCGCACCGCTCTTGTTGGTCAGTGTCAGGCGCACGCTGCTGCCGTCGTCACTCAGTTCGGCGTTCATGCCCAAGACGGTGCTCGCCTCTATCTCCATCAGCTTCGCCGCCACCGCAGCGTTCTGCACCGGATTCGTCGAACTTATGTTCAGGCTCTCGTCCACCTCAGTCTCGCTGATGGTGATGGCGACGTTGCCGTCCTCGCCAGGCTCCAGCTTCTTGCCGTTCAGCGTCACGCTCTTCACCGTGCCGTCGCCGCCAAAGTCCTCCCAGCTTGCCGCCTGCTCCCAGCTCTCGATGTTCGTGCCCTTGAACTGCTTGGTCTCCCATTTGCCCTGTGCCGTCTCGTAGGTGATGCAGCGTCCCTTCGCACGTGCCTTTCCTTCCACGGCTGCTATGGCGGTCTCAAGCGTATAGTATCCGCTCTCCAGCGGAACCTGCTCCGTCACGTTATAGGTGTTGCCAACGCCGCTTCCGCTTATCTCCACCAGGTTCTCTTCCTCGTCGCTCCACACATACACCACGCCACCGCACACATACGTTTTGTCTTTCAGTACTTCCGTGCGCGCATCATTCATGTACATGTCTGCGCCCATCCAGTTGTTGCAGTATATGTTACCATTCTTCCCGCAGAAGGATTTGTTCACCGTGTCATAGTACACACCGTCTATCTGGGGGTATGATACAAGTCGTATCTCCACACCTTCCACCAGCCCGTCAAACCGCGCTGTCGCGCCGTTCCTCGCAGCCAGTGCCGTTTCCTTGTACTCCGATTCCACACTTTCTGCCTTTGCCACAGCAGCGTTGGTCTTCTGGGCGGCATCCGTGGCCTTGCTTGCTGCATCATTGGCGGTTTGGGCCGCTGTCTTCGCTGTTGATGCTGCCGTATCTGCTTTCTTTGCCGATGCGTCAGCCACAGCAGCAGAAGCCTTGGCGACAGCAGCTGCATCTTCCGCAGGTTTCGACAGCAGTTTCAACGGGGCGCTCACCACCGTCTCGCCTCTCATGGCAGGGAGGCTCACCACACCGTCCAGCGTGCTCACAGCTTCCAGCTCGTCCACACTCTGGCTGTCAGTCTTTATCTGGTTCACCACATCCTGGACCAGTTCCTTTTTCTCTTCTTCTGTCAGTGCCATAGTCGTATATCTCTTTTTGTTATGATTGTTTATTGATGATTCTTGCCGTATATTTCGTAGGCCAGCCGTTCAGCGTCTCGGTGCTGTCTGGGTCATACACCAGTAGCACCTCAAGCGTATCACCCTTGCCCATATCCAGTGTCTCGTAGTGTCCGCCATCCCAATGTACCATCACAGGCAGTTCCTCAGTGTTCCAAGGATATTCCTTTTTGCTGTTCTGCTGGCTGTAGCGTCCACACACCTTGTAGTTGCTCGACCCTATATCGGCGATGATAGTTATTCTCATACAGAATGGGGTATTCTTTCCAATGGCCAAACCATCCCTCACTTGCCCTATCTTTGGCAGTGCCACAACGGTAGAACCTTGCGTCGCCTTAACGATGAAGCGGTTCGCTGCCTGTAGGTCCATATAGCCTACAAACACCGTGTTCGCCTGGTCAAGGGCTATTTTTTTGTACGCATAGCCGTCCATAGCTCCGTTCAGCACACCAGAACCCTTACCCGCAAAGGCGAAGTTCCCGTTCATGGAGTTTTCTATGTCGAACACGATGCCATACTTCGGGGATATGCCAAAATCGAAGTTGTAATCAGTGGCAGTATCTACCAACCGGCATAGCATAGGTTGTCCGTAGTTGTTCCATGTGCCGAATATGGCTTGCCGTCCCTTGTCGTTGAACCCTATCATGTCATCATACAAGAACAGACCGTTTTCGGTATCCTTTACCTCTATTGTACCATCTTTGTTATAAATTACATCTGCACCACCTATGTGACCATGCCCTATGCTGAAACCGCCTATAGCTCCACCCTCGGCGTACACGTTACCTCGGAATGTTCCATTAACAGCCTCGATGCTGCCGTCTTCCTTTACCTTGAAATAGCCGTTGGCCGTCACCAGTCCCTCCAGCTTGATATTGTCCGCCGTCAGCTTAATGACGGTTTTCTTATTTCCCTCAGCATCCGTTTCCTCCACGCCCACACCTATCAGAGCCAGTTTGCCGTTTGCATCCTTAATATAGATACCCGTACCTTCAGGTTGTATCATCAGCCCCGTCTCTTGTAGCGCCCGCTCGTCCTTGTCATACACGGCTGCCGATATTTTCACCAGTCGCTCCGACTGCTCAAACAGCGTTTTGTACTTGTACGTCAGCGCCTCAATCTTGTCTGTGCTCAGCACAAGCATATACAGATAGATGTCACCGTCAAACTCCAGCTTGAAGTCGCCCGTGCCGTTCCACAGTCCGCTGCAGGAGTATTGCACATAGCCGCCGGTAGCAGCGATTTCCTCGCTTACCTCCATACTGTTGAAGTCCGCAAAGCCCGTCTTGTCAACATTCTCAAAACCTATCTTCAGCGTGCCCGACTTTGCGCAGCGATAAAAGAAACTCAGATACACTGGCAAGGCTTCCTTCTTTCCGGCGCTGTTTGTCGGAAAGGTCGGCACAAAGCGTAGATTCTCATGTTTCTGACGGATATACTTGTTGCGTATCCGCACCACCTTGCGTCCCATGTCTGTCACCACGCTCGCACCGTCACCCTTCTTCGATAGCGCTGCGCCGTTGGCCCATATCCACCTGTTGCCGACGAGGAAGAACACCGTCTCATTCTCCGAGTTCCACTTCTCCAGTCCCGACGCAAACGTCGGGTTGTTCAGATAGCCCTTCTCGCTTAGGAAATCATTCCTCACGCTGTCAATCGCGCTCTGCACCTTGCCCTCCGTTATCTCAAACCGTGTCTTCACGTCCTCGCCTGTCTCCAGCACGAAGGTTCCCTTCATATAGGCGTTGTCTGCATACAGGCCGTTGCCCCGTGGTTGGCGGTCTGACGGAAACTTGTCATCCTTGATGCCGTCCAGGTTGCCGAGCCTTGCACGCAAAGCGTTGTCAAAGGTCTTGCCACTCACGCCGTCCATCACATCCACTCTCGGCTGACCGTCCTCGGTGGCCGATATGAGCACCATATTCTGGCGGTCGGTGTTCACCGTGTTGCCCATCAGCACACACTCATCACCCTCCTTCGGTTCCACGCCCTCAAACTCCTCCTTCCCCACCACGATGCCGGTCTCCGTAACATCGGTCACTTCCACCCAGTAGCTCCGCATGTCCTTGCCCGTGAATGTCTGACAGCGCACCAGGTCGTGCTGTACAAACATATTCTCCTGCTCGAAGGTGATAAGATAGTGCTCGCCCGATTCCTCCACGGTCTTGATGCGTCCGTTGGCCGCACTCACGCATATCTGGCCGCCCACGCTCCTCACCTTCTCAATGAGCAGCTCCATAACGGCCATCGTCTGTCTCACCGTCAGTTTGTCCACCGTCAGGTAGGTGCGCCCGTCCTCACCTTTCCACAACTGGAACCCTGCACCAAGCATCCCGTCAACGAACTGTCCTGCGCTCCTTATGCTATCCGAGGTCACGGAGTCAAAGGTTACTCCATCAGTCTTTCTCACTGGCTGATTCAGATAGTCGTCAAACTCACGGTAATCCCACTTGTCTGCATTGTCTGCTTCCTTGGCGTGGTCCGCCTCCTGTGCATGTTTCGACTCATCTGCGTTCACAGCATGGTCTGCCTCCTTAGAGTGGTCAGCTTCTATCGCATGGTTGCTGTCCTTGGCATGGATAGCCTCCTTCGCCAGTTCTGCGATGTCTGCCTTGGCCGCATGCGCAGCCTCCTTCACTGCCATGCCACCGTAAGCGGTGCCACTCGTACGCAATGCCGACGTACTACCCTCGTTCTTTGGTTTCTTTATTACCTTGATGTCTATCATTGCTCAATCTCCTTAAGTGTCATTTCTGCATATCCTTCCTCAAGATTACGGCTGATGCCCTGCACGAAGAAGGTTTTATCCATCATGGGATGGCGATAGTGAGCGAACAAACTCACGATGCCACCATCTGTATCCGTCAACTTCTGCGTCATAACAACCCTTGGTGCATGCCACTCTTTGTAATAGTAGTCCACATACAACTGCTCAGGCTTAGCGCTCATACCCCTCGAATAGTCATATACCGCCAACAATCCCTCTCCTGTCAGCGTGTTCAATGGGGTACTCATCTTCACGCTGTCCGTCACGTCCAACGTCTGGCACTCCGTGGCTGTCAGTGCTGAGTTTATCTTCATTTCGATGTCGTCCTTCACGTTCACAAAACTCTCCTTTGTGTCGCTCATGTAAACGAGGTCGTTGTCACCAGTGTTGTTCACCAGTCCGTTGTCGCTGTATATCTTCACCTCAAACTGCTCCACCATGATACTACTCACATGCGCCAGCAGCGGTATCGTCGTACTGTTCCATTTCGTGTGTCTGAACCACGTCTTGTGCCGTCTCGTCACCACGTCCCACAATGCGTTCACTGGTCCCAGGATCATAAACTTAACCCTACCGCTCACCTTGTCTGCCTTTTTGATTGGTATCGCTATGCCCTCTGCATCGATGCCGAGCTCATAGTTCACATTGTTTTGCAAATCGAACTTGGTACCAACTATCTTGTCACCGATTTTCGGGTCAAAACCTATCGTAAAACACTGCTGGTAGTATTCGTCCTCATTGGAACACTCCTCCAGCGTCTTGTACTTCCGCCACTCGAAGTCCGTCACCTGTCCTTCTGTGCCTTTTTCCACCACACACTTATCCCCTATTATCAGCATACATGCCAGCACACCCACCTTTGATATATGGTCGCTGCCGTCTCCGATGGCACTATACTTGAACTCATACAACTGAGGCCCGGTATCCGTAAACGGAACAAAGCCGTGCGCCGTTTCCATATCCCATACCACGGTCTCGTTAGGCGTTGCCGCCTTCCACCACTGCTGCGTGTAGTATCGCCCGTCACCGTTGTTTCGGCTCGGTACCGTCATGCCCAACCATTTTTTGATACCTGAAAACAGTGGGTTGTTTCCCCATATTCCACCGTCATAGTTGTATATTGCTTTGTAGGTGTCCGTCAATGCCATCACTGGGTTCAGCACCAGTTTTCCGCTCAGCACTATGTAGTTCGTCGTGCCCTCGTCTGTAGGCGAAAAGACACCACCAGTCATGCTACCGTTATACACTGCCCTCGGTATGCCTGCCTTTAGCGAGTTGGTATTAGGATAGGTAGTTGCCTCCTTGTCGTCACAGTTACCGTTCACACTCACCACCAGGTAGTTCGTCATTTCCACTTTCGATGTCGGAGAGTTGTCCTTTCCATCCGTTTTCTTCTCCACCTTACCAAGTGCCATGATGGCAGCACCCTGGTTCTTCGCCAACCAGTTCGGCAGTATATGTTGGTTTCGCCCCTCACTACAGTATTCCTCCATCAGGTTACCGCTCCCGCTCTTTGGGAACAGCCACTGACTGTTGTTCATCATCTGCACATACCAGTCAGTTACACAACCACCACTATAGGAGGTTTCCTGTCCGTGAGTCATTGCGTCAAAGGCATTTATTGCTTTCGAACCCTCACCATCACTGCTGTATTCCGTCATGTACTTCTGCTTGTTGCTGAAGGGACTTTTCAGAAGATCGTTGTCAAGCGGACTCTCTATCACACTCTCCATACTCTCCACCTTGGCAGTCAGCATAATTTTATTGTACACCTCCCCTACGCTTATCGTCGTATCCGTGTCTGTCACCAAACCAGTCACGATGTCCGTTGTCTGCCGGGCCGTCGTCACGCTTGCGCCAGTCAGCAAATCTCGCCAGTAGATGCGTTCGTCGCCCTTCACGCTCTCCCAGGAGAACAGATAAAACGTGAACCCATCCTGCACGATGTGGAGGTTCAGGTACTTCAGTATCTCCTCCAACACCTCATCCTGCTGCCATACGTCATCCTCCTCATCACCAAGAAAAAGCAACTCGCTCACCGTCAGCTGCCCGAATATCGCATAGCGGTTACCTGCCAAATCATCCACAGCCTTACTCCCATCGTATAGGTAGCGCATGGCATTACCACCCACGATGTCAAGCTCAGCCGTCACTCCGCCCAATATCTCTTTCAGCATCGCCAAGAATGTGCGCTGTTCCGCCTCCGCCTTTACTACATTATACAGTACACCGAGCGAGCCGACATCACGATATTTAGCATATTGCAATGCCGTCAGCGCATCGATGCAGCTCAACTCTATCTCGTCAAACTCCTCGTTGTAGCCCTGCGAATAGCTCTGCGGTTCGATAAATCCGGCAAAGAGACATTCCCCCTCACGGTAGATGTTCACCACAGCGTCACGGCATGAGGCACAAAAGAAGTCCGGCACGAAGTTCCGCGCCAGAAGGCGTACAGTAGCCTGCTGGCAGAGCAAGTGGTCAAACGTATCATTCACTTGACTCGTCAGTTCCACTGGATCATCAGTAAACGACAGTTCCCCATTCTTCTCACCAATGACAGTTTCCTTAGTACGGTCACCACCAGTCAGTATATGCACCTCGATGCGCTCTTCCCTTTGGTTGTAAAAATGTCCGTGCAGATACATGCTCCTTATATTTTGATGTTTGTTCCTTTTCTATTTATTCTCGTCTCGTTGGCAAGCACCGCCACAAGGTCTCTGCCTTTAACCTTCAGCTCGTACACACCGCCACCTCCGCCGCCATTATTACCGATAAGCGACTTCAATTTGTTCAGCGGTGCTATCACCTCCGGGTTGCTTTTCGCTCCAGCATACTCGCCCATCAGCGCCAAGGTCGGGCCATACACAATACCGCCGTTGGCGAATGGTGTCACGGCAACCGAAGCAACAAGCCCTTGCATCATGGCAATAAATCCAGCTGCGATGCCAGCACCAGCAAACGGAATGTAAGCGTGTGCAGCCATGAACTCTGAAGCTGCAAGTTCGCGGTACGCCATCGCCTCTGCCTTTACTGCCGCCATCGTAGCTACCGATGCCGCCACCTCTTCAGGGGCTGCCGCTACTTTTGCCGTAGCAGCTGTGGTCGCTGCCACTCCACTTGCAGCGGTCACAGTGTTGGAGACACCTGTTACGGCGGTCAAGGCCTGAATAATTGAGATGATGCCGTTGATGCCCTCATATATCTGAATGGCAGCATCGACAACGCCAGTAATCGTGGACCATGCGTCACGGTTGCCTTGCAGCGCATCGGTGAGCGAGGTGACACCATTGCCCACCCCCTTGACCGTGCTCCACGACTTACCTAACGTGACATTGCTTTTGCGGATGCGCTTCTCGTAATCCTCATAACTGCCGATGAGCTTCTGTATGGAGGCTCGCTGCGACTCGTCCATAGGACTTTTCGTGTCAGCCAACATATTCTGGAGTTCCTTGATGCGTTTCTTTACACCATCAAGCCCAATGGTTTTCAGTTCGAGGGTCAGCGTCTTGCCCTCCATACTGTCGAGCTTCGCCACTTCTTCCTCCATTTCGGGAATGCGCGTGAGTTGCTTCATGGCATCGCGTTTCTTCACCAGTTCCAACACCGTGCGCTGTATGTCGTCAATCTCCGATGCGCTGGCGTTCTTCTGCTTGGTCTGGTAGTAGCTGATGGCATCATCCAGCGAACGGATGGTGTTCAGTCGGGAGATGTCCTCCGGCTTCTTCAGCTCATCAAGAGTGTCGTCCCATTTCTTCTTCAGGTCGTTAAGGGCATTTATCTGCTTCTGTATCTCGATGCGCTCTGTCTCTGTAGCGGTTTTCAACAAGTCTGTATAATACTGCAGCTCTTTTTCAAGCTGGCGGTATGTCTGTATCTTGTCTAAACCGACATCAACATGCGAACTGCGTTCAAACGCCGTTTTAAGGTCATTCAAACGCTGTATTTCAGCATCGATTACTGCAAGTTCACCGGCAGAGGCTTTCTCCCTCAATCCCTGTTGATAAGTGATTTCTGCATCGATGTCCTTCAGGGTGTTCAGTTCGGTGGGACGGCTTGCCGCATCCTGCAACTGCGTTATCGCATCCTGCTGCTTTTGCAAGGCTGCGATTTTCTTTGCATAAAGCGCAATGGTCTTGGTGTCCGTTCCGTTGGCAGTTTCCAGTTTGTTCTGGTAGTACTGGATGTTGTTGCCAAGTTCCTTGTAACTCGTGGCATTGGCGATAAGCTTCTTTCCGCTGTATTTGTCCTGGTTCCCCGATTTACCACTGCCGTTTCCGCTGTCTGTTGAGGGGGCATTCTGTTTCTTATTGTTCTTCAAGGCGGTCTGGGCGTTCGCAGCCTTTGCCTTGGTGTTCGCTTGCGTGGCCTTTGTGTTTTTCTCCAAATCTGCCGTCTGCCTTGCTGTGGTCTCGTCCTTTATGCCGAAGAACTTCTTCACCCATTCCCATGCCTTCTTTATCACGGCACTCGCTTTTTCGAATGCCTTGACAAGAAAGTCCCATACGGCTGATGCAATTTTCTTCACCGCTGCCCATACAGCATCACAGATATTGCGAAAGGTCTCACAGTTATTGTACGCCGCTATCAATGCACCCACAAGTGCCGCTATAGCCATCACGACAATACCGATGGGATTGGCACTGAGCACAAAGTTCAGGGCTATCTGTGCCACCTTCCAAATGTTGGATGCGACAGCCACCACCTTTGCTGCAGCTGCTTGCGCAAGCGTAGCCACCTTCACAGCTTTCAGTCCTGCCACCACAGTCTTGATGCCACCGCTGAGCTGCACCATACTCATGAGGGCGATGCCGCTATTAGCTATCCATTCCACATAAGGTGCGGAAGTACTGGCTATTGAGCCTGCCCAATCCATCATGGCGTGCATTTGGTTAGCGAGCGTCTGACGTAGACTCTCCCCCGTCGATGCCATATTGTCGAAGGCTGCGTCTATCTCTCCTGCGGAGTTTGCCATCGCTCCAATGTTCTGCGAAAACTTTTCCTTTTGTTCGCCAGTCAGCGAACCGAGTAGTCGCATTGCTTCAGCACTGCCGAACAACTGTCCGTAAATGGTTTGACTCAACTGTCCAGTCTTTGCCGAATACTCCTGTATGCTTGCATCCAAACCGAGCAGGAAGTTCTCTAAACCACCAGCAGCCTGAATACTGGCTGCATTAAAACCGATGCCCATCTCGTTGGCAGCTTTAGTTGCCTCAGCAGATGGCTTGATGAGTGAGTTGAGCACGGCAGCCAACTGAGTGGATACTTCCGCCGTGTCACCAGTCACACCCGTTGTAGTGGCGAACACTGCCATCAGTTCGTCCATGGAGACACCAAGCTGAGATGCACTACCACTCACACGGGGCAATGCCTGCGCCAACTGCTCAAAGCTGGTCACACCATTCTTGGCCGTCATCTGTATCTTGTCTTGGATGTTTCCTGCTTGATCCCATTCCAGACCATAGTTCTTGATGAGCGTGGAAGTAACGGTCACCGTCTCTCCCAAGTCCGCAATACCACCAACCGCACTACGGCTTGATTTGTTGAGGAACTCTATCCAGTTATCCTCGGGCACGCCATTGGATATAACCTGGTATAAGCCGTTGGCAAGTTCCTCACGCGCAAGCGGTATGTTCTTGCTCAGTTCCGTTATCTGACCAGTCAGTGCTTCAAACTCGTCCCCACTCTTTCCTGCCATGGTGTTGGCACTGCGCATGGCGGTCTCAAAACTGTCGAAAGGCTCGGCAAGTCCGCCCACCATGTCGCTGAGGTCGCGGATCGAGCGGACGGCTGTATCGAACACGAGGCTCTTGTCTGCCATCTCGCGCAGTCTGTTGCCAGTGGCCACAGCGGTATTCCCCACCTCGGAGAGTATGTCGTCAAGACCGTCGGCTTCCACTGTCAGACGTTTCAGAACACCGCCGTCCTCGCTCTTGATGTTTATTCTAAATTCTACTGCTTTTGCCATTGTCTTTTCTTATTTCAGTCCGTAACGTTTCTTGGCTGCCTCAAAGCGTGCATTGAACTCGTCCTTGCTCACCTCCTCACGCTTTTCTTCCTGCTTTTCATCCCAAGGGAACGGTAGAACGTCATGCGCTTGAAGATTGCTTTTTGCATAGGGTTGGATGGCAAAGAGCGCCAACACTCTTGTGCGTTCCCACTCGTTGCGCTCCGCATCGCGCTTGGCTTCCGCCCATCGCTCCCATGCCTTGTAAAACTCAAAAGGGGTACATCGTTCAAAGTCTTCTCTGCTCATCCCGATGCACCCCAATGCCATACCCAACAGTTCCTCGACGCTTACTTCTTTTCCGCCTGGTTGGTCGTTTTTTTTTCTTCACCGCCCATATCCTCGTAGAAGGAGTTCGCTGCGTCGGGCTCCATAAGGTCAGCAAAGCTCTGGAAGTCGTAGTCAAACTCCACCTTGTCAGCATTGCACGCACTTTTCACGCAGCAGTAAACAAACAGTACCAGCTCGGAGATATTGGTTTTCTCCAGCTTGCTCACGTCCTTACCGCTCTCATTCTTGAAGCGCACCATTGCGCCCATGGTCACACGGCAAGGGAACTCCTTGTCGCCAACCTTGATTTTTGTCTTTTTCATACACGATGTTGTTATTATTCTGGTAACTGGGTGGTATCGGTTATACCTGTGCCCACTTTCTCCACCTTGCCGCAGTTCTGGAGCGTCAGCGAGTATTTCGCATCGTCGCCAGCCTGTGCGTCAAGGTCAAGAGAGGTAATCAGATACTTGCCTTTATATCCGCCAGTGGCTTTACCTGTACGTTTGTCTCCTTCACGCAGATTGTACGCTGCATCCACTGGCTCACCCTTAAGCATTGCGTCCTTCAACTGGTCATACGAAGGCACCTCATCCGTGCCGTCAGTAAGCACAACACCATCGGCGGTAATCTGTTCGGAGAAACTCTTGATGTAAGACTCCTTCCACTTGCCACCAGAAGCCTCTTTAGTCACACGTTCACCGGTCTCCGCTGATGTGGACACCTTACAACCGGTGGAAAAGCCGAGGGCATTGGTACCCATGGAAAGGATAAGGTCAGTTCCGTCTAAAACACTTTTTGCCATATCTTTCTTGTTATGATTGTTAATACTGTGCCGGTCGCCACTCCGACAATAAAGGCGATGAGAAGCATCTTCCACGGATTTGAACTGCGTTCCTTTTCCGTTCTGGCTTCATTCTTCTGCTGCTCCAATGCTTTCTTGTAGCTCGCCATCTGGCGCTCATAGTACTCGCACTGGCGTTGCAGACTGTCGCAAGTGGCATACACCACGATGATGCCACCTTTGTTCTGCACGGTTGCGCTGGCTCGTCCGTTCTTGGCTCGGTACTCTGCCTTTTCGGGCAGATTAGTCAGTTCCGCCAGGGGTATCTCCAGTTTGGCTTCCTCCTGCGGTACTGTCTCCGTCCACGTCTGACGCACTTCGCTCCGGAGGGTGTCCGCGGATACTTGTCTCACGCTTTCCTCCGTGGCCACGCTCGCCTTTCGGCTTGTCGCGCAGCCCGACAAGAACAGGGCAGTCATCATGATGCTTGCAACTGTTCGCAGTGTCGATAGCCTTCCTGAGACGCGCCATCTCGCGCTTCGACGCTTCGAGGTATCTTCTTGTTTCATTGAGTTCTTCCTTCAATGGTTTCACTATGTTCTCTACCAAGATACGGGTGGCATGCTCGGCGTTGTCCATACGCACCGTCTCGGCATCGGCTTCCGCCTTCATCGATTCCGCTTTCGCTTTCCTTATGGTAGCCCGCAGCGTGCATATCGCCACAATGGTAGCCACCAGACCTCCGCCGAGGAGGACGTTCAGGACTTCGCTGATATTCATGCCATCCATATTTTTACTGTTGGTAAATGCCTATTGACTTGAGCCACCCCGCCACATCGAAACTCGGACAGGCTTTGTTTACGCCCGGAAGGTCGCGGTGTCCCACAATCTTGATTTGCGGAAAACGCTCGTGGAAGTTGCGCACGTAGTCGGTCATCGCCTTCAGTTGCGCTGCCGTGCGCGTGTCCTTGGCGGTCTTGCCGTCCTTGGCCAAGCCTCCAGCATACACGATGTGTCGGCTCACCGAGTTGTAGCCTTTCGCGCCGTTGGTAACTTCCCACGGATCCACCTCCGCGTCCTCGTTGTTATCGACAAGGCGCTCCACCTTGCCGTCCAAGTGTATCAGGTCGGTATAGCCTACCTGCTTCCAGCCACGCCCACCCTTGCTTACCGGGTCGGTGTGCCAGTGGCGTATCTCCTTGGAGGTTACCTCACGGCCTTCCGGCGTGGCTGTGCAGTGCAGGACCAAATACTTCATTCTCGCCATTACGCTTCAGCTTTATATCCGCTGGTCATTACGACACCTGCGTCTGCCTTCTTGAACATGCAGATGAAGTAGTGGCGGAAATTCACCTTGTTGCGCTGGTACTCAGGGTCGTTCTCGGCTGCGCTCCAGTACATCTTGGTGGAGCCGGTAGCCTTGAACACACGCTGTGTGTAGAATGCGAATGAGCAGTGGAAGTCGCCAGCAGTTTCTCCCTTGTCGCCGACTGCCTTTTTCTCGCCTTTGGCTGAGAAGTACGGGGTGTTGGCATACTCGTAGATGTCGAAGCCGTAGAGCTTGCCCACCTTGCCGGTGTTGCGGTCGATGTTGTACTGCTCCTTGAAACGCTGGTCGGTCTCCAAGAGGTCGTTCACGTGGTCGGTACACAATACAAGGCGACGGTTCGTGGTCGGAACACCCAACTTGTCGAGGGCAGCCTTCATCGCAAGCACGTCCTTGGCGGTCATCTTGATACGTCCTGTAGTCGCGTCACGCTCGCCTGTAGTGGTCAGTACAGGGGTCTTGGCGGTGTTCTTCTGTGCGCAGAGTGCGTGCGCTGCCTTGGCGAACTTGGCATCGTTGATGGCGTTTGAATGGCTCTCTTTCACTCGGGCAATCTTGTCGTAGCTGATAGCGTACAACTCATCGTCGGTGATTGGTGTTACCTTTGTCTGGAACTTGTCAAGCTGAATGGCGATGTCCTTGTCATCAAGTGCCTGCAAGGGAATTGGATAGGTGGTGTTGTTGACAAGCACGTCAGGGTCCACACCAACCTCCACCAAGTGGATAACATCGTTATCGACGATGCTTGAACTGTCGGGGATGCCATCAAGCCAAGTGCCGGCGAGGAACTCGCGGAGTGCCTTCACCAGCTCGCCGGTCCAAATCTCTTTCAGCACGCCCTCGCGTGCCACTCCCACAGGCATTGCACCGCTCACGGCAAGCGCGACGACATTGGCACCGACGCCACCTGCCACGGGCGACACGCCCAATGCCATACCGAATACGGCTCCTGTCATCGCATTGAACAGCACTGCCGTAATCATAGTCAAAAATACTTTTGCTTTCATTGCTTTTTCTTGTTTTATTGGTTTGTACTAAAGTTCACACTCCATGCCGTACTCTTCCTTGTAGAGTCGCTTGTACTCTTCGGGCTGCTCCTTGCGGAGGGTCAAGAGTTCGCTTGACGGCACATCGCTCAGTTTCTTGTAGGCAGCCGGCTGCTGTGTTGCCGCTCCGCCCTGATGTCCGATAACGGCACTGAGCTTCATCTGCGGAGCCATGGCTGCGACAATGCGCTCCAGTTTCTCCTTGCCGACTTCCTTGCCGAGGTTGATGAACTCGTCCTTCTTGTCGGGGGCGATGCGCTTCTCCCCTACCGCCTTCTCCACGATGGCGGTGATGCCGGCAAGCGTGAGGGTCGCCTTCTCCTGCTGGAGTTTCTCGTTCTCTTCCTTGGCAGCCTTCAACTCACCGAGCTTGGCGTTGATGTCCGCCTCAGTTGCCGTTTCCGGCAAGCCCAACTTCAGGGCAATCTGTTTCTGTTCCATTTGTTTTTGATTATTGTTGTTCAACATTGGCAAGGGGCACTCGCTGTCCTTGCCGAGGGTTATTCTCTTGCCGTCTTTCTGCAGCACGATGGCATCGTCATTGGCTCCGATGTCCACAAGGCTGACCTCAAACAGTTTGCTCTTGGTGACGGTGGGGCTGGTCTGCCCCTGCACAAGCAATTCGGGGTCCTCACTTGTCTCCAGAATGTCAAGCCCTGCGCTCACCATCTTCAGACTGCCGAACTCATACTGCTTCTTACAGCGTGTGGATAGTTCGGATGCTTCGTCAAACATCAATTCGCCGGTCACTTCACCATCCTCCACCTTCAGGTCTTTCACATAGCCTATCACATTACCACGCTCGTGCATATACAGCAGGATGGGGTTGCGCTGATACTGCTCCACGTTCATGCCAGCTGTCAGCACTCTTGTGCCGTAGCTGTTCAGGCTATCGTTGGTTATTCTTACGCGTTTTCCTTTACTCATATCATTGTCGTTTTTCTGGGCTGCATTGCCCGATTCGCAGTGCAATATTACGAGGTAATTGTCTGTCCGCCAAAAAAGTGTGCAATGGTTGCACACTTCTATGAAACCATTGCACACTTTTTTGGAGAGCCACCGAAATCGTGGCACTTTTGCAGAAGGAATCGGGGCGTGGTATGCCCTGATGTGAACAAAAACCTTATCAACATGACAAAGGCAGATATTGAAAAAAAGAAATCGCTGGCACGCACGCTCTATCTTTCGGGCATGGAGCAGCAGGAGATTGCGGAGAAGGTGGACGTGTCGCGCGTCACCATATCCAAATGGTGCTCAGCCGAGGGGTGGAAAGAGGCTCGTGCCGCCAAGAACATCACACGCCCTGAACTGGTGAACAAACTGTTGCTCACCATCGACACACTCATTACACAAGTGAATGGTTCTGACGACCCTGCACTCATTGCAGGACTTGGCGACAAGCTGGCTAAACTCTCGTCGGTCATTGAGAAGCTCGACAAGAAGGCTAATGTGGTGGATGTCATCGAGGTGTTCATGGCGTTCTCCAAGTGGCTGGAGTACCGCTCGCAGACAGACCCAGAGGTGACTCCCGAACTGATGCGTGTAATCAACAAGTACCAGGACATGTACATCACAGAACAGATGGGCATAAAATAGTGGAGGCAGCCTATGGCAACAGCAGCGGAAAAGAAAAAGGCATACGAGGAGTGGAAAGAGCGATGCCGGCAAGTGCAAGCCATTACGGACACGTCACTCCTGAAAAGCGAAACGCCAGTAGAAAGGGACATGCGTATCAAACGCTTGCTCAACAACTACGCAGCGTTCTGCGAGTATTACTTTCCACACTTCCTGCAATTGCGTGACAAGACGACCGGTGAGGTCATACGCACCATTCACAACGCTCCGTTCCACAACGAAGCTGCACGCAAGGTCCGAAACACACCCGACTTGAAGGCTGTATTCATGTGGCCACGCGGTCACGCCAAATCGACCCACCTTGATGTATTCACGCCGCTCTGGTTGATGTTCCAACCGAAGCGGCTTATCAACTTTATGGTGGTTGTGGGAAAGTCGGAGGACAATGCCGACCGATTGCTTGGAGATATTCAAGCGGAACTGGAATACAACCAGCGTCTCATCGCTGACTTCGGACAACAGAAGAACGATGGCGGATGGCAGGAGGGCGAGTTCAAGACAAAGAGCGGTGTGAAGTTCCTTGCCTGCGGTCGTGGGCAGTCGCCTCGTGGTCTGCGTGACCGTGAATCACGTCCTGACTACATCGTCATCGATGACCTTGACGATGATCAGCTTTGCAAGAACGACAAACTCGTACACGACCTCACCGACTGGGTGAAGGAGGCGCTCTTTGGTGCGCTTGATGTGGGCCGTGGACGCTTCATTATGGTGGGCAACCTCATCAGCAAGAACTCTGTGCTCTACAATCTCTCACGTACAAAGGGAGTGTTCCTTTCTAAAATCGTAGCGGTCGATCGTAACGGAGAACCGGTATGGAAGGAGAAATGGACCAAAGAGGAG
>OISU01000192.1_pt1 | contig 16597 bp, 12 predicted proteins | sample 1586491 | NCBI WGS metagenome assembly OISU01 (sample SAMN02674970, study PRJEB24791) | human gut metagenome, SKBSTL043 | isolation source: stool | host: Homo sapiens | place: USA
GAGGACGTGTACACGCAAGAAGGACGTTGAAGGGCTTAGTTGCGGATTTGAGGTTTACTATACCAAACTCCAAATTCTCCTTTTTCCAATAATAAAGGTCAATCGAGGGATATTCGGGCAAGCGCACCTTTCGTTTGGCTTCAATGGCAATGCAAGTAGCGGAAGGCACTTGCGTGGAAAGCCCATAATGAGCAAACGCACTATACAGGCAAAGCACTCCATGCGGAACTATACGCTCCACATCTATCATGTTATTTGCCAACGCAGATATTTCCACATAAACACCATTACGAATCCGCATAAGCGTTCCGTCTTCTATTGCACGGCGAAGCTGTTCATACTCGCCACGGCTTTTCACTTCGCCTGTGGTTATGAATCCACCTCGCTGTTTGAGCGTATCAATAATTTTACTTCTATCCATACCACTCTTATTTTCGTGCAAAGATACAACTGCTTATTGATAATAAAGAATGTTTTACGTTAAAAGTTACGGAGAATATGAGTAACATCCGTAAAGCCTTACATTGCACCCAAACTTCGTTTTCATCTTTTTCACGTAAGTGTTCGTTGAACACCGTATTGCATGATCTCAAATAAAGCAGTAACTTTGCTCGACGCTGGTGTCAGCAGGAAGGATGAGCGTCACGCCATTGGGATATACCAATTTTAGATAAGGACTGCGGGAGGGGCGACTATTTGCCGCCACACGCATTTCCTTCGCCTCACTGTCACCGATCACAACCTCGGCGAACATTGGCTTGCTGTTGTTGAATGCTTTCTTGCCTTGTACCATAATTTGAACATTTTAAATTCTGGTGTAAAGGTGCGAAACTTTTTCTAGGCGCACAATACGGCTTTCACCGAATACTTACCACACAAGGAATCAACAATTACTATAACGCCAAAACTTTCTTTTCGTTTATCAGCCATTGACGAATAGGCTCAGTATATTCATACCATTCGGGATGTGTGGCAAACTCATCTATTATTCTATATAGTCCAACATTCTCATCATCTCCAAGTCCATCAATTATCTTATCAATATATTCGTGAGGATTATCCGGTGCAATGATGTTTTCTGCAAGCTCTACAATCTCTGATTTTTTGTCACCAATATTTTTCACTAAAATATCATGTACATACTGTTCAGGTTGACTTCCTTCAGGCAAATTAAATTGTGAAATATGCTGCAATACCTCTTTACGTTTTGCTTCTTTATTATGTTCTGTACCAGAGTAAAACTTCATTAGTTGCGACATTCGGTCGTCTTCTGTACGATACAAATCACCATCGAGAACAAATAACTTGTGTTCTAAAGGTATATTCAACATGTGTATACCGCAACTAACAACAAAAGCATTAGCACAAGAACCGTATTGCTTAACTACCACTCGTTTTGAAATACCAAGCTCTTTTGCAACTTGCGAAACCATAGTTTTCGCTAATTTATCTTCTACATAAACTTCAATTGGTCGCTGAATATCCCCGGTCATACTTTCCAAGCATTCAGAATTACTTTCGTTGAAACAAAGGGTCTTATCTGGTGTTTGAAACAAATGCCTTACATTTATATCTTTACGCTTAGTCAGAGCTTCGCAATGAGACGAAAAAACGAACTGAATATGTTTAGTCTTACCTTTTTCTACTAAATAATCGACCAATTTCATCAAAGCCGCATTATGCAACGTCAGATCTATCTCATCTATTATTACCAATGAATAGCTTTCTACGTTTTCAACAAGTTCCAACAAACGAAGAACTCGCTGTTCTCCCGCCCCCATCGATATAGAAAAATAATTTGCGCCATCATGCACAGTTGCGTGATAGTAATTTTTACTATATCTTCTAGTTCGTGAAATTTGGGTATATTTAATACCGAGAATTCGACTCGCCAAACACAATATTTTGTCGTCTAAACTTTTATCCCCATCAAATGTGTATTTCACAGCAGTTGTTCTTTCATTTTCAATAGATGGAACACTTGATGATACACCAAAGAAATATACCTTTCGCTCAGGACGTCTTGACGTTTTAGGTGTCCAACGATCACTCTCTACAGACTTTTTATATGTGACAACATGATCACTGACTACCTTTCCTATACGATAGGATACGGTAGCAGTAATCTTTGTGGTATTAAATTCATTAGACGAACACTTTTTAAAAAATGTTCCAAAATTAAACTGAAAAGCTGTATTCTTTTGATTGTAAAGACAAAGAAGGACATACAGCAAGGTGGTTTTGCCACATCCATTTACGCCAAAAACACCTGTAACATCGTTACCCTCAAAAGACACATCTAAGTTTTTTAATCGTCTTAATCCTGTAACAGAAAGAGATTTTAGTTTTTGTTGAGTTTGCTCCTGCATATTTTATATTATTCCAAATTAATTTTTAGGGCCACAAATATACACTTTCCTTCGCTTCCCTGCAAGTTTTTTGCCATTAAATTGGGACTGAGCGATAAAAACCTCAGGCTACGAATCTAAAGAACTCACTGGAAAGGCGGAATGCTTTTCTAAACGCACGATATCGCCTTCTCAAATTTTTACAGACTATCCATACGATTATTTAAAGCAAGGCCCTAATCTTTCTAATAAAATTACGAAACGACATAGGATGCAAGATTCTTTCAAGAAACGAACACTCTTTTTTGGGGATACACCCAAATAAATTTATAAACTCATAAGGAGAGAGCCGCTGGTATAATCCAATCTTAAAAGTTCCTCTATTATAATTGAAGTCAAGATGGTTTAGTGGATGAAATCTACCATTCTCATTGCCTTTATCATAATCATATCTAACATAACCAGACTCGCTGGAAAGAATTTGCTCCACAAATCTTATTTCTTTTAATGAAAGAACACTGGATGAATAAGTGTTTGATTCTTCTAAAGTTCTATAGCCTTTTAGAAAACCCGAAAATAAATCATCTAAAGCCCCACGAATATGCGAAATAGACGAAAGGTTTAGCTCTATATCTTTTAAATGAATTGCACCTTTTTTCTCATTAATATTTAAGGGGAAATTAACGGAGAAGTATTTTTCTTTCGCAACAAAATAAAACAAGCGTTCGCCACATATTACAATATCATCTAAAGCAACAGAACACGGTGTCAGTTCTATCTCTTTGAATTCCTCTATTCTTGTGAGGATAAATTCTGCGGCATCAAGAATAAAAAAAAGGTATTCTTTAGCAGAAGCGATATTACAATGCAATCGTGCACTATTCCCTTTATTATGAATTATCCTGCAATTATTCATCTATAAACCCCATACTTGCGAGTTCTTTTACAAACTTCTGTAACTCACTATCATCACCCAATACTTTCTTAGTTTGAGATACAAAGTCTAGCACTTTATTTGCATTAGTCTCTGGGAGACCTAATGCGAGTAGTGCTTCTACAATACGGTCATGTAAAGGCTTGGTCTGTTTGAAATCAAGTAAACGCTTATTCATCTTTGACCTTTGCTCAAAAGAAGGCTTTTCTGTAAGAATACACGCATTTTCTAACACATTCTTTATCCCGCTTGAGAATTTGGATTGATATTGTTTTTTCTCAGACTCAGGCATAATCATATAACTTCTAAGGAAAGCCCTAGAGAGCATTGTGTATAAACTATTTCTATATGGAACAGAATTGTTTATTTCCTTTGTTATACATATAACAAAGGGAAATTCAAGTCCTTTCGCATGTCGTCTATTTGATACAAAGAGCGAGTTATCAACCTTCTTCCTTGTCTCGTAAGCAATATTTGTATCCCACTCTACTTCACGGTATAAACGTTGTTTTAAAAGTGGTACTGAATTATAAATATATAGAGAATCATCTATGTATATTACGCAGATATCATCAGGAGACAGATTTGGAAACTCTTGCTTGAGATTCTTTATTATTCCAACCACCTCTTTTGACGTATCTCTAATATCATCTGCAAATACTGGATTAAAACAAGTTCCAGGATCTTGAAAATTGTCGAAACGAAGTATATGTTCTCTTGTAAGTTTATAGGTCGTTTCATTAGTTTTTGAAACATTATAACCGCACATTTCCCAAGCACTATCTGATAACCAACGAAACTTATTCGGCTCAAACAATCCCCATCCCATACCTTGAGCTATCATGAATAGTTTTGGATCTGTACGATAACACCTGCTCAACAAGTAATCTCGTTCTATGTTTTCGCTATCGTCCATCGTAGCATAGATATCTTGAAAAATATCACCAGCCATAAACACTCGATTCTCCGTTACTAACTCACATAACTCTAGAAATCTTGGCCCAAAATCTTGGCTTTCATCAATGAATAGATATTGGAAAGCAAAATCTTCTTTAACGGTAAACGACTCTTTCTTTTGCTTTATCTCTTTGCACGCAATTTCACATACTTTCTCAAAATCAGGATTATATTTATATGATAAAAAATTCAATTCGTATTTATTGCAAATAAAGCTATACAAGCCAGAGGTTTGGTCAAATTGACTTCCCCATGCATTAAAACAAAACAGTCGTTCGTTCCAAGCTATTTGTTGCTGAACGTTCATATTATCAAAGAATTCAAATATGCGCTTTTTTAGCGAGTGAGCCAAAACCCTGCTATAGCATGTAAAAGCTACGATATCTGTCTTGCTGCCTATATACACGTCTTTTAGCTTGTGCAACAAAAGCTCGGTTTTTCCTGTTCCTGATAATCCTTGAATTCTAATCGTTTTTCTATCTTTTGGAACCTCGTCATATATAAACCTTGTCTGATCACAGTCAAACAATTGAATTTTTTGCTTGACGCTTTCTAAGACATTTACAGGGGCAGAAACATCTATGTCAGTTGCATTATTAATGCTTCCAATCAAAAAAGAAATGATTATATTTACCCTACGAACCTCTTTCGGATCCGATATTTTGAAACAACTAAAATCAGACGTTTTGCACAAATCATCCAGACTTATACGCACAAGACTTTTCTCGCTCCACTCTCTCGGACGACCAATGATTTCTTTGAAATTATAACGATCTGATATAGAGGCAATATCTTCGAGGGTGTCATCGTAATAGTTATCAAAGCCCTCACATTGCATGTTGTTATCTAATGCAACAAATAAAATTTTATAACCAGGACTTGCTATTATTAATCCTTTGGAATATTCCGATTTATATTTGTTGTCAAGCAACGGAGCCGACAAAATATAAATTTGAATGTCATTTTCTACTGCATATTTCTCTAATGTTTCCGTGTAAGAGAAATTCTTACATGCAATAGAATTAGAAACAAAGATATTCTTAGTATTTTTCTGCATAATGCGAGTTTTCGGTGAGTACCGTATTGCATATACTCAAGTTAGCAGTTTTGCACAGTGACATCGTCGCCGCCTTCGTTGAGACAAGCAAGAGATTTTACTTTTCTTCTGCTCATACAATAAGGACTAAACCTTGATTTGACTATTTTTAAAATTCATTTATATTGTTTCTCTTCTTCCCGAAGCCAAGAATTAGAGTACCACAACATCTTGCTTGCATGCTGAAACGAAGCTGCCCCTTCACTTTCTGAGCTACTGCTACTTTAACCATTATTTCTAGCATTCATGCCCACGGCCTCACTCTTTATTATCTTTTATTATTCTCGCTGGATTCCCCGCAATGATCACATTATCGGGGAACGTGCCACTCACAACGCTTCCAGCACCAACCACGACATTCTTTCCCAATGTCGAACCTTTTAATATGATGGAGTTGGCTCCAAGGAAGCAGCCCTCCCCAATCACGACAGGGCGCTTTTTCAGAAGATCAAGCCGTTCCACAGGGTAACGCTCACTATAGGGTAAGGGGTGGAAATCATTGTCTATGATTTTACATCCCGAACCAATATCAGTATTGCGCCCGATGCGAATGCTTTCCATTGAGTAGATGGTACACCCACTCATCCCAACCCCTTCGTTGATGACTATCTTTCCACCGTTTTTTGCCACAATAATGCATCGTTGCGACAATCCAAACATATTGCTGAATGGATGGGAGAAAATGTTTATTTTACGCCCTCCTTTGTTGCTGAAAAGGATATTTGAACCTTTCATAGCGTATACCACGCTAAAGCCCCTAAAGTAGATTTGCTTGCGATATATTATGCGGTATTTCAAATATAGCAAGAAAAATATCACAGTACGAATCATCATTTCCATAGTTATCTTCAAACAGAGCTAACGATCAATCATAACATTTCGACCGAAAAGACTTCACTATAACTCCATTACTTAGCAAAAATTATCAATCACCAGTATCACCTCACGCTTGATTTAGTAACAACATTTGAAACGAATGCGTTTACTTCGTCCAAACTAATGTTATCCCTCTGGAAGAAACAGATATTTTCCTTCAACATCTTCTCATCCATATTCCACCATTCCAATTCCAAGAGCCGTTGGATTATTTCGGGCGAGAAACGGTAACGTATCACCTTGGCAGGAACACCACCAACTATAGCGTACGGAGGAACATCCTTAACAACCACAGCACCTGCACCAATAACGGCTCCATTACCAACTGTAACTCCACCATTTATTAGTACGTGAGAGCCAACCCAAACATCGTTGCCTATGAGAGCACGATTTGCTTCAGCTGGACAAACGTCCTGCTCTACCCATTGTGCCTGACATCCATTTACTTTTTGAGTAAACAACGGACATGTAGAAAGATGATTTAAAGTATGACCTCCCATACCTATACGGCAATGATCAGAAATACTACAAAACTGCCCTATATCAGTACATTCCACATCGGTATCATTACCGATGTATGAATATCGCCCTATAGATGCCCCTTTGATCTTAGCCATTCGATACACGACCACTGTTGGATCTATCCAATTGTTTGCAGAGACAAAGGAAAAATTCGAGATTCGGGGATTAAAAAGGTTTTTCACCATCCCCTTAATATAATGTGCTATTGGAAACATATCACTTCAAATTCTTCTTTAAAACTTCAATTTGGAAATATGGATTCCATTCGTCGTCTATTTCCTTCATACACGCACGACGGACCTCATCGCGTTTTAGCCCGTTGTCATCAAACCATCTGTCAATTTGTCCTGCAAGGTCGTTCACGTTGTCCCGTTCGAAATACGAACCCGTAACACCCTCTTTAATCGCCTCAAACTCTGGCATCTGGTAAGGGAAGTCATTATGGGTGATACATGGAGTACCAAACACCATAGCGTGCATGGCAGTAAGTCCGATATTACCAGGTGCCACGCAGAGATCAGCATTGTATATGAGCGAGCTCAACTCAGTTTCATCATAACAAGGTCCATAAAACCAAACTTGCTTTTCAAGGCCAAGACTCCGTGTCAACCATTTCAGCTCTTCAGCCTTCTCGCCACCACCTATAAACGTCAAATTATAGTTCCGTCCCTTATCGCGACACACAATCATAGCTTTCAAAATCTGATCCAGCTTTTTCACAGAGGTAAGTCGGCCCACAAAGAAAAGATTCTTATTATCATTACCAAAATGCTCTTGGTAAACAGACGTTTCCTGCAATTGTTTCCTTACTTCTATTTGCTTGTCATAAGCCAACGAGTTATGAATCGTATATAGCTTGTCAGGATCAAACCCTTCCTTTATCATTAACTCCCTCGCATAGTTGCCATAGCAGAACACCCCACCATTTGGCAAATGAAACATGACCTTTTTTATCAGACCCTCAATTCTCGTTTCCTTTCCATACCAGGCATGAGACCAAAAATATACTTTCTTTTTTGGTTTGAAAAGCCGCGCAAGTACACAAAACGCCCATGTGCTCAAAGCACGGGTCTCACCAAGAAGGATATAGTGGTCATAATCCTTGAACAACTGAGCTATGATCTTGGGTTGCCAATACCAACCACCAAAGAGACGCTTGGTATGTGATTCCGTCACGCGTCCTTTGAGGAGCGCATAATCCATTTTCTTCACATCACTCATCGCATCGCCAAACACCCATCCACAATTAAATGTTTTATCAATCAGGGTAAAGATATTTGTGCGGTAGTGCTGTGCAAAATTATATATTATACAAAGTTTCATTGTTTTTTATTTAAGTATAGAGCACCCATATCGTCCAACGCTTTATTAGACCATCGGTGGAAGACGCACCCAGCAGGGGTAAGTGTTATTTCGCCAAACCAAATACGAGATCCATTTGAATAAAGGTCAATACGGATCAATTCCATATCCGCAGCTAAAGTTTCTGCACACTTAATTATCTTTAAATAAATTTATTTACTATTCGTTCTACCACATCATTTTGTGTATCCCAAAGAACAATATCTGCTCGGAAATTATTATAGTTATCAAGATTATCCAAGACAACCTTCATCCCTTCAACAATTTTAGCAACACTCTCACCATCAGTGTCAACACTTACACCAACTTTATTTTTTTCAACAAATTCTTTCATCGGAGGGTTATTTCCCACTACTACAGGTTTGCCATTAATGACAATTTGGAACAAGCGATTTGGTTCACAATACCAATTATTAGGAGAAGTGTTTTTATAAAAAACAAGCCCCATACAACACTGGCGAATAAACTGAGGCGTTTTTAGTTGTTTAATTCTGCCAACAAACAATATTCGAGAACCGAGAAAATTTTCTCCATATTCTTTTGTCAACATTTCTTTTATTTCATTGTCAAAGCCACCAACCACAACACCTTTTATCTCTTTAAAAGATAGAACTGCCTTTATGGTCTCAAGTGCCGCCCTACTTGAACTATTCAAACCTTGAAGATAGACGCATTTTGCAGTTCCTTTCCAATCAACAAACCTGTGATAAACATCATCATACTCTGTATCAATTTCATTAAACTGCGGATAGTTGCGCAAAACAAACTGTTTTTGCGGAAACTTTACCATTCCTATTTTTTCAAGGTATCTCAAGCGAGGTTCATTGGCATGTACCATTACCTTACATTTGCGTTCAAGATACCTGAACAACAACTTCATGATCGGATTTCCCATAAAAGCCAAAGGCAATTCATGAAGATCCCATGCAATAGGTTTTCCACGCAGCATCAAAACGAAAATAAAAGTCTCTGGGTCCGCACACCATACAGCATCATAAACTTTCAGATCCTTCTTTATCGTTTTGTAAAAGTCCCATGCCTTCTGTAAGGTATGGGTTCCTGAGGCATACTTGTCCCGTGATTTCAAATAAGGAATACGATAAGCGATGCCATAAGAAGTCGCTCCATTTTCCTCCCGATTATTAGGTTCAACCGCAAAGATCTTGAAATCAACATTGGGGAAAAGAGACTTTATAGACAACATTTCTTTTCGGATTCGATCATCATAATCAAGTCCTTGCGTATAAAGTACTAATGCTATCTTGTATTGCTTGTTTTTATCCATACTTTTTATATTTTTCTAAGACTTTCCAATATCCAAGGCGCAAAGTATTTACTCACCTCATTATGGTCGTCAAATGATTTCTGTATTTTTTCATAGGATGTTTCTTTTCTTAAAGACATCTTTTACCCCTGTATGCACGCTCATTGATGGGGATATAGATTTTCTTTATAAGTTTCTTCATTTTTTCCTACCTATAACTAATAGTTGTGCATATTTGTGTTGTTTCATCAAATTCAAAATTGCCAACAAGAGTTTTCGAGTCTTGCAAGACACCATACGATGGAGACACAGTATCATCCTTTATTGACATTTTTACGGGACAAGAAGACCCGATTTTGAGCAAGAATCGCATGCCATGCATCTCAAACGAAACCGCTTTATCCTCAAGGACAGGTGATATCCCTGGGGCAAAATGATAAAACAACACGGCTTTGTGCCCCTTTCCAGACTTCACAAGGGTGTCCATTATAGTCAGTTGTTGTTGCTCCAGGCGAAACGAGCGGTTATGCGTCAGCCTGCCTTTGATTGTAAAATACTCGCCTGTACAGATGTCGCAATCCTGCTTTTCTACTAACTCAAGGAAACGAGAGGTAGAGTTATACTTCATCATGAAGGCACGGGAACGATCCCGTAGATGCTGTTCCTCGCCATCCACCACAACGGTATTATGCTTGGACGTCGAGCGAAACTCTTCATGGCGTTCCATATCGGATGTATAAACATACCCTCCGGGATCAACAATGACTTCTGTGCCACCTACTGCATATACGAACGAGAGAAGATCATTATGAATATGGGTTCCAATGTATCCTGACTTCTCTTTGTCATATCTCCACCTGTCAGCATTGTTAACAAAAAGATAACTATCACCTTTACGAAGTATGGCAATCTTTGAGTCTTGAATCAATCGGCTTCCGAGGCTCACTGACTCAAAAGACAGCATATCTGCACTAGAAGCAACAATTCTATTATCCAAACTGTTAGAATCCGTCAAATACAAATGCTCGCGAAAATCTCTTGGTACAAAAGGCAGGAATCTTCCATCGTCATTATCAGCTACCATAGGAGCCTTACCGTTAGGCATCGCATTCAATTTGACGTACTGCACCATGTGCACGAGCCTTTGTCGTACAATTTCTGGAACATTTGCACCAACTCGCTCCAACATATAATAAGGATACATGGCTAGTTCGGTCATCAGACGATGATAAGAGACACTTTTCTCATAATCGACACCCGAGGGAAGAATCTGCGCAAGCGTCTCAGTATAGTACTGGCTCAATGCAAAGCTAAACCATTTTTTTCCTTGTCGAGTCTGATGAAACAACTGTCCCAAATAGAGCAGGCCGACAATATCTGAGTAATAATGATTATTGCTGTATGGGATGGTCCTTTCAAGGTTGTTGTATATAAAAAATCCGTGTTGATAGAGGCTTCTATATACTTTCTCAGCAAGTTCATCTGTGAAATGTACGGAGTCCACTATGAATAACAAAGCATACATCCAATTGACGGCTCGTATAGCCACCTCCATAGCGCAAGTCCAATTGACAGAATACATCAAAGGATTCGTGTCGATCCAATCATTCAATTCGTTCGCTACCTCCCATGCATATTTCTCTTCTCCCGTAATTACATACGCCTCACCAAGCCAAAGCAAGTGATGGCATCGGGAGAGTTCCCAAGGCATTTTTATATCACTACCACGAGGAGTCGTTTTTCTCAATTTAGAGTAGTAGATTCCTGTTGGCCATTCAAATCCCGTTTTGATTTCTTTATTCCAAATAATTGGATCCAACTTTACGTCGCCCGAACCCAACAAAGCAAAGACGTGATTACATGCTTTATTGGCTGCAGCCAATATCGCACCAGTGTCATTGTTATAACGAATTGATTCTGTTACACTTTTCCCTAATAATACATGGAGGCGATCCGTCATGCCTCTCCATCCTCCGCATGTATCAATTCCTCGTAAGGAAATAATCTCAACAGGCAGCTTCTCAAAAAGGCGCGTTTTTTGCGCAGAAAGGCGATTTCTTAACTTTGGGAAAAAGTATTTTATTTTATCATCCATGTTCAAATTCTACAGATTACAAGAAGCTACAAAGTGTATGTTTAAAACGCTGACGCACCTCATGTCCTTCGTGTTGTGCAGCTAAAACTAGAGAATTATCTACCAATTGTTTATAAACCTTTTTATCTTGAAGTTTCAATATAGCCTGCCCCAATATATTTTCATCATTATTATTACACATAATAGCACAGTTCTTATCGCTAAGATATTTAGCAAGAGCTATTTCTTTCGGACAATATAGTATGATAGGCTTGCCACATGCAAGATATTCACTAAGCTTAGTAGGCATAGACAAGCGAACATAAGAGCGCGACTGTTTAGAGAAGCCTAATGGTAGGAACAAAGCAGAATAACTCTTCATCAACTGTGGTATTCCCTCATGAGCAATTGGAGGATAAGCGTGAACATCATCGTTTCCTTCAAAAAGAAACAATTTTTCATTATGATCAGGAGAATAAATATCAAAAACGTATGATCCTCCTTGAGCATTCACCTTTTGAACAGCGTGGCACATATCTATTAAGCAAGGGGTTGTGTCATCGTTAATTTTTCCTACATAAAGAATAGAGGTTTTATCGGCCGGATATTTAGAGTCGACATTCGGGATTTGCCATTCAGCAAGATTTACAGGATTATGAAACGGATAAAATGTCTTGCCATACATTTTTAGGTATTCATCTGACATATACTGACAAATAGAGAGAAGACCAGTTGCTCTCTCTAAAATATGACGAAAATCCCTATCGTATTTTTTTCTCCAATATGAGGAAAAATACCGAGTGTTTATTTTGGTATTAACCCAATCATCGACAATATAAAGCACTAGTTTTGCATGAGGTAAACTATCCATCAGTTTCTCACAACGTAGCATTGCCATATCACTACCTAAAGCACAAAAAACAATGTCGGGATCAAAGCTTTTAGCTAGCTCCAGTTCATTTTCAGAAATAGTGATATTTGGTTGCAGTTCAAAGATACCTGTCTTACGATATTGAGTACGTAAATTCTCTCGAATTCTGTTTTTAATAGTGTTTGTCTTCCGCTGTTGCGTTCTATTTGTCGATTTTGCATGGCCGATATAGATAGCACAAGGACGAATTGTATCACATAGCTTGGAATCTACTTCATTTGCCCATACAGCAATTTTATCCTTTGGCCATTCCACAAACAAATTGTTTAGGGTTATCCCCATTCCACTATAGTTATTAAAAGAATGTCCAAACAATAGAACCTTAGGATAATCTTCCATTTTCTTTATTATTTAAATTTGTATATTCCAAAGCCCAACCAATACAAAACATACAAACATATACATATGAAGCATTGGTTATAATACAATTTGCACTGTTTAATATCACAAATGTTACTAACACGATGACGACATGCGGGTTCTTAGAAAAATCCACTCCTTGCCTCAGATACAAATTCAAAAGGCCTAGCAGTATTAAAACATAGGAAAAGACCGCAAACACGCCATAATCATAAATAATTTCAAGATAATCATTATGGGCAGGATGTCCAAAGAGATATTTCGTCACACCGTTATACCCATGTCCAAATGCAATAGATGAAACGGGCGATGCTTCGATTTTAGAATATACTTGAGAGTAAATATCTTCTCTAGCTTCATTTGATTTATCTTCCAAATTCGACATACGTTCGACAGTTACATCAAAAGCATCTTTGACAGTCCCTGAATACAAACTTTGAACTGCAAATACAATACATATTGAAAAAAGAACAACGCTAAAAGCAGTTTTTATATTCACCCTTTTTATTTCCTGTATATTAGCCAATAAATAAACTACTGTTGCACTACCAACAGCAATAAGAGCAGTACGTTTAGTGGACAATACTACTACATATAGAACTAAAATAAGAGTTCCATATTTTAGCACCGGAGACTTAAAATAAAACAATAACGGTACAAAAACTACCACCGAAAAAATATAATCACGCCCTAAGTTGAAAAGATCAAGAGTTCCAGACATCAATAATATCCACAAACTTCCTATTATGGCCGGTAAGATTATCAATCCCAACATTATGTCCGGTTTTGAAGACGCACAACATATTTTACATGAGTGTTTTCCGACTAATATACCTAATGGTACAAAGAGAACGGCTATCCATCCATATAGTACATCTATTTCAGTTGTAGAAAACAACATGGAAGGAATGGTAAACAGAAGAAAACAGATAGAGGTTTTTCTCAGTCCATCACTTACTGTAGTTCTCTTATTATATAAAACTATGAAGAGCAACAGAAAAGTCAATAAACACAAACGAGTTAAAGTGTTCTTACCCTGTGACATATCTATTGTTGCCAACATTCTATCAATCGTTATCAACGACAGAATAACAGTAATGGCCGCTAACGCTATAGTATTAGTAGATCTTTTCATATATTCCAAATGCCATTTGCCTTATTATTTAGTATCTTTTTTAATTGAATTTGGCCAACAATTGCCTGTGAAATATAGACTACTGAAAGAAATAACAAAATCCCATATACTCCAACTGTTTTTGATAGTACATTCATTGTTGGTATTGATATTACTGCAAAAAGCACATAAACCAACAATTGTATTGTCACTTTTCCAATACCATTAAGCATATACATTTGCACGCCAGCATATATCATAGAAAAGACATAACAAGCCGTACAAGCATGTAGGGACATTGGTATTACTATAGAATCACTTATCCACAATTTGAAAAAAAAGGAACTACCCAATAGCATTATAACAAGAACAGGAAGTGCAAGCAATGACAATCTGTTAAGTTTCTTAAACGCATCGTTCATCCACACAAAATCTTTTTTGGTATATGCTTCCGTAAAAGCTGACCAATAGGGTGTCAGTATTATGACCGCAAACATGTAAAGCATGCTGAAATACTTATATGATAACTGATACTGTGAAACTGCCATTTGGCCACAATTTCTCGATATTATGATATTAACCACTTGGAAAATCCCCAATAAAGAAAACTGAATCATAAAGAATTTCACCCCTATACCCACTAATTTTCGAGTTTGTCTAAAATCCACACATTTAAAGGATGGAGCGCAATAATGTAAAAAGCCCCTAGAAGAAAACAGAAAAACAGATGATACAAACAACACCAAACAAGGTATTCCGGCTGTAACAAAGGATAAATAAAGAAGACTAGAATCTGTCGTCTTTGACAACACAAAAATTAAAACTAATGACAATAGCTGTTCCGCAACAGATATACCAGATGCTAAAGCTGTCTTTTGATCACCTAGAATTATAGAGTTAATTACTTTAAAGAACATGGTGAAACAAAAAGAACCCACAAGAATTAGCATTAGTTTTCTAAAAAGATCTATATCGATATCTCTGACTTTAAGAAAATCGTTCCAGTCAATATATGAATTTAAAAACACGAAAGCGACAAAGACACATCCAAAAATCAGACCTATAACAGCGTATGCTGTACTAACATAAATACGCACAAGTTTTAAATTTCCTTTCGCCTTAGCCTCTGCGTATCTGTTTCTCAACCCATGTCCTAATCCTAAGTCAAAATAAGCAATCCAACCTACAATAGAGCTGATTGTCAACCATACACCATATTGTTTTGGACTTACATAAGAAATCGTCAAAGGAATTATCAATAAAGAAAGAACAATCGATGCAATTTTAAAACAAAAAGACTGGATAATATTTTTCTTCACCACTCTTGTTCTATCCGTCCCTTGCAAAAACTTTTTTAGCATTGTATACATCACTTCATCGTATAAGAATATAAGAACAGGATGGCAGTATCGAACTGCATTCAAACTATATTTGAACCACCTTAGCATCCTGTTTAACTGACATTAGATGTGATAAACACCCTCCAACGGACAGATGTTGAAGCAGTCCATCACAACTTTACCCTTAAGTTTCTCCCAGTTCTGCTTGATATGGTCATGCTTCACCATGATTACAACCATATCAATGTCCTTCAAGAACTCATCAAAGTCAGAGATCTGATTCTCTGCAATCTTATGATTCTCCAAGAACGGGTCGTAGCACTTCAAGGGACGAGCAAGATGTCGCTCCTGGGCCTCCAAAAGCTGGAGCGTAGGCGACTCACGATAATCATCCACGTTCTCCTTGTAAGTCAAGCCATACAAACCGACACGACGGTTGTCGGTGATACCGTTCTCCTTCATTATCTCATAGATGCGGTTGAGGACAAATGTCGGCTGGCTGTCGTTGGTCTTCATAGACTCATCAATGACCTTGGCCAACTGGGGGTAGTCACCGACAAGGAACCAAGGATCTACGGAGATACAATGACCTCCCACTCCAGGACCAGGCTGGAGAATGTTTACACGCGGGTGCATATTGCAGATCTTGATAATCTCATACACATCCATGTTGTCATGGCGGCAGATACGCGAAAGCTCATTGGCAAAGGCGATATTCACGGCACGGAAGGTGTTCTCCACGACCTTTGACATCTCCGCAGAGCGGATATCCGTCACAACAATCTCGCCTTGGCAAAAACTGGCATAATACTGCTTTACCTTCTCGCCAATCTCCTTGTTGTCAGCACCAATGGTACGATTATTGTGCAGAAGTTCGTACACCATATTGCCCGGGATGATACGCTCAGGGGCATGGACAAGGTTGATATCCTCCCCTATCGTGAAACCATTGGCCTCTATCACGGGACGCACAAACTTGTCGATGGTGCCTGGACTGACAGTTGACTCGATGACGACGGTTGCACCCTTGGGACAAACCTTCATCACGTCTTTCACGGCCGAAACGACATAGCAGGCATCCACCTTCTTCGAGAACTTATCATAAGGGGTCGGAACAGAGACGATATACATGTCCGTCTTCTGATATTCTGTGGTGAATTTGATTCCTGCCTTCAGTGCTTTCTGAAAGAGATCGTCCAGCCCATCTTCCTTGAACGTCGTATGACCAGCGTTCAACGTATTGACAAGCTCCTTGTTGTAGTCGGTACCGATCACTTCTACTCCGTGCGCTGCCATCATAAGGGCTGTCGGAAGTCCGATATAGCCTAATCCAATTACATTAACCATAGTGTTTTTTTGTTTTGATCCTTAATTCCGCAACACTATTATCAATTAAACTTTTTAAGTACCTGAGCAACA
>OISU01000231.1_pt1 | contig 14966 bp, 12 predicted proteins | sample 1586491 | NCBI WGS metagenome assembly OISU01 (sample SAMN02674970, study PRJEB24791) | human gut metagenome, SKBSTL043 | isolation source: stool | host: Homo sapiens | place: USA
CTAGGCCTTAGCTTCCGGGTTCGGAATGGGACCGGGCGTCTCACCTAGGCTCTGATCACCGCAAGACGAAATAATACGCACACATGCCTCAATCACCAAATCACGGCGTGTCGCAGATTGCAATCGTCTATCACAGCCGCACGGCATGGCGAACAGAGCGCGCTTGCGCCGATACGCCATCCCACTTGCGTCGCGGATGTCGGATCGGTGGTGGCGGCACGTGTGCAGTCGGCGCCGTTGGCCGCACAGGAGGTGAATTTGGGTGCTCCCCGATCGTCGACCGGATCGCCACAACCGGCTTTGACCAAAGAGGCGACTTGCACACTGGAGGTGACGGGCTTGACGAACGATCCGCCGATACCGGTTCCCGCGATGGCCGAAAAAATGCATTCTTTTGCTCAATACATGGAGACATCATCCACGCGCAGTTTTATAGATTCCCGCCAGTCACATACCGACGCGCCGTTATCAAAATTTGCGGCTCTTGCGACTACTGTTGCCCCAATAACCGATATGAAAGCACGAAAGAAGGCCAGCAATGACGATCGCCTCCTGCGGTTCCGTTTCCGCACTCACATTGGGTCTGCCGAACTCCTCTGCGGTTCCCGCAGAAAAGGCAACGTTGCCGAAAGGCCTGTTCATGGCGAGAATACCGGTTTCAGCCAAAACAAAACAACGATTGGCGAACGACATCGAGACGATCACCATGTTGTCTCTGCTGCGGCCAAGCAATACACGGCTTGCCGTCGGAACACGCATTCCGGAAGTACTGGCAATCGGATTGCGCCTGCATGCCAAGAACGCCGCCATACCGACGGATATCGTCGAGCTGATTGCCATGCAACGCAAGTCGGGAATCGTGTTCGTATGCGTGCGCGACGCCGACTTCGAAGGTACGAAGCGGCAGGAGTGCGCGTTCGCCGTGAGACGCGCGCTGCCGGGACGCGCCGGTCACACACCTACATTCAAAGTGTTCGTCTCAGATTGGAAACCGGCCGGCGAAGCGATGCTGGACATCGGCGATCCTGCGGTCGATTCCATCGACGCGCTGTGGGAGTCGTTATGCTCGCAGGTGACGCTCGGCAGCGCCTCTCCCACGGCACTGGACGCGCGCATGACACGGCGTATGCAGGCCGCACAGCTTACCGAGCAGATCGATAAGCTCACGCGCGATCACCAACGGGCAAAGAATCCCGAACAGCGCAACGAAATCTTCACCAAGCTGCACAAGGCGAAGAACCAGTTGGAGGAACTGAGGAAGCTGGAAGCCTAGGAACCGCTAGAAACCAAGGCTCGTGCGGCCAAACTGGTCGAGCCAGCGCAGAATAGCCCCTTCCCGCAACGCCCATGGGCAGATTTCCACTTCCTTGACGTCAAGCGCCTTCATGATCTCGTCGATCACCAAGCCGCCACCGACGATCTGATACGTGCGCTCCGGCGTGACGCCCGGCAATGCGGTACGCTGGTCCGGCGAGATGGCCGCAAGACGGGGAAGCCAATCCTCAAGCTGGTCAATCGTCATGATCGAAGTGTCCACGCGGCCGGGCTGACGCACCACGGCACCGGCGAGACGAGCCAGGGAACGAATGGTCTTCGATGTGCCGACGGCATGCATCGGGTGCTTCGATTTCGGGAACGCCTTGACCATCGGCTCAAGAATCTTACGGATGTTCCTGCGCGCGTCTTCCAAATCCCTATCATTCGCAATACCGTTTTCCGGTAGGAATTCACGGGTCACACGACCGGCACCTGCCGGCACGGACAGCGCTACTGTGGGATCCTCATCCGAACCCATAGCCACCTCGAGAGAGCCACCACCGATATCGATGACCAGCAGCCGACCGGCATCCCAACCATACCAGCGGCGAGCTGCAAGGAAGGTGAGTCTGGCCTCATCCACACCGGACAGCACCGTGACCGGCTGGCCGACGACGTTTTCGATTCGTTTGAGGATCCTGCTGCCATTCGGAGCCTCACGCAATGCGGATGTGGCCAGCACGAGCAGTTGGGTAATCTCATATTCTTTGACCAGCCCCATGGCCTTTTCCACAGCTGCGACCACAGCTTCGACTCCGGCCTTTTTGATTGTGCCATCGGCCTTGAGATATTGCATCAATCGAACAGTGCTTTTCGTGCTGGCCTCAGGTTCCGGACGGGCGCCAGGCGCCGCATCGACGATGAGCATGTGAACGGTATTGGAGCCAATGTCAAGCACGCCAAGACGAGTGACATGCGAATGTAAACTAACCATGATTTCAAGCATAGTGACATCGCACTCCCCCTTTCACCTGACATTACATTGACAACCTTTGCAAATATTCGAGTGGCCATCCTATTCACCTAGGATGGCCACGCAACATTCACAGCGCCGACAACGATTGCAAAGCGCTCACAAACATCATCCGTGCAGTTCGGCTACGAAATCTCCGATTCGCCTCAGACCCTCACGAAGCGCCTCACGGGAGGCCGCATACGAAAGCCGCACATGGGTGTCGGCAGTGGCCTCGCCGAAATCACGGCCCGGCGTCAACGCCACGTGCGCTTCCTTTAACGCACGTTCGCAGAACGTCCACGCGTCAAGACCGGTGCCGGAAATGTTGAAGTACGCATAGAACGCGCCATTCGGCTCAACCTCCAACGGCAGACCGATCTCAGCCAATCCGTCGACCACAATGCGACGACGTTCCAGCAACTCCTGACGGCGTTCCTCGCACACGGCCAGCGTTTCCGGCGTGAAGCAGGCGAGCGCCGCATGCTGGGTCGGCGTGTGCGCGCACAGGAAGAAGTTGGTGGCGAGGTCGTCCATGGCTTCGAGCGCGTATTCGGGCACGACCATCCAACCGAGGCGCCAGCCGGTCATGCCGAAGAACTTGGAGAAGCTGTTGCATACGATGGCATCGGGGTCGCAGGCCAGCACGGATTTGACTTCGGTACCGTCCGGCTCCCGGTCAGCCAAGTCGAGGTAGGTTTCGTCCACGATGCGCCATGCGCCGCGGCTGGCGGCCAACTTGCACACCTCGTCCAATACGTTGAAGTCGATGGTGGTGCCGGTGGGGTTGGACGGCGACGTGATCATTACGGCCTTGGTCTTGCTCGTCCAGTACTGGCTGCACAGGTCGGCGGTCAGGTGGAAGCGGGTGGCGGCCGAGGTCGGCACATCGATGACCCGGCCTTCAAACGACCGCACAAGTTCGCGGTTGCATGGGTAGGAGGGGTCGGCCACAATCACATCGTCACCGGGGTCCACGGTCAGCGCGGTGGCCAACAGCAGGGCGGCCGAACCGCCGGCGGTCACGCAGATACGCTTGGGGTCGATGTCAAGGTCATGACGCTCGCGGTAGAAGTCGGCGATGGCCTGACGCAGTTCAGGTAGGCCCATGGCGGCGGTGTACGGCAGGGCCCGGCCGTCGTACTGTTCGCGCATGGCGTCGCGTACGGCGGGCGGCGCGCCGAAATCGGGCTCGCCAAGGCTTAATTTGATGACGCTGGTACCTTGGGCGATCATCTTGTCTGCTTGTTCGCCGAATACCATGGCACGGAAGGGATTGGCCTCACGCGCTCGGCGGGACATGACTGGAGACGCGGCCGGAGATTTGGGCTGCTGCGCTGCTTCGTTTTCCATATTTCGGTTCTATCCGCCTCACGGGACAAGGTTTCTTCTTCTATAATCACTGTAGGTCGATTGAGTGCACCAACCCGCATTCAAGGAGGAATAATGAGTCGATTCAATGGCAAGCGCGCCGAGTTCGAGGCCAGCGGCGAAAAAATCAACGTCGCGATTCTGGGTGCGGGCCGCATAGCTCACACCATGGCCGGCACCCTGACCCAGATGGCTGAAGATTCACTGTATTCCTCATGGATTCACCCGTATGCGGTAGCGGCCCGTGATATTACGCGCGCGCAGGCTTTTGCCGACCAATGGCATTTTGACAAGGCTTATGGATCGTATGAGGAGTTGGTGGCGGACCCGGATGTGGATCTGGTGTATATCGCCACCCCGCACAGTCTGCACGCCGAACAGGCGATCCTGTGTATGAAAGCCGGCAAGAACGTGCTGGTGGAGAAGTCGTTCACCGCGAACGCCGGGCAGGCACGTGAGGCGCTGGCCGTGGCCGAGGAAACCGGCATGCTGTGCACGGAGGCCATCTGGACGCGCTACATGCCCAGCCGCAAGCTCATCAACGAAGTTATCGAGTCCGGCGAGATCGGCGAGGTGAAAGCGGCGAGCGCCAACCTGTGCTATCCGGTGTCCGGCAAGGCACGTATGACCGATCCGGCCTGTGCCGGTGGCGCGCTGCTCGATGTGGGCGTGTATCCGCTGAACTTCCTGGATATGGCGGTCGGCGCCGACCATGGCCGTACACTTGATCATTTCGATACGTCGATGGTGCCCGCCGAAACCGGTGTGGATGCGCAGAATTCCACCACGTTGTATTACAGCGACGGCACGATGGCCGTGTCCACCAGTTCGATGCTGGTTTCCTCCGACCGCGGCGGCTATGTGTGGGGCACCGAGGGTTATCTGGTGGTCACCAATATCAACAATCCCGAGTCCATCGACATCTATGACAACGCCCACAAGCCCGTGCGCAGCATTGCGGTGCCGCCGCAGTTGACCGGTTATGAGTATGAGGTGGCCGATGCGGCCAACGCGCTGCTGGACGGCAAGATCGAATGCGAGGCGATGCCGCACGCCGACACCATCCGCATCATGGAGCTGATGGATGCGATTCGTGACCGTTGGGGCCTGAAGTTCCCGTTTGAATCCTGATTTCAGCTCCCCTCCAGAGGGGAGCTGAAATTATTCCGCTGAATCTGCATCTCCTTCAACAATCTGCTCATACAGCCGTGCGAGGCGTTCGTCGCGCACGGCTTTCGTTAATTCGCACTCCCATACGGTAATTACACGCCAGCCAGCGGCCTCCAGTTCGGCTCGCTGCGCGATGTCTCGATTGTGATTGCGCAGTAGTTTCGCCTGCCAGAATTCCACGTTCGATTTCGGCATCGAATGTTTGGAACATCCTTCATGCATGTGCCAGAAACAGCCGTTGACAAACACGATGGCGTGGTATTTCGGCAGTACTACATCCGGGTGTCCGGGGTAACGCTTGTCGTTCTTGCGGAATCGCAACCCCTTGCGAAACAGGTAGCTGCGTACCAGTACCTCAATTTTGGTGTCTTTGCCACGAATATGCGACATCGTGTACGAACGGGTACCCCGCTCATACTTCTCCACTGGCTGTTTCTTGCGATTCACGCACTCCAGACTACCGTGACGTTGCGGCGAGAATGAGACCCTGAACGAACGATCACCCATCTTGCCCGTCCGTGTCTCTTATCGCGGGCAATGATCATCTGCCGGTCGAGACTGCCCGATTAGACTGAGTTCAATGGATGACATGACGATTCGTAGGGCCACGGCGGCCGATATTCCCCAGATCGACGAACTGCTGCGGCAGGTGCTCGAAGTGCATCATGCCGGCCGACCGGATCTGTTCAAAGGCGGTGTCAAGAAATACACGGACGAGGAATTGAAGGCGATTCTGGCCAACGATCAGACCCCTGTGTTCGTGGCGGTTGCGCCATCTGCCAATGACGGCACTGACGCCGAACATAACGCCGACTCCCCCGCCACCGACCAAGTGCTTGGCTACGCATTCTGCGTGTTCCAGCAGCACCTCAACAGCAATATCCTGACCGATATCAAAACCCTGTACATCGATGATCTATGCGTTGACGAGCGGTCCCGCGGCCACCATGTAGGCTCCACCTTGTATCGCTACGTGCTCGGCTTCGCCCGTCAATCCGGCTGCCACAACGTAACGCTCAACGTCTGGGCCTGCAACCCCAAAGCCCAAGCCTTCTACGAACGCATGGGACTCACTCCATATTACATCGGCATGGAGCAGGTGCTGTAGCGCCGCCGTTTCAGCAGCACGATGATGGCGATGATCGCAGCGAGGCTGCATAGGGCCACGCCATATACAAAGCCCGGAGTTCCGAAATTCATGAGGCAGATTGTGATGTTACCGGTAGTGGTTACCGAAAACACGACGATAAGCGCGACGATACGAATCATATCCAGCAGTCCAGCTGCTTGAGCCAACAGACGCTCCGGTACCACCAATTTGGCCGCCGTGCACAGCAAAGTCGCCTGAACGGCGAGCAGAATCGCCCATTCCCAGAACATGGACGGTTCTTTAAGCAACGTGGTCTCCGGAAACATAGACACCACCTCATTGATAAACCACGGCGCCACAACAATCTCCACATATGCGAGCCCAATACAACACACGACAAGCACCACGGCAATGGCATAGCGCCAAGCGACGTCTGTTTTGCGAGATTTACGAGAAATGAATGCGATACCAGCGTTCATGGCTATGCTCCTTAATCCAATATCAATATCAATGGATGAACCTGCACTGCACCGTATGCCACCATCATAATATATCGAATATCGATATAAAAATATCGAAAAACACTTTCACCATTCACCTACACATCCGCAAACCCATGAATACACATGTTCTTAATCGGGATGGGGAGTGCACAAAGAAGCTCTGTCACCCCAGCAGATTGAGGAGATCGTCCTTGGTGAGGGTGGCGATGGAGGCGGGGGCTTCGGTGAGGGCGCTGGCGCCGGTGCCGGCTTCGTCGGCAAGCAAGGAAGCGTCGGTGAACTGGCGGGCGAGCTCGCTCTTAGTATGCTGAAGCTCCAAGATACGTTCTTCGATGGTGTCCTTGGCCACCACCTGATACACGTTGACGTCTTCGGTCTGGCCGATACGATGTGCTCGGTCGGTGGCCTGATCCTGTGCGGCGGCGTTCCACCATGGGTCGGCGTGGATGACCACGCTGGCACCGGTCAGGTTCAGTCCGGTGTTGCCGGCCTTCAGGGAAATCAGGAAGGCAGGCGTATCGTCCGCATTGAACTGGTCGACGAGTTCGAGACGCTTCTTCTTGGGCGTGGAGCCGGTGATGGTGTAGTAGCGCAGGCCTTGCGCGTCGAAACGTTCGGCGATCAGATCAAGGAAGCTGGTGAACTGGGAGAAGATCAGCGCCTTCTTGCCTTCGTTCACACAGGTTTCCACCAGTTCGGTGATGGCGGCAAGCTTGGCCGATTGATCCTTGGCATCGGCGTACAGCAGCCTCGGATCGCAGCAGATCTGGCGCAACTTGGTCAACTCGGCGAGGATGCGAATCTTCGACGTGTTGAAATCGGCTTCTTCGCTGTGTTCGAGCTGCATTCTGAGCCGCTGCTCGTGAGCCGCATACAGTTTGCGCTGTTCGCCGGCAAGCCGCACGGTCAGCGTGGTCTCTAGCTTGTCCGGCAAATCGGTCAACACCTGGGACTTCAGCCTGCGCTTGATGAACACGCCCACCAACGACTGCAATTGGCGAGATACCCGAGCGGCCTCAGGATTGACTTGTGCGGCGGCCCGACCTTCAGCCGTGCTGCCATCCGCGGCCCGGGCATTGGAGATGGGCAACTCATAACGCTCATGGAATCGCTTATATGAGCCGAGCAGCCCCGGCATCAGGAAGTCGAAAATGCTCCATAGTTCGGAGAGTCGGTTTTCGATCGGCGTGCCAGTCAAGGCGAAACGATGGTCGGCGGCCACGGCCTTGACCGCTTTGGCTATTTTCGTGGTGTGATTCTTGATGTACTGGGCTTCATCCAATGCCATGACATTGAAACGTTGCTCATTGGCGGTGTAATCATCGACATCCCGGCGCAGCAGGTCGTATGAGGTGATGAGCACGGTGGGTTCATCCGCCCGGAACGCACGGCCGATGGCGGTACGGCGCTCGGCTTTGGTACCGGCCACCACCACGGCATTGAAGCTCGGGGCGAACTTGGTGAATTCGGCACCCCAGTTGTACACCAAGGACGCCGGGCACACGATCAGCGATGGGCCAAGGCTGCCGTCGCCCATCTCGCCGGTATTCCGCTGATATCGAGACAGGAGCAACGCGATAAGCTGCACGGATTTACCCAAGCCCATCTCATCGGCCAGAATGCCGCCAAAACCCTTGTCGCACAACGTGTTCAGCCATTGAAAGCCTTCGACCTGATAAGGGCGCAGAATATGCTTGAGACTATCCGGCACTTCATACGACTTAGGGTCGATGATCTTGAGATCGTCGATGTATTCGGTGAACGAAGCGTCCTTGACTACATCGGAGCCGTCATCCGGCAGCTCACCATCCAGTAGGAATGCTCGACCGCCCGGCAACTCGATCAGTCCGGAGTTGAGCTGCTGCTCGCTCAGATCGAGGTCGCTGGCCAATCGGTCCAACGTGCTGAGATTCGCGCCGCTGAGTTTGACAAGCGTGCCGTCCTTCAACTGATGGAATCGTTGACGCCGACGGTACGAAGATAGCAAGGCACCCACTTCGTCCGGCGGCACTTCATCAGCGAGGGGTGATATCTCCACCAAGTTGCCTTTGATGGACAATCCGACTTTGACGCTTGGTGGCTTGGGCGCGATCAGCCGGTCAAAAGCCGGTGTGGTGAAGACCTCCCCCACTTCCTTTAGTGCCGGCAATCCCTCGTCAAAGAGACGAACGATCTGCGTGGTGTCATCGCGATCGATAGTGGCCGCATCAGACACGAATTGTTTGGCGGTCTTTCGCGCGGCCGGCGTTCGGAACCCATTCACCGTCTGATGAGTGGCGGCCGCAACGCGCTTGCGCTGGTCAGGCATGGTAAAGAATTCACGCACTACATCAATCGCAAGATGCTCAGCGTCGAAATCACGCCCAATCACGCCCCGAGACAAGGGGATGGAACGCTCGCCCTCAGCATGCACCGTCGGGCCATCGGGTAGCAACGGGACAATGGCATCGCCGTAGCGTGCCTTGACCTCGCATTGCACACCATGCTCATCACGATCCAGATAAAACTGGAGGCTGCATTCCGTAGGACTTAATTCAGCCAGCTCGCGAGGAATCTCACTGGCCTCCAACAGTCCGGCACCAACCAGCTGAGGCAATAGCGTGCGTGCGAATAGGGCGATGTCATCGCCGGCAATGACCTGTCCCTCGCCATCGGGTTCAAACAGGTCTCCCAATAGTCCTCGCAACGGAATCAATCGTTTCGGGCAACGGACGAATCGGCATCCTGCTGCGCTTTTACGCTGAGAGCCCGCCACCATGGCGGATACCGCACCGGCCGGATTAGTGGAGGCGAGCAACAGCCATACATTCTTGCCGCCGTCAATCACGGTTTCCACCGCTGGCACTCCGGTAAGCAGGTATCCGGCATCCGGACCATACGTATTGAAATCACGCCGCGCAATGCGCATGAGAAAATCTGGCTCGCCACCATCAACTGGCACCGATGCAGGCTGCCCGGAGAACCATGTGTTCAGCACGAGCTGTACGCCTCTGCCCTCACGTACGGACAGCAACCGGGCCACTTCCGGTGCTGAAAGCGTCAGATGACGGTCGATGGCGATATGCCCGTAATACCTGTCCTGCTGCTCGGCCGCACGACGCACGGCCATCGCATCATCAAGGACGTCCAGCAGGGGGCGCGAATCATCATCGAGCATATCCGGCGTATGAATAAAGGCAAGCTTCTGCCCATAATCCGCATAGTCGCCGTTCGCCATGGCAAGCACAAATTGCGGAATCGATTTCAGCACATAGCTGGACCCATTGGAAGCCGAGCCGATCTTGAACTCCACGCTCCACACGCCGTCGATGAAACTCAATATCGGGACAAGCTGCACCTGCCCCAAGCCCACAGTCTCGCTGTCACCCTGATACCCGCCGCCTCGGGTGCCGGCACGAGAGCCGTATCCGCTTTTTGTACGCCGAGCATTTGCACCGTTTTTCCCTTGCGTGGCATCAAACCGACGCATAACCGCATTGCGACGACGAATTTTGGCTTGAGCGTCTTGCCTATCGGCGTGCTCCATATAGTCAATCAGCGTCCGAGACGGTCGTGCGGCCCCGGCACGGTAGCCTTCAAAACGCTGCGGATCATCGCAGAATATGAAGGCGAGCGCAATCATGTGCTTGCACATGCCATAGCCACGGCCGTAAGCCGGGCATGAGCACTTGCCACCGACGGCTTCTCCCGTATCGAGGTCGAATTGCACGCTGGTACGATACCTACTCGATGGGCTGGTGGTGCCACGTAGAATACCGTCAAGTTCGGCATACCCGGTTCGATGATTTTCGCTGTATACCGGATTGATAACCATGGTGGCCGCTTTGCGCGCAATGCTACGGGCACGAGCGAGCACGGCATTCGACGATGACGATTCCACATCGTTGCGTAACGCAAGGATAGGGACGGCATGGGCTTCGGCACGCTTCGCAGACCCGGCGAAATGGCCTTCGTCCTCATCGTCGAACCATACGGAACGTCCTTGCCTGAAACGATAGGGCATCACCGCATCGGCGGCGGACAAACTGTTTGTTCCGCCAAACGTTACGTCTCTGCTGCCGGCCGCGCCTGAGCTACCAAGTATTCCACCCGTCTCACCAGAAATGCCGCCTACTCCGCCGTTTTTACCGGCATAGATGCCCCTGCCCCCATTAGTGTCATCAGTGTCATCTATGTCATACCGACCGTCGTCGTAATCGGCATCTTCGTCGTCTCCCCTTTTCCAAGGATTGCGACGACGCAACGCATGGCCCCAGGAAACGCCGGAATCATCATCCTCATAAGGCAGGAGGCCATCGTCATCCGCATTATCGGGAACATGGCCAAACACACCATACCCTTTGCTCATGGGCGAGCCTCCTTTCCAACGAATGTATTTCAACCCAACGTTTCCATCCTAGACGAAGCGCGCGGTAGCCTTAACGTATGGATGCAGACAAGCCGGCGCAACGCAAATCCTATGCAGGGAACACCACCCTCGAAATCTTCGAGGTGCTGTGGCGTCACAGCTACTTTGGGCATGGCCTGACCGTGCGGCAAATACTCGATGAACTTGCCCGTAAACACCAGCTGGAAGATCCAAGCGAGCTGCCGACCGAGAAGACCATACGAAATCAGCTCAAAAAGCTTACCGCCACGGAATTTCTCGGCAGACATATCGGGCATCTCGCCGAAAGTGATCTTGCCGGCATCGAATGCAAGAATCCACAACCCGGCTGGTATCTTGATGCATTCCTGTCCACCGCCGAAATGCGACTGCTGCTAGACAGTCTTACCCTATCTCGCATCAGCCTCGACACCATGGACGACCTCATCGGTAAAATCCGCGAGCTCGCAGGCGCCGCCGGGCAGGCAGTAGGCTACCTGGACCATGTGGCCACCTACACGCATATCAACGGTGAGTTCCTATCCACTATCGACCAGCTGAATCAAGCCATCGAAGAAGGCCACGGCGTAACCTTCCAATACCGTGATTACGGACCGGATGGCACCTTGATACCGCATAAAAGCCGTACGGGTGCAGGCCGAATTACCTACACCGCCGACCCTTACCAGATGGTGTACAAGAACGGACGCTATTACCTCATCTGCCACCTGCATGGCGAAGACAACCTCCGCATTTTCGTGGTCAACCGAATCGCCAACGTCAGCGCCAAAGGCAGGAACGGCACAGTGCCACTGGAAAAACCAGCACCAGCTGATTTTGACGCAGTGAACTTCATGCGCCACCGTCCATACCCCGTAGCCGATGCCCCGATTCGCATCCGCATGGCCGTACGAGACGAATCCATGCTCAACAACGTGTTCGAATGGTTCGACGACCCTCAAATCAAACATTCACCGGACGGCACACAGTTCGAAGTCATCGTCGATGCTCCCGAACGCGCTGTGTTCTGGTGGGCATTGCAGTATTCCTGGGATGGCCGCGTAGTGATTCTTGAGCCCGATTCGCTCAAGCGCAAACTCTATGATGCCGGGCGTCGCATGGCCACAGCCTATGCTCCCGAATGATGCAACATCACATCGCACACCTCCTTGTCGAGTTGTTCACCAGCGAATTTCACCGGAGAACCTATCATCCCATCGCCAATCACACTCGGTAATTTTTTACCGGGAAATACGATTTCAAGCCATTTCGCGGGCATCGTCCCTCACCTAGGCGCACATAAGGCTAAGGTGGGAATCATTAATCGCATCGCGCGTCCACAAGCGTGCACTAGCGCGTACAACAATAAGGAGCAACTATGAGCGAAGAGCGTACCGCATGGGGCTGGGGTCTGGCCAGCGTAGACGCCGCCGGCACCACCCTGGACGTCTGGTACCCCGAACTGAATCTCGGTGAGGCACCGGCCGAGTCCGATCGCCCGAACCACAATTTCGGTACTTTGGCTCACGATGAGGCCGACGCCCGTGGCATTCGCCGCGTGCCGGTATTCGTCGTCAGCCAGTTGGACGAGCCGATCAGTAATGCCGCGGACGCTTACCTGAAGCTCCATTTGATGAGCATGCGCATGGCCAAGCCGAACACGCTGAACCTCGACGGCATCTTCGCCCAGCTCGCCAATGTGGTGTGGACCAACTACGGCCCCTTCGCCGTTGAAGACTTCACGCTGCGCAAGGCCGACGTCGAACGCGCCTCCACCGAAGCCGCTCTCGCTTTCGCCTCCCAGGCCGGACTGCCTGCCGCAGCTCCTGCCGCCACTGTCAACGTGTTCGGTGTGGATAAGTTCCCGCGCATGATCGATTACGTAGTGCCCACCGGCGTGCGCCTCGGCGACGCCGACCGCGTGCGCCTCGGCGCTTACTTGTCTTCCGGCACCACCGTGATGCACGCCGGATTCGTGAACTTCAATGCCGGCACGCTCGGCGTCTCCATGGTCGAAGGCCGTGTTTCGCAAGGCGTGGTCGTGGGTGACGGTTCCGACATCGGCGGCGGTGCCTCCATCATGGGAACCTTGTCCGGTGGCGGCAAGCTGCGCAATTCCATCGGCGAGCACTCGCTGCTCGGCGCCAACGCCGGTATCGGCATCTCTCTGGGCGATAACTGCACCGTCGAAGCCGGTCTGTACATCACCGCCGGCACTAAGATCACCATCTGGGACAAGGCCAAGGCCGCCGCTGGCGAACCGCTGGAAGTGGTCAAGGGTGCTGAGCTCTCCGGCAAAGACAACATTCTGTTTATCCGCAACTCGGTGAACGGCCGCATCGAAGCCCGCTACCGCAAGGTGGGAATTGAGCTCAACGCCAAGCTGCACAAGAACTGAAATTGAAATAATGGAGCGTTATCTTCGTTGCCCCTCGGTCGACGTACCTTCGTACGCCTTCCCTCGGTGCGCCTCGATACCGCACACATTATTTCAATTTCAGAACTAGCCCTGCTAGTTCTTATGCAGCCGTCGCAGCATAGCTGGTTTGCGCTGTACATATAGAAAGCGCCTCACTGGAATCTCCAGCGAAGCGCTTTCTCAAACCAACAATCACCGCTCGTCCATCGGCACGAAATCGCGCTCGACCGGACCGGTGTAGACCTGGCGTGGGCGGCCGATCTTGGTATTCGGGTCGGCCAACATCTCACGGTACTGCGCAATCCAACCGGGAATGCGGCCCAGCGCGAACAGCGTGGTGAACATGGCCGGATCGAAGCCGATCGCCCGATAAATCAAGCCCGTGTAGAAGTCGACGTTCGGATACAGGTTGCGCGATACGAAATATTCGTCATTCAGCGCAATATCTTCAAGCTCGGTGGCCACGGCGAACAGCGCGCGCTCGTCAGACGGCAGCTTCTGCGTATCTTCGCGCTCCATGATCTTTTCCAGATACTTCCTGGCAATCGCCGCGCGCGGATCATACGACTTGTATACACGGTGGCCAAGGCCGGAAATCTTCTGGCCATTCTCCTTGGCATCACGCACGAACTCGGCCACAGACTTGCCGGAATCACGAATCGCCTTCAATTGGCGCAGTACGGCCTCATTCGCACCACCATGCAACGGACCAGACAGCGCATTGACGCCAGCGGCCACCGCCGAATACAGGTTGGCGTGGGCGGAACCGGCGATACGCACCACCGAGGTCGAGCAGTTCTGCTCATGGTCGGCATGAATAATCAACAAACGACCCAAAGCATGCACATACAGCGGGTCGGATTCAAACGGCTCGTACGGCACAGCGAAGCACATGCGCAGGAAGTCGTCCACATAGCCGCGCGCGTAATCGGGGTACAGCATCGGCTCATCGCGACGACGGCGGAAGATGTACGACACAATCGTACGGGCCTTGGCCATGATGATCTTGGCGGCCTCATCAAGCTGGTCGTTGTCAGAAATATCGGTGGTGTCCGGGTAGAACGTGGCCAGCGCATTGATGGCGGAGGCAAGCACGCTCATCGGGTGAGCGGAGCGCGGGAACGAACCCATGAAGGTACGGAAGTCTTCGCCAACCATCGTCTTGTGATTGATGTCCGCACAGAACTGCTCATACTCAGCCCTGCTCGGCAGCTCGCCGTGGCGCAGCAGCCACGCCACCTCCAGAAAATCGGAGTTCTCGCACAGTTGCTCGATGGGGTAACCGCAGTAGCGCAAAATCGAATGCTTGCCGTCGATGTAGGTGATTTTCGATTCGCACTGCGCGGTGGTGAGGAATCCGGGATCAAGCGTTACCCAGCCATCGTTGCGCAGTTTGGAAACGACGATGCCATCCGGCCCTGCACTAGCCTTAACCACGGGCAGGTTGAACTTGTTCGAATCGACATCAAGTTGTGCCGTTGCCATTCGCGCACCTTCCTCTTCATGAACCACTTACCCCAAACATTAACGTTCACGCGTTCGCGAACACTAGTGTTCGGTACTCTATGTCTTCTGTGTTACCGCTGGCGAATGCCGGTCGATACACGAAAGCCGAAGTGCGCTCATGCTATCAAAGCAAACGCACTTCGGCTTGTTACGTCTCGAATTCGCGGGAAAACCGCGAACAGACGGACGGCTAATGAGACGCTGATCGCCCATCACAGGCCAATCAGGCACCTACCATACGCCAAACGCCGATCAGAGGTTGGTGCGATCGG
>OISU01000299.1_pt1 | contig 12940 bp, 8 predicted proteins | sample 1586491 | NCBI WGS metagenome assembly OISU01 (sample SAMN02674970, study PRJEB24791) | human gut metagenome, SKBSTL043 | isolation source: stool | host: Homo sapiens | place: USA
TTTCCCTACACGACGCTCTTCCGATCTTCATCGGCCTGCCAGCAGTGCATGGAGATTGCAACCTTCTGGAGCTGTTCCATTACCTTTTCCACATCTATCCCAAGAGCAGCATAACGTTCCTTTGCCACTTCATAAGCCTTTGTTATTAATTCTTCTTTCATGATACTGATTTATTTAATATGATTTTAAACATTAATGATTCATTGTCACCTGTTTGAAGTGTAAATATGCGGCATCCCACACGTCCGTATCTTCCGGATAGAAAGTTTCCAAAGAAATAGAACGATTGATTAACTGGCGCATGGAAGCAATATCCTTTGCCGTTCCCGCCGCCAATGCCTGAATCATGATATTACCGATTGCCGTAGCCTCAGACGGGCCCGCCACAACAGGAATACCGACAGCATTGGCTGTCCAACGGTTCAATAATTCATTACGGCTTCCTCCGCCAATAACGTGAAGTGTCTCTATCGGATGAGGAGAAAGAGTGCGAAGATTATCCAAAACCTGACGATAGCGCAGAGCAAGGCTCTCAAAGATACAACGTACAATTTGCCCCCGTGTCTGCGGAACAGGCTGATGAGAATCCGAACAGAACGTCTGTATAGCCTGTTCCATATCGGCAGGATTAGCAAACAGGACATCATCAGGATTAATCAGACTGCGGAACGGCTCACTGGCATTCGCTTCGGCTATCAGTTCCGGATAAGATGTCTGTCCCCACGCCGCACGGCAGCGTTCCAACAGCCACATCCCACAAATATTTTTCAATAGACGGATAGTGTCATCCACACCGCCTTCATTCGTAAAATTCAAAGATTCGGTTTCCTCTGTAATAACCGGCCCCTTCGTTTCCACTCCCATTAAAGACCAGGTTCCGCTGCTCAGATAGGCAAAATCAGGATTCATTGCAGGAACCGAAGCCACAGCAGAAGCCGTATCATGCCCGGCAACTGCGATTACAGGTATATCTCCCAATCCGGTCATGCGCTGTACTTCCTTTGTCAATGTTCCTATTTTCTCACCGGGATAAACAAAACGGCCGAAATTACTTTCCGTCAGTCCGAGTTCGCGCAATAAAGCATCTTCCGGTTTACGGGTGTTTGCATTGACCAACTGCGCCGTACTGGCAATGGTATATTCCGTTACCATTTCACCGGTCAGCATATAACTCAAAGCATCCGGTATAAAAAGCAATTTATCGGCAGCGGCCAATGCACTGTCATTATTACGTCTCAATGTATCAAGCTGGAACAAAGAGTTGAAATTCATCACTTGAATACCCGTCCACTCATAGACCTGCTTGCGGGCAACCTTTTTAAAGAAAGCCTCAGGCGCTCCGGCTGTATGAGGATCACGGTACGAATAAGGCTGACGAAGAAATCCGCCGTCTTTACCTACACAGACAAAATCCACTCCCCATGTATCAATACCGATGGAAGTAATTTCCACATCCTTCTTCTGAGCGACTATTTTCAGTCCTTCGATAATATGCCGGTAAAGCTCATATATATCCCAATAAAAATGTCCGCCGGTTTCAATCAGATGATTCGGGAACCGATTCACATCTTCCATTTCCAATCCTTCCGGTGTGAAAGTTCCCAAGATGGTACGGCCGCTGGTAGCTCCCAAATCGACCGCAAAAAAACATTGTTTCATGGTAATTAGTTTTAGTCGCTATTTCATGATACAAAAATAGGGGAATCATCCCCTATTCCTTGTACTTATTTTGACTGAAAGGGTGTCAGATTTGACAATCCGTTTCATCCGCTATTACCACATCCGGTCTTCTATTTCACATCCTCACAAAAACGGGTGACAATTTGCTCGCCTTCCGTATTCCGGATGGTTACGTTCTTCATCGTAACGGCCTTGCTATAAACAAATTCGGCTCCCAATCGGGAAGTTATATCAACATCTTCCAAAACCACATTTTCAATCGGCATTTCCGGGATACCGTTGAAGAACAATGCACGACGGGCGCCTGCGCATACCAAATTCTTCACATGAATATTCCGGAAACAAGGAGTTGTTTCATCCACAGGAAGAGGATCTACTTTAGCCGGAACTTTTTCACCGCTCTCCAACACTTCAACGGCAGATTTTCCACCATAATAAAGATTGAAAGTAATCGGTTCGGTCGGAATATCCATCATAGACACATTGGTAATCCATATATTTTCAACAATACCGCCACGACCACGCTTGCTCTTAAAACGCAGTCCCACATCCGTTCCCAGGAACTGGCAATTGCTGACGGATACATTACGTACCCCGCCACTCATCTCACTGCCGACAACGAAACCGCCATGGCCTTTAAATACCGTGCAGCCATCTACCACTACATTTTCGCAAGGACGTGCACGACGGCGGCCATCTTCATCCTTACCGCTTTTCAGACAGATTCCGTCATCTCCCACATCAAAGGTAGAATTCACAATCAGCGCGTTTTTACAAGATTCCAAATCCAGTCCGTCACCGTTCTGCGCATAGCTCGGATTACGCACCTGCACATCTTCAACCAGCACATTCTCACACATCAGCGGATGCAGGTTCCATGCCGGAGAGTTCTGGAAAATCACCCCTTGCAACCACACATTCTTACACTCTATCAGACTCACCATCACCGGACGAAGGAAATGACGGACACTTTGCCACTCTTCCTCCGTTTTCAGATTCTGGGGGACATTCATATTGCTGATAGTATCCCCTTTCAAAGTTTCAGGATAAGGGAACCAGTAGGTAGGACGTTTATATACACCGCCACGGGCTGTTGTCTGCTTCCAGACGCTCTCCGTAACCTTCTCACGCTTCAACGGACGCCAGTAATGACCGTTTCCGTCAATTGCCCCTTCGCCGGTTATAGCTACATTTTCCAGGTTACGGCCGGAAATCGGAGACTGGCAACGACGGGTATCCAACCCCTCAAATACTGTTTCCACCAAAGGATAGAGGTCCACATCAGGAGAGAAAAGGATAACAGCCCCTTTTTCCAAATGCAAGTCAATATTGCTTTTCAATACGATTGGTCCTGTAAGCCAAACACCGGCAGGAACAACAAGATGTCCTCCCCCTTGTTCGGAAAGGGCATTGATTGCATCGGCAAAAGCCGATGTACATAGAGTTTCCCCATTACCGACGGCATTAAACTCTTTCAGATTGACCGTACGGTCGGGAAATCTCGGCGCTTCCACACGAGGCATGTCAAAAGGCAGGTTACGATAGACAGCTTCATATTTATAGTCCGTAGACTGGCAAGAACTGAATATCCATAAACAAACAGCAGCAATTACATACAATGGTTTTGTCATTCTTAATAGCGTTTTAAAGTTAGCAAACATACCGGAACATCTTATTCCGATACATGTATTAATTATCTCCTAAATAATAAGACGGTACGGGTGCTTGAGGATACCCCATACTACGATGAGCCACATAACTACGGTACAAAGCGTCCTGCATCAACGTTACCCTACGGTCTGTCGCAGGAATATCGGTGCGGTAAATACGCAGTTCGCCGGGCAAAGCCGTTATCAGTTCCTCGCGCCAGTCACCTTCCATATCAGCCATCAGTAATATATCCCCCTTGATATTTTCCGTCAATATCTCACCTTTCCATTTCCAGATGCTCTGACTACGTCCACCGGAAGAGGAGCCTGCTCCCCAACGGTTATTGTCTCCTTTAAATGTCTCACGCAACAAATCAGCATCCCACCATATCCAGTTACGGCAGCCGGGTATCTCATCTTGAGCTACTTGCAGTTTCTTCCCGTCGGCAGTAAGCAAATATCTGTCGGTACTCCCCCCCTTACGGTCTTCGCTGGCAAAACACTCCAAACCGGGATGAGCAGGATCAAAATCCGTTACCATACCGTCACCTACATGATAAGTAGTATGACCGATGCTCCATATCAATTTACCCGTAGCCGCATCCACTACTGAAACACCACGGCCATCCTCCTTTTTGGGTTCACTTACCATAAACACCTGCATGCCTTCCCTATCGGGATGCAACTTGCAAAGATATGCCTTGTCGCTATGTCCCAAGCCCGAAGACCACAAAAGTGTTCCGTTATCATCAAGCATACAGGAACCTAACATAACCTCATCACGGCCGTCACCGTCCACATCGGCAGTAACCATGCTGTGCGCACCCATACTGCGGACAATAGGATTCTCCTCATCACCATCCCAACGCCATGCACGTTCCAATTTACCGTTTTTCAACATCCAGGCATCCACAACCATCAGCTTGTAAGTGCCGCGTGCCGCCAATATAAACGGGGTCTTTCCGTCTAAATAGGCAACCCCCATCTGGTTACGATTCTGACGAATCAGATTTCCGTAACGGTCATTGCGCTCAGGCCAATCCACCCGGTCTATCTCCTGTCCGGTCATGCCGTCCAGTACGGAAAGATATTCACTCCCGCCGCAAACACGTCCTTTCTCGTTTTTCACATAGTCAGTACCCGCTGTTTTAATCGCCACCTCAGCCTTACCGTCACCATTGAAATCGTATACGATGAAAGGCGAGTACCAGATACCCGGTTCAATCCCCGGTCCCATATCGTATGTCCATAGGTAAGTACCGTCACTCAAATAAGCGGATATTTTATACGTTTTCCCGGTAGTATCACCCGGCATGCCCGGATCTACGTTCGTTTCGGGAGTACGGACGATATAATCATAAGTTCCGTCCCCGTTCAGGTCGGCCAATGCTATCTTTCCTGCTTTTGCATTATCTTTCAAGCGGATAGATGTATAAGGCTTCAAATCGGATAACACGACCTTCCGTTTTTCCGATACAACCGGCTTCTGTCCTTTGACAACAGCTTCCACCCAATAGACGGCTTGTGCATGAGGAGCGGTGTCCACAAAGTCACAAGTACGGGAAACGGCCTTTTTCGTCAGGCGGCAAGCCTTTCCGCCCACCTCACGATATACATGGAAAGCCGTGGCGGGAGCATCCGATGCCAGCAAACGCCAGCTGAGATACACGGATTTGCTGTCCCGGGAAGGGGCAACCGCCAGTCCGCGATTTAAATTTTCAGTAATCCGCTCTTGGGCAAATCCCTCTACCAACGGTTTCGGTTCATGCTTAGGATCAAGGATTTCATAGAAATAGTTTCGTTCACGCGGGTCTTGAGCATATAAGGAGCAGAAAGCGCAAACAAGCGCTACTCCGCCCAGACTGATTTTTTTCATTGCATTTCGTTTTTAGTTATCTTCAGTGGTATAATACGTACAGGGCCTAATAATCCGCTTGGCACAGGTTCCCAACCGGCATAAGTCCCTTTTTTATAACCAAGCGCTGCAATATTTATATCTTTGAAGATGCGCCACTTCACTCCACGGCGATCCATATCGGCTATGCGATTGGCAGAAAGATTGGTTACTTCTATTTCCAGAGTATTCTTTCCCGGACACAGGTATTGCCCGACGGAGCAACAATAGGGCACAGCCCATAAAGTGGCAACATTCCGGCCATTGATACGTACACGGGCACTTTCACGGACATCGCCAAGTGAGAGTAACCAGTCCTGGGCCGAGGCCGGATTTTCAATCACAAAAGTGGTTGTATAACAGCCTGTTCCCATCGTCGTTTTAGCACCTTCAAAGGATAAATCCGTCCATGAGCCCAAAGCAACGGAATCCGGCACACTATGTACCGCAGGAACGCTTTCCACAAACCGCAGGTTCCATAAGCCGGACAGTTCGACAGCTCCCCGTGCAGCAGTCTGATACTTCCATTCCGGAGCTTGTACGTCAACTTCCGTAAAAGTTTTCAATATGGCAGATTCTCCGGAAGCCAATTGCAAATAAACTTCCGTCTTTCCATCCTTCTGACGCAAACGAGCCTTGCCGGAAACACCGTTCATCGGATTATAAAGCATGGCCGAACGTGCAGGCACAGCCAACGGTATCCAACTTTCCGTATCTTTTCCGGTCAGTGCGGAAATGAAATAATGATAACCTTCCGGGTTCTTCCGACGGATACAACTCAAATCAAAAGAAGTTTTCATCGCTTCCGGTATAGCAGCAGTCTGCGCCAGTGTACGGACATAATCCGTACCGAAGAACACCGTCTTACCTTTACCTTGTTTATTTCCTAATTTCTTTACCTGCTCCAGAGTACCCTTAAAGTCCGTACGGCGCTGCTCCAACCTGGCATACCCCGGAACATCCTCCGGATACCGGTCCAGAAACACAACGGTCGCTCCCTCTTTTGCCAATTCGAGCAGGCGGGCAAGTACGTCCGCAGGCATTAAACGTGCACCGGGAACAACCAATGCTTTATAAACTGTTCCGCCTGACGTCACAATTTTCTTATCACGGCAGGTGGCCGTACGAATGAAGTTATCGGAAATATAATCCATATCATAACCGGCATCGTTAATGCGGTGCACCGCTTTTATAAAGCCCGGAGCACGCCGTGCCATTTTATGAATATCAAACATCAGCAGACGTCCGTCCTGCTCCTGCCACATATCATATACCGGCAAATACACAAGGAAGTCATTATCCGGCTGTCCCATCTGCAAAAAACTCTGGCAACGGGATATGTATTGAAAGAAAGCAGGCGCATCACGCCAGATGCTGTTCGTCGGACTCATATCCACCGTAGCATAAAACTTCCAGCCGGGCCAGGCAGCCTCAGCAGGAGAATAAGTCGTACCATGGAAAAAAGTATGATTGACGCCGGAAACGAACATGAGGTCGATATCCGGCTTGCACTGTGACAGAGAAGTGCGGAAATGTTCCGTCAGCCAAGTAAAAGTTTCTGAAGAAGTATAAGGTTTACCGGCAATATGAGCGCCCGAAGATGCGTATTTCAACATGGAGAGGTCGGAATCATTGGGACGCGTCAGCGAATCCTTACGCAATCCCCGTATACCGAAATCAGACAAACCGAAACCTTCGCACTCCGGAATATCCACTGTGGCATAAAGGTCTATCAGATTTCCCGGCGAGCCATGAGCCTGATTTCTGGTTTTAGCCCCGTGCCGATGTGCCCACTCCGTCCACTGACGGGTGAAATTCTCCTGCAACAGTTCACCGAGAGTTTCACGATAATCGGAGATGATGCGCCGGGTCTTGTCCGAACGCTCCCCTGCCGCCAGAAACTCCGGCAGGTGTTCTTCCAGTTTATAACCGCGACGCGCCAGAAACTCATCAAAAAGTTCTTCCGACCAGTCCGCCCCGTAAACCTCATAGGAGTCGTTAAAGAAATTATGGGGATAAGCTGTAGCACCACCTGCCGTATCCTTGAACTTTCCGTCAAAAGCGCATTCAAAGCGTCCGAGATAGTTTTTCACGGCACGGGCCGAGAAATGATTCATCACATACCCCTCACCGCCGGGTGCCGCACGCTTCACCTTCTGCAAAGTCTTGCCGCAAAAGGCGGCAATCAAACGCCAGCTCCCTTTCGGAGCTTTCCAGCATAACATTCCGTCTTTTACCTTATCCGTCAAATCCAGACACTTCCCCGTATCGGAAAAGGCCATCAGACGCTCCAGTTTGGCATAAGGCTTTTGTTTTTTATCGGCAACCTCTATTCTCTGATCAAGCGTATTCCCGCCTTCTAACCGATATTCCGTAACAAACAGTTTGCAGGCGGCATCCTCTATCCCCACTTCAGGGCCTCCGAAAGGCCAGCCGGTACCGGTGTTCATATCAATCTGCATGCCCAGACGGGACGCTTCACTTTCCGTATATTGCAGCATCTGCATCCATCGGGGGGAGAGAAACGGAATATCCTTCGCATCATTTCCCTGTACGCCATAAATCGGAGTAATCTCCATCGTACCCATTCCCGCCGCAGCATATGCTTCCAGATTACGGGTCAGGTTTTCCTTATCCACCGCACTTCCCATCCACCACCAGCGTGCAGCCGGTTTGGCATCCAAACCAATCTCCGGCCACGAAACATCTTGTGCAGACAAAAAACCTGCACAAAATGCAAACATGGCAATACAAAACAATCGATTCATACCTATTTTATTTTCTCCAGTTCCAGACATCCCATAATGAACGGTCCCGTTGCTTTGGCGTCATTATCCCTCATCTTTTCACCTATGTAATATTCAAAACTTCCGTCGCGATACGGATGACCACCCAAACCGCCAACCTGGCAACAACGGGTCAGAGTCAGCGTTCCGTCCTGTTTCTCCACCAGCAATTTATCTTTCAAGCCCTGCAGAGCCTTTTCCGCTACAGCGCGGTATCTGGCATCGATATATCCTTTATTCACTGCTTTTGCATAAGCATACATACATTGGGTAGTCACGGATGCCTCAGGGAAATTACCCTTGCGTTTAGGTTGGTCGATAACCTGATACCAAAGTCCCGCCTTATCCTGATATTTCGGCAATGTCTCCGCCAATCCGCGGATATAGCCAATCATGTCGGCACGTCCCGGATGATTTTCGGGTATATAATCCAAGGCATCTACCAGCGCCATAAACCACCAGCCTATACTGCGCCCCCAGAAGTTGGGAGAATGTCCGGTTTCCGGGTTCGCCCAACGCTGGCTCTTGCTTTCGTCCCACGCATGATGATACAGTCCTGTCTTGGCATCATAGGTATGTTTATGACAGAGACGGAACTGCTTCACCGCCTCATCAATCCATTCCGGTTTATTGAATTCCGCACCATACTGCGCCATAAACGGAGAAGCCATATACAGTCCGTCCAGCCACATCTGATGCTGATAAATCAGTTTATGCCAGAATCCGCCTTCCAAAGTACGGGGCTGGTTCTTCAACTGTTTGATAAGGATATCCATTGCCGCTTTATATCGTTGGTCGCCGGTTTCACGGTAAAGGTCAAACAGCACCTTTCCGGAGTTAATGAAATCCAGGTTATAAGTGGACTTATCATACAGATGAATTTCCCCCTTTTCATTAATCAGAGAGTCGGCCCATTGCTTCACATAATCATAATAACGACGTTCGCCCGTTGTCTTCCACATCTGCAACATGGCGCAGCAACCCACTCCCTGGGCATAACCGAAGAACAGACGCTTGCCGTGATCCAACCGGTAAGCCTGCGGGAAACGCATCATCTCGGAGTCGGCAAACCAACGCGCATACGAGCCTTGTTCCCATGTATCCGTACGGAAAGGCACTGCGGGCAAACCCGACTTATTATAAAGATTTACACGGAAGAAGTTACAAAAGCCGTAACGTACGGCAACCGGCTCCGCTACCTGCGGAGCGGAAACTTCCAGCCGGCTGCCTTTTATCACAGCCACCGCCGGATAGAAACGCCGGTCGGCTCCCGCAACCAGAAAGCCCTTGACCGGAGCATTCTCAGGTGTCATCAAACCGTCTTCGGCATATTCAAAACTCAATACAGCCTTATTGCCGCTGACTTTCATCGTTTTGAAGAGCGGGCCGGAGTATGCCACATCCTTCCCATATTGTTTGGCAAGCGCCCACAAAGCCATGCGTTCACCCGCCACGCGCTTATTACGCGGATGAATATCCGTAGAATCCGCCGCATCCGTAACAACCGCCATGCCCACATTCTTCAGCCCGCTTTGCCATGTCTTGAGCTGTGCTTCACGAATACCGGCCGGCTGTCCTTTATGCGGAGCAATCTGCATGAAATAGAACGGCATGTCGGGTTGCTTCCATTCTTTCCGCCAACTGTTAATCATATTGGTGAATACCTGCTGATATTTTTCATGACGAATGGCATTCGATTCTCCCTGATACCAGATATTTCCTTTCACCGTATATCCCAGAATAGGATGAATCATACCGTTCCAAAGCGTAGCGGGGACCTTGCAATATCCCTTCTCCTGCTTCACATTCTTCAAAGCAAAATCTTCAAGTACATCTGCATAGAGCGGATTGTTCTTCATAACACTCATTTTCGTCCACGATTCCGCATGCGTGCCTCCCCATGTAGACTGTATCATACCTACCGGCACATTCAATTCCTTATGCAACCGGCGTCCGAAAACGAATCCCACAGCCGAGAAGTCATACAGGTTTTTCGGCGTGCACACCAGCCACCGGCCTTGACAGTCATCCTTTTCACCGTCGGGAGCCAACTGATGTTCCACCCGGAACAGACGAAGTTCCGGATAATCCGCGTCCTTCATCTCCTCGGCTTCCGTTGTCATACCGGTCATCCATTTTTTATCGGGATGCCTGGAAACCGGATATTCCATATTGGATTGTCCGGTACAGAGCCATACTTCACCTACCAGTACATTATTAATAGTAATCGTATTCTCACCGCTCACCGTAACAGACTGCCCTTTTGCAGCCGCAGGCGTTTTCAGCTTCACAGTCCATTTGCCGTCAGCCGCAGCCTTGGTTGTCACGGTTTTATCCGTCCATGACGCTTTTACCGAAACCCGTTCACCGGGCGTTGCCTTTCCCCACAGATTGACTTGCGCGTTTTGCTGCAATACCATATTGTCGGAAAAGATAGCCGGAAGTACCACTTTGGCAGAAACGGAACCTGCCAATACTAAAAGAAAGGAAATTAATCCAAGTAGTTTTTTCATGTGCCTTTGATAGTTTTAATAGAATTAAGAAATGAACTTTATTCTGTATTGCAAAAATAAGAGCTTCACGGCAAACGGACTCTGAGCCTTTTGGCAGTTCTCTTATTGTTTTTGTCGTTTATCACCTACTCCACCCCGCCCAAGACACGGTTATACTTGCCGTTTCTCTTACGGCAGCCAGAGATAAACCGCACGCAGACAGCTTGCACTTACCCCACACTGAGTTTTTCAGGCTACCTGTCTGAAGTTGTCGCAAAGATATAATTAAAAGATTTCCGATAAAAGGCTTTTAATTATATTCCAAACCTGCATACATATACCGTCTTTTTTACGTTTTTTGCATATTAAAGAATAAAAAAATCCCATTTCTGTATATTCTTTCCAAAATATTCCCTACTTTTGCACCAACTTAAGAATAATTATACAGAAACATGAAAAAGAAAGCCAATCGGTTAGATGCCATCAAGATGATTATCTCAAGCAAAGACATCAGTTCTCAGGAAGAGCTGTTGCAGGCTTTGGACAAAGAGGGCTTTGAGCTGACACAAGCCACCTTGTCACGCGACTTGAAACAGTTGAAAGTAGCCAAAGCGGCCAACATGAACGGGAAATATGTATATGTTCTTCCCAACAACATCATGTACAAGCGCAGCAACGACCAGAGCGCAAGCGAAATGCTGATGACCAGCGGCTTCATTTCCCTCCATTTCTCCAAGAACATTGCCGTCATCCGCACCCGGCCCGGCTATGCCAGCAGCATGGCTTATGACATCGACAACCGCGAATGTCCCGCCGTACTGGGCACCATTGCCGGCGACGACACGATCATGATGGTTCTGCACGAGGCTGCATCCCACGAAGAGGTGCGTATGTTTCTGTCACAAATCATTCCTAACATAAAGTAAACCTGTACAACTATATTACAACGAATATATAACGAAATAAAAGAAATGGATTCGAAACAGATTGATGTGATGGTGGCCGACGCCTCACATGAAGTTTACGTGGATAAGATTTTGGATACCATCCGAGAAGCTGCCAAGGTGCGCGGAACGGGCATCGCAGAACGCACACACGAATATGTGGCGACTAAAATGAAAGAAGGAAAAGCTATCATAGCTTTATGTGGAGACGAATTTGCAGGTTTCACCTACATAGAAAGCTGGGGAAACAAGCAGTACGTGGCAACATCGGGCCTCATCGTACATCCCGATTACCGCGGCTTGGGACTGGCCAAACGTATCAAGACGGCTTCTTTCCGCCTGGCACGCCTGCGGTGGCCCAAAGCCAAGATATTCAGTCTGACCAGCGGAGCGGCCGTTATGAAAATGAATACCGAACTGGGCTACGTACCGGTTACTTTCAATGAACTGACAGACGACGAGGCTTTCTGGAAAGGCTGCGAGGGCTGTATCAACCATGACATACTGGTAGCCAAAAACCGGAAGTTCTGCATTTGCACGGCAATGCTTTACGACCCGAAGTTACACGAGGAAGATAAAATATAATTAATTATAGATTTTGAATTATGAATGGGAACACACAGACTCGTTTACAAGCCTGATTCCCAATTTATAATTCAACATTCAAAATTCATAAGTATTATGGAAAAGAAGAAAAAAGTAGTAGTTGCATTCAGCGGTGGTCTGGACACCTCATTCACAGTTATGTATCTGGCCAAAGAGAAAGGATACGAGGTATATGCGGCTTGTGCCAATACCGGCGGTTTCAGCCCCGAACAGCTGAAGACAAACGAAGAGAACGCCTACAAACTGGGTGCTGTAAAATATATTACTTTGGACGTAACGCAGGAATATTACGAAAAGAGCTTGAAATACATGGTATTCGGCAACGTATTGCGTAACGGTACTTATCCTATTTCCGTAAGCTCCGAACGTATATTCCAGGCGCTGGCCATTGCACGCTACGCCAACGAAATCGGCGCAGACGCCATTGCACATGGTTCGACCGGTGCGGGTAACGACCAGATTCGTTTCGACATGACTTTCCTTGTCATGGCTCCGGGCGTGGAAATCATCACGCTGACACGCGACATGGCTTTGAGCCGCCAGGAAGAGATAGATTATCTGAACAAGCACGGCTTTGCAGCCGACTTCGCCAAACTGAAATATTCCTATAACGTAGGTCTGTGGGGTACTTCCATTTGCGGCGGTGAAATTCTGGATTCCGCACAGGGACTTCCCGAAAGCGCCTATCTGAAACATTGCACGAAAGAAGGCAGCGAACAGTTGCGCCTGACCTTCGAGAAGGGTGAGCTTAAAGCGGTCAACGATGAAAAATTCGACGACCCCATCAAGGCTATCCAGAAGGTAGAGGAAATCGGTGCGGCTTACGGCATCGGCCGCGATATGCACGTAGGCGACACGATTATCGGCATTAAAGGTCGTGTGGGTTTTG
>OISU01000312.1_pt1 | contig 12558 bp, 9 predicted proteins | sample 1586491 | NCBI WGS metagenome assembly OISU01 (sample SAMN02674970, study PRJEB24791) | human gut metagenome, SKBSTL043 | isolation source: stool | host: Homo sapiens | place: USA
CGGCGAACTTGGTGGTGGGGGTCTGGCCGTCGAGCAGCTTGCCGCTGTTCTTCTTGCCGCCCATGCCGAGCATGCCGCCGGCACCGCCCATGCGGCTCATCAGCCACCAGAACAAGGCGAGGATGATGACGAACGGCAGAATCGAGGTGACGAGGTAGCTCAGCATGCTGGTCTGCTCGATGTTCGAGGTCCAGCCCTTCTCAAGGTTGCCGTTCTCCACGGCCTTGGCCACTTGGGCGCCCTGGGCGAAGGTGTAGTAGAACTGCACGTTCTTGCCGTAGTTGGTCACCTTGCCGGTGTCGGCGTTCTTCTTGGTGTAGTCGTTCTTCAGCTTAAGGCGGACGACCTGCTTGTTGTCCGTGATCTCGGCGTATGTGGCCTTGCCCTGATTGATCAGCGCGAAACCATCTTTGGTGTCGATGGTTTTGGTGCCACCGCCGGCGAACATCTGGAACATCAGCACGACCATGACCACGAGCACGGCACCCCATAGCCAGGGGGACTGCCATATCGGGCGGTTCTCTTTGTTGCCTTTGCCATTGTTCCCGTTATTGCCACGGTTGAACGGGTTGGTGAACGGGTTGCCGTTGTTACGGTTGTTGTTCGGGTTCGGGTTATTGCCGTTACCCGGCCCTTGCGGGAAGCTCATGCTTGCACTCCTTGGTAGACGGACGGCTTGAGGACCGCGATCGAATCGAGGTTGCGGTAGCGTTCGTCAAAGTCGAGGCCGAAGCCGACGACGAACTCGTCCGGAATCTCATAGCCGGCGTACTTCACGTCAACGTCCACCTCTCGGCGGGAGGGCTTGCTCAGCAAAGCGAAGACTTCCACGGAAGCGGCACCACGACGTTTCAGTTCTGCGACCAGCCACGCGAGCGTGTGTCCTGAATCAACAATATCCTCCACAATCAAGATGTGCCGTCCGCGAACATCGGCGGACAAATCCTGCCTGACTGTGACCTCACCGCTCGACACTGTGCCCGAGCCATAGCTCGACAGGCTCATGAAGTCGATCTGTACAGGAATGCTCATGGCCTGGGTGAATGCGACCAGCGTATTCACGGCCCCTTTCAGCACCGCAACGAGCAGCGGATTCTTATCGCGGTAATCCTCGCTCGCGAGAGCGGCCATCTCGTGGATCTTGGCATCGATCTGTTCTTTGCTGACCAGCTCGTGGTCAATATCTTCCTCAACGTCAGCGATTCGCATGCGCTCCATCTTGGCACACGCGAATGACGTGTTTCTTGCGATTGGCTGAATAACCTCTGGGAAGTGAGACGCCGCCTTGTCCATGCCAATCGACGACCAGCCGGTCGATGGCGGCAATCTGGGCAGCACTGGCGTTCACACCGGCTTGGCTCAGCGCGTGAGCGATGACCCGCAACCGAATCGCCTCTGGCTCACGTGCAATACGTTTGACGCTGATCATCAGGCCGATGCCATGGCTCGAATCGTTGGTATCGCCTGCCACACAGGCTCGTGGCGCATCGGTCGATACCGCTGCCGACGATGCCGGCCAATCAACTGCCGCAACCGCCTCCCCCATCACCTCGTCGGATCGCTGATCCAGATACTCCTTATCCATTCTGGCCAACCGTGCGCTTTCGGCGAAATGGCGGGTGACATTGAATCCAGCGAATCGTTCGATGGCCGGCAGCAGGTCGTGACGCACCCGCGAGCGCAACGGATAGTCGTTCGGCAACTCGCCGTCTACCGCATCGCCATTGGTGGGGTCATCCCAATATTCCACACCTAAGTCTTCACAGATGCCGGTGGTTTCGGCTCGAGTAAGGGTAAGCAGTGGCCGCGCAAAAGTCGCGCCACTGCGTGTGAAGACCTGCGGCATGCCAGCCAACGCATCCACGCCTCGACTGCGCAGCAGTCCGATCAATACGGTTTCCGCCTGATCGTCCATAGTGTGGGCCAACAGCACGGCAATGGCACCTGATTCACGCGCCGCGGCGCACAGCTCGTCATACCGGGCCTGCCGTGCGGCCGCTTCGAGGCCCTCACCACGTGCCTGCACGGTTGTGTTGCGCACGATGACCGGGCCCAGTCCCAACGCACGGCAACGATCCGCGGCCTCACCGGCGACCTGTTCGGAACCCTCCTGCAAGCCGTGATCCACAATCACGACACCGCAACGCACGCCCATGGACGTGCATACGATATGGCTTACCGCGGCCAGCGCCATCGAATCGCGCCCGCCTGAACAGGCCACGAGCACGAGTGGTGCATCGGAGGCAACGGCATGGTCCCCATGCTGCGCGAATTCGGGAGCCTGCACATCGCATAGTTCCACGGCGCTCAGCGTTGTTCGGACCGCGCCTACGGCCTTGCGCAATCGTGCGGAATATGCCATGTACTCACCACTCTTTTCTGGTTATAGGCACTCGTGCGTTTATGGACGTTTACGGCCTTTGTAGCCCTTGATGGCCCTTGATGCCTCTTTTACAGCCCCGCGAGCTTGGTGATGAACGAGTCGATGGCGCTACGCGCGGCGGCATAATCCTCAGGATTGTTGACCACCACGGCAAACGACAACGCTCCCCCATTGGTACGGGACACATTGCCGGCCATCGACGTGACCGTGCCGAGGCTGCCGGTTTTGACGCGCAGCAGACCGGCCACGGCATCATCCGTATACCGATCCTGCGCCGTGCCCACCAACCCCGCGATGGATAGACCTTCCGCACCAGCAGCACCGCTCTCGGTGGTCAGATTACGTTGTTGGACGGCCGCCAGCGTGCGTACGATGAGCCGGGAGCCGGGAGACAGGCCGGAGCAATCGGCCATGGTCAGACCGGATGTGTCGAGACCGAGATCGTTCAGAGTGGATTTGACCGCTTCCGTGCCGCCTTCAGGACTGTTTGTCGCTGATTTCGCCAAGGCGGTGAGTCTACCGAACTCCTCGGCCAGCGTATTGTCCGAATGCCGCAACGTGTATGCCATGATTTCGGACAGTGTTGCCGAACTCACCGAAGCCAAAGGCGTTTCACCGGATGGAGCGGTGTTTGCCGTCACGTCTCCGGTAACGGCCACGCCGTTCGATTGGAGCAGTTCGGCGAATTTCGTGGCCACGTCGCTGGCGGCGTGCTGGGACAGTTCCGGGTATCCGGCCGAATCATCGGGGTCGGCCGGCGCAGGCGTATCGGCGGTGTATTGGCGGCCTCCATCAATCGCCATTGATGAGACCGGCGTGAAGTAGACGGTGTAGTCGCTTAAGACTGCGCCGCCTTCCGACAGACCTGCCGGAATGCGTGAGTCGCCGAATAGGGTGTCGTCGTACTCGAGATTGACGGAAGTGATGCCTCGCTGGGCGAGCGCGGCCACGGTGGCCTTGGCCAAGGTGTTCAGACCGGCACGTCCGTTGGTATGGTTGGCGTCAGAATCGCCTGCAGACAGCAGCATGTCGCCATTGCCTTTGAGGGTCAACGTATTGGTGCCGTCATCGGATTGGGTGAGGAACACTTGGGTATCCAAGGTGGATGCCATATTCAGGGTGGATGAGGCGGCAAGCGCGGTCAGCGTTTTCAGTGTGGATGCAGGCTCGCGTGGAGTGTTCGACTCGTGTTCGGCAGCGACGGTGCCTTGGGCGTCTTCAATGATCGCCGACGTATCGTTTCCCACGCCTTGCGCGGACAGCAATTCGTTGACCAGCGCAGAAGCGGCCGTGGAATCAATGGCCTTGTTCGTGTTCAAGGTGCCGGCGACGGTGCCGCCTGATTTGGCGGTGGCTGGATCGGCAAAAACAGGTGCGGCGACGGGCTTCAACGTCAATAATCCGGGGGCCACGTCGGTGATGTCGGCGGCGCAGTACCCCGCGAACAGGGCGATGGTGGTCAGTGCGGAAATGATGACGGTCAGTGTTCGGCGATGCGATCGTTGGGTCCGCCGTTGCGCTTCACGCCGCTGACGGCGTGATACCGCTGTAGATACCATCGTGCTCCTTATGCCAAGGCGATCATTTCTGCAATGAGGCGAACGAGTCGAGTGTTGCCACAATCGAAAGCATTCGCGCATCCATCAGCTTACCGCCCAGCCATGTCCCGAGTGCCAGGATGCCGATGCCGTTGGCCAGTGCGACCGGAATAATCGCCAGCCATATGCCGCCTTCGGCTCCCGTCAGCAGCATGACCAGCGCCACGATGCCGGTGGGCAGCATCAGCAGCAGGCTGCCAAGCACGTAGACGAACGGGAAGAAGCCTTGGGCCATGGCGCGGCCTTGAGGCGCGGAGAACGGCTTGTCCATTGAGGCGACCGGATACATCAGCACACAGGACGTGACTTCGGCCACGCCCAGGCCGCTCAAGGCGACGCCCATGCCCACGGCGAGGAAGATCAGGCCGGTGACGAGGTCATCGGGCTGCGCCCAGCGGCCGGTCAGTGCGCCGACCAGCACGATGCCGGCGAGATAGAGCAGCACCATGTAGACGACCATGATGCCGACGTAGACGCGCACGCGGCCGATTCTGTCGGTCCGGCCACGCACGCCGGCGATGACTTCCATGGTGAAGCCGCGGCCGTCATATGCGAGCCCGTTGCTTTCCACCACTGACATGAACCAGCCACACCAGATCAGCGACTGCCAGACGACCGCGCTGATGCCGTGCGCCTGGAAGGCGAAGATGATCAGGAACAGGACCGGCATGGCGAAGGTCATGGCTTGGCGGGGGTCTCGTTTGAGATAGGTGATCAGGCGTGCGGACACCGCGCCGGATGCCGAATCGGGCATCCATGCGAATGCGCCGATGCCTTTGGCGGTCTCGGACGGACTGTTTGCGCCGATGGTGAGCCGTTCATGCCTCAGACACCAAGTGCATACGGCGAAGCAGACGATCCATGTGACGGCAAGGATGGCGATGCGGGCGATCAGCACCGCCCAAGCTCCGGTAAGCGCGTCGAACGGCAGTTGGAAGGCCGCACCGAACGGCGTCCATGCGGCGATAGCGGTCGCCGCGCCCCAGGTCTCGGTGTTGAGGCTGAAGGCTATGCCGGAGTTGACCAGAATGTTCGGCAACTGGCAGATGATGACGAAAGTCAGCACGATGAAGATGTAGAACGCGCCTTTGCCGCGTTTGCTGGTCACCAGCGTGGTGGATAGGGCGATGACCAGTTTGGAGATGCTCATCATGGTGATGACGGCCAGCACTGCGGCGAGGAGGGAACTGATGATTACGGCTGGTCCCATATGCCGATAGGCCAGTGTCCAGAGCATCAGTGAGGCCACGCCGGTAAGGGCGGGGATGCCGGACAGGCCGGAAAGCAGCAAGCCGAATTGCAGGTTGCGGTCGGCGATGCCGTAGAGCGCGAATTTGCGTGGGTTCATGGTGGAGCCTTCGCCAAGCATCATGAGCTGGATGAAGCCGATGAAGATGGTCATGGTCGCGCCGACCAGCACGACGACTATGTTGACGATGCCTCCGGAACCAAGGATGTTCAGCGGAAAGCCATCCGCGTTCACGGTGAAGGGCGGCAGTATGCCGATGAACCATGCGAGCACGCCGGTGCCGATGATGGTGCCGGCCGCGAGTACGGCGGAAAAGACATAGGCGACGGTCTGCCACGCCGATTTTCGCAGGGTGGCGAGCGTGAGCGTCCAGCGCAGGCGGACCAGGGTGATGGCGCTGCTGATCATCGGCGGGCCTCATCGGTGGGTATGGCGGGCGTGGCGGTTGTAAGCGGAATGGGCTGGACCGGCTGGACCGAAGTTGGTGCTTGGGCTTGGGCTTGCCCGCCGTCGAGCCATGCGAGATGGGCGGCTTCGTGGCGGCCGCCGACCAGTTGCAGGAAGCGGTCTTCGAGTTCTTCGCCGGCGGCGACCTCGTCCACCGTGCCGGCCGCGCACACCAGACCGTTGTTGATTACGGCCACATGCGTGCACATCTTTTCGACCAATGCCATCACGTGTGAGGAGATGATCACCGTGCCGCCGGTCTTCGCGTATTCGATGAGGATGTCTTTGAGGTTGGCGCTGGACACCGGGTCCACGGATTCAAACGGCTCGTCCAGGACCAGAATGCGCGGGCTGTGAATCATCGCGGAGGCCAGGCAGATCTTCTTGGTCATGCCGGCCGAGTAATCGGTGACCATCGTGTTGGCGGCCCCGGCCAAGTCGAAAGCATTGAGCAGGTCCTGGGCGCGACGCGTGGTCTCCTCGCGGCTCATGCCGCGCAGCATGCCGGAGTAGACGAGCAATTGCAAACCGGTCAGTCGGTCGAAGATCTGGTCGGGCTGGGGCATGACGCCGATCATGCGCTTGGCCGTGTTCACGTCGCTCCACACGTCATGGCCCAAAATCATGGCGGTGCCGGCGTCCGGTACCAATAGACCGGTCACCATATTGAGCGTGGTGGTTTTGCCGGCGCCGTTGGGGCCTACAAGTCCATAGAACGAGCCGACCGGAATATCGAGCGCGAGTCCGTTGACGGCGATCTTCCGGTCGAAGTGCTTGAACAGGCCACGAATGGACACCGCCGCATTCGGGTTCGGCGGCCATGCTTGTGGCTGCGGTTGCGACGGCTGTGCAGGCGCGGGGGCGGCGGCTGGCATCATCGGCGGCTGAAATCCGACATTCCTTTGAGTATTGTCTAAGCTCATACATCCACTCTACCCCACCAGTCAACCCTCAGCGAAGCAAACCCCCGGGTTGCTGTTGGATTGCCCCGCTGAGCGGCTCCGGACTAGCGGACTCGGTCAGCCCTTATGCGCGATGGGCTTCCACTGGGCTTTGGCGAAGATGGCCTGGAAGGAGATCGGCACGTAGCTGAGTATGTAAATCGGGAAGCTGAGCACATAGGCGAGCAGCTCCTTGTTCGTGGCACCGATCTGGTCGTGCTCGACAATGATGGTCAATGCAGCCAATGCCATCAGGCCCAACACCGATGTGATGATGCCGCTGGACCAATCGGCCAGCGATTGCAGCTGGCTCGGCCAACTCACGAAGCCACACGCGGCGAACAGCAAGCCCATCACCGCGCGAATCGCGCCCAACACGGTAAACGGACACAGCATCAAGGTGAAGTCGATGCAGGAGAAATCACGTTCGCGAACCGCGCGTTTCAGCAATGCCGAGCCATAATAACGGAATACCTGCAGGAATCCCTTGCTCCAACGCAAACGCTGACGCCAACTTTGCGAGAAGGTAACCGGCTGCTCGTCGTAGAGGATCGCAGTACCGCAATAGCCGATGCGGTCGCCATGCAGAATCGAATCCATAGTGAATTCAAGATCTTCAGTGAGCAGGTGGAACTTCCATCCCTTGTTCCGCTTCATCACCTCGCGGGAGAACATGAATCCCGTACCGCCCACATGGCAAGAGGAACCGAGAATCATACGCGAGTTAGACAGGAATCGCGATTCACGGATGAACCACAGCGCAGAACCAGAAGACACCCAGTTATCCGCCAGATTCACCGAATTACGGTAGCTGGTCAGAATCTTGAATCCGGAGCAGAACGCCTTGTTCATTTCCTCGAAGTAGTGCTTGTCCAGCTTGTTATCGGCATCGAACACGAAGTAGGCCTCATAATCATCGGCCACACCGATGTCGAGCATATGCCCCAACAGATACGTCAGCGCATATCCCTTGCCAACCAGTTCAAGATTGTGGCGTTCCACCACATGGCAGCCCAAAGACCGCACCACGTCGGCGGTGTTGTCGGTGCAGTTGTCGGCCACCAGCCAGATGTCGATGAGGTTGGACGGGTAGGTCTGATCGCGAATCGACCCAATAAGGTTGCCGATCACTTTTTCTTCGTTGCGCGCGGAGATCAGCACGGCATACCGGTTGGTCATCGGGGCGTCGGGGAAGCGCACGGGCTTGGCGAACAGGGACATCACGATGCACAGTCCCTGATATATCATGCCGGCACCGCCGACGATCATCAGAAGAATATCGAGTACGGAAAGCAGAGTCATCAGCGCCACCCTGCCCTAGGATTGCTGGAGGCAGATTGATCAGACTGCTTGGTTTGCTTGCGTTGCTTGGGCTGCTCAGACTGCTGCGTATCCGCGGCACCACGCTGCGGAATCGCCACGGTGGCGGAATCGTCCAAATCGGATTCTTTCGTCTCGTGTGGCGGAATCGCATAGATCTGTTCCTGCAGCAAACGCAGTTCCTCATTCATCGGCACACGGCTGGTGGACCCCTTGGCCGCACGCGGCATGTGCTCGCCGATCGGCTGCAGCACATGCTCGCCGAACGCTTCGGACGCCTCGACGATCTTGGACTTCTTCTCCGGAGTCGGATCGTTCATCAGCGGTGAGTCAATCAGCTCATAGCGCTTGGTGTACGCACGGAAGATGGCCTGCAGCGATGCGGTGACCGGCAGCGCCAGGAACGCGCCAAACGCGCCGAACAGCGAGCCGAACGCCAGCACCGCGAGGAAGGCGACGGCCGCGTTGATATCCATCGTGCGCTGCGAAATCCTCGGCGAGAGAATCAGGTTCTCGATCTGCTGGTAGACGATGATGAACACCAGCACCGCCACGGCGTACGTCCATCCGCGGTTGCCCCAAGCGAACAGCACCGGCAGCGCACCGCCGATATAGGTGCCGACCGTGGGGATGAACTGGGATACCACGCCGCAGAACAGGGCCAACGGCAGCCAGTAGGGCACATGCAGGATCTCCAAGAAGATGGCGGTGCAGGTGGCGTTGATCAGCGCCAGAATCGAACGGGAGAACAGGAAGGACGAAATCTGGCCTTGGGCCACGGTCCACACCAGCAGGAATCGGCGCTGCGTGTTGGGGGCCAGCCACTGGCAGAAGGAGCGGCGCAGTTTGGGGCCGGCGGCGGAGATGTAATACGTGGTCATGACCACGGTCATGAGGTTCAGCAGGAAGGAGAACAGGCCGCCCACCGTACTCATGGCGGTACCGGCAAAATCGGTGACCCACGAGGTCTGGATATTGTTGAAGATTTCCATGCCGAGATTGCTGATTTCCGGCATCTTGAACGTGGCATACTGGTCCACGAACTCACGAATCTGCCCATACATTGCCGGCAAACCGCGGACCATGGCAATCATCTGCTGTACAAACATATTGCCAAATAGCGTGAGCAGCACACCCACGACCACGGCCACGCCCACCAAGCTGACGGCGGAAGCTACGCCACGCTTCCAGCCATGAGCCACCAGCGCCACCACCAGCGGTTCGACGGCCAGCGCCAGGAACAGCGAGATGATGATGTCGAGCACCAGATAGGAGATGTCGCCCCACGAGCGCCAGCAGAACATGAATACGATGACGGCGAGGGCCACATACAGCAGCGCGCGGCCGAACCATTCCGGTGGCCTGCGGGAATCTCCCTTGGCGGGGAACAAAGTACCAAAGTCGATACGATTCTCGTCGTCCGGGTCTGCCCCGGCCTCTGCGGCACCGGTTCTCAACGTGTCGGTGCTGTTTACGTTTCGCACGCGTTCGCTCATGGCTCCCCATTGTAGCGAGGGGTTTGAAGCTCGGATACGCCGGCGGCGTACACCCGCTTTTCTATTGTTGATGTTATGCTCAACGTTTCGATCATCATCCCAGCGTGGAACGAAGCCGAACGCATCCGCGACTGCCTGCTGAACGCCACCCGTCAGACCATCATGCCGCATGAGGTGCTGGTGGTGGACAATCGTTCTACGGACAACACCTGTGCGGTTGTCGAACAGTTCATTGCCGAACATCCCGAGGCCCCGGTCAAACTGTTGCACCAGAACGATGAACAGGGGCTGATTCCCACCCGCAACTTTGGCCTGAACGCCGCGACCGGCGATGTGCTGGGCCGTTTTGACGCCGACTGTATGATCCGGCCTGACTGGGTGGAGGTGGTCTCCGGCATCTTCACCGAAGACCCGGCCGCGATGGGTGCCACTGGTCCGGTGATGTATTACGACATGCCCTCACGCCATTTCGGGTTGAAAGGCGACAATTCCTTGCGCAAGCGAATCTACCGCGCCGATGGCGGCCAGCCGCTGCTGTTCGGCTCGAATATGGCCTTGCGCGCTTCGGCCTGGCATCAGATTGCGAATGAGGTCTGCCGGGATAAGGCCGATGTGATGCATGAGGATATCGATATTTCCCTGCATCTGATGGGCAAGGATCTGAAAACCGTGTACTCGCCGCGCATGATCGCCGCGATGAGTGCGCGACGGATGGATACGTCGTTGAGTTCGTTCCTGAGCTACATGCGACGTTTTAAGAATACGTTTGATGCGCATCCGCAACATACGCGCACGCATAAGCCGGAGGTGTTGTTCACCGCCATGTATCCGGCGATGCACATGTTCTACCCGGTGTGGCAGAAAGTGCTGAATTCCGCGGATATCAATCCGGCTGAAGCCGCGTGGATCAACGAGCAGATGGAACTGGCGGAGGCGCAAGGCAAGCAGCTGTACGACGAGACCCCCACCGACGAAGTCTACGACGAAAAGCACGAAAAGTAGCTAGATATACGAGCCCCCTCTGCTTATGCAAGCTCCCTCTGATAAGGGAGCTGTCGAATGAAGTGAGACTGAGGAAGAGACTGCGACGCAGTCGCTAAAACATTGAATCGGACGCAGGCCGATACCTATTATTCAGCGGCTACGCCGCAACTTCTCTCCCTCAGTCAGCTACGCTGACAGCTCCCCCATTAAAGGGAGCTAAAGCACGATGAGACTCAGGCCTCCCACTTCGTGGGCTCGATAACTTCCTTGCCGCCCATGTAGGCGCGCATGGCCTGCGGAATCTCGATGGAGCCGTCCTTCTGCTGGTGGTTCTCCATGATGGCGACCAGCCAACGGGTGGTGGCCAGCGTGCCGTTGAGCGTGGAGACCGGACGGGTGCCGCCGTCTTCCATACGCTCGCGGATGTTCAGACGGCGAGCCTGGTACTCGGTGCAGTTCGAGGTGGAGGTGAGCTCGCGGTAACGGCCCTGGGTCGGCACCCAAGCCTCGCAGTCGAACTTACGGGCGGCGGAGGAACCGAGGTCGCCGGCGGCGGTATCGATGATGCGGTAGGGCACCTCGACCTTGGCGAGCATCTCCTGCTCCATGGCCAGCAGGTGCTCGTGCTCCTTGTAGGAGTCCTCCTGCTTGGCGTAAACGAACATCTCCACCTTGTCGAACTGGTGGACGCGGATGATGCCGGAAGTATCCTTGCCTGCGGCACCGGCCTCGCGGCGGTAGCAGGAGGACCAACCGCAGTAGCGCAGCGGGCCGTTGCCGAGGTCGAGGATCTCGTTCTCGTGCATGCCGGCGAGCGCCACTTCGGAAGTGCCGACCAGGTACTGGTCATCGGGCTCGCGCAGACGGTAGATCTCGTCGGCGTGGGAGTTCAGGAAGCCGGTGCCGCGCATGACCTCGGGGCGCACCAGCGTCGGGGTGATGGCCAGCGTGAAGCCGTGCTCCTCGGCCTGGTCCACGGCCATGGTGAGCATGGCGATCTGCATACGGGCCACCTGGCCACGCAGGAAATAGAAGCGGGAGCCGCCGACCTTGACGCCGCGGCGCATGTCGATGCCGGCCACGCCGGTGCCGAGGGTCAGGTGGTCCTTGGGCTCGAAGCCTTCGGCCGCGAAGTCGCGAATCTGGCCAACCTTCTTGACGACCACGTAGTCATCCTCGCCGCCTTCGGGAGCTTCGGGCTCCACGATGTTGGAGAGCTTCCACATGGCGGTGGTGTATTCCTCGGCTGCGGAATCGGCCTTGGACTTGTATTCGGAGACCTTCTGGGACAGTTCCTTGGTCTCGGCGATGAGCTTGGCCTTCTCGTCCGCCGGGGCGGAGGCGACCTTCTTGCCGATTTCCTTCTGCTGGGCGCGAGCCTCTTCGAAGGCCTTCAGCGCCTCACGACGTGCGGTGTCGGAGGAGAGCACTTCGTCGACGAGCTCCACGGACTCGCCGCGCTTGCGCTGGGATTCCTTGACGATATCGGTGTGTTCACGGATGAATTGAATATCAAGCATGGGCACCAGACTAGCCGCGTAAGCAGACACCGACAATGGCCGAATGCGCGGGAGTCACGCGGAAATCACAGGGAAGCCCGGGAAAGTCCGCGGACGGGTCCACCCGGCCAATTTCGTCAGATGAGACGCGATTGAACCATAATCACGCCCCACGGGGCTGTTGCGTGCAGGAAATGTTCACGTACGGCGCACCATGGCCGCAAACGACCTCCCCACCGATAACAATAGGAGCCATGCCTCAGCCTGCCCTCACCGTGTTTCTGATCATCGCCGCAATCGCCATTGTGGTGGTGCTCATCGCCGTCATCGTCATCGCTCTGCGCGCGCAGCGCCGCCGCAAGCTGGCTCAGACGCTGGAGAAGCGCCGGGACGACGAGGTGCAGTACGCCTTCATCGTGAATCCGTCCAAACCGCAGGCCGAAGCCCGCAGGCTGCATATCCAGAGGTTCTGCGAGGCCAAGGGGCTCAATCGCATCCGCTTCTACGACACCCAGCTTGACAAGGACGGCAGGGTCTGCGCGCTTGAGGCGCTGGAGGACGGCGCCGACGTGGTGATCGCGGTCGGCGGCGACGGCACGGTGCGCACGGTGGCGAGCGCCGTCTCCGGCACCGGCCATGCG
>OISU01000327.1_pt1 | contig 12207 bp, 9 predicted proteins | sample 1586491 | NCBI WGS metagenome assembly OISU01 (sample SAMN02674970, study PRJEB24791) | human gut metagenome, SKBSTL043 | isolation source: stool | host: Homo sapiens | place: USA
GACGTGTACACGCAAGAAGGACGTTGAAGGGCTTAGTTGCGGATTTGAGGTGTACCTGTAAAGGATGACCAATGGAATGAGTACACCCTACCCACGCCTGTCGAGGCACCGAACGGGTACTACCTCTGCGTGGCAACAGCCAGTTGGCTTGGGATTGGCATAGACGGTGGCGGTGACACTGCAAAATATCCGTTCCAAGCAATGACCAACTGCTTCAGTGGCGATTTCACATCAGGCACCTATTATTATCTGGACAACCAGCAGAGCGAGAACATGCATCGCAACTTTATGATCCGCCCCGTAAGCGCTCCGTACAGTGTGTCCGAGGACCACATCACAAAGACGGGACGTTTCATGCCTTGCTACATGGAGAAGAACGAAAATGAACAACCCACGCTCTACAATTATAAGGACAACTACAAGGTGCAGGGAGCAGAGCCAACAACTCCACTGAAAACCGTACAGAATCGCGTACGCTACAACGTCTATCGCCTTACCCCTGCCAACACAGCCAATGAAGAGGCATGGACGAAACTGGCCACCAACCTTCAAGAGCGTAGTTACACTGACAGCAACTGGAAGACGCTTCCACAAGGCACTTATTATTATGCCGTGAAGGCCATCTATACAGGAGACAAAGAGTCCGTGGCAACTCTCTCCGACAGTATTGGCAACAAAATGCTCACTAACGTCGTTTTCAACCTCACCACCAACACAACGGACAATGAGGCTTATGGCGCAAGCATCGTCATGGTAAACGGAGGCGGCACACATACCTATCAGATGACAGCCGACAACGCTGGTGTGGCTACGAGCGGTAGCGTATGGAAAGCAACCTACGAGGTACACATCTCGCTCGACGGATTCAATCCGATCGATACAACCATCACTGTAGACAAAGAGAACAGCTACACATTCAGCTACGAGCTCATAGAGCACAAGGTGCAACCACACGGCTTGATCATTGAGAACGGATCGTATGGCGCACAGAAACTTTTCATTTGGAATTATCCCGAGTATTTCGAAGATAGTTTTGAAGAGCACGAAGACTTTGTGCTTAATTCTCCAGGCAGCATCGGCTGGCAGTATTTCGACGGCGACGAGGGCGAGACAGGTGCCTTCACTTTCTCTCAGGACGGTAGTAAGCCCTGGCCTAATGCCTTCGAAGCAATGGCCTACATCATTATGAATGCAGGAAAGGTTTCCGACGGGAAGGAAGGCACGCTCGCTAGCGACTATATCACATTGGCTCCTCGCTCTGGAGAGAAAAGCCTGCAGAGCTGGCCAGCGGCAGGTAAGAAAGAGGACGACTGGCTCATCACGCCGCACCTCCACTTCCAAGAGCCCATCAGCTTCCGATTCTACGCACTCAACTTCTCTAATAATGCTCCAGAAGAGATCGAGGTGCTTTATACGACTAGTGAGATCCCCGATGTCGAAGAGTTTATACGCATAGATAGCTGCACCATCAACAGCGCATACGGCTCTTGGGTGCTGAAACAGTATGACAGTATCCCTGCCGAGGCCAACTACATCGCCTTGCGCCGTGTGACACCTGCAGACGAGACTGGGTACACGCCAAAGATCCTAAATATCGACGACGTGGCCTTCGGTACAAAACTGCCAAACGCAGCCCGTTATTTGCCCAAGAATAACGTGAGACGCATGCCGTCGCTCGACGGTGCCTACGAGGTGTATCTCGACGGAGAATTGGTGGCCAGCACCGATGACACGCAATACTACTTTGACGGACTGACGGTGGGCAAGCATACGGCAGGTGTGATTGCCAGCTACACCTCGGGTAAAACTACTATGAGCACTATCGACTTCGAAGTGGATGCTACGGGAGTCAGTTCCATCACGGGCAGACAGGACGAGAGCAAGGCCGAGTTCTACAACATCAAAGGACAACGCATCAGCAATCATGACCTCCCGCGTGGCGTATATATCGTCAAGAAAGGTGGACACATCTATAAGAGCATTAAGAAATAAGTAGTTCGCCTTATATAATCATCAATTGTGACAGGGGTGGAGTAATTTGGACTTCCACCCCTGTTTTTTGTGACGTCCATTCCACATGTATCCCATAAGCTCGGACATGGGTGTTTAGTTTGCAAAGGCACCAAAGGTTTATTTTTGCAGCTCTTTACAAAGCGACATTGTGAATCCGCAAAAAGTTGTTTTTAGATCAACCATTCGCTTATTTGCCAAAAAACAACTATATTTGCAACCGAATTCAACATTTGGGAAAAGGTTATGATAAAAATGCTTCGTCACAACGCTTGCCGGCCATGGGTGCTGGCCTTCATGCTTGCTGCAGTATGGAGCGCACAAGCTTCCAACTACAAGTACCACTTCAAGAAGATAGACCGACGCTTCGATGCAATTGCAGAGAGGCTCAATCAACTTGACTTTGAGAATCGAAGAGCCGAGGCCAATCCTAAAGACCTGCAACAGTTGGCACAACTTGCGGGAAAGCATCCTCAGCTGCAAGCACGATCCATCTATTGGCAGGTGCGTATGACACAGTTCAACGCACGCCCAACTGAATGCATCCAGCAACTCAAAAAAGCGGAACGGCTCTGCCAGCCTGGCTACGACTACGACTTGGCACTCATTCGCTATCAGCTTGCTGGCAACTACGACCGCATAAGCGAATATATGCAGTGCTATCGCAACGTCTCAATGGCCATAGCTGTTTTTAGAAAGGCAAAAGACTATTATTTCATGGGAAATGCGCAACTGCTACTGGTACAACTTTTCCATGAGATCAACGATGACGAACACGCCAGCGAACAACTCCTACTGGCAAAAAAAAGCTACGAGACAGCAGGATACCCCCTCAACCGCATCTACTTCTACCAAGCGATGCTGACAAAAGACGATGCTGAGAAATCCGCACTTTTGGCCAAAAGCGTCGCCGTTGGTGGACGAGACTGGGCGATGACCATGCAGGCCTACCTCAATCTGAGCGAGCTCGCACTGGATAAGGAACAAACGCAAAAAGCGGCGGCCTACTACAACATGGGCAAGGCCGAGATAGAAAATTCGCCCCTGATAACGTATTCTTCGGGGCGCTACTTTCCCTGTCCCATGTAAAGATTCTCTATGCACAAGAATTATACGCCGAGGCTCTCTCCGTCATCGAAAGCCTGAAGACTATCGGACCCAAAATTAAAGAAGAACTGTTCATGCAGGAGGTCTATCGCTACTCATGGCTTTGCCACGCTCACCTCGGCCAAAAGGAAAAGGCCTATGCCATGCTCCGCTTATTTCAAAGCGAATACGAACGCAACACCGACTCCATACGGGCCCACGACATACCCAAGGCACGAGCACGGGAAGAGATTCTGCGACAGAACGACCGTATACGAATTCTGGAGAAAGACGCACGCATCAAGACCACCTATCTCTATTTGGCCCTTTTGAGCATTGCGCTGATTGTCTTTGTGGGTCTAACAATTATCTATTACCTTCGTCAACGTTATCGCATCCGTGACATTGAAAACAAGCAGTTGCGTGAAAACTTGCGACAAGAAGCCCTCATCTACAGTATGAATCGCAAGAACTTTGAGGATGATCTGCAACAGAAAGCCTGCGAGATAAGCAGCAACACACTGCTATTGGCCAATAAAAATGAGGTGCTCCAACAAATCAGCGATCTAACTCGACGCTTCTCCGACGAGGGGAGTGTTCCCCGAGAATATGTCAAACAAGTCAACGCTATAATTGCTGGAAGCCTAGACAATGACGATGAGTGGTCGCGTTTCAAACTCCATTTTGATAGCGTCCACCCACATTTCTTTGTGCGACTAAAGGAACTCTGCCCTGACCTGACGGAGAACGACCTCCGCCTATGCGCTTATATCAGCATTGGCATGCGCGCCAAACAGATTGCTGAGATGCTCAATGTGAGTCCTGACAGCATCAACAGCAACCGCTACAGGCTGCGCAAGAAATTTGGACTGCTAAGAGGACAGTCTCTCGACGACTATATCAGGAAAGTCTGATCGCGTCTGTCAAGGATGGGCTTTTGAAAAGTCTATCCTTGACAAACGCACTTGTAATCAATAGATAAATCCATTGCCATAGAGAAAACATTGTGGGACTTTTGAACTATTTACTCCATTATATCATGTATGATGTAAAATTTATCGGCAGCCTACACCTCAATGGCATCCATTGTCTCGACATCCACGCACAGAGCGAAACTCTTGTTACCTGTTTCCTTTGGGGCCATATAGTTTAATGGTTTAGCGTGCCCGTGTTGACAACAGGCTGTGCCGAGTCGTCACCACAGAGCACAACGAGCAAGTTGCTCACCATGGCAGCCTTCTTGTCGTCGTCGAGTTCCACAATATCCTCACTGCTTAGTTTGTCGAGCGCCATTTTCACCATCGAGACGGCACCCTCCACAATCTTCTCGCGCGCAGAGATGATCGCGTCAGCCTGCTGGCGGCGAAGCATCACGGCGGCAATCTCCGGAGCGTAGGCCAAATAGTTGATGCGCGCCTCCACCACCTCGATGCCCGCCATACTTAGGCGTTCGTCGAGTTTCTCCTCCAGTTGTTTGTTGATCTCATCTGCACCGTCGCGAAGAGTCAGTTCCTTACTGGCCGAATCGTTATTGTCGTAGGCATAGAGTCCTGCCACCTGACGAAGGGCTGCGTCGCTCTGAGTCTTGACGAAATTCTCAAAGGCAAGCATCACGTTCGACACGCTTGTACCAACCTGCTGTGCGCCCCCGCTCTGTGCCATGGTCTGTGAGTCGATTTCAAACATGGCCTTGTAGGTATCCTTTAGCTTCCACACGAGTACCAGGCCTATCATCACCGGGTTGCCCGTCTTGTCGTTCACCTTGATAGGCTGGGCGTCAAGGTTGCGAGCACGAAGCGACAGTTTCTTGGTGTTAATAAAGGGGTTAACCCATGAGTAGCCCACGTTGGTGTAGGTGCCTTTATATTTCCCGAAAAACATCATCACTCGCGCCTCGCCTGGTTCGACCATCACGAAGCCTCCCCAAACGAAGAGTGTGACTGCCAACAAAGCAAAACCCACGCCGATAAGAAGTCCTGCCAACAACTCGTGCTGGCACCAAACAAAGCCCGCAACCACCATGACAGCACTCAACACTGTCAACAGTATATTGAGGAAAAGCATGGCGAAACCACTGAGGGTCAAACCTTTGAACTGAAATTCCTTTGTCTCCATAATCATATTTTTAAAGGGTTACACATGATTGCTTGATGATATCATTATGACATTGCAAATATATGAATAATATATGGGATAACAAAGAAAATACTACGTTTTTTAAGTTTTATCTATACTTTTTTAGAACACTTTTCTGCAAATATGTAAACGAATCGTATCCAATAAAGAATAAGTATCCATAAATGCTTCTAATGATTGAGGATTGCAAGCTCTTTTCCCTTCAACTGCATCCACAAAGCTCTTTATAGCAGTATAATATCCCTGCGTAAATACTTGGTTGTTTTGCATCAACGGTTGGAAATTATTTCTACCAAACAGTTCGGCCGTTACATTCACATGCATCAAAACCTTTTCCAAGGGAAGTCCACAAAAACGATGTGGCTTCCGCTGGAAAGTGAGCGTTTCCATCTGTTCCAATGAGTAAATACCCTTGTTGGTGTTGATGGTCATACTCTCCTTTGCATCAGACCATGTATAGTCGGTGGAAAGCTCAAGAACTCCTATAGCATCAGCATGTTTGAGTACTAACATCACGGTATGTTCGTCAATGGGTTCCACACACCTTACCTCTGCCTTTCCAAACAAATAGACGACACAATCTATCGGATGAATGAATAGGTCGAGCAGAGCGTCTCCCTCGGGGTAAGCGCCGGTTAAAAATTTTAGATTATAAGTCTTTGTTCCCTTGCTCCCCTGCAACTTCTTCTTCAAGATTTGCATGGCAGGTGCGAAACGCTTTTGCAAATCGACCATCGCCAAAACTTGAGTTTGCTTCTGCAATTCTATTAAGCGTCTCAATTCTTCGGCATTCAAACACGGAGGTTTCTCTATGAACAAAGCCTTTTTATGCGCTAACACCCTAGATGCGATAGAGAAATGCGCCTTTGAAGAAACAGATACAAATACACCCTTTATATCTTCATCCGTTAAGACTTCGTCCAATGACGTAGTTGCACGGACGTGAGGAAAGACTCCTTCTATCAAGTGCAGCTTACCAGGAGTTTTACAACAGATGTATTTTAACGGTACATGTAGATAGTTGAGCACAGGATAAAGGTTGTTTGTACTATGATTTCCTATACCCACAAAGGCGTACTTTCCTTGGTAGGCTTGCTGCAACATTTTCATGTTCCGCACATGCTTATAGCGTTCTATGACATTTTTGATGTGTTCCATTAAAGACCAATCTTTTTGATATATTTTCTGTAAGTCTCTGCTCTATTGCCTGTCCATTGGTATTTACCATAGAAAACTTCGATGATGCTCTTAGGAAAAACCTTTTCAAGATTACGCAGCAGGATAATGTCATACTTGCGATGGAAGTTGATCCAGCAACCATTGCATTCTCTTGAATACTGGCACTGCACCTTGGTAGCTTCTCTCGAATTGAAAATTTCGTCCAATGAATGCTCATAGACGTTACCTAACATTACGCCCAGATTCTGGCACAACGGCACATCACCGTTGGAATGAATGACCAATTCGCTAAATATGCTTTGGCAACGTAAACGCAGACGACCATTTCTCCATTCCTTATACAATGCCACAAAGTCAAAATTTTCTTCTGTGCCATGAATGCTCTTGGGGATATTCTGAATGTAATGGGCCATATCGGCAGAAAGCAAGTCGGCAGTGGTGTCAAAAAAATCCATTGTGCCATAGATGCCTATGCGCACATCCACATCGTATCTCTTGGCGAGACCTATCACATAGTCCATGTCCTCAAAAGTATTCCATGGCGAGAGGCAAAACATCAGAGAGACTGGAACCTCGTCCTTTAGAGTCTCTATCACTTCCAACACCTTGTCATGGCCATTACAACCCCTCATGGCTTTGTATGTTTCCTTGTTGCCATCGAGCGAGACGTACAGATGGCTCGGATGATACAGTCTCACTGCCTCTATTACCTTTTGAGGTGCGAGACAATTCGACAATAGCGTATAGTTGGGATGGTTGTCCTTGAACCACTCCATGATGGCATTAGCCTCAGGATGAAGCAAGAATTCTCCACCCTCCAAACCAACAACAGTGTGCTTTGTGACACACTGGCTCGCCATGATCATCTTTATCATTCTCAAGGACAGATGCTCTTCTGGCTTCTGCCATATTGAGCAATGCTTGCAACGCGACTGACACTTGGTGGTAGAGTAAATCATCAAAGTGCTCAGTCGCTTGTGATGCGGGCGAATGATGTTGTTGAGGTATAGCACCCGATTGCGTAAATAGTCGCTTGTTTTGTACATGATTGTCTTCCAAAGTTTTTGTTCATCTATTAGGTAAGAGACAACAAAAAACAGAAAGACTGCATGAGGACACCATTACCAAGTGAATCTTAGGCCGAAGGGAACAGTGAATGTGAACGGATGTTCTGTCCATATAGTATGGACGGAACTACCATTCGGCACATACCAGTGGAGCGAAGGTTCTATGTAAACGCTCCACTTGGTAGCAAGCTTGTATTGTACTCCTATGCCAGTACTCACACTCCATTGCAGCGAAGGTATGAAATGCCAGTGATTTGTACAGGACGTGATAGGTCCGACAACATACTTTTCGTCTGTTTTACCATAGACCGGTATTTGCAGACTTCCGCCCAACGAAGAATATATAGTCCAATTCTTGACATCAAGCCACTTATACGACACATGCAAAGGCATTCCCAAATAATGCACATGTTGGGTTCGCTTGATATAATAAGCATCCTCTCCTAACGTGAAGTTGGACTTCAAGAGCGAAAACTGCAGGCCAGACATCAAACTCCATTTTTTCCCCAATGTCTTTGTTACCGAAATACCAAAACTAATCGGTTTGTCATGATGCTCATGCTCCACGATTTTCCCATCGTTCTTGATGTTATTGTTGATATTGTTTTTATTGTTGAAGGCTATTTCCATGAGTGCTTTCTCCTCCTCCGACAAGCCTTCGTGCTCTTTGATCTGCAAATAACGATAGTACTCGTCCCAAGTGGAGAACTTGTCGGGAGCCACATGACCATCAGGCCCGTCAACGTCTGGCAGACCACCTCCCGAATTGCCAGTAAGCATTCTGTAAGCGTTTTGCGCTAAAGCAGACCCCAAAGAACCAGCAGCAAGCAACTGCCAATGGTGCTTTTTAGGAAGTACCGTTTCCTCTGTTATCAACGGTTTGTCGTACTCGTGCCAGCGTATTCTCATCGTATCACTAAAGATGCTGTCGTCTATTATTCCCGCAATACGAATGTTGTCCAAAGTACTTGGAGACTGAAGCGTATCAGTTGCAGGTATTGTGTCAACTATTGCTTGGACTACACGAGGATAGATGTTGCTTATTACCACATCCACTTCCTTATCCTTTTGGCTTTGATCCTTTGTGATCTGATCCTTTGTGGCCTGCTTTTCCTCCACTTGCCTGTTACCCAGACTTGTTTGTCCTTTATCTTCGTTCTTAACCTGTGCGTATGATTATTTTTCTCCTTCGCCTTGTCCTTTCTCCATAAAACACGACAGATCGGTATGCTAATGAAGATGATTGTAACGACTGCCAGCATACGTTTGCTGATCATTTTCCTCAGCATTGCTTTGGCTCTTGCCAGTTGCGACGATGAACTGTGGGGTTCGATTCCCATCCTTTCTGCTATTTCCTTATGGGAATATCCTTCGATCACGGCCATCTGAAAGACCTTGCTATAACCTGTAGGTAATTGGCGGACAATGTCCATGATTTCCTTTTCTCCCAAGTAATTCTCAGGCGTAATACTCCCCTCTACATCCAATTCTTCGTCCGAGAAAGACGAAAATGGAACGACACTTCTTTTCTGCTTGCACTTCCGAAATTTCAAGGCCTCATTTTTTGCTATAGCAGAGACCCATTCGCCAAACTTTGAAGCATCTCTAAGTTGATGAAGAGAATAGTAAGCACGGATAAACGCCACTTGGACAAGGTCATTCAATGCATCCTCGTCCTCATGGGTGATGTTAAAGCACACCTTTCTCAACATAGGAGAATAGGCTTCGATAAGTTTTTTCAGAGCAGTTGTATCACCAGTCTTTACTCGCTTGATAGTCTCTTCTATATCCATATTTGGGATCAAAGCACTTTTGCTTTCTTCATAATAGGATAACCAAAAGCAAGAAATGACTGCGCCGACATTTATTAACAACCCTTAAACAAGCCTCGGGATTGTTAATGGAAATTTTCTCTGTTTGATCGATTTGGGTTGGTTGTCATAAAGTAAAAACAGTCAAGAGGCCGTGCTAACGATGTTGGCACGGCCTCTTGACCCTCTATAGCAGTGCGGGCAACTCGAAGAGACGGATACCGTTGCTGCCTTTGATGAGAATGGTGTGTCCCGATGGCTGCTCCTCGGCGATAGCACGCCGCACGGCCTCAACATCAGGGAAGGTGCGGTAAGCAGTCTTGGTAGCTGCAAACTCTGGGCCAACGAGCCACACCTCTTGGAAACCGTCGCGCTCCAGAAGGTCCACAACCCGCTGGTGTTCCTCGGAAGAGGCCTCGCCGAGCTCGCGCATATCACCGAGGATTGCCATCTTGTGGTCAGCCTCGGTGAGACGGAAATTCTCTATAGCCGCCGCCATACTCGACGGATTGGCATTGTAGGCATCAACGATAAGTCGGTTGCGATCCGTCACGGTCAGCTGCGATCGGTTGTTGCTCGGCTGGTAGTCTCCCAAGGCTTGGGCAGCATCCTGCGGCGACACGCCGAAATGGAGACCAATGGCAATGGCGGCGAGCATATTGCTCATGTTGTAAGATCCGATGAGCCGAGAGCGCACCTCCAATGGCTGCGGTGTGAGGGCCGCGGCGGCCTGGAAAGAGAAATGGAGGAAGGGGGCACAGGAGATCAGTGTGCCACGGACGTCAGCGGTAGAATCCGTGCCGTAGGTGACGACGCGGTCAAACTGGCGCTCGGCAGCCATCTCCATCAGATCGGCATCGCTCTCGTTGAGAAAGAGGAGGGCGCCATGGGCCCGCATGAAATCATAGAGTTCACCTTTCGTCCGTTTTACACCCTCGAAAGATCCGAAGCCCTCCAAGTGGGCACGCCCTACATTGGTGATCATGCCACAGGTCGGCTCAACATAATCCACAAGCTGCTGTATGTCGCCCGGATGGGAGGCTCCCATCTCCACAACCGCTATCTCATGTTCCGGCGTGATCTGAAGCAGCGTACGCGGCACGCCTACATCGTTGTTGTAGTTGGCCTCGGTGTGGAGCACACGGTATTTTTTGGCCAAGACCGCGGAAACCAGTTCCTTGGTTGTGGTCTTACCATTCGTACCCGTGATGCCGATGACAGGAATGTCAAACTGGCGGCGATGCTCACGGGCCAGTTCCTTATAGGTGGTCAGCGCATCAGTCACGACGATATAGCGTGCGTCGCCAGCCACGGCATATTGCGGTTTATCAACCACGGCATAGCTACAGCCCTTCTCCAAAGCCTGGGCGGCAAAACGATTGCCGTCGAAGGATGCGCCCTTGAGCGCGATGAAGAGACTGTTCTCTGGGCAATGGCGGCTATCGGTCGTCACGCAGGAGCAGCGACAATATAGTGCGTAAAGTTCTTTGATGTCCATAATCTTGCAGATGATAAAAACGATACGGGGCGCGGTGGCACAGGCAATAGCTGCGCCCGACGGGTTCACCATCCTCCTGTATCCTGCCCCACTGCAAAAGTAATGCTAAAAGCTCAAACCCGCAAATTATCACCGATTATTTTGCAAATTCAAATTAATTATCTACTTTTGTCCGCTGTTGCAAAAAAGTAATGACACATGGAATATACAATACAAGTGAAGGGGCGGCTCGTCAGCCTTCGTGAACCGCAGGTCATGGGAATTCTCAACTGCACGCCCGACTCGTTTTTCGCCGGGTCGCGCGTACAGACCGAGGAGAGCATCGCCCGCCGTGCCAACCAAATCATCGAGGAGGGCGGCACCATGATCGACGTGGGTGGCTTCTCCACCCGCCCAGGCGGCGTGGAGGTGCCGGAGGAGGAGGAGATGCGCCGCTTGCGCTTCGCCCTGCCCATCGTGCGCCGCGAGCAGCCCGAGGCCATTCTCTCGGTCGATACCTACCGTCCCAACGTGGCACGAATGGTAGTAGAGGAGATGGGAGCCGACATCATCAACGACGTGAGCGAGGGTGGCATCACGGGCGTGGTCGATACGCCGCTGGAGCAGACGACCGACGAATATCCTGCCATTTTCCGCACGGTGGCAGACTTGGGCGTACCCTACATCCTCATGTCGGTGAAGCCCACCATCCACGACATGCTCTTGGCTATGGCACGCGAGGTGCAGCAGCTCCGCGATCTAGGACAAAAGGATATCATCCTCGATCCTGGGTTCGGTTTCGGCAAGACGCAGGAGCAAAACTACGACGTGCTCCGCGAGATGAACCGTCTGAGTACTCTCGGCCTCCCCATCCTCGCTGGCATGAGTCGCAAGCGGATGATATTCCAGCCGCTGGGCACCAATCCCGACGGCAGCCTCAACGGTACGACCGTTGTCAATACGCTGGCCCTGATGAACGGCGCCTCCATCCTCCGCGTCCACGACGTCAAGGCGGCAGCGGAGGCGGTACGCCTCTTCGGCTGCTACCAGGCTGGATCGAAGAAATAGTACCGAGGCTGCAATAGAGAGAATTCTCGCCAATCCCCCACCAACAACCCAGACACAGTCATGTTTTTTGAATTTGGAATCAAAGACGTAATCGACATTCTCCTTGTCGCCCTGATGCTCTACTATCTCTACCGGGTGATGAAGGAATCGCGATCGCTCAATGTGTTCATCGGCATCATGGTCTTTGTCCTCGTCTGGCTCTTCGTGAGCCAGGTGCTGGAGATGCGTCTTCTGGGCAGCATCATGGACAAGCTCGTCTCCGTCGGTGTCATCGGCATCATCGTCCTCTTCCAAGAGGAAATACGCCACTTCCTCTACAATCTCGGCGCACGCCGCCAAGATCGGAAGAGCGTCGTGTAGGGAAAGAGTGTAG
>OISU01000329.1_pt1 | contig 12178 bp, 9 predicted proteins | sample 1586491 | NCBI WGS metagenome assembly OISU01 (sample SAMN02674970, study PRJEB24791) | human gut metagenome, SKBSTL043 | isolation source: stool | host: Homo sapiens | place: USA
GGAGTTCAGACGTGTGCTCTTCCGATCTAACTGGTTTGTTAATTATTTTTGGAAATGTTACTGTTGGAACCATTGCCTCGGTAGGACAGATATCAGGTAATATTTTTAACTCTCTATCCACCATTAATCAGCTGCAAGTGACCATTAAGTCTGTCGATCCTATCTTAAAAAAATTTCACGATTTTCCAGAGGGTCCAAAGACTTGCATAGCGACTATTCAGGATGTTCGCTTTGATAATGTAAGTTATCATTTTGGAGAGAAGGTTATTTTTGAGGGATTCACCCAAACCTTTAAAAAAGGAGGCAAGTATGCTATTACTGGATGCTCAGGTAGTGGGAAGTCAACCCTGCTTAATATATTCCTAGGCAATCTTAAAGATTACGAGGGAAAAATCTTGTTTGGAAAATTGGAGTCAAAAGAGATTGATGAGAACTCAATCGTGTCTGAATGTGCCTATGTTGGGAGTCAAACTCATATCTATAATGATACCTTGAGGAACAATCTAACCCTTTGGAATGAAGCTATTACTGATACGCACATCAAGGAAGTTCTTGAAAGGGTTAATCTTTTATCTTTCTTAAGCCGTATAGATGAGCAAGTAAGTGACGGTAGCTTTTCGGAGGGTCAAAAACAAAGAATAGGCCTGATAAGAGCGTTTTTAAAAGGAAGTTCGGTTGTGATTTTTGATGAAGCCACTGCAAATCTTGACCATAAAAATGCTACTCGTATTGAGCACCTATTATTAAGTGATCCTAATATCACTTATATCACGGTTACCCACCATCTAATAAAGGAAAATGAACCATATTTTGATGAGATTATTCGTTTGGGAGAGGGAACTGAGTAAATCTTTCATAAGATAAATGCTTAGGATTTATTTCAATTTTACTAACGGCAGTCAAAGTGCTATAATGTAAGGGATTGTGAATTTAGCAAATTCTGCTATTTTCAAAAAAGAAAAAAACAAATCAGAGATGCAAATCTCTTAGAAGAGGTGAATCCCATGGGACGTAAATGGGCTAATATCGTTGCTAAGAAAACTGCTAAAGATGGTGCAAACTCTAAGGTGTACGCTAAGTTTGGTGTTGAAATCTATGTAGCTGCTAAACAAGGTGAACCAGATCCAGAGTCAAACTCAGCTTTGAAATTTGTTTTGGAACGTGCTAAACAAGCGCAAGTGCCAAAACACGTTATTGATAAGGCCATTGATAAGGCTAAAGGTAACACAGATGAAACTTTCGTTGAAGGACGTTATGAAGGGTTTGGGCCAAATGGTTCTATGATCATCGTAGATACTTTGACTTCAAACGTTAACCGTACAGCTGCTAACGTACGTACTGCCTTTGGTAAAAATGGTGGTAACATGGGTGCATCAGGTTCTGTTTCATACATGTTTGATAAAAAAGGTGTTATCGTTTTTGCAGGTGAAGATGCAGACGCAATCTTTGAACAATTGCTTGAAGCTGATGTAGAAGTTGAAGATGTAGAAGCAGAAGATGGTACTATCACTGTTTATACTGAGCCAACAGATCTTCATAAAGCGTTGGAAGCTCTCCGTGCTAACGGACAAGAAGAGTTCCAAGTGACTGAACTTGAAATGATTCCACAAACTGAGGTTACTCTTGAAGGTGAAGACCTTGAAGTTTTCGAAGGACTTATTGATGCGCTTGAAGCAGACGATGATGTTCAAAAGGTTTACCACAACGTAGCAGATATGTAATCTCATTCAACACTTTCCTCATGACGGAAAGTGTTTTTATGTGGTCTGCCTAAGGATTTGTCTTGCTTGTCCTGGCTTAATCTGATATAGTAGTAGCCAAGTGAATTATTGGAGGAATACGAAATATGAATATGATGCTAGTTTTGGCCATTTATGTGGTCGCTATTGTTGCTTATGTGGCTTTCAGCCGTCGTCGCCAAGCAAAGGCACAGGAAGACCGTTTTGCAGGCCTTGCTAAGGGTGCTGAAGTTGAAACAATCGGTGGTTTGATTGCTATTGTTGATGAGATTGACAAAGAGAATAACCGTATCGTTTTGGATGCAGAAGGTGTCTTCTTGACTTTTGATTTGAGTCGTTCAATCATGAAAGTGATCACACCAGCACCAACTACAGAAACAGCAGAAACAACTAAAAAGACAATTATCGAAGAAGATTCAGCAATTGAGTCTTCTGATGAAAAGTAAGATGTGTATTTGAGACTAGGTTAAATCCTGGTCTTTTTGCGTTTTCTAATCTTATCGGTATTAAAAGCTGTTCAGAACCCCTGAAAATGTGGTAAAATAAAGGGTAAACTATATTTAGAGGATATTCCATGTTTAAATTTAGAAAAAAATCTCATCAAGAGGTTCTAGACAATATTCCCAACCATATTGGTATTATTATGGATGGAAATGGCCGCTGGGCTAAAAAGCGTCTACAACCACGTGTGATGGGGCATAAGGCTGGGATGGACGCCTTGCAAAAGGTAACTATCGAAGCATCACAACTTGGAGTTAAGGTATTGACAGTCTATGCCTTCTCAACTGAAAACTGGTCACGCCCACAAGATGAAGTAAAATTCATCATGAATTTGCCAGTTGAATTTTTTAACAAGTATGTACCAGAATTAGACAAAAACAATGTTCGTATTTTGACAATCGGAGATAACAGTCGTTTGCCTAAGGAGACTTTAGATGCTCTTGAAAAGGCAGTTGAGCAGACGAAACATAATTCCGGTTTGGTTCTTAATTTTGCACTGAACTATGGTGGTCGTGCGGAGATTGTGTCTGCTGTTCAAGCGATTGCTAAAGAGGTTGAAGCAGGAAAACTCAGTCCTGAAGCTATTGATGAAGATCTCATTGCTAAGCATTTGATGACAGATAAATTGCCTTACCTCTATCGTGATCCAGATTTAATTATCCGTACGAGTGGCGAGCTTCGTCTTAGTAATTTCTTGCCTTGGCAATCTGCCTATAGTGAGTTTTACTTCACAGATGTTTTCTGGCCAGACTTTGACCAGCAGGGGCTACGTCAAGCCATCTCTGACTACAATAAACGTCACCGTCGCTTCGGTGGTGTCTAGAAAGGACCTCTCATGCAAGAACGTTTAATTGGTGGGGGTGTGGTAGCAGCCATTTTCCTCCCATTGCTCTTTATCGGCGGTCTTCCTTTCCAACTTTTAGTTGGGGCTATGGCCATGGTTGCGGTGTCTGAGATGCTTCGCATGAAGCACTTGGAGATTTTCTCTATCGAGGGTATTTTATCAATGGTGGCAGCCTTTATCTTGGCTGTGCCGATTGATCAGTATTTTATCAGTCTTCCAACAAATGCTAGTGTGACAGGTTTCGCTGTTATTTCATTTTTGATTCTAGCGGGGACTGTCCTTAATAGCGACCACTATTCTTTTGACGATGCAGCTTATCCAATCGCATCTGCCTTTTATGTTGGTTTTGGTTTCCAAAATCTCATTGCGGCACGTTTGGATAGTTGGGAAAAAGTTCTCTTTGCCCTTTTTATTGTTTGGGCAACGGATATTGGGGCTTACCTTTTTGGTCGTCAATTTGGTCAGAATAAGTTATTGCCAAAAGTATCACCAAATAAGACTATTGAAGGTAGTGTTGGGGGTATCTTATCAGCAATCATTGTGGCTCTTATCTTTGGTTTGATTAACCACGGAGTTTATGCCCCTCATAACTTCTTCTGGTTGCTTATCTGTACGATTCTCTTTAGTATTTTTGGTCAATTTGGTGATTTGGTTGAATCAGCTATTAAACGTCACTTTGGCGTTAAAGACTCAGGCAATCTTATTCCTGGGCATGGTGGTATTTTGGACCGTTGTGATAGCTGGATCTTCGTTTTCCCAATCATGCACTTCCTAGGACTTTTTTAAGAGTGGAGGTGTCTAGATGAAAGCTATTATTACCTTTTTACTGATTTTCTGTGTGATTGTCGTTTTCCATGAGTTTGGTCATTTCTTTTTCGCCAAACGTTCAGGAATTTTGGTTCGTGAATTTGCCATTGGTATGGGACCGAAAATTTTTGCACACACTGGTAAGGATGGTACCGTTTATACTATCCGTATCCTCCCTTTGGGTGGTTATGTCCGTATGGCTGGTTGGGGTGAAGATACAACTGAGATTAAAACAGGTAGTCCTGCTAGTCTAACGATTGGATCAGATGGTAAGGTAAGACGTATCAACCTTTCGGATCGCCAGGTTGACCAGACGGCTTTACCTATGAACGTCACTGCCTATGATTTGGAAGATAAGTTAACCATTACAGGTCTAGTCCTAGATGAGACCAAGACCTATGAGGTTGACCATGATGCCACTATCGTTGAGGAGGATGGTACAGAACTTCGTATCGCTCCTAAGGATGTCCAATATCAAAATGCTAGCATTTGGGGACGCTTAATTACCAACTTTGCTGGACCTATGAATAACTTCATTCTTGGGGTGCTTGTCTTTATTATCTTAGCCTTTGTTCAAGGTGGTGTTCAAGACACATCAACCAACCGTATTCAGGTGGCTGATGGTGGTGCTGCTCAGGTAGCAGGCTTGAAAAATGGTGATGCCATCGAGGCCATCAATAAGGACAAGGTTACTGATTGGGACAGCTTGAAGGAAGCATTGACAGAGAATACTCAAAAATTCTCCAAAGGTGACAGCCTTTCTGTGACGGTTAAGAGAAGTAACGGTCAGGAAGAAACGGTCTCTGTTAAACCTAAGGAGAGTCAAGGTAGCTACTTTTTGGGTGTTTCTCCTGCCTTAAAAACAGGTCTAAAAGATAAGATTTTTGGTGGTTTCCAAATGGCTTGGGAAGGGGCCTTCAAAATTCTCGTGGCACTCAAGGGGCTTATCACCAACTTTAGTTTGAATAAACTTGGTGGACCAGTTGCCATGTTCCAGATGTCTGCCCAGGCTTCAGAAAGTGGCTTGATTTCCATTCTTAACCTTATGGGGATGCTCTCAATTAACTTGGGAATTTTCAATCTTATCCCAATTCCAGCCCTTGACGGTGGAAAAATTGTTATGAATATTATTGAAGCCATTCGTCGTAAACCACTTAATCAAGAAATTGAAAGCTATATTACACTTGCAGGTGTTGCTATCATGGTTGTTCTTATGATTGCAGTCACTTGGAATGATATTATGCGTGCTTTCTTTTAATTAGAAACAAAGAAACGAAAGGAAGTCTAAGGGACTTGACCCAAGGGCCAGCCTCCTTAGTATGTAAATGATGAAACAAAGTAAAATGTTGATTCCAACACTTCGTGAAATGCCAAGTGATGCTCAAGTTATCAGTCATGCTCTTATGGTACGTGCGGGTTACGTGCGTCAGGTTTCTGCTGGTATTTATGCTTATATGCCATTGGCAAATCGTGCTATCGAGAAATTCAAAACCATCATGCGTGAGGAGTTTGAAAAAATCGGTGCGGTTGAAATGTTGGCACCAGCGCTTTTGACAGCAGATTTGTGGCGTGAGTCAGGCCGTTATGAAACTTACGGTGAAGACCTCTATAAATTGAAAAACCGTGATAAATCTGACTTTATCCTCGGTCCAACTCACGAAGAAACGTTTACAGCCTTGGTTCGTGATGCAGTTAAATCATACAAACAATTACCACTTAATCTCTACCAAATCCAATCAAAATACCGTGATGAAAAACGTCCTCGTAACGGTCTTCTTCGTACACGTGAATTTATCATGAAGGATGCTTATAGTTTCCACCAAAACTATGAAGATTTGGATGTAACCTATGAAGACTACCGTAAAGCTTACGAGGCTATCTTTACACGTGCTGGCCTTGAATTTAAGGGAATCATCGGTGATGGTGGTGCCATGGGTGGTAAGGATTCTCAAGAATTTATGGCGGTCACTCCTGAGCGTACAGACCTCAACCGTTGGGTAGTTCTTGACAAGTCAATTGCTTCATTGGATGAGATTCCAGAAGATGTCATGGAAGAAATCAAGAAAGAATTGACATCATGGTTGGTATCTGGTGAAGACACAATTGCTTACTCTACAGAGTCAAGCTATGCAGCTAACCTTGAGATGGCAACAAACGCCTACACACCAGCGACCAAGGTTGTGACTCAAGAAGAAGTGACTCGTGTTGAAACACCAGATTGCAAGTCAATTGATGAAGTTGCTGCTTTCTTGAATGTTCCAGAAGAACAAACCATCAAGACTTTGCTTTTCATTGCTGATGATGAACCAGTGGTGGCCCTTCTTGTCGGTAATGATCAGGTTAACGATGTGAAGTTGAAAAACTACCTTGCTGCTGATTTCCTTGAACCAGCTACAGAAGATGAAGCACGTCAAGTCTTTGGCGCTAACTTCGGTTCTCTTGGTCCAGTTAACCTTCCTGAAAATGTTCGTATCGTTGCGGACCGTAAGGTTCAAGACGTGGCTAATGCGGTCGTTGGAGCCAATGAAGATGGTTACCACTTGACAGGGGTTAACCCAGAGCGCGACTTCAAGGCAGAATATGTGGATATTCGTGAAGTTAAAGAGGGTGAAATTTCACCAGACGGTCAAGGTGTCCTTCAGTTTGCGCGTGGTATCGAGATTGGCCATATCTTTAAACTTGGTACACGTTACTCTGAAAGTATGGGTGCTAATGTTCTTGATGAAAATGGCCGTGCTGTTCCAATCATTATGGGATGTTACGGTATCGGTGTTAGCCGTATCTTGTCAGCTGTAATCGAACAACATGCACGTCTCTTTGTTAACAAGACACCAAAAGGTCAATACCGCTATGCATGGGGAATTAACTTCCCTAAAGAATTGGCTCCATATGATGTTCACTTGATTACAGTTAACACTAAGGATGAGGAAGCCAATGCTTTGACAGAACGTTTGGAAGCTGCTCTTATGGCTGAAGGCTATGATGTCTTGACAGATGATCGTAATGAGCGTGTTGGTTCTAAATTCTCTGACAGTGACCTTATCGGACTTCCAATTCGTGTGACAGTTGGTAAAAAAGCCAGCGAAGGTGTTGTCGAAGTTAAAATCAAGGCAACTGGTGATACTATTGAAGTTAATGCCGATAACTTGATTGAGACACTTGCTATCTTAACAACAGAACAAAATGCTTAATATAAAAAATCTTTTCTTGCAGGAGCAAGAAGAGATTTTTCTTTTGTAGTGACAATGATAAATTGAGAGAAAAGAGAGTAAATTCCAATTTGACAGAATTGTCTAAATAGTGTAAACTTAAAACTATCATAACTACGGAGGCATCACATGCTTAACAAAGCGACCCATTTGGGAAATCTTAAAGCTTTTTATTACTTTAGTTTCTTTAGATAGGACGTTTGTGTTTCAGGATACAAGCGTCAGTCAGTTTGTATCTATGAAGCTAAAGCATTTTGTGATGGATTAGCCGATTAGATGAATAGGTCTAACCGGTGACATAAGCTAGCCTGTGCTAGTCAAGATGCATAAAACCAGTTGGGCCTGTCCTAACTGTTTTTTTTCATACCGTGGTCTATTTTTAATTTTCTTTTGACCTTTAGATGTCTAAAAAATGGTGAATTCTAGCCAACTTTTTATAAGGTCAAAAGGTGATGGTCTTTGGACGACGGACTTTAGGATCTGATGAAGCGATGTAAGGTCTAATTCGCTTGCTTTTGACCCTATCGTATCGGAAAAAGCATAAAAGAAAATTGGAAATAGATAGAATAAAAAATAGAGGTATACAAGATGAAGAAATTCTTGGTCAGTATGATGGCTGTTATCACAGCTGTCCTCTTGGTAGCATGTTCCAATGCTTCTAATAAAGATTTGGTTCACGTCGGTGTGCTCCAATATGTGGAACATCCTTCCTTGTCAGCGACACGTAAAGGGTTCATTGAAGAACTCAAAGAGGAAGGTTATGTTGACGGTAAGAACATCAAAATTGATTATCAGAATGCACAAGGGGATCAGTCTAACTTGCAGACGATTTCTCAGTCGCTTATTGAAGATAACGATCTTATGTTGGCTATCGCAACCCCAGCAGCCCAGTCTTTGAGTAGTTTGACAAAGGACAAGCCAATTCTCTTTACAGCTGTCACAGATCCAGTCTCAGCTAAACTGGTTAAGTCTATGGACAATGTTGGAGGAAATGTGACAGGGACAAGTGACATGTCCCCTATCAACAAACAAGTTGAGTTGTTGAAAAAGGTCCTTCCAAATACTAAAAAAGTTGGGATCATGTACACGACCAGCGAGCGTAACTCAGAAGTTCAGGTTGAAGAAGCCAAGAAATACTTCAAGGAAGCTGGTATTGAAACGGTTATTAAGGGAATTTCATCAACCAACGATATCCAAGATACAGCCAAGAGCTTGATGAGTCAGACCCAAGTCATCTTCATCCCAACTGACAATACTATTGTTAGTGCTATTAATACCTTGGTAGATCTTTCTAAAGAGACTAAGATTCCAGTTGTTGGTAGTGACGCTGGTAGTGTAGAAAAAGGTGTCCTATTCACTTATGGAACCAACTATGAAGCGCTTGGTCGTCAAACAGGTAAGTTGGCAGGCCGTGTTCTCCGAGGTGAGAAGGTCAAGGATGTCGATGCAGAGTATCCTAAAACACTAAATGTTGTGGTTAACCATGACATGGCTAAAGAACTTGGCATTGATGTTTCTAGCATTAGTGACGAGGAATCTAAAGCATCAACGCAAGATGACAAACCAATTGCTAAAAAAGATAAGGGTGTTATTAAGCTTAAGGTCAATAAGTCTTCTAAAAAAGGATTTTCAAATGTGGTGCTAACATCCATTTCTCAGGGACTTCTCTGGGCAATCATGGCTATTGGGGTCTTCATTACCTTCCGTATTTTGGACCTTGCTGATTTGACAGCTGAAGGGGCTTTCCCACTTGGTGCTGCTACGACAACTATCATGATTATCCGTGGTATCAACCCAATCTTTGCAACTCTAGGTGGTTTTGTAGCTGGTATGTTTGCAGGTGCTGTGTCTGGCTTTATGCATACGAAAATGAAGATACCAGCACTTTTAACAGGGATTATTACCTTAACGGGGCTCTATTCAGTTAATCTTTTGGTTCTTGGAAGTGCCAATGTCTCTCTATCAGGACATAATACGCTAGTAACTATGGTGACGGGGCTTGGTTTGTCTAAGCTGAATGGTGTGATTCTATTAGGACTGATTTTTGTTAGTCTGGTAGTGTTTATGTTGGTTGTCCTCCTTAATACGCAGGTTGGTCTGGCCCTTCGTGCAACAGGTGATAACCTTGCCATGGGTGAAGCCAATGGTATCAAGGTTGACCGTATGAAGATTCTTGGCTACATGATTTCCAATGGTTTGATTGCCCTATCAGGTGCCCTCCTAGCTCAAAACAATGGCTATGCGGATATGAATATGGGTACTGGTACAATCGTAAATGGCTTGGCTGCAATTATCTTGGCTGAAGTTATCGTCAAGTATCTACCACTTGGTAAACGCCTGTGGTCAATTGTTGTAGGAGCTGTTCTTTACCGTTTGGTCTTGGTTATTATCCTTGCCATGAATGTTGATGCTCAAATGTTGAAATTGGCTTCAGCCATCTTGCTTGCAATCATCCTTTATGTGCCAGAAGTACGACAAAAATTGAAAATCAGACCTAACAAATCCTTGACTCCAGGAGGTGACAAGTAATGGCTTTACTTAGTTTACAACAGATTCACAAAACCTTTGAAAAAGGCACAGTCAATGAAAATCACGTCCTTCGTGGTTTGGACCTCGACATTGAGCAGGGAGATTTTATCTCTGTCATTGGGGGAAATGGTGCTGGTAAATCAACCTTGATGAATTCAATTGCTGGTGTTCTTAGCATTGATGAGGGGGATATCTTGTTAGAGGGGCAATCTATTAAGAAAGCATCTGTAGATGAGCGCTCTAAAGACATTAGTCGTGTTTTCCAAGATCCTCGAATGGGGACAGCGACAAACCTTTCTATCGAAGAAAATATGGCGATTGCCTATCGTCGTGGTAAGAAACGTAGCTTCTTCAAAAAGTCTATCACTGAAAGCGAACGTCAAGTTTTCAAGGAAGCCTTGGTAGATCTTGGTCTTGGTCTTGAGAATCGTATGAAGACTGATGCTAATTTCTTGTCAGGTGGTCAACGCCAAGCTTTGACACTTGCTATGGCAACCTTGGTTCGTCCCAAAATCTTGCTTTTGGATGAACACACAGCAGCCCTAGATCCTAAGACAAGTGATATGGTCATGAATTTGACACGTAAGATTGTTGAAGAACAAGAATTGACAACCCTTATGATTACCCATAATATGGAACATGCTATCGAATATGGGAACCGTCTGGTTATGCTCTATCATGGTAAAATCGTCGTCGATGTGCGAGGTGAGGAAAAGAAAAACCTCACAGTTGCAGAACTTATGGACCTCTTCCACAAAAATAGTGGACAAGTCCTCAATGACGATGCCTTGGTACTCGGTTAATAAACAAAAAAGGAAACTGTCCAAAGTTCAGATTTTGGGTAGTTTTTTCTTGACTATTTTTGACCAAGTGCTAAAATAAATATATAGATTAGCACTCGTGGTTTATGAGTGCTAAAAATAACGTTTTACACGTTACTAACAACAAATAACATTTGGAGGTAATTGGTATGGCATTGAAACCATTGGGCGATCGTATCGTTGTCCGTTTTGAAGAAACAGAAGAAAAAACAGCTAGTGGCTTTGTATTGGCAGGAGCTAGTCATGAAGCTACAAAGACTGCTGAGGTTTTGGCAGTAGGCGAAGGAATCCGTACTCTTACTGGTGAATTGATTGCACCTAGTGTTGCAGCAGGCGATAAAGTTCTTGTTGAAAATGGTGCAGGTGTCAATGTTAAAGACGGAGATGATTCCGTTTCAATTATCCGTGAAGCAGATATTTTAGCAGTCCTAGCTTAGGTCTATGCTAATCAGATATAAAGTAAGATAAAGAAGGAGTAACTATGGCAAAAGATATTAAATTTTCATCAGATGCACGCGCAGCAATGGTCCGTGGTGTTGATACTTTGGCTGATACGGTTAAGGTAACGCTTGGTCCTAAAGGTCGTAACGTGGTTTTGGAAAAAGCTTTTGGCTCACCTCTTATCACTAATGATGGTGTGACAATTGCTAAAGAAATTGAACTCGAAGATCACTTTGAAAATATGGGTGCTAAGCTCGTCAGCGAAGTGGCTTCAAAAACGAACGATATTGCCGGTGACGGAACAACTACAGCCACTGTTTTGACACAAGCTATTGTCCGTGAAGGTCTCAAAAATGTAACGGCTGGTGCTAATCCAATCGGTATCCGTCGTGGGATTGAAGCAGCTGTAGCTACAGCTGTGGAAGAGCTTAAAGCCATTGCACAACCAGTTGCTAATAAGGAAGCTATTGCCCAAGTCGCAGCGGTTTCATCACGTTCTGAAAAAGTTGGTGAATACATTTCAGAAGCTATGGAACGTGTGGGTAATGACGGTGTTATCACTATTGAAGAGTCACGTGGTATGGAGACAGAACTCGAAGTGGTTGAAGGTATGCAGTTTGACCGTGGTTATCTTTCTCAGTACATGGTTACTGATAATGAAAAAATGGTCGCTGACCTTGATAATCCATTTATCCTTGTGACTGACAAGAAAATTTCAAATATTCAAGATGTCCTCCCACTCTTGGAAGAAGTACTTAAGACCAGTCGTCCACTTTTGATTATTGCTGATGATGTGGATGGTGAAGCTCTTCCTACACTTGTTCTTAACAAGATTCGTGGAACTTTCAATGTTGTTGCTGTTAAGGCTCCTGGCTTTGGTGACCGTCGTAAAGCGATGTTGGAAGACATTGCCGTATTGACAGGAGCAACTGTTATTACTGAGGACCTTGGTCTTGAGCTTAAGGATGCAACTATGGCAGCACTTGGTCAAGCTTCGAAAGTAACTGTGGATAAAGATAGCACAGTTATTGTCGAAGGTGCGGGAAGCGCAGAAGCGATTGCTAACCGTGTTAACCTCATCAAGTCTCAATTGGAAACAACAACATCTGAGTTTGACCGTGAAAAACTTCAAGAACGTTTGGCTAAATTGTCAGGCGGTGTTGCAGTTGTTAAGGTTGGTGCAGCCACTGAAACAGCCCTTAAAGAAATGAAACTTCGTATCGAAGATGCCCTTAACGCTACTCGTGCCGCTGTTGAAGAAGGTATTGTAGCAGGTGGTGGTACAGC
>OISU01000330.1_pt1 | contig 12176 bp, 9 predicted proteins | sample 1586491 | NCBI WGS metagenome assembly OISU01 (sample SAMN02674970, study PRJEB24791) | human gut metagenome, SKBSTL043 | isolation source: stool | host: Homo sapiens | place: USA
CACAAAATAACTATCAATACCAGGCGTCTGCCTAGCCACTTGCTCCAACCAAACTTCTTTAACCGGTTTGGTCGGTTGTGACAAGTCCGCATAGGCAGGATCTAGCTCCTCACCCTTGGCTTCATAGTAGACTTGAACAGTATCCTTATCACCTGTCACACTATCAGTAACACTCTGACGCATTCCATTTCCTAGCCCCATGATAAGTACTACCGCAGCAACACCAATGATGATTCCCAACATGGTCAGGAAGGACCTCATCTTGTGTGAACGGATAGAACTAAGAGCAAATTTCCAATTTTCCATTCTTACCTCCTAGTCAATCCGAACGCTATCAGTCGTGTCCTGAGTGATTTCACCATCACGAATGACAATCTTACGTCGGGCATAGTCTGCAATCTCTGGCTCATGAGTAACCATGATGATAGTCTTTCCTTCACGGTTCAGCTGGGTTAAGAGCTCCATAATCTGCATCCCTGTCTTGGTATCAAGAGCACCTGTAGGTTCATCCGCCAAAATGATTGCCGGATCGTTAGACAGTGCACGCGCAATGGCAACCCTCTGCTTCTGTCCACCAGACAGCTCCGATGGTAGGTGATGGCTACGGTCTGACAAGCCAACTTTTTCCAAGAATTGTTGTGCCCTTTGCTTACGTTCACGTGGAGATTTCCCTGCATAAATCAAGGGAAGCTCTACATTTTTTTGGGCACTTAACTTTGGCAAGAGAAAAAACTGTTGAAAGATAAAGCCAATCTGGTCATTTCTTACCTTGGCTAGGCGATTTTCAGAGAGTTCAGCCACATCTTCGCCCTCGAGTTGATAGGAACCTGTAGTCGGTTGATCAAGAAGACCGATAATATTCATAAGGGTTGATTTCCCTGATCCAGAAGGGCCCATGATTGCCACAAAGTCCCCTTCTTCTACCGATAAGTCAATCCCCTTAAGGACCTGCAAGGACTCTTGACCATTTTTGAAAGACTTGGTGATGCTCTTTAAAACCATAAGTGCTGGCTTAGTCACTAGACCTCACCTCTTCTCCACTAGTGTCTTTTGATTGTTTGCTATCAGCATCCGTCACATCTTTTAGGGTTTCGCCATCCTTAAAGGATTTATCTGCCTTGGTGATAACTTTTTGACCTTCTTTAAGTCCTGAAGCAATTTCCTGTTGCTTGGCATCCGCATTGCCAAGTTTAACCTTGACTTGCTTGATTTTCTGAGTTTCATCATCGTAAACCCAGACATAGTTGTCAGAGCCTTTCTTGGTCACAGCAGTTACAGGAACCAACAAGGCATCATCATCTTTTGTCACTTCAAGAGATACATTAAAACCTTGCTTCAGTTTTCCGATTGGACTGGTCAATTGAACCTTGTATTCATACTGAGAACCTGACTGACCTGAGTTGCCAGATGTCCCCGTTGACTGGTTGGCATTTTGCTTAGGATAATTGGAAACATAGCTGACCTTCCCTGTCCAAGTTTGATCTGGGTATACTTTGGAAGTAATCTTGACCTTTTGCCCCACTGAAATATTTGGAATGTCATATTCTGTTAAGGTTCCTTGAATCTCAAATTGGCCTTCACTTGTCACATGAACTAGGGTTTGGCTCTCTTTTGAAGCAGGGTCCACAGAGTCCGCAACTTCTACGACTGTTCCATTAGCATCTGAAACAATCACTGTTTGGTTGAGAACATCTTGTGCCTTTTCTAGCTCTGATGCTGCATTGGCAATGGCATCATTATAATCTTGCAAGGTTTGGTAATTACTTGCCTCGGTTTGCTGACGCTGTTGAGGACTAACGGTAGTTGTCGAATCATCCTCATCCGAATCACTACTTGTTTGTGCTGAAGCCGCAGGAGCCGTCCCATACTGTTGGAAATAATTACGGTCACGAACTGCCTTATTGTAGGCACGACTAGCCGTATCATAAGCCGCTTGGGCTGAGGTGCTATCGTATTGGACCAGTTGCTGACCTACACTAACTTCCTCACCAACAGAGACTGTCACAGTGGCATTGCGTCCAATGGTATTGTCAAAATAAACATACTGTTCCGACTGAGCCTTCACCATGCCAGTCAGAAGGGTCGACGAGGCTAGCTGCCCCTTAGTTACCTTACTTGCTGTAGGGGACTCAGAAGCCTTATCTTTCTTGCCACCACCTGCAAAAAGGTTAAAGCCTAGAACCAAAAGGACAAGGAAGCCGATTCCTCCAATGATCCAAACTCTTTTTTTATTTTTAAATAACTTTGGACTGATTTTCTTTCGCATAAGTCTCTCTTTTCTTTTGTATCATATAAATAAAACAATTGTAATACTTTTAACTTTCAGTGTCAATGGCCTTCGCTTAAATCCATAAGACCATAGTGCAGCTTTTGATTGGGACGAACCTGGCGTTCGAACCCTAGTTCCTCAAAAACGGTATCTCGAAAATGCGCCTTGATGATAATTTTTTCTCGTGCGACACGCTTAGCCTCATTTAACCATTCTTCAGTCAGACGGCTGCCATTAGCTAGAGGTTTGATAGCTTGTAGATTTTCCGATTCCTTGATAGTCTCTGAAAACATAGGATCGGCATAGATGATATCAAAAGAGTGATCAGCCTGGGATTTCAAAAAGGATAAGCTATCGCTCTTAATAGCCTTAATAGAACGCATCGCTTTTTCAAGCTGCTTGTCATCTGTCTGATAAGTGGCCAGACCACGAGAAACCACCTGAAAAATCACTTCTTGACTCTCAAGGGCAGTCACCTTATTTCCCGCTGCCGCCATAACTAGACTATCGGAAGCCAGACCCATGGTCGTGTCGAGTATAGACTTGCTAGACGAACCCAAAAGATTGACTAGAGCATCGTGTGGCGCCTTAATCCGAAGAACTGCCGTATCTGGATGAAAGGACAGCTCACTGACATCCGCATTGACAAAAGACAATCTGTCTTTATATAGAAGATAAAAGGGGCCAAATCGCTCTAAACATTTCGCCAAGGATAACTTGCGACGAGGCTGGTAGTCAGCTCCCAGTTCGTGGGCCAATTCTTGGGCACGCGCAATCAAGGCCTCATTTTCACGTAAAGATGTGGTAATAATCATGTTTCTAGTATAGCAGAATCTTAGGAAACAAAACCATAGTCTTAGCTTTCATTTTAATTTGTTAGCTTACATTTGTGTAAGAAAAAAGCCCCAGCAAGGCTGAGACTCAGAACATAATTAAACTATTTTTAAATATGAAATAGATTTTGCGAACCTAGTAAGCTTATACCGAGACTTTTCGTAGTGATAAAAACGTCTGAAACGATTAGTTTCAGGCGTTCGGAAGTTTTGAGACTTCCGGCTCAAAACTGAGTCATGGAACTTCGCAGAAGGTCGCTGACGACCGTCATCACTTAAGAAAAGTCTCAAAAGAAAACTTTGTCTTCAAAAAAAAAGCCCCAGCAAAGCTGAGACTCTATTTCGTGATTAGATAGCTTCTGTTGTAAAGCTACGGCTTTCAAGCACACGCACCATAGCATCTGCTGTGTCAAGCGCTGTGAAGAGTGGAATTCCAGCTTCAATAGCTGAGCTACGGATAGCTGCTCCGTCTTCGTCATAAGTACGTTTGTTACCAACCGTATTGATAATAGCTTGCGCTTTACCTGTACGAACGAGGGCTGGAATGTCGTTATCGTCATTTTCACCCAATTTGTTAACAAGCGTTGCGTGAACCCCGTGTTCATTCAAGAACTTGGCTGTTCCTTCAGTGGCGTAGATACCATAACCGATAGCGTCGAAACGACGAGCCAAGTCAAGGGCTTCTTCTTTAGTATCATCATGAATAGTAAAGATAACATTACCAAAGGTTGGCAAGTGGAGGTAAGATGCTTCAAAGGCTTTGTAGAGCGCTTTTTCAAGAGTCGCATCTGTACCCATAACTTCACCAGTTGATTTCATTTCAGGTCCAAGGAGGCTATCTACCTTAGCCAATTTTGTGAATGAGAAGACTGGTGCTTTGACATGGACATGGTTGCTTTCTGGGTAAAGACCATCTTTGTAACCTTGCTCAGCCAATGATTTACCAAGAATCAAGTTTGTAGCAACTTGAGCCATTGGGATATCAGTCACCTTAGACAAGAATGGTACGGTACGACTGGCACGTGGGTTAACCTCGATAACATAGACTGTTTCGTCCTTAATAACGAACTGGATGTTCATCATACCGATACAGTTAAGACCGATAGCCAAACGTTTCGTGTAATCAGCGATAGTCTCTTGGATTTTCTTAGAAAGGGTTTGTGGTGGGTAAACTGCCATTGAGTCCCCTGAGTGAACCCCTGCACGTTCGATGTGTTCCATGATACCTGGAATCAAGACATCCTTACCATCAGAGATGGCATCCACTTCACACTCACGTCCAATGATATAGCTATCAACAAGGACTGGGTGGTCTGGACTTGCCTTAACGGCTGTACGCATGTAAGAACGAAGGTCATCTTCATTTTCAACGATTTCCATGGCACGTCCACCCAAAACGTATGATGGACGAACAAGAACTGGGAAGCCAATCTTACGAGCTGCTTCAACCGCTTCTTCTTCATTTGTCGCTGTTTGTCCTGGTGGTTGTGGAATGTCCAAATCTTTAAGGGCTTGTTCAAAGAGGTCACGGTCTTCGGCACGGTCAAGGTCAGCAACCTGTGTACCCAAGATTTTCACACCAGCTTTAGACAATGGCTCTGCCAAGTTGATGGCTGTCTGTCCACCAAACTGAACCACGACACCCTTAGGTTGTTCCAATTCGATAACGTTCATCACGTCTTCAAAAGTCAATGGTTCAAAGTAAAGTTTATCTGAAACTGAGAAGTCTGTTGAAACTGTCTCAGGGTTAGAGTTCATGATGATAGCTTCGTAACCTGCAGCCTGGATAGCTTTCACAGAATGAACTGTCGCATAGTCGAACTCAACCCCTTGTCCGATACGGATAGGACCTGAACCAAGAACGATGACAGATTCTTTATCAGATTTGATTGATTCATTTTCCCACTCGTAAGTTGAGTAGAAATATGGTGTTGATGACTCGAACTCAGCCGCACAGGTATCAACCATCTTGTAAACAGGAACAATATTATTTTCCAAACGTGTCGCACGAACTTGGTCGGCTGTTTGATTCCAAAGATCAGCAATCTTACGATCAGAGAAACCGTTACGTTTAGCTTCTTTCAAAACTTCAACATCGCCTACGTGAGTAGCCAATTCTTGTTCCAATTCGAAGATGTGGAGCAATTTATCAAGGAAGAAGATATCAATCTTAGTCAACTCTGACAATTCTTCAATAGTATAACCACGACGGATGGCTTCAGAAAGGTAGAAGAGACGGTCGTCTTGAGCTTTGACAATCTTTTCAACCAAGGCGTCGTCTGTGACGTCCGCAAGCTCAGGCATTTCATTGTGGTAAACTCCGATTTCAAGTGAACGGCAGGCTTTAAGAAGTGACTCTTCGATGTTACGACCGATAGCCATAACTTCACCTGTTGCTTTCATTTGAGTACCAAGGCGACGTTCACCGTGTTCAAATTTATCAAATGGAAAACGTGGAATCTTAGCAACCACATAGTCAAGAGCTGGTTCAAACATAGCATAAGTTGTACCAGTGACTGGGTTAATCATTTCATCAAGTGTCAAACCAACAGCAATCTTGGCTGCCAATTTGGCGATTGGGTAACCAGTTGCTTTTGAGGCAAGGGCTGATGAACGAGACACACGTGGGTTTACTTCGATAACATAGTACTTGAAGCTATTAGGGTCAAGAGCCAACTGTACGTTACAACCACCCTCAATTTTAAGGGCACGAATAATCTTCAAGCTGGCATCACGAAGCATTTGGTTTTCAATATCTGACAAGGTTTGCGTTGGGGCAAATACGATTGAGTCCCCTGTGTGGATACCAACTGGGTCAAAGTTTTCCATGTTACATACCACAAGAGCATTGTCTGCGGCATCACGCATAACTTCGTATTCGATTTCCTTGAAACCAGCGATAGAACGTTCAATCAAACATTGTGTTACTGGTGACAATTTCAAGCCATTTTCAGCGATTTCACGAAGTTCTTCTTCGTTGGCACACATACCACCACCAGTACCACCAAGGGTAAAGGCTGGACGAACGATAACTGGGTAGCCAATTTCTGTCGCAAAGGCAACTGCTTCTTCAACCGTATTGACGATTTCAGATTCAGGAATAGGTTGTTCCAAATCTTCCATCAATTGTTTGAAGAGGTCACGGTCTTCGGCTTGGTCAATGGCAGACAATTTTGTTCCCAAAAGCTCTACTCCAAGCTCATCAAGAATGCCAGCTTTTGACAATTCCATTGCCATGTTCAAACCAGTTTGTCCCCCAAGTGTTGGCAAGAGGGCATCAGGACGCTCTTTACGAAGAATACGTGTGACAAATTCAAGCGTAATTGGTTCAATGTAAACCTTATCTGCGATTTCTTTATCAGTCATGATTGTCGCAGGGTTAGAGTTGACAAGGACAACACTGTAACCTTCTTCTTTCAAGGCCAAGCAAGCTTGCGTACCAGCGTAGTCAAACTCAGCAGCCTGACCAATGATGATAGGACCAGACCCGATAACCATAATTTTTTTAATATCAGAACGTTTAGGCATAATTTATGATACAAAGCCCGTTAAGGACCCAGTGAAAATAGGAAACGTGACGACGACGCCCAAGCGTCTAGTCACCGTTTATCTTTTTCACACAGTCCTTAGGGCGTGTTCACTTCCGTGAACCTGTATCTTCTCCTTTCTATTTGACAACTCTCTGGTTGTCATTAAATAAGGTAGTAGACTGGGGCGAACAAGAGTCACACCCCACTATAGTCACTAGACAGTTGCAATTAACGACGTGCTTTTTCAGCTTGGAAAGCATCAATCAATTCCAAGAACTCATCAAAGAGATAGCTAGCATCGTGTGGACCAGGTGCTGCATCTGGGTGGAATTGCACCGAGAATGCTGGGAAGTCACGGTGACGAACACCTTCAACTGACTTATCGTTAATTTCTTCGTGTGTTACCATGAGGCAATCTGGAAGTGTCTCACGGTCAATGGCATAACCATGGTTTTGGCTGGTGAAATCAACACGACCAGTCGCAATTTCACGAACCGCATGGTTAAATCCACGGTGACCAAACTTCATCTTGTAGGCCTTGGCACCATTCGCCAAACTAAACAACTGGTGACCCATACAAATACCAAAAATTGGAATTTTGCCTTGAATGCCACGAATCATATCAAGTGCATACGGTACATCTTCAGGGTTACCTGGACCGTTTGACAACATCACACCATCTGGATTAAGATGGAGAATTTCTTCAGCAGTGATATCATGTGGCACAACAGTCACGTTACAGTCACGTTTTGAAAACTCACGCAAGATAGAGTGCTTGAGACCAAAGTCAACCAAAACGATATTTTTACCAACACCTGGTGCTGGGTAGGCTGTCTTAGTTGATACCTGCTCAATATTGTTGGTTGGCAAAACAGTCGCACGCAATTGATCTTGCAAGTGCTCGATACTGTCACCAGGATTAGCCAAAGTCGCTTTCATGGTACCGTGTTGACGGATAATCTTAGTCAAGGCACGTGTATCAATACCAGAGATACCAGGGATGTTTTTTGCTTTCAAAAACTCATCCAAGGTCATTTGGTTACGCCAGTTGCTGGCACGACGGCTAGCCTCTGACACAACAACACCCTTGGTCGTTGGCTTAATTGACTCATAGTCGTCACGGTTAACGCCGTAGTTACCAACAAGTGGATAAGTAAAAGTCAAAATTTGACCATTGTAAGACTGGTCTGTGATAGATTCTTGATAACCTGTCATACCAGTATTAAAGACGATTTCACCCGTCACATCCACATCAGCACCGAAGGCCTGACCTTCAAAAATAGTGCCGTCTTCCAAAATAAGTAAACGTTTTGCCATTATAGTAAATTGTTCCTTTCACTAAGATACAAAGGGCGTTAAACATCTGAATGAAAATCAAATCTAACAAAGAAGCTCTAGCCTCTAGGAAGATTTGTCTCTTTTCAAAGATTTAGCCCATGTTCTTTTTCGTCTGATTCTCTCAGGAATCGGTTAACGTAGTTTACGCTTTGCCATTTAAAATAGCTTCAATAATTGCCATACGGACAAAGACCCCGTTTTGCATCTGAGCAACGATACGAGCCTTAGGTGCCTCAACCAGACTATCAGCAATCTCCACATCACGATTAACCGGAGCAGGATGCATGATAATCGCCTGATCAGCTAACTTGGCATAACGTTTTTCAGTCAAACCATAGAGAGCATGGTAGTCTTCTTTTGAAAATCCTTTATCGTCCCCATGACGTTCGTGCTGAACACGAAGCAACATGAGCACATCCAAGTCCTCAATGACGTCGTCAATAGCCACATGCTGACCATAGACATCGAACTCATTCGAGTACCACTCTGCAGGACCAGCAAAATAAAGCTGAGCACCCAAACGCTTGAGAATCTGCATATTGGACTTAGCGACACGCGAATGCGTAATGTCACCTGCAATACAAATCTTAAGATTTTCAAAGGTTCCGAACTCTTCGTAAATGGTCATCAAGTCAAGCAAACACTGACTTGGGTGTTGCCCTGAACCATCACCACCATTAACAATAGAGGTCTGGATGGTCCTACTATCAATCAACTGCTTGTAGTAATCGACTTCCGAGTGGCGAACCACACAGATGTCAACGCCCAAGGCAGACATGGTCAAAATGGTATCATAGAGGGTCTCACCCTTATTTACCGAGCTAGTTCCAGCATCGAACTCAATCACATCCAAGCCAAGTTTTTTCTCGGCCACTTCGAAGGACTTGTGTGTTCGTGTTGAATTTTCAAAAAAGAGATTGGCAGCGAAATACTGTCGATCCAGCTGGAAATCAGCTCTGCCATTTTTAAAATCTCCACCTCGACGAATCAGGCCCAAGACCTCTTCATTCGTGAGGGTTTCCATTGTCACCAAATGTTTCAGTGACACTTTTCCATCTGCAATCGCCATAGTTTTTCCTTTTAAATTGATTGACTAATCTTTGCTACCTTTTTTAGGATCTGGCAAAATTTGGTAGAGCAAGATACCAAGAATGGTTGAGCTTGCCACACCCGTGATTTGAAGACCACCCAGGTCAATCATCAAACCACCGATACCAGAAACCAAGATAACACTAGCAATCAAGAGATTCTTTTTATTATCAAAATCAATCTTATGTTCAACTAAAATTTTCAAACCGCTAGCAGCGATAACTCCAAAGAGGGCAATAGATAATCCGCCCAATACAGGAGTTGGAATAGAATGCAAGAGTGCTGATAGCTTACCAATAAAGCTCATCAAGACCGCAATCACTGCTGCGCCCGCAATAACGTAAACTGAGTAGACCTTACTGAGGGCCATAACCCCAATATTTTCACCATAAGAAGTTACCGGAGGAGCTCCAAAGAATCCAGCGATAATCTGTGCCAAACCATCACCAGTAAGGGTGTGGTCGAGTCCTGGATCTTTGAAGTAATCACGCTCAGTCAAACTGTTTAGAACCATGACGTGACCAAAGTGTTCAGTCATCGTCACAAAGGCAATCGGAGCCATGGTCAAAATCGCACTTGGATAAAGCTTAAAGCTATAATCCACAAATGGAATGTCAAAGTTTGGAACCTGAATCCAATGTGCCGCTGCTACCTCTGAGAAATTGATAAAGCTATGTCCTGTCAGCAAACCAAGAACCGCTGAGAAAATATAGCCCACAATTAAACCAAGTAAAATTGGGATAACACCGATAATCTTCTTGCCATACATGTTAAAGAGGATAACCGCAAAGAGGGTGACCATCGAAATCAATAGAGCATAGATACTATAGCTTTTATTTAAAGTTGTCGCATCATTGACTGCATTGGCTGCAAGGTTCAAACCAATCACCATGATAATGGGACCAACCACGATTGGTGGAAGGACCTTATCAATCCAGTCTTTACCCGCATACTTAACAATCAGAGCCACAAGCAAGTAAACCAAACCACCAGCCATGGCACCTTGAGCCACCGCCGCAATTCCATCAGTCTTCATAAGCGTCTGCATAGCCGCAATATAGGCAAAACTAGACCCCATGTAAGCTGGAATTTTGTACTTGGTCACCGTCAAGTGAGCTAAAGTTCCCAAACCAGATGAGAAAAGAGCAATAGCGGGATCAATTCCAACCAAAATCGGCACAAGCACCGTCGCACCAAACATGGCAAACAAGTGCTGGAATGACAAACCAACCAATAAACCAGGTTTTGGCATATCATTCACATCATATTTTACGTTATTCACGATATCAAAGGACTCCTTAAAATTAAGATACAAAGCCCGTCTAAAGCCTAAAGCAAAAATAGGAAATATGATGACGGAGCGCCAGCTCCTAAGAATATTTATCTTTTTTGCACAAGGCTTAGGGCGTGTTCAATTAATAAGATACAAAGGGCGTATAAAGAGCAAAGTAAAATTAGGAAATCTGACGCCGAAGCTTTAGCTTCTAGGAAGATTTATCTATTTTACACAGCTCTTAGCCCGTGTTCAATTAACAAGATACAAAAGGCGTTTTAGCCTATCTATCAGTCAACTTAGCTTGGATCGATAATATTGACGCTATCTTTGCCATCAACTTCTGCGACCAAAACTTCAATTTCTTCCGACTCACTTGTTGGGATATTTTTACCAACATAGTCCGCACGGATTGGCAATTCACGGTGACCACGGTCAACCAAGACAGCCAAACCAACACGCGCCGGACGTCCATGGCTAACGATATTATCAATAGCTGCACGAATCGTACGACCTGTGTAAAGCACATCATCCACAAGGATAACATCTGTACCATCAATTTCAATAGGGAAAACAGATGTGTCTTGCTCAGCCTTAACATCATCACGGAAAGCTTTAGTGTCAAGCTCAATCAATGGCACATCAAGGTTTTCCAACTGTTTCAAGCGCTCTTGGATACGCTGTGCAATATAGACACCACGTGTCTTAATACCAGCCAAGACAATCTTGTCGAGATTTTTGTTACGCTCAATAATCTCATAAGTGATACGTGTAATGGCACGTTTCATGGTTACGTCATCGACGATCTCTTTTTTCTTCATAAAAAGAACCTTTCTAAATACAAAAAAATCCCCTCGAAAACAAGGAGATACACAAAAATATGAGTACAGTTCACCCGTACACTTCTCATGGCTCCTTGCCTGCCTCTCTGGACAGTGATTAAAGGACTTATTCAATTAGGTAAATTATAGCAAATTTCAGACTCTTTTACAAGAAAAAAACGGACGCCCCTCCCAAGAAAGACTATCCGTTTAATAACTGTTAAGCTTCTCTCAACTTTTCCAAGGTTTCCTTGAAAATAGCAGGTTCTTCCGCTGTAAATTCGACCAATTCTCCAGTCGTAGGATGCGTAAAACCAAGGGTCTTGGCATGTAGAAATTGGCCATGGCCCTTGAGGGTCTTGCGTGGCCCATAAAGAGGGTCTCCTGCCACCGGGTGACCGATATAAGCCATGTGCACACGAATCTGGTGCGTACGACCTGTTTCCAGCTGCAACTCTACCAAGGTATAGTTGCCAAAACGTTCAAGAACGGTAAATCGTGTTACTGCAGTTTTTCCTTTAGCTGTGACTGCCTGCTTCTTGCGGTCCTTATCTGAACGCCCAATAGGAGCCTCAATCACACCTCGATCGTTAGGCAAATTGCCATGCACGATAGCCACATACTTACGAAGGGACTTCTTATCCTTAAGCTCCGCCGCCAAAGCATTGTGGGCCTTATCATTCTTAGCAATCATAAGGAGACCAGACGTATCCTTGTCGATACGGTGGACAATTCCTGGACGAACCACACCATTGATAGACGAAAGGTCCTTGACATGATACATCAGGGCATTGACCAAGGTACCAGACGTGTGACCAGCTGAGGGATGGACCACCATGCCTTGAGGCTTGTTGACCACTGCCACATCCGCATCTTCGTAGATAATATCCAAAGGAATATCTTCAGCCTTGTATTCCAAGACCTCTTCTTCTGGCAATTCATAGGTGATGACATCACCCTCTTTTACCACATACTTAGCCTTGGCCGACTTACCATTGACTAATACTGTTCCAGCCTTAATCG
>OISU01000334.1_pt1 | contig 12138 bp, 10 predicted proteins | sample 1586491 | NCBI WGS metagenome assembly OISU01 (sample SAMN02674970, study PRJEB24791) | human gut metagenome, SKBSTL043 | isolation source: stool | host: Homo sapiens | place: USA
AGATTATCGCTTTTCTAAAAGCATTCGGAGAAAAACATAAGTTGGAAACAAAGGTGGACGAAGCCGGAAACGTACTGATTAAAAAGCCTGCCACTCCGGGCATGGAAAACCGAAAGACCGTTGTGCTACAGTCGCATGTAGACATGGTATGCGAGAAGAATAATGATGTGAAGCATGACTTCCTCACCGACCCTATCGAGACCGAGATAGACGGGGAATGGCTGAAAGCCAAAGGTACGACGCTGGGAGCGGACAACGGTATCGGTGTAGCCACCGAACTTGCCATCCTTGCCGATGACAGTATCGAACACGGACCTGTCGAATGCCTGTTCACCGTAGACGAGGAAACCGGACTGACCGGTGCCTTTGCCTTACAGGAAGGTTTCATGAGCGGTGACATCCTGCTGAATCTCGATTCTGAAGATGAGGGAGAATTGTTCATCGGCTGTGCGGGCGGCATAGACTCCGTAGCCGAATTCACCTATAAAGAGGTGGATGTACCTGCCGGATATTTCTGCTGCAAGGTACAGGTAAAAGGACTTAAAGGCGGACATTCCGGCGGCGATATCCATTTAGGACTCGGTAACGCCAACAAATTATTGAACCGCTTCCTGAGCCAGACTTTCAAGAAGTACGATATGTATCTCTGCGAAATCGACGGCGGCAACCTGCGCAATGCCATTGCACGAGAAGCACATGCCGTTATAGCCATCCCCGAAGCCGACAAGCATGCGCTGCGTACCGACTTGAATGTATTCGCCGCCCAGGCGGAAGCCGAATATGCTGTAGCAGACCCCGATTTGCAGTTTACCCTCGAATCGGAAAATCCCCGTGCCAAAGCTATCGACAAAGACACTGCCAAACGTCTGTTACAGGCTCTTTACGCAGCTCCACACGGAGTATATGCCATGAGCCAGGATATTCCGGGTCTTGTGGAAACCTCCACCAATCTGGCATCCGTAAAGATGAAACCCGGTAACATCATCCGTATCGAGACAAGCCAGCGCAGTTCTATCGAGTCTTCCAAACAAGACATCGCGACTATGGTACGTACCGTATTCGAAATGGCAGGAGCCAGCGTATCTTTCGGCGACGGCTATCCGGGCTGGAAACCCAATCCGCACTCGGAAATCCTGGAAATTGCGGCGGAATCATATAAGCGTCTGTTTGGTGTGGATGCCAAAATAAAGGCTATCCATGCCGGACTGGAGTGCGGGTTATTCCTCGACAAATATCCCTCTTTGGATATGATTTCCTTCGGGCCTACCCTGCAGGGAGTACACTCTCCCGATGAACGGATGCTTATCCCCACTGTACAAAAGTTCTGGGATCACCTGCTTGATATATTGAAGCATATCCCTGCCAGGAATTGATGAGCTTACATAAATGGAGATATAAAGAAAGAATGCGGAGCAAAAGAGGACATGCTCCGCTTCTTTTTATCCCGCTATCCGCTCTGATGCTTCTTGCTTTCCTGACTTCCGCTCCACTCCACGGGCAAGAGAAGAAAGATACTCTTACCTTCCGCATCATGGGTTACAACGTAGAAAACCTGTTTGACTGCCGCCATGATACCCTGAAAAACGACCGTGAGTTTCTGCCCGATGCCGTCCGGCGCTGGAACTATACCAAATACAAAAAGAAACTGAATGCCATTGCACGTGTCATCATCGCCGCAGGCAAATGGACACCACCCGCACTGGTTGCCCTCTGTGAAGTGGAGAACGACAGTGTGCTACGCGACCTTACCCGCTACTCCGTCCTGCGTGAGGCCGGCTACCGCTATGTAATCACTCATTCTCCCGACGAACGGGGCATCAATGTGGCGCTGCTCTATCAAAGAGGCATCTTCAAATTACTTTCCAACCGAAGCTATCCGGTAATGAAACCTCGCAGAAACAGCCGCCCCACACGCGATATTCTCCACGTCAGCGGACAGCTTTTAAACTCCGATACTTTGGACGTATTTGTCGTGCATTTTCCGTCCCGTTCCGGCGGGGCAAAAGCGTCCGAACCGTACCGCCTGGCAGCGGCACAAAGATTGAAAGACACAACAGACAGCCTGCTCCGGATCCGCACCCGCCCTCAAATCATCATTATGGGAGATTTCAACGACTATCCCGACAACAAATCCATACAGAAGATACTGAAAGCCGGAATACCGCCCACAGAAACGGACTCTTTGGATTCCCGGATGCTTTACCATCTTTTAGCAAGAAAAGGCATTGACAACAAGCATTTCGGCAGCTACAAATATCAGGGGGAATGGGGACTGCTCGACCATATCATTCTTTCCGGCAGCCTGCTGATGCCAGGTTCTCCCTTATACACCACAGAGGAGAAAGCCGATGTGTTCCGTGCTCCTTTCCTTCTGACCGAAGACCGGAAATACGGCGACGAACAACCCTTCCGCACCTACTACGGCATGAAATATCAAGGGGGATACAGTGACCACCTGCCCGTATGGGCGGAATTCCGCCTACTGTATTAATCGGAATACTGGTAGAGCTTTAAATCGAACTTGCCGACTATTGCCAGCAAATGATCGAAAATATCGGACTGAATGCGCTCGTATTCTCTCCAGACCTTATTGCGGGAGAAGAAATAAACCTGTATGGGTACTCCGTAAGTGGTTGGTTCTTTCTGACTGATAATCAAATCCATATCCTGATTGACAACCGGAAGGCTGCGCAGATAGCGTTCAATATAAATACGGTAAAGCTGCGAGTTAGTGGGTACTTCCCCTTCCGCGGGCTGATAATCCGCCATCAGAGGTACATTCTTACGGATAGCATCCAAGTCTTCCGGCGTACAGAACTTCAAGGTAGTCATATCCAGATAGATATTTTTATTGACCCGGCGTCCGCCACTCTCCTGCATCCCCCGCCAGTTCTGGAAAGAGTTATTGACCAGCGTATAGGGCGGAACGGTAGATATCGTCTCATCCCAATTCCGGATCTTTACAGTGTTCAACGTGATTTCCTCGACAGTACCGTTGGCTACTCCATTGGGCAACTGTATCCAGTCGCCGATACGCAGCATATCATTGGCAGAAAGCTGTACCCCCGCCACAAATCCCAGAATACTGTCTTTGAACACCAGCATCAGTACAGCCGCCGATGCACCCAAGCCTGCAAACAAAGTCATCGGGGACTTATTCACCAGCACCGCGATTATAACAATGCCGCCGATAAAGAACAGCAATACCTGAAGAACCTGCACAAACCCTTTCATCGGACGGTTCTTCTGCTTGTCCCTTGCATTATATACATCCAGCATCACCAGCAACAAGCCGTTGATAGTGAACAGTATGGCAGCAATGATATACACCGCACATATTTTCTGTGAGAAGTCCAGTATCTCTTTTCCCCGCACAAAGGCCAGGGGCAATAAGAAGTAAACCAATATACCGGGCAAGATATGAATAAGATGATGCACCACCCTGCGTTTCATCAGCAATGTATTCCACTGGTGGGGTGCACGCTTTGTATAATGTTTCATCCCCCCTACAAATATAGCCTGACACAGATAATCCAGCCCTATTGATACGCCTATCATTAATACGGCAATGATCGTCTCGTCAAACATATTCGCAAGTTTCGGGTCTACTCCCCAATCGATGAGGATTTCGTTCATCCAGCTTCCTAAGCTCACCATAAGCATTCTGTTTTTATTAGTCTGTCGATAAGGATAACAAATCCAAAGAAAAGATGTTTATTCACCTTTGCCTCAAAGAAGCGGACAAAGCAAGCCGCTACAACATCGCCCGTACCAATGCATAAGCCAGAATGCCGGATATGGTAATTCCTCCTACCCAGATTGGAACATAGATATGCTCATAACTCTCTTTACGCCTATACTTACACAGCCGGCTGAAAAGCCAGTAACAGAGAGAAGCGCCTACAAAGCCCACAAAAGCACCTACCAGCAAGTCGCCGGGATAATGTACTCCCAAGTAAGAACGGGAATAGCACGTTACCACCGCCCATAACATGATGAACCAGTTCAAGGCACGGTTACGAAACAGATAAAACAGGAAGAAAGCCAGGCCGAACGTATTGGCGGCATGGCAGGAGGGAAAACCGTACCGACCGCCCCTATAACCGTTTACTATCTGCACGAACTCCGAAATGGGATTCTCCAGATTCGCCGGACGAAGCCTGCACACTACCGGACGGATAACGGTTGCCCCCACCTGGTCGGCAAAAACAATGGTCAGCGCAATAGCCATGACACAGCCGATGGCAACTTTCCAATGCAGGTTGCGGACAATTACATAAAGGATGGCGGCATACAACGGCACCCAAATCCACTTCCCGCTAAAGACATACATAAAATAATCCGCCCATTCGGCACGCCACCCGTTTATTGCGAGCAACAAGTCGGTGTCCGTTTCGACCAACCCCGACAAAACATCTGCTAATATCATTCTATCTTTTGGCTATATCGTCATACAACTTCTGCAGATAGGCCTGCCCCAAAGAGAGGTTTTGCCCTTTCTTCGGGCCTTCATCTACAACAATCGCATCCGCTTCATTATTAAATATCAATTGGTTGTCCGGCGTCAAAAAGCCGAAAGCGTCCGGCATGGTAAAGAAAGCAAAATGAGGAGAAGCCGGATTGAGCATATCTTTACTGAACGTAAACTCACCGTGCGGTATCGACAACTGCGCCAATAACGTAGCGGCAATATCCTGTTGGGAACCGTAGACACCGATACGTTCCGGTCCGCGTACCGCCCCGCCCACTATCAGCAGAGGAATCCGGTATCTGCCCGTTTCAAGGTTTCCGATACGTTCGGGATAGGCTCCCAAATGGTCGGGAACCAGTACCACTGCCGTATTCTTCCATTGCGGCAACCTGCGGAACTGTTTCACAAAATCACCGATGCAACTGTCCGTATACGCAAAAGCATTCAAACGTTCGTTCGCCAAACGGCTGTACGGAACTTCAAACGGCTCATGGCTGCTGGAAGTCTGCAACACACGGAAATGCGGCGTCTCCCTACCCGCCAGGGTACTGTCGGCAGCTTCCGCCTTCAGGTCGTCCAGCAAACGGCGGAACACAAGATGATCGTGCACGCCCCACTTGCTCAGACGCTCCGATACCGGAAAGTCCCGGTCGGCAACAATGTCCTCAAAACCGGACGACATCAGATAGGAACGCATATTGGTGAAGTCGGCATCACCGCCATAATAATATTTCGTCCTGTAACCGGCATTCTTCAAACAGCCTGCAATGGCAGGGATAGACTGCGTCTTACGGGGATACTTCATTATGCTGGTAGTGGGCTGTGCCGGATACCCGCTCAATATGGCAACCAACCCGCGGTCGGTGCGGAAACTGTTCGCATAGAAATTCGTGAAGAGAACGCCCTCTTGCGCCAGGCTGTCCAACTGCACGGCCACGCCGGGTTCTCCCCCAAGCGTTGTCATCAGCCACGAAGAGAAACTCTCCATGATGATAAATAGCACATCGGGACGCTTTGTCGTAAACAACGAATGCAAAGAATCCGGAGCCTGCAGCAGGGAATCTGCCGAAATACCGTCCCGCATCGGAACGGCAGGGTCTGTCAAACCGGAAAAAATACGGTCGGCCGCATCCGCTTCCATGAAACGGTATTGACTGCCGAAGTCCTTCTGCTTAGAGAGAGACTCCATTAAGCTGAAAGCCGGATTAATGGCGGCATGGTTCAAACGCTGGTCGGTACTGAAATACACCTTCCCGGTATTCATGGTGGAGACTGTAAATCCGCCACGAATCGGGATAAACAATAATCCGGTCAGCAGCAACAGTACCCCCGATACCCTCAAACGCCGATAAGGTATCTTCATGCGTTCGAAAACCCGTTTCCGCAACAGCACGCCATGGAATATCCCGTATAATGCCGCCACATAGGCAACCATTGCAATAATTCCCCCGATTACCACCCATATACTGACACTTGCCACCGCATCTTTGGGCGAAGAAAAGAAATAGAACAGAGGCGTAGCGTCCAACCGGAATCCCCAGTATTCGTATAATCCCAAATCGACGGTAAATATAACGGAGAGCAAAACCGAAACGAAAGCAAAATAACCGTACCATATACGGCGAAGAAGATTGGATACCGTCCAGGCAGAACAGATAAAGAGCAATCCAGGAACAACAGTCAGATAGCCTGCAAGCGATAAGTCCAACGGCAGTCCATGCCACATCACACCCAACCACTCCGTCCACGAAACGCCCTCGTACAAGGAACGGTAGAAGAGCATAAAAAACGGTTTCTGTAATGCGAATATACAGATAAACAAGCAGTATGTCTTGAGAAATCCTATAAGCCTATCTTTCATCGGTGCTTTTTCTTAAACTGAATATATTCGGCAAAAATAAAGTTTTTTATTCTATTTCTCGCCAATATTGGTTAAGAAATGCGTGAAAGATAGGCTTATAAGAATTTAAGAGCTATCCGTTTACACGTTTATAGTCTTCCAGGAACTTCTTTAATCCGGCGTCCGTCAGCGGATGATTCAGCAGTCCTTTTATGGCGGAAAGCGGACATGTAGCTACATCCGCCCCTACCTCTATGCACTGGATGATATGCGCCGTATGGCGGATGGAAGCCGCAAGCACCTGGGTAGCGTAGCCATAATAACGGTATACGTCCACAATCTTACCCACCAAAGCGATACCGTCTTCACTGATGTCGTCAAGACGGCCTACAAAAGGCGAAACGTAAGTTGCTCCGGCTTTTGCCGCCAGCAGCGCCTGCCCTATGGAAAATACCAGTGTACAGTTGGTGCGGATACCTTTTCCCGAAAAGTATTTAATAGCTTTTATGCCGTCTGCGATGCAGGGTACTTTCACCACGATATGCGGATTGAGCGCGGCGAGTTCTTCACCTTCCTTAATCATGCCCTCGTAATCGGTAGCAATAACCTCTGCACTGACATCTCCCTGCACGATGTTGCAGATGTCTACATAATGCTTACGCTGGTTTTCCACGCCTTTGATGCCTTCTTTCGCCATGAGCGAGGGATTGGTAGTTACTCCGTCGAGTACGCCCATATCATAGGCTTCCCGAATCTGGTCTAAATTTGCAGTGTCGATAAAGAACTTCATAATATAATTTGTTTAAGGATTTATTTTACAAATATAGCGATTTACGCCATAGTCTGTTCTTTATCAGCAGGATATTTTAGCGGTTACGCGTCAGGCACAAACGGTGGGTTATCGTTTCCGGCAACTCGTTCTCGTAATGGGTCACCATAATCATGGTCTTGTCCCTACGACGGCAGAAGGCTTCTATGATTTTCCTGACGCGACGGCGGTTGTACGTATCCAGCCCATGTAGCGGTTCGTCAAGAATCAGCAGTTCGGGGTCTTTCACAAAGGCACGCGCCAGCAAGGCAAGGCGCTGCTCGCCGCTGGACAGTTGCAGGAAAGGCTTATCCTTCAGATGCGCCACACCGAAAATATCCATCCACCACTCACACACAGCCATCTGGCCGGCATGCGGACGTTTGTACAAACCGATGCTGTCGTGCAGTCCGGAAGCTACGATTTCAATGGCAGGCAGGTTTTTCAGATAGGCACGGTGCATCTCCGGACTGACGTAACCTATATGCTTCTTGATTTCCCAAATGCTCTCTCCCGTACCTCGCTTACGGCCGAACAGACGGATGTCGCAGGCATAAGACTGAGGATTGTCCGCACATACCAGACTGAGTAAAGTGGACTTGCCCGCACCGTTCTCACCGCTCAATGCCCACTTCTGCCCACGCATCACCGTCCAGTCCAGTTCTTTCAGAATCGTACGGTCACCGTAGCGGATACTGATTTTGTTCAGCCGGACCACTTCGTCCGAAGTAAAGTTCGTGTTTTCGTAAGGAAGACCGGCAATGCGCTGCTGCAATTCGCCCAAAGAAGCGGCATCCGCCTCAGCACGAAGGGCATCTTGTTCACGGAAAGCCTGCAAATAAGCTACACGCGGCATTTTCTCTCCCACTGTTTTATTGTCAACAGGAACTACGTGGGTAATAAAAGACGGTATATCATCCAGCATGGAAAGTACCAGTACGATTTGCAGGGAAGCAAGTTGCGCCAGCTTCTCCAAGACGGTGTACAACAGCTCGCGCGTGGCAGCATCCAGTCCGATGAAAGGGTTATCCATGATAAGGACACGCGGAGCCGTAAGCAGCGTCTTGGTCAACTGGAACTTACGGAGTTCTCCGCTGGAAAGGAGAATGACCTTCTTGCCCAGCATCGGTTCGATACGGAAAAGCTCAAACAGTTGCTGTCTGAGAGACTCGTCCTTTACCTCGCCCAGCAGGTCGCGCACCAGCGGAGCATCTTCCTGGTCGTGAGCATTCCAACGCTGCTGGTAGTAATAATTGGCATCGGCGGAACCGTAGGTGTCACGAAAAGCGATGTACCTGATGTTGTCGTAAGCGGTTTGTATGGCGGAAGGACGGAAATCGTATGTCAGCGTACCGTCGCGCAAGGGATACTTGCCCGTAAGCAAATCGACCAACAGACTCTTTCCTGCCCCGTTAGGGCCTGCGATAGCGATATGTTCACCGTCGAGAAAATCAAGGGTTATGGGGTTCGATAAACGGACAAGCGGGTTGCGTGCCACGCCCCCCGCTATATGTATGGTATGTTGTTGCATCCTGTCAATGGTTTGTGGTTTGAACGGAGCAAAGATAAGAGAAAAAAAGATGATACGGCAAAAGCATCATCAGTTTATCCCCATTAAACTTCAGGTTCATTAGGAATAAACTTCAGGTTTATTCCTAATAAACTATCAGTTTAACCTAAGTAATCAGGAATAAACTCCAGCATTCTTGTGCCCAAAGCCCTCTTATTTATAGAAAATAAGCGCAGACTGTGCCGGAACTGAAATTTCCGGTCCGTACATCGTTCCCAAGCCCTTCTCACTGATAAATCCGTCCTTGCAAACAACCGTATATTTGCCTTCGGGTACTGATACCTTAGCCGTTTCCTTACGCGCATTCAACACCACATAGATATCTCCCCACGCATCACCGCCGGCATGCTCTTTCAACCGATAAGCCACTACGTTGCCGCCCTCAGCCGGCAGGAACTCCAGGTGTTTGCGAACCAGTCCGGCATCTCCCAGGCGGAAAGCCGGATGATGCTTACGCAATTGAATCAATCCTTTATAATAAGCAAACACATCGGCATGCTCCGTCTTGCGTTTCCAGTCGATGGCATTGACGGAGTCCGGACTTTGATAGCTGTTGTGTACGCCCTTCTTATCGCGCATCACTTCCTCGCCTGCATAGATGAAAGGCACGCCCTGCGAAGTGAACACCGCCGTTTGCGCCAGCTTATCCAACCGGGCAAGCTCTTCGGGAGTGATACCGGGGATGCTGGACTTCAGTCTGTCCACCAGGCACATATCATCGTGGCAAGATACATAGCTAATCATCTGCGTGGGTTGTTCCGCCCAGGGAGCCTTACTGTAATTCACTTTTCCATTATCGACCTGCGGATGCCTGACAGCACCGACAATACCGAATTTGATACTCTCCTCTCCCCCCGGCAGTCCGGCAAGGAAAGCGCCCTGACGGTTATCGTTGAACGGACCGCGCAACGCATCACGCATTTCGTCGGAGAAAGCTGCAATGCCCGGCATCTTATAGGTATTGGCTTTCATCGCCAAGGAGTCCTGCGCCAATTGGGGAGCCGATGCGGCCCATCCCTCTCCATAAATAAAGATGGTAGGGTCTACCGCTGTTGCCGCCTTGCGTATTTCGTTCATGGTTTCGATGTCGTGAATGCCCATTAAGTCGAAACGGAAACCGTCGATATGGTATTCATTTATCCAATGCAATACGGACTCTACCATATATTTGCGCATCATAGGGCGGTCGCTCGCCGTTTCGTTGCCGCATGCAGAGGCATCTGCAAAACCGCCGTCCGGAGCCTGACGATAGAAATATCCGGGAACGGTACGCTCGAAATTGCTCTCGGCCGTATTGAAAGTGTGATTGTACACCACATCCAGCACTACGCGGATGCCTGCCTTATGCAAGGCTTGCACCATTTGCTTGAACTCACGGATACGCACATCCGGTTTATAAGGGTCGGTAGCGTACGAGCCGTCGGGCACATTGTAATTCTGCGGGTCATACCCCCAGTTGTATTTGTTCTCGTCCAGTCTGGATTCGTCTACAGAGGCATAATCATAGGAAGGAAGGATGTGCACATGCGTCACTCCCAGTTCTTTCAGGTGGTCGATACCGGTTGCCAACTTGTCCGGATTTACCGTACCTGTTTCCGTCATTGCAAGGAACTTACCTTTGTTCCGAATGCCCGAAGAGGGGTCTATGGAGAAGTCACGGTGATGTACCTCGTAGATTATCACATCGGCAGGCGATGCCAGCGGCGGACGTTTATCTTCCGCCCAGCCTTCCGGGTCGGTTTCCCGCATATCGATAACAGCCGCACGCTTACCGTTTACACCTACAGCCTGCGCATTGATACCCGGCGTATCGCCCAGCCATTTTTCCGTTGATTTTTACATTGAAAGTATAGAACTTGCCTTTTAAATCCTGCTCCACCTTAGCCGTCCACGTACCGTCTTCGGCGGGCGACATGGCAACCGTTTCGTACGCATGTCCGCCCTCTCCCGCATCATACAGCATCAGACGCACTTCATCCGCAGTAGGCGACCAAAGCGTAAATTGCGTAGCAGCCGGAGCATATTCCATTTCTGCCAGACTGCCCGTACGGACCGGATAGAGTTCGTACGACGCGTATTCTTTCTTTGAGGGGGCACAACTGGCAACTGTTGTAGCCGCAACTCCGATAATGACAAGATTGTTCAATTTCATGGTAGTATTTTTAAGTATAAAATATTAAGTATAACATATAAGGTATAGGTCAGCGTTTTACTTTGTCGGGATTCTTGGCTATGAAGTCTTTCCAGCCGTGATATCCTTTCTCTGCAACAGGACGCCCCATTTGCAGAAAATGGCAGTAGGCAGCGGCAAGCCCGTCGGTGGCATCCATGAATACGGGCATTTCCTCCTTCGGAAAATGAAGCATGCGCTGCAGCATATCCGCCACCTGCTCTTTAGATGCCTGTCCGTTTCCCGTTATCGCCATTTTTATCTTCAGAGGAGCATACTCGGTAATGGGAATATCACGGCTCAGGGCAGCAGCCATAGCCACCCCCTGCGCACGTCCCAGTTTCAGCATGGACTGCACGTTCTTTCCGAAGAAAGGCGCTTCAATGGCAAGTTCGTCCGGCAGATAACTCTCGATAATGCCCAGTACCCGTTCGTGGATGTGGCGAAGTTTCAGATAGTGGTCGCCAAATTTGCGAAGGTCTATGATACCCATAGCAATCATTTCGGGCTTGGTTCCCGCCACACGCAGCACCCCGTACCCCATAATGGTAGTACCGGGATCGATACCCAAAATAATTTTTTCCTTTACCGGCTGTATCACACTATCACCTCCATTAATGTCGGGAAACCGATTACTTTGTCCTTGAATATTTTCAGTAATTCCTCGTTCAGCTTCACTCCCTGTTCCTGATGCCAACGATGAAGTATGGCTGAATTTTCCACCTCAAACTGTACAGAGTAACAGACACTTCCCTCCTCAATATGGCTTAGTATGCGTGCAATGCGCGGAGCATACAGCGCACCGTGCTTCTCTACTTCGGGAAGATAAAATTCCTGCATCCAGGTGAGGAAGTATTTCTCCTGTCCTTCCTCTACATGATAGGTCGTATTATAGATCAACATAATTTCTTTTTGCATTTTATTGCGCAAACATAGCAATTATTTCAGAATAATGCATTATATTTGCGCCATCAAATAAAGCAGGTAGTTCTGCAAACGTTAGCAACGGGGCGTTAGCTCATCTGGCTAGAGCGCGACACTGGCAGTGTCGAGGTGATGAGTTCGAGTCTCATACGCTCCACAAGTTATCAAAATTAATTATACAAATCCTTGAATTCCGAGCATTCAAGGATTTTTTTATTTTATTTTCTTTTCCCCATTCTTTTATACTCATTCAAAGAGGTCGTAAAAAGGGGTCAACGTAAAAACCTGAGGGATTCAGGATCAACGTAACAATCTGAGGGATTTTATATTTAAGCATATAATTTAGCAAGTCTAT
>OISU01000358.1_pt1 | contig 11779 bp, 10 predicted proteins | sample 1586491 | NCBI WGS metagenome assembly OISU01 (sample SAMN02674970, study PRJEB24791) | human gut metagenome, SKBSTL043 | isolation source: stool | host: Homo sapiens | place: USA
AGTTGGTCGGTCAGGCCAAGAACACTCGCGACCAAGCCGATTCGTATGCCGCGTCCAAGCGCGAGGAGGCGGACATCCAGGCCGCCGCAATCGTACATAAGGCGGGCGAGGAAGCCGATGCGCAGATCGAGGAGCGTCGCGCCGCCGCCCAAAGCGAGCTTGACGGTCTGTCCAAGCGCATCGCCGATCTGCAGGAACGCGAGTCCGTCATCACCCAGCGTGTTTCGGAACTGCGTTCTATGTTCTCGCAGGCGTTCTCCGGATTCGCTTTCGGCGGTAATGCGGCGGCCTCTGGCCAGGATCAGGAAGCCGCTGCCGTGGCGGCATTGCCGGTGGTTGCGCCCGTCCCGGAAGTCAAGCCTGTACACAACGAGGCCGATGCCCAGCCGGGTGAGTTGAGTGGAAACGAGTCGGCTGCCGACGATCACAATGAGACAGATGCGGCACCGGCTGATTCGGCTGATTCGGCTGATTCGGCTGATTCGGCTGATTCGGCTGATTCGGCTGCGCAGAATGAGCAGTCCGAATCGTCTGAGCCGTCCGAGCACCAGACACAGGGCGAACCGGAGGCCCCGACTCAGGAGAATCCGGCCGTATCTGAGCAGAACGGCGAATGACAGGCCTTCGATTAGACTACTAGCGGTAAGAATTACGGCACCTGCGCTTTCGAGCCAGGTGCCGTATTCGTTTGAATCTGCGCCACAAGCGCACCATCACAGAAGGAGTATGACATGAGTGAATTGACGCCTCTGACCGGTGAAGCGTTGAATACCCTGCGCGGCGATTTCGCACAGAGCGGCACCAACCGTCTGGCCATGAACGCGGTGACCGCCGCCGGCATCGACAAGGTGGCTCGCAATTATGACCGCGCTCGTCTGATGCAGCGTCGTTTCTCCACCATCGTTGACAATGGCGAAGCCACCCATCAGGATCGCTCCGGCCGCTGCTGGCTGTTCAGCTCCCTGAACGTGGCCCGTTTCGTGGCCAAGAAGAACATGAACTTGAAGGAGTTCGAGTTCTCCCAGAACTACGCGATGTACTACGACAAGCTGGAGCGCGTCAACTACTTCCTTAAGGATGTGGCCGCTCTGGTGGCTGCCGGAGAGCCTTCCGACTCCCGCCTGATGCAGCACCTGCTCGCCGACGTGATGGGCGATGGCGGCCAGTGGACCATGGCCATGAACGTGTACAAGAAGTACGGCGCTGTGCCCAAGGACCTGTTCCCGGAGACCGAATCCTCCAAGAACACCGGTGAAATGAACATCCAGCTGCGCCACATGCTGCACACCGCCGTGGCGCACATGTACGCCGCTGACGGCGATGCCTCCAAGGTCGAGGCGATTATTGCCGACGCCACTGCTGCCGGCCACCGTATTCTGACCATCCACCTGGGCGAGCCGCCGGTTTCCTTCGACTGGGAATGGACCGACAAGGATGGCGAATTCCACCGCGACGGCGAGATTACGCCGGTTGAGTTCTGGAAGAAGTACGTGGGTCCGGCTGATCTTGAGGACTACGTGTGCCTGGTGGACGATCCGCGCACCGAGCACGCCAAGGGCAAGAAGATCGGCATCGAGCACCTCGGCAATGTGGCTGGCGGCGACGCCACCGAGTACCTCAACGTGCCAAACCAGTTCATGAAGGACTGCGTCAAGCAGATTCTCGTTGAGCAGGGCATTCCGGTATGGTTCGGTGCCGACTGCCACCCGTTCATGGACCGTGAGAACGGCGCTTGGGCCACCGACCTGTTCGAGTACGGCCGCGTGTACGACGTGGACTTCGATTTGGACAAGGAAGCCCGCGTGCGCTTCGGCGACTCCGCCATGAACCACGCCATGGCTTTCGCCGGCGTTGACGTGGCCGACGACGGCACCACCCGCCGCTGGCGCGTGGAGAACTCTTGGGGCGCCAAGATCGCCGACAAGGGCTACTTCACCATGAGCGACGACTGGTTCACCGAATACGTCTACGAGGTCGCCGTCCCCAAGGCCCTCCTTCCCGCTGAATACCTCAAGGCCCTAGAAGAACCCGCCACCATGCTCCCCGCGTGGGATCCGATGGGCGCGTTGGCTATGTAGCGCGCGAAGCGCGCGTAGCCAACACGCGCCGAGCGTTAAGCGAGAGCCCAGTGGGCTCTCGTAGCGAGGAGAAAACGCCGACAGGCGTTTTCATTTAGATTTAGCCCGGGTCAACCAGCCCGGGTTTTTCTTTTGTCTTTCCCACGTCACCCCCACCCATTCCACCATGCAGTCGCCTATCCCCATATTCCGTCCCCATCCGTTAAGGTAACGACGGTGGCGCTATCGCGCTACGCAAGCATAATGATGCAGGGGAGGAACAGAAGCGATGGCAGGTCTTCGCGGTCCGGATAGTTCGAAGGATGCACAGCTGTTGGATGAGCGCGCCGTGTTTCCGGAGACCGTGGATGTCAATATTCGACAGTTGGACCCGATTCCGGCTCCCCGATATTTTCTGAAGGAAATTCCACTCACCGACGAGATGAGCGATCTGGTGTTGAAGTCCCGTCAGGAAATCCGCGATGTGCTCAACGGCAAAGACGATCGTCTGTTTGCCATCGTCGGCCCATGCTCGATTCATGATCCGAAAGCGGCGCACGAATACGCGGCAAAACTCGCCGCGGTCAAAAAAGAACTGGAAGACCAACTGGTCATTGTGATGCGCGTGTATTTCGAGAAGCCGCGCACCACCATCGGTTGGAAGGGTCTGATCAACGATCCCGATCTCGACGGCCAGTTCAATATTCGCAAGGGCATGTGGCTCGCACGCAAGGTGCTGGCCGATGTGCTGAGCCTTGGACTCCCGGCAGCCACGGAATGGCTTGACCCGATCACCCCGCAGTACATCTGCGACCTGATTAGCTGGGGTGCGATCGGCGCTCGCAACACCGAAAGCCAGGTGCATCGCGAGCTCGCGTCGGGCATGTCGATGCCAATCGGCTTCAAGAACGCCACCGACGGTTCGATCAAGCCGGCAGCGGATTCCTGCTTCGCGGCCGCCTTCGAGCATCATTTCCTGTCCATCAATCTTGACGGTCGTGTGATTTCCGCCGAAACCAAGGGCAATCCCGATTGCCATCTGGTGTTGCGCGGCTCCTCGCACGGCCCGAACTACGATACCGAATCCGTGGCGAAGGCGTTGGCCGATCTGAAGGTTTCCAAGGCGTCCGGCCCGAGCGAACACGGTCTTGTCATCGACGCGGCGCACGGCAACTGCGGCAAGGACGAAGTGCGCGAAGCCGAAGTGATCGAAAACATCGCCTCCCGTATCGCAACGGGAGAGTCGGGCATCAGCGGCATCATGATGGAAAGCTTCCTGAAAGCCGGCAATCAGAAGCCCGCTCCGCTCGACCAGCTCGAGTACGGCAAATCCATCACCGACGCCTGCGTGCCGTGGGAACGTACCGAACAGTTGCTGCACACGCTTGCCGAAGCGGTCGAAAGCCGTCGCGCACTCGCCAAATAAGCGCAAATAATCGCAAATAACTAACCGTGCGGAATACGCGTAACTGCGTAATCGCACGGTTTTTGCATAGCGACTGCCATTTGATTGATATTCTTGGGGAGATAGGTGATTGTCAAGGAGAGCAGTGAAATGCAGCAGCAGCTGAACACGCCTGAAGAGCTTCGCGCCATCCGCGAGGCCATGGATGAGGGAAAGAATCCGCTGGTGGCTACGGATGTGCCACGCTGGGAAGATCAGGTCGGCATCAGCCGCATCGTGAACCGCAGGGTGCTTGAATTCGAGGTGCTTCCCACGCCGGCGCAGGTGTTGGGGGACCTGCCGCTCAGCGATCAGGCGCAAGAGATCGTCGCCTATTCACGCGATGAGATTCGTGCCTGCCTGTACGGCCAGGACGATCGTTTGCTGGTGATCGTCGGTCCGTGTTCCGTGCATGATCCGGCTGCCGCACTCGATTACGCCCGTCGCTTGGCCGCGTTGAAAGACGAGCTGGGCGGAGAATTGCTGATTGTGATGCGCGTGTATTTCGAAAAACCGCGTACGACGGTCGGTTGGAAAGGCTTGATCAACGATCCCGACATCGACGGCAGCTGCAATATCAAAAAAGGCCTGCTTTTGGCCCGTCGTACGCTGCTTGGCGTATTGGACGCAGGTTTGGCCACCGCCACGGAATTCCTGGAACCAACCAGCCCGCAATACATTTCCGACGCGGTCAGCTGGGGTGCGATCGGCGCTCGCAATACGGAAAGCCAGGTGCACCGCCAGCTCGCTTCGGGCATGTCGATGCCGATCGGCTTCAAAAACGCTACCGACGGTTCCATCAAAGCGCCGACCGACTCGTGTTTTGCGTCGGCACAGCAGCATACGTTCTTCGGCATCGATCATATGGGTCGTGCGGCCGTAGTCAAAACGCTCGGCAATCCCGACTGCCATGTGGTATTGCGTGGTTCGAGCAGCGGCCCGAACTATGACGCCGAATCCGTGGCGAATGCCATGAAGCTCATCCGTGAGGAAATGCCGGTCGAATCCGCGGCGGCACACGGTCTGATCGTGGACTGCTCGCACGGCAATTCCGGCAAAGACGAACATCGCCAAGTCGAAGTGGTACGTAATATCGCAAGCCGTATCGCCGAAGGTGAGGAAGGCATCACCGGCATCATGATGGAAAGCTTCATCGAAGGTGGCAGTCAAAAACCGGCACCGCTCGCCGAACTCACGTACGGTCAATCCATCACCGACAAATGCTTGAGCTGGCAGATTACGGAAGCGTTGCTGCGCGAACTTGCGCAAGCTGTGGGCAAGCGCCGCTGGAAGTGAGCGAAGCGAAAATAAGCGAAACCGAGCGAAAAGCGTGAAGCAATCGAAAGGAACGAACGCATGAGCACAATCGCCATCATCGGCGCCATGGACGAGGAAGTCGCCAATATCGCATCCGCATTGAGCGACATCACCGTAACGGAGGAAGCCGGCGTCAGCGTGACACGCGGCACCATCGAAACCAACAAGGGCACTCGCGTCAACGTTGCGGCAACGGTCGGCGGCATGGGCACCGTCAATATCGCCGCCACCACGCAGCATCTCATCGACGCGGACCAGCCTGACGCCGTGATCTTCTCCGGCATCGCAGGCAATCTCAACACGCATCTGCACATCAACGACGTGGTGCTTGGCGGCACGTTGCGCTACCTCGACACCGACATGCGTCTCGTCGGCCAGTGGAAGCCAGGCACTGCGGACCAGCCGGTGGAGGAATTCCACTCCGACGACCGTCTGATCGAAGTCGCCGATAAGGTGCTGACCGATCTGAGCGTGCATCACATCACCGGCATCATCGCCACGGGCAACTATTTCGTGGACGATCCGAAGAAAGTGGAGCAGGTGATTCGCGAAACCGGCGCGGACGCGGTCGAAATGGAAGGCGCCGCGGTGGCGCATGTCGCGGCGCGCAACGGCCTGCCCGTGCTGGTCATCCGCGCGTTGAGCGACAATGCCGACACGGATTACGTGGAATTCAAGGAATTCGACATTTCCGAATATGCCGACACCGCGGCGAAAATCGCGGTGAACATCGTCAAGCGCATGTAAGCGCATGAAAGACGGCCCGTCCAACGCATCGGTTGCTGGACGGGCCGTCTCATATTTCGGTATGGTGAATCTCACGAAAGTGAACTGCGGGGAAACTTCCGATGGCGTGAGGGAATCGCGCACGGAAATCGCTTTCCGGAACCGCTACTGTTGAAGAAGAATGACGGATTATCGGAAGGTTAACGTATGACGCTGGAGCATGTGGTGATGGCGATTGTGGTTGTTGCCGTCGCTGTGGTCGCCTTTTTGCTGGGGCGTGCCCGTGGCGTGCAATTGGGGGAGGATGAGATCGACCCGAACGATCCAAGCCTGTTCGGCGCGCAGAAGAACATGTCGCTGTTCGGGCCGCGCGTGCCCGTGCAGTCCACGGAACGCCAGCTGATCGCCGTCATGCCGGAGGCGTTGATCGTCGTCGATTCACTGGCGTCGGTCACATACGTTTCCCCGGGCGCGCAACGTTTCGGCATTGTTGAGGACAGTGCGATGACGCTTGCCGAAATCCGCGATATTCTGCGATTGGTGTCGACCGACAGCGTGGTGCGCGAACGCGAATTGTCGATTCCGCTGGATCGAGCCGCCCGTGCGGCCGCGAAAAACACCGACGGCAAAGGCATTGAGGCAGGTAAGTTCCGTCCTTCCGACACGCTGTATCTGCATGTGCGGGTCGGCCAGATCTCCGATGATCTTTTTGCGATTTTCATTTCGGATATGAGCGAGCAGCGTCGTTTTGAGATTATGCGACGCGATTTTGTGACGAACGTTTCGCACGAATTGAAGACTCCTGCCGGTGCGATTTCCCTGCTTGCCGAAACGATCGGCGACGCTGCGGACGATCCCGGCATGGTGAAGTATTTTGCGGGCCGCATTTCCAAGGAATCCGAACGATTGACGGAATTGGTGCATCGCTTGATCGACTTGCAGAAGGCGCAAAGCACGGCTGCGGTGCTGAACGCGGAACGGCTTTCCGTGCTTGCGTTGGTACGCGAGGCGATCGTCGAAAACCAAGTGAAGGCCGAATCGAAGCATATCAATCTGGTGCTTTCGCTGAATGGCAAGCAGAAGCTGGTGCACGTCGAGGGTGCCGTAAACGCTGTCGATGAGGATGATCTGTTCATCAACGCCGATCATGAAACCATCAAAACGGCGGTGAAGAATCTGGTGGAAAACGCCGTCAACTATTCTCCGGAACACACCACCGTCGCAGTCGGCATCGGCAGTGGCGATGACGAGGTTGCGATTCGTGTCGTCGATCAGGGCATTGGCATTCCGGAATCCTCGCTGGATCGTATTTTCGAGCGATTCTACCGTGTCGATCCCGCACGTTCCCGCGAAACAGGGGGTACAGGATTGGGTTTGGCCATCACCAAACATTGCGTGCAGGATTGCGGAGGCACTATCGCCGTGTGGTCGCGTGAGGGGGAGGGATCGACCTTCACCATCACCCTGCCTCAGGCACAAGCGGTGGAAACAGCGGAAACTGCAGGGACTGCGGGAAACGTACAAACTGCGGAAGCGGATCGCATGGAAGTGACGGGCGAAACCGAACGCATCGAAACTACGCAATCCGAGTAATCCGAATAATCTGAGCTAAACCGAATACAGCAAATAACAAGCAACGTTCCCATCAACAGAGCAATGGAGGAGAAGCACTGATGACACGTATTCTGATCGTCGAGGACGAGGAATCGTATCGAGAGCCGCTGGTCTACCAGCTCACCCGCGAAGGCTACGACGTGTCCGCCGCGGCCACCGGCGAGGAAGGGCTGGAACTGTTCACCAAAGGCGGCATCGATTTGGTGTTGCTCGATCTGATGCTGCCAGGGCTTGACGGCACCGCGCTATGTCGCAGAATTCGTGAGCAAAGCCGCGTGCCGATCATCATGCTCACCGCGAAAAGCGCGGAAATCGACAAGGTGGTCGGTTTGGAAATCGGCGCGGATGACTACATCACCAAGCCGTACTCGTTCCGCGAGCTGCTGGCGCGGGTGCGTGCGGTGCTGCGACGCAACCAGATGGTGGCCGACGCGACGGAATCCTCCGATGACGATATTCCGCTGATCTGCGGCGACATTTCCATGAAGATCGGCCAGCATGAGGTGATGGTGCGCGGAGAGAACGTGTTCTTCCCGCTGAAGGAATTCGAGCTTCTCGAATATCTCATGCAGAACAAGGGCCGTGTGATGACCCGCCACCAGCTGATCGACCGCATTTGGGGGTCCGATTACGTTGGCGACACCAAAACGTTGGATGTACACGTCAAGCGTGTCCGCTCCAAAATCGAGGAGGATCCGGCGCATCCGAAATATCTGACCACCGTGCGCGGTTTGGGCTACAAAATTGACGTTCCTGCGGAATAAAGCGGAAATATCGCGATAGATGGAAATATATAAGATAAAACACTGCGATTCCAGTAATCATCGTAAGTTTCCGAATAATTGATTATTAATTGATAACTGAATGTAAGACCGTGGTATCACGGTAGTCGCCGAAGATCGGTGAATGGAAATGACGAAAACGTCCGAAGTGTCGTAGAGTGTTCATCTTCCGTTCACCGATTTTGGTTTTGCGGGACCCAAACCACCAATAGGCTTGACAGTGTCATGAAGAACGATGGCGACAACAGCATATGAAATGTCAGAAACATACGCCATCAGAATGTTGACAGAGGGAAAAGAATAATGCGTAATTCCATTCTCGTACGCTCCATTGCAGCTGTGTCCGGCATTGTGATGCTGGCTTCTGTCGCGGCTTGCGGCGACAACACTGCTTCCAACACTGATTCTTCGGCTAGCACCGACACCAAGACCACCGAAGCCGTGTCCGGCAACTTCTCCGGCGCTGGCGCTTCCTCCCAGCAGACTGCTGTGGAAGCCTGGATCGCCGGCTTCCAGGGCACCAACCCGGATGCCAAGGTCGCCTACAACCCGTCTGGTTCCGGCGCTGGCGTTTCCACCTTCCTGACCGGCGCCACCGCATGGGCCGGCTCCGATGCCGCCCTGTCCAATGACGAGGTCGAGCAGTCCAAGAGCGTGTGCGCTTCCGGCAACGCCTTCGACATCCCGGTCTACGTCTCCCCGATCGCCGTGGTCTTCAACCTCAACGGCATCTCCGGCAAGGGCAAGACCCTGAACATGGACGCCGACACCATCGCCAAGATCTTCGACGGCAAGATCACCAAGTGGAACGATGACGCCATCAAGCAGCAGAACCCGAAGGTCGACCTGCCTGATCTCGACATCACCGTGGTGCACCGCTCCGACAAGTCCGGTACCACCAAGAACTTCCTGAGCTACGTCAAGGATGCTGCTGGCGACGCTTGGAGCTACGAGCTCGGCGAGAACTGGCCGAACGAGGTTGGCCAGGGCGCTAAGGGTACTTCCGGCGTGATCTCCACCGTGCAGCAGGCTGACGGCACCATCGGCTACGCCGATGCTTCCCAGGCTGGCGAGCTCGGCACCGTTGCAGTGAAGGTCGGCGACGATTACGTGCCGTTCTCCGCTGAAGCCGCTGCCAAGGTTGTGGACGCTTCCCCGCTCGACGAATCCGCCACTGGCGACAACCGCGTGGTCGTCAAGCTCGACCACAACACCACCGAGGCTGGCGCCTACCCGATCGTGCTTGTCTCCTACGACATCGCCTGCCCGGCATACAAGGATGCCGACACCGCCAAGTTCGTCAAGTCCTGGCTCACCTACGTGACCAGCGACGAAGGCCAGCAGACCGCCGCTTCCGCAGCCGGCTCCGCTCCGATGTCCAACACCCTGCGTCAGAAGGTCGTCAAGTCCATCGACGCCATCAAAACCAAGTGAGCCCATCACAGTGGGGCGATCGCTTTCGGTGATCGGTGACTGACCGTAGGTTTCAGGCCGCAGCCGCGTAAAAAACGGCTGCGGCCTGAAACGATACCTACGGACGATACGCAAAACCAGAAAAATCGAAAGCAATCGCAAGCAAACCAAAAGGAGAACCCGTGAGTTCGCAAAGCAAAACGGCACAGCAGCCGGTGAGCGGCAAAAACGCGGATAAGGTGTTCAAGGGCGTGGCCTACGCCTGCGGCATCCTGATCCTCGTAGTGCTCGCCGCCGTCGCGCTGTTCCTGCTGTTCCGCGCATGGCCGTTGATCGGCGGCGATCAGCAGGCCAACAGCGACACCATCAGCAACTTCACCGGCGGCAAGGCCTCCAGCTTCTGGGGCTACGTCGGACCGCTGCTGTTCGGCACCGTGCTGATCTCCGCGCTGGCACTGTTGATTTCCTTCTTCGTGTCGGTCGGCATCGCACTGTTCATCTCGCACTACGCGCCGAAGAAGCTCGCCACTGTCTTGAGCTATGTGGTCGATCTGCTCGCCGCAATTCCGTCCGTTATCTACGGTCTGTGGGGTGGCCTGGTGCTGGTGCCCGCCATCTACCCGTTCTGGAATTGGGTGGCCAAGTATCTTGGCTGGATTCCGCTGTTCGCAGGTCCTGCCGCCAATCCTTCCCGTACCGTCGCCACCGTGGCCGTGGTGCTCGCAGTCATGATCCTGCCGATCATCACCTCCATGTCCCGCGATATCTTCCTGCAGACTCCGCGCCTTCAGGAAGAGGCCGCGCTTGCTCTTGGCGCCACCAAGTGGGAAATGGTCAAGCTTGCGGTGCTGCCGTTCGGCAAGTCCGGTGTGGTGTCCGCTTCCATGCTTGGCTTGGGTCGTGCGCTTGGCGAAACCATGGCCGTGCTCATGATCCTGTCTCCAGGTCTCAACTACTCCATCAAGCTGCTGCAGGCTTCGCAGAACCAGACGATCGCAGCCAACATCGCCGCGCAGTATCCTGAAGCCAACGATCTCGGCGTGTCCGTGCTGATCGGCACCGGCCTGGTGCTGTTCCTCATTACTTTCGTGGTGAATTTCATCGCCCGTAAGCTTACCGAGAAAGCGAGTGCGTGATGACCGCAGTGAATAACAACGCTTCTCCGATGGACGGTGCCCCCGTCATCGATTTCGACAAGTTCAAGCCGACGCGTTCCTTTACCGCTGCACGTAAGCGCAAGGATCTTGCGATGCGCGTACTGATCGCTCTTGCGTTCATTGTGGCGCTGATTCCGCTGTTCTCGGTGCTGCTCACCACCATCGTCAACGGTGTCAAGAGGCTGAACCTCAACTTCCTGAGCTATAACATGACCGGTGTGGTCGGCGGCAATCCGACGCCGTCCGGTGGCTACGGCGGTATTCAGCACGCCATCATCGGTACGCTGGAAATCACGTTCGGCGCCATGATCATCTCCATTCCGATCGGTCTGATGTGCGCCGTGTACTTGGTGGAATATTCCAACCGTGGCAAGCTGGCTCGCGTCATCACCCTGCTGGTCGACGTGATGAGCGGTATTCCGTCCATCGTCGCAGGTTTGTTCGCATTCTCGATGTTCACGATTCTGATTGGACCTGGCACCATCAACGGTTTCGAAGGTTCCGTGGCACTGTCGCTGCTGATGCTGCCGACCGTGGTCAAGTCCTCTGAAGAAATGTTGAAGATCGTGCCTCACGACTTGCGTGAAGCGTCGTATGCTTTGGGTGTTACCAAGCAGCGCACGATTACGAAGATTGTGTTGCGTACCGCTTTGCCGGGCATTGTTTCGGGTGCGATTCTCGCCGTCGCCCGTGTGATTGGTGAGACCGCTCCGTTGCTGATGACCGCAGGCTACATCGCCTCCACGAACGTCAACCTCTTCTCCGGCCAGATGACCACCCTTCCGGTGTACGTCTACCAGGAGTACTCCAAGCTCAACGCGAATTGCCCGGCTTCCGCCGACGCTTCCTGCGTGACCACCATCCCGATGGAACGCGCATGGGCCGCGGCTCTCGTGCTGATCCTCATCGTGCTTATCCTCAACCTTATCGGTCGACTCGTGGCGAAGGTCTTCGCCGTCAAGTCGGAACGATGAGCGGTAGTCTTACATACAGAAACAACATATAAGGAACCAAAATGGGACAACGTATTGATGTCAATCATCTGAACATCTACTACGGCGACTTCCTGGCCGTTGAAGATGTGAACATCAACATCGAAGCCAACAAGGTCACCGCTTTCATCGGACCTTCCGGCTGTGGCAAGTCCACCGTGCTGCGCACCCTCGATCGCATGCACGAGATCATTCCGGGCGCCCACTGCGAAGGCGAGGTGCTGCTCCTTCCATGCAGGTAGAAAAAAACGGAGTCGTATTCGGAAGTACCAAAGAA
>OISU01000386.1_pt1 | contig 11286 bp, 5 predicted proteins | sample 1586491 | NCBI WGS metagenome assembly OISU01 (sample SAMN02674970, study PRJEB24791) | human gut metagenome, SKBSTL043 | isolation source: stool | host: Homo sapiens | place: USA
TACATCAACGGTTCGCGGCGGGGGCTGTCGCTGGGCGGATTGTCCTTCCAGCCGTCAGAAATTGCGAAATTCGCTGTGGTGCTGTATATGGCGACGACGCTGACCTACCGCGGCGAGCGCATCCGCCGTCTCTTCACGGGCATTGTGCCAGTGCTGGTCGTGCCGGGAATTGTATTCCTGCTGATTCTGGAGCAGCCGAACCTGTCCACCGCAGGGTCAATCCTCATCGTCAGCCTGATTCTCATCATCATGGCGGGCGCGAAGTGGCGGCATATTCTGCTGATGCTCATCGGCGGGCTGGGCGTGGGCGCGTTCTACGCATGGTCGGAGCCGTATCGGCGGCGGCGCCTTCTGTCCTTCCGCAACCCCTTTTCCATGATGAGCGATGAGGGCTATCAGCTCAGCCAGTCGCTGATTGCGTTCGGGTCGGGCGGCATTTTCGGCATGGGCCTGGGCATGGGGCGGCAGAAGTATGCCTATCTGCCGTACCCGGAGAGCGATTTCATCTTCGCCATCGTCGGGGAGGATTTCGGGCTGCTGGGCTGCCTGATTGTGGTGGCGCTGTTCGTGGCGCTGATGCTGCGGGGAATGCGAATCGCCATGCGCTGCCCGGATAAGTTCGGAACGCTGCTGGCGGCAGGAATCACCAGCAGCATCAGCGTGCAGGCGTTCCTCAACATGGGCGTGGTTGTGGGCATTCTGCCTACGACGGGGCTGCCCCTGCCGTTCTTCTCCGCCGGCGGTACGTCGATTTCCATCACGATGGCAGCCATCGGCATCCTGCTCAATATTTCCCGTGAATCAGCTATTTGAACTGTGAAATTGGCACAACGCCTGTTTTCCGGCATAGGCTGAAGCACAGGAGGTGGACGCGGATGGAAGCGTTTGTTGTGCGGGGCGGAAGAAAGCTGGAGGGTACGATGCGCGTCGATGGCGCGAAGAACGCGGCGCTGCCCATTCTCGCGGCTTCGGTGCTGACGGAGGAAACGGTGGTGCTGCAAGGCGTGCCGATGATTTCCGACGTGCGGAAGATGACGGACATCCTGACGATGCTGGGCTGCTGGATTCGCCGTGACGGACACACGCTGACGCTTGACGCGGGCGGGTTAAACCGCACGGAAATGCCGGATGCGCTGTCCAAGCAGATTCGATCGTCCATCTTCCTGCTTGGGCCGATTCTCTCGCGCTTCCGGCAGGCGACGGTTACATATCCCGGCGGCTGCGAAATCGGACTGCGCCCCATTGATTTGCACCTGTCAGGCCTGCGCAGCCTGGGCGTGGTGATTCACGAGGAAGGCGGCGTGATTCACTGCGACGGCGGCAATATGCACAGCGGCGAGGTACATTTGGACTACCCCAGCGTCGGCGCAACGGAGAATATCCTGATGGCGGCGGTGCTGCTGCCGGGAATTTCTGTTATTCACAACGCGGCGCGCGAACCGGAAATCGTCGATTTGGCGAACTTCATCAACGCAATGGGTGGAAGCGTCCGCGGCGCGGGCAGCGCGGTTATGACGATTGAGGGCGTGAAGCACCTGCACGGCGCGCGATGGACGCCTATGCCCGACCGAATTGTCGCCGGAACGCTGCTGGCGGCAGGGGCAATTACGGGCGGCACCATTGAGCTGACCCGCGCGCCGGTTCAGGCGCTGCTGGCGGTGAATGCGAAGCTGCGCGAAATGGGCTGCGACGTGCGCGAGGAAGAAAAACGCGTTATTCTGACTGCGCCGGAGCGTTTGACAGCGTTTGCACAGCTGCAGACGCAGCCGTATCCCGGCTTCCCGACGGATATGCAGGTACAGATGCTGGCGCTGCTGTCCGTGTCCGAGGGGACGGGCGTGGTTGTGGAAAACGTGTTTGAGAACCGATTTACCCACGCGGGGGATTTGAACCGCATGGGTGCGCGCATCCTATGCAGCGGGCGGACGGCGGTTGTTCGCGGTGTCCCGGAACTGTACGGCGCACGGGTGACAGCGCGCGATCTGCGCGGTGGCGCGGCGTTGACGCTGGCGGGACTAAAGGCACAAGGCGAAACGCAGGTGGACGGCGCAGAGCTCATCGACCGCGGCTATGAGCATTTTGAGACACAGCTGACCTGTTTGGGCGCGGATATCCGCCGCGTACATGCGAACGCATAATCAGGACAGCACGGAAGGAGGAATGACCCCCGTGACACAGGACAACTGGCAGCCGGGCACGCCGCCGGGTGGCAGACGGCGCACACAGCATCCGACAGCAGAAAACCCGTTTGAGGAACCGGAACAGTCGCCGGAACTGCGTCAGGAACGCTCGCCGGATCTGTACCGGGCGACAAACCCCTTCTGGAATCAGCCGTTTCGGGACGCAGAATCAGCTTCTGCGCCCCCTGATTTGGGCGAGCCGCCGCAGAGCCCCCCGCCGGAAGCGTCGGTGTGGAGCCATCCGCCTGTACTGGACACAGACAGCTACTCGGAGGAAACGCAGAAGCGCCATCACCGCACGCGGCGGGTGTGGAAAGCAATCGTGCCGCTTGCGCTTGCCATTCTCTTTGTCGCGTTCCTGTTCGGGGGTGTGCTGACAGTCCGCAACATCAGGGTGACGGGCAACGTGCGCATCAGCGCGGAGGAAATCATCCGCCTGTCCAAACTGAAACTTGGGCAGTCGTCGTTGATTAATGAGAAAGAAATCTCCAATCGCATCGAACAGAATCCGTATCTGATTTGCCGGATGGTGTCTCTGGAATCCTTCGACACGATTTGCATCGAAGTTAAGGAGCGGCAGGAGGTCACGTTCCTGACTACATCGGGCATCGGCGTAATTACCGACGCGCACGGCTACGTCCTGCGCACGGTGCAGAACGCGAACGAATCGCATCCGGAGCTGGTGCGCGTGCAGGGCTTAAGCGTCAAAAAGACGATCATCGGGCAGAAGCTGATTGCCAATCAGCAGAAGCAGATGGACGCTGTGACCGAGGTGCTGCTGCAGCTGACCGTCATGGGTGGACTTGACCAGATTGCCGTATTAGATGTCAGCTCGCTGGACAGAATACGGATGCAGACGATGGACGGCATGGAAATTGTGCTGGGGGATTCATCGCTGCTGCATGAGAAGCTGCGGGCGTTCCTGATCGTCCGCACGGAGCTTTCGGCAATGGGCAAAACGGGCGGCACACTGACACTGACGGACGCGGTGAATCCGGTTTATGCGCCGCCGACGGTGTAATACAATCATCATCAGCACCGCAAAACATGAAAATCGGATAAAAATGACGGCGAAAAACATTCAAAACGCCCGAAAGCACTTGCATTCCAGAGAAAAAAGGCTTATAATGAAAAATGGTATATTGGATAGGTGACTGCGCCTGTCTGGCGGGGAAAAGCCGTCTGCTGACAGGCTGGCAGAAACCAAGGTACAGGGGTGTCAGAACCGCAATTTTCCCGGCTTCAGCCGTCCGGCAGAATGGCCAGACCGGGAAACAGGGGGTATGAGAGTTCATGAAGATTACGGTACCGACGATTGACTTTGGAACCAGCAAAATCGTCACGATGGTCGCGCAGAGCAATGGCGAACGCTGTGATATCGTTGGCTCCGGCGCTGTGCCGTACAGCGGATATTTGCAGGATGGCTGGAACAACCCCGATGAGATTCGGGATGTGATTCGCACTGCCATTGATCAGGCGCAGAAAACCGGCAACTGCCGCATTCATGAGCTGAATGTCGGTGTGCCGGGCATGTTCACACGCGTGATTGTCAAGGAAGTGCATGTGTCGCTAACCGGGCCTGATCCGCATGTTACAGCGCAGGATGTCCGCGCGTGCTTCAAGCTGGCGGAAGAATCCGGCGGCGACCGCATCATTCATTCCGCGCCCGCGTGGTTCCGCGTGGATGACGGCAAAAAGACGCTGTCGCCCGTGGGTATCAAGGGTCGCGAACTGTCCGCCATGATTGCGCTGGTGACGGCGGACAAGTATTTCATTGATGATATCACCTACCGCCTGCGCGATATGGATATTGAGCCCCGCGAGTTCTACTCCACCGTCGCCGGGGAAGCGACATATGCCCTGAGCCAAGATGAGCGCGACAAGACGGCAATGCTCATTGATATTGGCTATCTGTGCACCGATGTGATGGTGATGGAGGGCGACGCGCTGATTTTCCACAAGTGCCTCGACATTGGCGGCGGTCATATTTCGGCGGACATTGCGGAGCAGCTGAATATTCCATTTCCGTTCGTGGAGGAAAAAATTAAGCAGACGTACAGCTTCAACAGCACCAATCAGGATGAGACGTATGTCATTCCTGCGACGGAGGATGAACCCGCCCGCACTGTCCGGCGCGACGAAGTGACCCCGATTATCGAAGCGAAAGTGGAGGAAATCGCGGAGGCCATCAACAAAGCGCTGGAAGAAGGCGGCGTGAAGCTGGGCAAGTGGTCGAACGTCTATCTGACCGGCGGCGGCTTGATTCTCAACAAGGGAGGCAAGGACTTCCTTGCGGGCAAACTCCACCGAATCATCCGGGAGGCCCAGCGCACCAACAACAAAATGACCAGCCATGTTTTCTCCAGCGCCGTCGGGCTGACCATCCTCGTCGTGACGACGCAGGAAGAGCAGAAAGCACCAGAAGGCGGTGCAAAGGGGCTGTTCAGCCGTGCATTCCGCTGGCTGATGGGCTACTGATTGCAAGAAAACGCGGCATACAGGGCAAGATACCATATGAGCATATGAGTCAGGGGGATGCAACGTGATTGAAATTCAGAATGACCAATTGACCAGCAATTATGCTTCCATCAAGGTCGTGGGATGCGGCGGCGGCGGCGGCAACGCGGTCAACCGCATGGTCGAATCCGGCTTGCGCGGCGTGGAGTTCATCGCCATCAATACCGACATGCAGGCTTTGCAGATGTCCGGCGCGCAGACGAAAATCCAGATTGGTGAGAAAGTCACCAAGGGTCTGGGCGCAGGCGCGGTGCCGGAAGTCGGCCGCCGCAGCGCAGAGGAATCCCGCGAGGAAATCGCGGGTGCACTCAAGGGTGCTGACCTGGTGTTTGTCACCGCGGGCATGGGCGGCGGCACGGGCACGGGCTGCGCGCCGGTCGTGGCGGAAATTGCCCGCGAACAGGGCGCGCTGACCATCGCGGTTGTGACCAAGCCTTTCGCCTTTGAGGGCAAGCAGCGGATGCGCAATGCGGAAGCGGGCATCTCTGACCTCAAGCAGCGCGTCGATACGCTCGTTGTCATCCCGAATGACCGGCTCTTGCAGGTCGTCAGCAAGGGGACGAGCATGGTTGAGGCGTTCGGCATTGCGGACGAGGTGCTGCATCAGGGCATCCAGGGCATCAGCGACCTGATTGCTGTGCCTGCGCTGATCAACCTTGACTTCGCGGACGTCAAGACCGTCATGGAATCCGGCGGCATGGCGCATATGGGCATCGGCTACGGCGAAGGCGAGAACAAGATGATTGACGCCGCCAAGAACGCCATTTCCAGCCCGATGCTGGAGACGTCCATCAGCGGTGCGCGCGCGGTGCTGATCAACATCACTGGCGGCAAGGATATTTCCATCATTGATATCAACGAAGCGGCAAACCTCGTCATGGAGGAAGCCGATCCCGATGCGAACATCATCTTCGGCGCGGGCATCGACGAGTCCATGGGCGACAAGGTGCGCATCACCGTGATTGCGACGGGCTTTGAGAAAACGCCGTTCCCGCCGCGTGAGCCGGTCAAGTCGGCGCGCGATATCAACCGCGATCGCCTCTATGGCAGCAATTACGGCGCGACCGGTGCGACCGGTGCGACCGGTGCGACCGGTGCGACCGGTGCGACCGGCAGCTATACGCCCGGCAACTACGGTGCGACGGGCGGGTACACGCCGTCCTACACCAGCAGCGACAGCTACAGCAGCCATCCGACCATGGGCGTTCCGCAAGCGCCGATGACGCAGCAGCCGGCACAACCCGCGTATTATGCGCCGCAGCAGCCCGCGCAGCCGCAGCAGCCGGCGTATGGTCAGCCGCAGCTGTTTGGCAATCAGCCCCAGCAGCTGGATTACGCGCAGCAGGGCTACACTGGCAATATGCAGCCTGTGCAGCAGCAGTATGCGGGCGGTGCAACCGGCCCGATGCCCTCTGTGCAGCCGCAGCAGCCCAAGCGCCCGACGACAGACGCCAACGGCGTACCTTCGTTCATGAAGCGCCGCGGCAACTAATATACACTACCAGCCCTGTTTCCGACGTGGAAGCAGGGCTTTTTGCATATAGGATGAAAATTGCATTAGAAAAGGGCCTGTTCGCTTGACAAAACTTGCGCAAATATGGCAAAATGACGTTGATAGGAAAGATGCGTTTAAGCGAAATAGGAGGTAGAATGATGAAACGATGGATTTCTATGCTGCTGGCGCTGATGCTGCTGATGCTGGGCATGGCGACGGCGGAGGATGCGGCGGATGACGCTTGGGAGTATGAGCTGGTCGGGCGCGCAATAGAGCTTGTGCGGCAGATGGATGCGCAGGAGCGAGGGCGACTGTTTGAGGACACGCTCAATATTACAGAGGTGGCATGCACAGAAACGCCGCAGCCGATTGACCGTGGAATGCCCCGGCAGGCGTTCATCAGCGTCAACGGCACGGACAAGTCGGCGTCGGTGCTGTTTTTTGCGCTGATGATGATGGATGCCAGCGCGGACACGGATGCGACGGACGAGACGGAAAACGCCTATCTGCGGATTGTAGAGCGCACGTTCGCGGTATCCCCGGAATTCGGGATGGACGCGCAGGAAACGAGTGCCGCCGCGAACTTGCTTTACGCCGGGGATGCGCCGGAAATGGGACTGCTGCTGCTGTCTTACGGCGAAAATGGCGTGGTGCTGGTGCGCTGGTTCGCGGAAAACGGCTGTGTGTGCCTGACGGCGATTCCGGCGGCGCATCAGGCGACCGAGCTGACAACGGACAAGCTGAGCGAATTCTACGCAGGCGAATTTGAGGAAGTTGACCTGTCCCGCGCGGCGGTGCTGGCGGAATCGGAGCAGCATCAGCCGGACGAGGAGACCATCCGGCAGCTTGCCCTGCAATCAGCGCAGGAGATGCAGCACTGGGCGGCGCTGAGCGGCGAGCAGGAGGGCATTGTCCCGTGGAATACGGCGGAGACGGCGGTGCAAATCAGCATACTCGACTACGATGCGTCGCAGATGACGGCGTTTGAAGCGCAGATGCAGCAGTGCGGCAAGACGGAGACCAAGTTCCTCGACATCCTGGCGATTGCGCTGTACCCCTGCGACGCGCACGACACGAGCGGTTTGCTGTATCTGCGACCGAGGACGGGTACGCCCATTGTGGTGGCGTGGCAGGCAATGAACGGCGCGGTGGTGATGCGCAGCGTGTACGCGCCGCAGGATGAAGAGGACGATACGTGGGAGCAGACGGCGGTCATCAATGGCATCATGACGGCGCGGAAGCTGGTGGACATGGTGTCAAACGACGCTTTTGTGAATTGGCAGCAGTGGCGGAAAGAGGACACCATCAGCGACATTGACCGACTTCGCAGTGCTGACGTTTCGCGCCCGACGGAAGTCTGGATTTGTCCTGACACGTTGAGCAATGAATGGGGCGCTGTGACGCTTCGCAACAATGAAATGCTGACGGTGACGAATCAGCCGCATACGCTGTCGCTGCTGCTGTGCTTTGCGCCGGACGCGCTGATTTGCGTGGAAATTTCGGGAGGTGCGGAGGAAAACGACTATTCTGCCCATGTGCCGCGGTACACGAAGGAGGATATTCTGCACAAATGGGGAGACAAAGCGTACTCGTGGGATACAGCGAATCTGCCGGACACGCTGGATTGGGTTCGCTCGGATGTCATATTTGGCGACACGGCGGAGAAAATTCTGCGGAACTACATTGTGTATGATGGGGACGGCGGCGACCTGCTGAACGGCAAGGAATATCTGCTTCAAGTGAGATTGAAGCCGGAAGTGTGCGAAAGTCTGGTAATTCCGCCGGAATATGCGGATGCGGGCATTCAGGCTTCGTGGCTGTACTATCCGGCAGAGATGGCGATGAATCAGCTGGCAATCATTGACCCGGAAGAAGAAAAAAGCCAGCAGTGGATTGACGAGCACATTATGGAATACATGCGGCGGCATGGCACTGCGGAAGGCGTGACGACAGAGGAAGAAGGCTGGGGGATGACTGTGCTGATTCCGGAGACGGGTGCGCCGGTTCAAATGCTGTGGCGGGTGCAGAACGGCATGATGCGCGCGCATGTTGTCTGGATGCCGTCGGAGCAGCTACGCGCGTGCGAAACGAACGAGGATTTGGCGGCGCTGCTGAACGCGCAGGTGCCGGGAATTGTGCTGGAATAATCCTGCAAGGGAAATGAAATAGGAAAATAAAGAAAGGAAGAAACCCATGAAGAAGATGCTTGCAATTCTGCTTGCCCTGCTGATGATGCTCAGCGGTATGGCGACAGCGGAAGAAACGACGGATAACAACACGAACATCAGCCATATGCTGGAACTGTGCCAGCGCGTGGATATCCTCCTGCACAGCGACCGCATTGTGGCCGATTTGGTGGGCGACACGGACGCCGCTATCACCGAGGAACAGAAGATTGTCAATCGCCTGCGCGCGGGAAACCGCACGATGCCATCTGCCGTCTACTATGTCACGGGCGAAACGCTGCTGACAGGCTTCATCGGCGATAACCCGGATTACACCGATACGCCGGAGCAGCGCAGGGTGATTCAGCTGATGCCGCAGCGCATTTTGATGGAGCAGCAGGATACATATGGCAAGCAAATGCTGAACCAGATGGCGCGCTCGACGCAGTATCCCAAGCCGGACGGCGAGCCGGAAATGGGCATGTATATCGCGCTGTACGCGGATGCGCTGCCGATGATGAGCTTTTGGATCAGCGATGGCACGGTGAACGACATGTACTGCACGCCGGTGCTCTCGGATGAATTGGCGGCGTGCAAATCCGCTGAAGAAGTGACGGCGTGGTTTGCGGCGCAGCAAATGCCTGAACTTGCCTGCACGGCGGTGGATTTGGCGGGCGTTGCGGCGTATCCCTTTGCGGAGGATCCGTTCGGCGACGAGGGCGAGCCTGTGCCGTTCGAGCGTCTGGCAGAAGCGGGCAATGCGCTGGATGAACTGATTGAAAGCCGCTATTTGCAGACAACGTGGGGCATCAGCGACGAGGATGTGGCGAAGCTGGCGGCATATGCGCATGAAGGGCAGTCGCCGCGCAGCATCTACCGTATTGAGCTGATGGAATCGTCGATGGCGCAGATGCTCCGTTTGACTTACCGTTCGGAAGCGCCGCAGGTGCTGTACGAGGTAACCTGCTCGTGGGCAATGGAAATGTATCGCATGGTGACACTCTTTGCCATGTACGACGAATACAACGCGGGCGTGCGGACGTTGTATCAGCAGGAAGAGGACGAGGATGAGGAAAGCGACAGCCTCTTCACGGACGAAACGAGTGAGACGGATACGCCGGATGAATCCCTGAAGACGGAAGTGGAGAATTTCCAGAAACTGATGCAAGAAATCGACGCGCGCTACTCGCTGATTATGAACCAAGCCACGCAGAAACACTTGTACCTTGACTTGAACGAACGCACCAATGCCATGTATGTACTGCTGTACGATGAAGGCGCGCCGATTCTGGTGATGTCGAGCATGGAGAACGGCGTTTCGTGCCTGCATGTGCGCTATTTCCCGACGGCGCAGTTGGAAAACTGCCAGAACACAACGGACTTGATGTTCTACTTCACCGGCAACAATGTCCCGTTTGAAGTGACGGAAATCCTGCCGCAGGGTGATTTAGCGGACATGGCGGAAGCTGCGCAGTAAGCAAAGAAACGCCGCACAAGGATTGGGCGAATCCTAAAAGTGACGGCACCGAAGGAGTGTCGGGGGCGAACGGAAAGCCCTGCGCCCCAAAGCAGAATATCCATAACAAAACACCGCCGCACCGGAAAGTAAATTACGGTGCGGCGGCGCATTTTGTTATGGGGCAAAAATCGATGCAGGCAGTTCTTCCTCCTGCTTTTCCTCCGGCTTTGGGGCGAAAAGCCCGCTGAACCACCGGCTCAGCGCACTCGGCTTCTCCACCCGCGCCACCTGCACGCTCTGCGTTCCTTCCAATAGAATGCCATTGTCCAGCAGCTCCGCGTGCACGGGAATCACGCGATATGTGTACGTTACGCCGGGCTGGGCGCGGTTGTCGGTGTAGTAGAGCGTTTCGCCCGCGGCGGCGCGAAGCTCGGTCAGGATGAAACTCTCTCCGGCAGCGTCGCGCTGAACGCGGTAGACGGCGGCATCACTGGCCTGAATGACCAGCAGCGGCTGCCCGTCGTCAGAATGCGAAACGGAGAAGGATTTCGCGGACGCGGGTGCATTCCAAACATCGCTCTTCTTCTTCGGCTGTGTGCCGTCGAGGAAAACCTCATTCAGGCGGTAGGCGCTCGGTGTGAGCGACGTGGCCAGCATCGGTTCGCCGCGCCACTCGATGGCCTTCTTGTCGATATCAGCGCTGACGATGCCCTTGGGCTTGGTGAAATCGGGCTTCTTGCGTCCTGTGTACCACGCGCGGAGGAAATTGCGCGCCAGCGAAGCGGGATTCGTGCCGCCAGAGACGCGGTTGGGCAGGCGGTGCGCCGCGTCCGGCTCGTCGTAGCCCATCCAGACGGCGGTGGACAATTCCGGGGTGTACGCTGCCATCCACACGTCACGGTTGCCGCCGCCGCTTTCATTGACCGTGCCGGTTTTGCCCGCGACAGGCGTCCCCGCGCTGGAGAGGCGTGTGCCCGTGCCGGAAGAAATGACGGTTTTGAGCAGACTCGTCATCAGATACGCGGACTGCGCCGAAAGCACGCGCGTGCCGATCGTTTCGCGCTCGTAAATGACATTGCCGTCACGGTCGGTGATGCGCTCGATGAAGTACGGCGCGTAGTATGTTCCGCCGTTGGCAAAGGGCGCGTACGCCGCCGCCATCTGCATGGGGGAGGTGCCGTAGGTCATGCTGCCCAAGGCGAGGGAGAGATTCGCGTCGCGGTCATCCAGCTCAATGCCGACGCTTCGCAGATAGCGCTGCGCAGTCTGGACGCCAATGGCTTGCAGCACCTTCACGGCGGGGATGTTCAGGCTGTTTTTGAGCGCCGTGCGGACGGTCACGTTCCCGTAGTAAGCATTGCCTGCGTTGCGCGGCTTGTAAGTGCCGAAAGCGGTCGGCGCATCGAGAATCACGCTGGCACACGTCCATCCGGCGGATTCTATCGCGGGGGCATAGACCGCCAGCGGCTT
>OISU01000404.1_pt1 | contig 10984 bp, 8 predicted proteins | sample 1586491 | NCBI WGS metagenome assembly OISU01 (sample SAMN02674970, study PRJEB24791) | human gut metagenome, SKBSTL043 | isolation source: stool | host: Homo sapiens | place: USA
CACGCCGCCGCTTCACATGTTGGGGGTTCCCGTCGAGCTTACGCTCCGGGAACCCTTTTTTATCCCTGAACACAAGTAGAGCTCAAGCGTTTTATCGCAATGGGTTTATAGACTGGGCAACTATGCATTACTTCGTACCCAAACGTTGCACCGAGTCGAACAAGATTATGTATCACGACAAGGCAACGGCTCAGCAGGCCGCCGACCAGAGTTGGCGCGAACGCGGCACTGAGCTTTGGGTATACCGTTGCGATTTCTGCGGTACTTGGCATCTCACGCATCGCGATCCACAATCCAGCTACATGCATGTTCCGCTTAACCAGCAGCTCAAGCCACATTCCCGCAAGAAGGGCTACAAGCCCCGCAGAAGGTAATAGCAGAGCAATAGCAGGGCATAACAGGACAATACCGAGAACAAGGCAACATATAAAACCAAGGCCCGGCGGATTCATTGCAATCCACCGGGCCTTGTGTTGTATCAGCTTCGTATCAATGATACGAGCGCTGCCATGTATCTACCGCTCCAAACGGAAGCCCTGTCGCTTCGCCTGCACGGCAACGGCCTCGGCGTTCACGCCCTCGTCGATCGCATTTGCCGCAATCTGGTCGCTGAACGCGTCCACCGGCCGTTCAGTATCGCGCAAATCGTAATACTTGTGCACTTCGGCGTCGAACGAATCCAAACTGGACAGCAGCTTCTCATCGCTACTTGGATACTCGTTCTCGAAGAACTGCATGGAACGCGGCATACGCGGCTTGATGGCCGGCTCCTGATCGGGCTTGCCGATTGCAATGCCCAGCACCGGGTACGTGTATTCGGGCAGATTCAGCAGGTCGATCAGCGCGGGAACATCGTTGAGCAGCGAGCCGAGAATCACGCAACCCAAGCCGAGCGAGTACGCGGCCGTCTCCATCGCGTGCAGTGCCAGAACCGCGTCGTTCTGCGCCTGCGTGAAACGATAGCTGCCATTGAGCGTGAACGCGTCGGACGCCACTTCCACGCCCTTGCGCGCGGCGATCGCGGCATTGCGATGCTCGTCCAGCACGAACACGTACAGCAGCGGCGCGGTCGCGATATACGGCTGCCCGCCGATTTCGGCAAGACGCTTCTTGGCGGCTGGCTCGGTGACGCGGATGGCGGACCAGTCGTTCAGGAACTGGCTGCTCGCCGCATGCTGTGCAACGGTTTCAAGGGTTTCGATTACATCATCCCCCAGCGGCTTCGACTTGAATTTGCGGATGGAACGACGTTCCAGCAGAGTGTCAACAGTGGCATTGTGAAGAAGATTGCTCATGTCACCCATTTTCGTCCGTTTTGCAGGATTACGCAAGGATGCCTTGGTTCAGCCGGTAGAGGATTCCGGATTCTTCGGCAGCAGGATCCGCAACGTGAACACACTGTCGGTATCATCCACCTGCATGGTGCCGCCGTACTGTTCGACCGTGTGCAGCATGCTTTTCATGCCGAATCCGTGTCGGGTGGCATCCTGATGCGTCGTAATGGGCAGGCCATTACGAAAACGCAGCCGACGCTGATGATAGTTCTGAATCTGAATCAGCATCAGGTTGCCTTGTGATGAGAAGCGTACGTTGATTACCCTCTTGGATGGGTCATTCAGTTCCATAGTGGCGTTGATGGCATTGTCGAGCGCGTTGCCGAACAGTGCATAGATATCCGCGACCTGCATGAAGTCCAGTGAATCGCCGCTCGGCATGCAGGTGAGTTGAATATCGTGAGATTGACAGTACAGGCCTTTTTCCATCAGTACGGTATTGAGGGCCTTGTTGCCTGTGTCGATGCGGGTGTCATAGATCATGATCGCCCGTTCGGCTTCGGCGAAGTATGCGTCACGCTCCGGGCTTTCCTGCATGGTCTGCAGCGTGCGAATCTGATGTTTCAGGTCGTGGCACTTACGATTGATGATGTCGATCGTCTCCTGGCTGACCGTATACTGCTTCTGTTGCTGCAGCAGCGTGTATCGTACGCCGTCGAGTTCGCGCTGCAGTTCGGCCTTGTCATGATTGCTGCGCTGAGCCCACATGATGTAAAAGCAGCATAATGCGTCACTGATGTGGTAGACCACGCCATGGAGCGAGACATCATCATGGCACAACACGCCCAATACCCACACGAACAGCAGAATGCAGGCCATGGGGAACAGGTCATTGCGATTCACCCGATAATGTCCATGCACTGCGAGTTTGCGTGCAAACATGATGAAGAACGCGCCGTAGATGGCGATATAGATCACCGTGGTCAACAGTCCGTTGAGGAGCGTGGGCAGATCGGCGTTGTGCGTCCGAGTGCGATGCTGAGCGCCAGATAGCATTCGTTGGCCGCATGCTGCGTGGCGTTCGCACAGATGGTGCAGTAGAGTACTTCCGACAATCCCGCCTGCAGACACAACGCCACTGCGGGAAGGCATATGACCGCGAATGCAGGCCAATACAGTATGGCCAACAGCAGGTTGTCGGGTACCGTGACGGCGGCGCCGAACATATAGGCGATCATTAGCAGAACAATGGTGCATGAAGCGAATCGTGCGGGGAAACGACGTCGTTTTGCGACCGGAATCATGAACAGTAGGCAGGCCACGATGATCTGTGCCATGTAGGAAACCTGCAGCCAGGCGTGGTCGATCATACGCTGGTGCCTCCCATGTATTCGGTGAGTGCGTTCATAAACGGTTTCTTTTTGGTTCGGCTGATTGGCAGCCAGTCGCATCCGACCTGCACGGAGTCCTTGGCCACGGCCGTAACCTGCTTGAGATTGACCAGATAGCTGTTATTGCAGCGTTCGAACGGCAATCCCTCCAGTTTGGCTTCCCAGTTGCGTAGGGAGTCACGTTGCCGGATGACGCCTTGTGTGGTGTGGAAGGACAGATGGTGCCCACGCACTTCCACATAGTAGAGATTGTCGGATGAAATGCGTAGAAAACCGTCCGTCGTTGGGAAAACGAGCGATTTCCTACGACGATTGCCGATCAGTGCCAGAATACCGCGCATTTTGATGGAGAAGGAGTAGTAGTTGATGGGTTTGAGTATGAAATCCAACGCATGTACGGCATAGCCATGAATCGCCATCTGCGCCATGTTGGTGACGAATACCAGTGGAACATCGGCGTCCATCTGACGTAGGCGTTGTGCGGCGGACATGCCGTCGGTGCCGGGCATGTCGATATCCATGCAGATCAGGTCGAAGGAGCGGTCGTAGCCGTCAAGAAAATCATCGGCGCCGGCAAATTCAATGATGACGATTGCGGATCCGCTCTCCTGCGCAAGCCGTTCGAACGATGCCTGCAGGGTCTTGCGTTCGTCGGCGTCATCGTCGATGATTGCGATCCTCACGGTGTTCATGCCTCCTCATTGCGACGGATTCCATTATAGGAAACGTCACATGCTCGGGTCGAATGGCGAAAGAACCAGTTATGCCCCTGGGAATGACCAGTTACACCATCCGGGAAGGTAGGGGGTGGCCGTGCCGCGCACCATGGAATTGACATTGATGTCGGTATCAACATGTGACAACGAAGGAGTCGAGATGAAAGGGAATTCCGGTCTGCTGTGGCGAGGGCTCACATCGGTGACAGGCACATTGCTGGTGCTTGGCATCTGTGGGACGCAATGCTCGTACATGTATGCGGGAACGATCAACTCCGCGCTGGGAACGTCCAGCACGAGAATCGTCGCCGGTGAAGGCGGCGGAAACACTACGTACTACGCCAGCGAATATGGCGACTTGAATGCCGAAAATCTACAGAAGCTCATCGCCGACGCGTACGGCGAGTCCGTGCTTGAGCAGGAGGAGGGTTCGGTGCTGTTGCGCAACAACGACGGCACGCTGCCGCTTGCCTCAGACAAACATGTCACGTTGTTCGGCCACGCCGTGGTGCAGCCGGTCTACAGCCCGGGTGGCGCCAACAGCGCCGCCGACATCGGCAAATATGTGATTGATCTGAAATCCGCACTGGAACATGCCGGTTTCTCGGTGAACAACACTCTGTTTGACGCCTATTCGAAGAGCGATACCAAGCGTGTGGCCAGCAACAACCTGCAGGTTTCCGGCGATCCACGTTCGAATGGCGCGTTGAATGACGCCCCGGTGCTTGGCGAGGAGCCGGCATCGTTCTATACCGATCAGCTCAAGGCCAGCTGGCAGGACGATTACCACGATGTCGCCATCGTCATGCTTGCCCGTGAAGGCGGTGAAGACAAGGAGATGATGATGAAGGATCCGGAGGGCATCAGTGCTCTGAGTCTGCATCAGGACGAGAAGGACCTGCTGCGGATGATCAAGGATTCCGGCAAGTTCTCCAAGACCATCGTGCTGCTCAATTCCGCCTTTCCGATGGAGGTCGGCTGGCTTGATGACTACGGTGTGGATGCCTGCATGTGGATCGGCAATCCAGGGCAGCGTGGTTTCGAAGGAGTGGCCAATCTGTTGGTGGGCAAGGCCAACCCTTCGGGCCGTTTGACCGACACGTATGCCGTCGATTCCATGTCGTCGCCGGCCGCGCACACTTCCAGCCAGAACTCAAACCAATGGACGAACGTCGATGAAGTGAACGCCGCAGTCAGCGATAAGCCGGTCAATATCGATAATGTGACCGTACAGCCCGAGAACATCTATGTCGGCTATAAATACTATGAGACCCGCTACGCGGACGCCGTGACGAATCCGGGCAGCGGAGCGGCCAGCTCGGTCGGAGCTTCACATGGTGCCTCGGCATGGAACTATGCGGACGAAGTCAGTTATCCGTTTGGGTACGGTCTGAGCTACACCACTTTTGAACAGACGCTCGACGGTGTGAGCTACGACCGTGACAAGGATGAATTCACCGCCAAGGTAACGGTGAAGAACACCGGTGATATTGCGGGTGCCTCTGTAGTGGAACTGTATGCGCAGACCCCGTATGGTGAATATGAGCGGAAGAATCTGGTCGAGAAATCCGCCATCCAGCTTGCCGGCTAAGGCCGTACCAAGACATTGCAGCCGGGTGCTTCCGAAACCGTGGACGTTACGGTGGACCGCTACCTGTTGGCCAGCTATGACTACACCAAGGCCAAGGGCTATATTCTGAGCGCCGGTGACTACTATTTCACCATTGGCGACAATGCGCATGATGCTTTGAATAATGTACTTGCGGCCGAAAACGCCACTGGTATGACCGACTTCGATGGCAAGCCGGTGGAAGGGGATGCGGCCAAAACCTACCGGTGGTCGTATGACGACGTCGACACCAAGACCTATGCCAAATCCGATGCGGGCGAACGGGTCACCAACCGGTTCGAGGATGCCGACGCGAACTATTGGAAGGATGGTGCCGTCACCTATCTGACCCGTTCCGATTGGAAAGGCACCTTCCCGACCGAACCGGTCAAGATGACCGCTACCGGCAAGATGATCGAACTGCTTAAGGGTGATCTGTATCGGCAGTCCAAGGATTCCAAGTCCGTCAGCGACTACACGCAGGGAGCCGACAATGGTCTGACGTTCGTGATGATGAAAGACGTCGATTACAACGATGACGAGACCTGGAACAAATATCTTGACGAAATGACCATCGATGAGATGACCACCCAGCTTTCCGATTTGTTCGGCACGGCCGAAGCGGCTTCCGTGAACCGACCGGCGTATGCGGTTGGTGACGGTACCGCCAGCGTCGGCGGCAATACCTACGCCAAAGAGTACGGTGACGCCCGTGACGTCACCCTGTATCCGGCGACCAATGTGCTCGCCAGCACTTGGGATTATGGACGCATGCAACGTCGTGGCGAACTGGTCGGTGAGGAAGCCCTGTATGCCAAGACCCCGGTCGGATGGGGTGGTGGCGGCAATCTGCACCGCACTCCGTTCGGCGGGCGCAATGGCGAATACTGGTCCGAAGACAGCATCATGGTCTACCTTGACAACCTCGTGGAACTTTCAGCTGCTCAGAAGAAAGGCTTCGCACAGGGTGTCAAGCATGTTGCAGGCAATGATCAGGAGCTGTATCGCGAAGGTCTGAACATGTTCTTCAACGAGCAGGCATTCCGCGAGGGTGCGCTCAAGGGCGTGGAAGGCATCGTCAGCAACGAGAACGCCACCGCTTTGATGATGTCGTTCAACAGACTCGGTGTGGTCTGGTCCTCAGCCAGCACCGCGCTGACCACTCAGGTGATCCGCAACGAATGGGGCTTTAAGGGCATGATCGAAACCGACGGCGTGGCCGGCGGCTCCTACAAGTCGCATTTCCCGTCATCATTGGCAGCAGGCGTGACCACCTACTGCATCGATCCGGGCAATACCGCGGCCGCAGGCATCAAGAATCAGATCGAAGACAATGACGACGGCGATATGCTCGGCTATCTGCGCACCTCAATGAAGAACTTCCACTATGCGCTGACTCGTACCAGCCTGATCAACGGGTTGGATGCCAACGCCAAAGTGGTCAAAGTCACCCCTTGGTGGCGTTACGCGATCTTCGGTGTGGATGCGGCGTTTGCGTTGATGACGCTTGGCTGCGCCTACATGATGTGGCGTTCCGGACGTCGAGGCAAGAATGCGCGGGAAACGGTCAAGGTCGAATCCGAAACCGCGACGGGAAAGTGAGGAATCATTATGAATAGCAGAACTCCATCCATGTTCTCCAACAGAACTATCGGCTTTTACCTAGGACTCGCCGCCGGTGTGATGGCCATCGTCTCACTGGTTGCCTACGCCATGTATGCCGTTGCCGCCGGCTCATACAACGTGTGGGTCATCGCACCGCTTGTGTTGGTCGTGCTTGCGCAGGCCGCGACCATACCTCTTGACAATGACTGGCTGATTGCCGTAACGCCGGCGATAGGCATGATCGCATGGTGTGCGTTCGTCATGGAATGCATGTATACGTTCGTCGGCCATTTCATGAATCTGAACATGTTCGGCGACCAGAGCCTGTTCGGTCCGGTCATGACGGTGACCGTGCTGACCGCAGTCACCGTGCTGATGCTCATGGTGTCGTCGTTCATGCGTAAGCGTAAGTAGGCTGCCGGCCCTCCGTCATTTGTCAGACGTCGTTCGGGCGAAGGGGCGCCACGATCGTTCTTGCGCCCGAATGACGACCTTCCTTCGTGAACGTCTTTGAAAGCACCATCATGAACAGAATCCCATTCAATACCGGCTGGATGTGCCGTCCGGCCGCATCCGAGGCCGAGGAAGTGCCGGTGACCATTCCCCACGACGCCATGCAGTGGGATCCGAAAAGCGCCGACAGCCCATCCGGAGTGAACAGCGGCTGGTACAGCGCTCGCGACTACCTGTACACCAAGCATTTCTCTTCCGCCGACATTCGCAGATCTTCCGGTGATCTCACCCTGCTCGAGTTCGAAGGTGTCTACCGTAATGCCCGCATACGATTGAACGGTAGGCTGATCGCCTCCCATGATTATGGCTATTCCGGCTTCTATGCGGATCTGAGCGAGTACATAGCCGAAGGCGACAACGTGTTGACGGTCGAAGCGCATAACAGCGACCAGCCGAACTGTCGCTGGTATTCCGGTACCGGCATCTATCGTCCGGTATGGCTATGTGTCATGCCGGAGCGACATATCATGCCCGACGGCGTGCGCATAACGACGGTCGATTACCGTACCAGACGCATCGCGGTCGACGTACGCACCAGCCATCCGGGAGTCGTATATGTGAGCGTTCTTGATGTCGATGGCAGGTCCATGGCGCAATTCAAGGCGTTGTCGGATCGGCTCGATGGGCAGGGCAATCTCATGCATGAGGAATGCGTGATTCCCGATGTTCGCCTGTGGAACACCGATGAGCCGAATCTCTACACCTGTGTGGTGCGGTTCGGTGATGACGAGCAACGTGAGGTCTTCGGCGTGCGTACGGTGGAATGTGATGCGCGACGGGGATTCCGTATCAATGGCGAACGTGTGATCCTGCGTGGTTGCTGCCTCCACCATGACAACGGACTGCTGGGTGCATGCGCATATCCGGCTGCCGAGGAACGCAAGGTGGCGTTGCTGAAAGGCGGCGGTTATAATGCCATCCGTTCCGCGCACAATCCTTGTTCCAAGGCGTTGCTTGACGCCTATGACCGACTGGGCATGTTGATGCTCGACGAGTATGTGGACGGCTGGTACATCCACAAGACCCGCTACGACTACGGCACTGAAGTGGAGGCGAACTATCGTGATGATCTGGCTGATCTGGTGGCCAAGGACTATAACCATCCGAGCGTGATCATGTATTCGATCGGCAATGAAGTGTCGGAAACCGCGCAGCCGCGAGGTATCGCTCTGACCGATGCCATGACGCAATATCTGCATGGGCTCGATGCGACCAGACCAGTGACCTGCGGCGTCAATATCTTCTTCAATTTCTTGTCATCCATGGGACTTGGCGTGTATACCGACGAAAAAGCGATGAAGGAAATCGAACATTCCGGCAAGAAGAAGGCGGTCGGCAGCGAATTCTTCAATCGGCTCGCAGGCATCATGGGAGCCGACTTCATGAAGTTCGGTGCGACCTTGCCTCCTTGCGATTGGAAGACGCGCGGCGCGTTCGCCGTGATGGACGTTGCCGGATACAACTACGGCATCCGCCGATACAGGCATGACCTGAACAGATATCCGAATCGCGTGATCGTCGGCTCGGAAACCTTCTGCTCGGATGCGGCGCGATTCTGGGATTTGGCGCAGAGCAATCCGCGGCTGATCGGTGATTTCGTATGGTCCGGTATGGATTATCTCGGGGAAGTCGGTATCGGCTCGCAGGAGTATGCGGAATATGCCAAGAACTTCGACGGATCACTTGGCTGGGTGAGTGCGGGCGCCGGTCGATTCGACCTGACCGGCAAGCCTTTGGCGGAGGCTTCATACACTCAGGTCGCATTCGGTCTGAAACCGATTGCGATCGGCGTGGTGCCGGTCGGTCTTGGCCGTGAACATTCGCCGTCCGCCTGGAAGATGACCAATGCGGTCGAAAGTTGGTCGTGGGACGGTCAGGAAGGTGAACGCACGCAAGTGGAGGTATATGCGCGTGCCGCCAGGGTGAAACTCTTGCTGAACGGGCGTGAAATCGGGTCGGCTCGTGTCGGACGTGACGCTCGCGTGACATTCACGGCCGTCTACAGGCCGGGCAGTCTGACGGCGGTGGCGTATGACGCCGACGGCGTGGAAATCGCGAGAACATCACTGGCCACGGCGGGCAAGGAAACGAGATTGCATGCCGTGCCGGAAGCGGAGCGCATCGCGCTCGGTGACGGGCTCGCATATGTGCGGTTCATGTATGCCGACGCTGCGGGAACCGTCAAACCATTACTGCGAGGTGACGTGCATATCGAAGTGGAAAACGGCGAAATCCTAGGTTTTGGCAGCGCCTGCCCATACTACGAGCGTAGCTATCGCAGCGATACCGCCGACACCTACTACGGCGAGGCGATGGCCATCATCAGGCCTTGCGAGACGGGAATCCTCAGCGTGAAGGCAAGCAGTCCGTACGGTGAGGCCACGGCTCGAATCGAGGTGAGATAATGGCGGTCAATCCTTGGCGAACCTTTGCGAGGAATCATCCGAAGGCCGCAAAATGGGTCTGGCAGATAGGCGTGTTCTATCTGTTCAGTCTGGCGGTCACCGTGCTGCAATATGCGTTGTTCACGTTCCTGCCGTATCTGTTTGGCGAGGGGCTGGCCTCCACGGCATTCATGTGGCCGCATATTCCGATATCGTTCGCAGGCATCGACTACTCGTGGAATGTGCTTGGCTATGGGGTGGCGCGCAATGCGGCCGGGGAAGTGGTGATCGGCGGTGGCCTTGGATATTTCCTGAGCTATGAGATCAGATCATTCGTGGCGCAGTGCGTCAACTTCCCGCTGCAACGCAACGTGACGTTCAAATCACATGGCAACGTGGCATATCAGATACTGTGGTACTTCATCGCATGGGTGCTGATCTCATTGTTCTGCAACGCCATCAACGGCCTGTGGCTGCCGTTGGCGCAGGTACGGTTCGATCCAGCCGTATACAATCTGCTGGTCACGTTCATCACCGGAGGCGTGTCCATGGTGATCTACTTCTTCGTATACAAGATCATCTTCCCGGAGGGCAAGTCGGACGATCGGTGATGATCGTGCTACCTGCGCTTGGCGTGGCGATGGTTGACGATGGCCTTGGAACCGCGGTCGGACAGTTGCGAGACCAGTGCGCCTAAGGCTGCGGAAATGACGGCGAAGGCGATGCCGAGGATGGCGTCCTTGCGTGCGTCGGTGGTGCCGTCGGGAAGGGTCGCCTTGCGGCCAACGCTCTGCTTCCACGCCATCTCGAACACCTTGCCGAACGCCAGTCCGACTAGCGTAGGCATGGCGAATTTGAAGATTTTGTCACCGAAGGAATCGGGATCGTTCAGTCTCTGATCGCGCTTGGCGTTCACTTTCCCGTCGATGTTGCGCAGGGCCGCTACCACACGGTCCGCTGTAGATTCCAGATCTGGCGTTTCACTCATGGTTCCATAGTAATGCGTGATCGACGTGCTTTCCTGCCAATCCGGATGGGCGAAGCGCGTAGCGGAATGATGTTGCGATTTCCGAAGACACGAGGGAGCAAGTGCAGGGGTTCATGGGCGGGGTCGGTTAGAGTAGGGATATGACTGAAAATCATGTTGGAAGCAAGGACGCTTCCGTTGTTGCGCCCGGACGCTTGGTGCTGTTGCGCCACGGACAGACGGTGTGGAGCGAATCCGGTCAGCATACCGGACGCACTGATATTCCATTGACCGACACCGGTCGGCTACAGGCCGAATCCGCGGGAGAGCGTTTGCGTTCGGCCTTCCCGAACGGTTTCGATCCAGGCTGCATGTTCGCAAGTCCGCTTCGCCGTGCCCGCCAGACCGCGGCGCTCGCCGGTTACGGCAATTACAGGATCCTGCCCGAGATCGCCGAATGGGATTACGGTCGCGCCGAGGGGCGCACACGCCAGCAGGTCAGCGAGGCCAGCGGTTTCGCCTGAG
>OISU01000410.1_pt1 | contig 10909 bp, 9 predicted proteins | sample 1586491 | NCBI WGS metagenome assembly OISU01 (sample SAMN02674970, study PRJEB24791) | human gut metagenome, SKBSTL043 | isolation source: stool | host: Homo sapiens | place: USA
ATTTACGACGCTCTTCTCCAGCGTACTTCTGTAACGATAAACTATCGTTTTGATAATAAGCCTTACTAGCACTTTCTAATAACTTTTCAGTATGAGTTGGATTATCTTGAGATAAAATACCATAGAACTCTTCAATACTGACATCCAATTTATCTAACAAAAGAAAAAATCTAGATAATGAGATATCAGATTCTCCACGTTCAAATTTTGATAGGAAAGATACTGATAAATAATCACTAGCAAGCTCTTTCAATGTCAAATTCTTTGATAAACGAATTTTTTTCAACAAAGCACCCATTTCCACAGGTCCAATCATGATTCATCCTCCTATGCTTGAACTAATTATAACAACAATCATTTCTAAATTAAAGAGCCACAAAACCCAACTAGCCAGTCCAAAATATTTAAAATAAAAATTCGTAAATTAACCTACAAGAAATCATTAATGGAGGGTTTAGCCTACAAATGGATAAAAAAAGACCAGCCAAAGCTGATCTTATCTGAGAATTACAAGCGAGCGTTAAGTTCTGCTCCAAGTTCTTCAAATCCTGGTTTACCAAGAAGAGCGAACATGTTTTTCTTGTATGCTTCTACACCTGGTTGATCGAATGGGTTGATAGCATTCAAGTAACCTGAAAGGGCGATAGCAATTTCAAAGAAGTAGATGATGTAACCCAATGTAAAGGCATCTTGTTCAGGAAGAGTGATGAACATGTTTGGCACATCACCATCTGTGTGTGCAAGAAGAACACCGTCTGTTGCTTTTTTGTTAACAAAGTCAACATCTTTACCTTGGAGGTAACCAAGTCCATCAAGGTCTTCTTCCAATTCAGGGATAATCACGTTCTTACGTGGTTTTTCCACACGAACAACTGTCTCAAAGAGGTTACGTGTACCTTCTTGGATAAATTGTCCAAGAGAGTGCAAGTCTGTTGAGAAGTTTGCTGATGTTGGGTAGATACCTCTTTGGTCTTTACCTTCAGATTCACCAGCCAATTGTTTCCACCATTCTGAGAAGTATTGAAGTGATGGTTCGTAGTTTGCCAAGATTTCAGTTGTGTAACCTTTACGGTAAAGGATGTTACGAAGTGCAGCGTATTGGTAAGCTTCGTTTTCAGAGATTTTAGATGAAGAATACTCTTTACGTGCAGCGTTAGCACCTTCCATAAGGGCTTTGATATCAGCACCTGAAGCTGCGATTGGCAAGAGACCTACAGCTGTCAATACTGAGAAACGTCCACCGATGTCATCTGGAACAACGAAAGTTTCCCAACCGTTAGCATCTGCTTCAACTTTAACTGCACCTTTTTGGCGGTCAGTTGTTGCGTAGATACGTTTGTTTGCTTCTTCTTGACCGTATTTCTTAACAAGGAGTTCCTTGAAAACACGGAAAGCGATAGCTGGTTCAGTTGTTGTACCTGATTTAGAGATAACGTTAACTGAGAAGTCTTTATCTTCAACATACTCAAGCAAGTCTGCAAGATAAGTTGATGAAATTGAGTTACCAGCGTAAACAATTTGTGGGGCTTTGCGTTCGTCTTTTGTTTGAAGGTTAGCAAAGTGATGATTCAAGAAGTCAATGGCTGCTTTGGCACCAAGGTAAGAACCACCGATACCGATAACAACCAAAACATCGCTTTCTTCTTTGATTTTTTCAGCAGCTTTCAAGATACGATCAAATTCTTCACGATCGTAGTTTTCTGGAAGGTCACGCCATCCAAGGAAGTCTGCCCCTGGGCCAGTTCCTTTGCGAATCATTTCGTCTGCTACTGTTACTTGTGCTTGAAGGTTGCCCACTTCGTGTGGTGCTACAAATTTATCCAAAACTTTTGAATAATCAAATGTAATATGAGCCATTAGTCTCTCCTTATAAAAATTCAATTACAGCTTCTAGTTTACTCTTTTATTTGTCTTTTGACAATGTTTTTTACCCTTATTAGGTCATAATAGGATACAGTTCTACTTAAATGTTAATTCTGCTTCAAGACCGTAGTGGTCACTTACCAAAGGTTGATTATTGCCATCAAAAATCACGCTAAGGCGCTCTACTGTCCAATCTTGGCTAGCAAAGACATAATCGATACGTAAAGGCTCTTCATTGCCCTTCCAGCCATCGATACCTGGTCCAACTGTATAGCTACCAGTTGTTTCTTTAGCTACTTCAAAACTATCTTGAAGATTGAGCGAGCTAGCCAAGATGGCTTGATGTCCTTCGCGACCTGCTGGGTTATTAAAGTCACCTGCTAGGATGAGCGGTTTCCCAATAGCTTTGAAACGTTCCTCAATACGTGCCCACTCTTCTTGGAAACCTTTGTCCCACCATGAAAGGTGAACACTAGCAACAGCAACTTCTCGGCCATCTACAGTAGTTTCAGCAACTGCTACACGGCGTGTATGGTAGTCAGTTGGATCATCAACATCTGAAACCAAGATTTCGCTAGCTGTCAATGGCTGACGTGACAAGACGGCAACCCCCTCATTAAGGTGATCATAACCAATGTGATTATAGGCCCAAGTCCAATGGTATTGAAGCCCTTCTTCAGCTAACTTTTCCACAAGAAGACGGACAAAGTGATCTTGGTGGATTGGTGTTGCTGATGGAAGTGCATGATAGTAAGCATCCGTGTCCACAACAGAAGTCTCTATTTCTTGGTTAACTTCCTGGAAGCAAATAATATCATACTTAGCCTTTAGGATCTGTTCCTTTAAGGTTTGGAATTTTCCTTCAGCATCTTCTTCCATCCAACTGTGAGTATTTAAAGTTAGAAATTTCATAAGTTTATCCCTCTTCTGACTTGCATCTAGAAATGACATAGGGTCATTTACAAACAAAACAGCCCAAGGGCTGTCTGCTTGTTTATCGTTTAGCAAATTAAAGTTCTACTTTTGCAACTGGAGCGTTAGCAGCCAATTTACCTGTATGTTCTACTTTAACTGATTTGATTGCATCTGCATTTGTAAAGACAACAACTGTAGATGTTTCACGACCTGCTTCACGGATAGCATCAAGGTTTGCTTCAACCAAGAGATCACCTGCAGCAACTGTTTGACCTTCAGTAACTTTAACGTCGAATGGTTTACCTTCAAGACTAACAGTGTCAAGTCCGATGTGAACCAAAACTTCAAGACCATTGTCAGTTACCAAACCAAGAGCGTGTTTAGTTGGGAAGATGCTTGTCACTTTACCAGCTACTGGTGAAACGATTTTACCGTTTTCTGGTTCTACAGCGAAGCCGTCACCCATCATTTTTTGTGAGAATACTGGGTCTTTAACATCTTCGATGTTGATAACTTGACCATCAGCAACTGAATGCACTTCATCAGTCACACCTTTGAAGTTAGCTTCTGCTTTTTGAACAGCAGTCATTTGACTTGGAAGTGTTTCAGGAATAACTTCACCTGAATCAAGAACGTCTTGGATATCAGATTTCAATACGTCTGCTTTAGGACCATAGATAGCTTGAACCCCTTGTCCTTTCATGACAAGACCCATAGCTCCTTCAGCTTTCCATTGTTCTTCAGTTCCGACTTTTTCAGCGTCTTTAACAGTAACACGGAGACGAGTCATACATGCGTCAACATCGACGATGTTAGCACGTCCACCAAGAAGGTTGATGATGTTGATAACTTGTGAGCTTGCTGAGCTTGTTCCAGCACTTGCTGCTGCACCATCTCCTGCAGGGGCATCATCACCTTGCTCGTAGTTACCGTTACGTCCTGGTGTAGCGTAGTCAAATTTCTTAATCATGAAGTTTGCGATGAAGAACATGATAACACCAAAGAGTACAGTTACCCAAATGAAGTTAACGATATCCATCGCCAAACCAGCGTTAATAGCGAGTGGTGTACGTGTCAAGAATTCGATAGAACCGAATGAGTGAACACGAAGGTGAACGATATCAGCCATGGCAAAGGCACATCCTTGTACCAAAGCATAAACGATGTAAAGTGGAGTAGCCACGAACATGAACATGTACTCGATTGGCTCTGTTACCCCTGTCAAGAATGTTGCAAGTGCAGTTGCAGTCAACATCCCTTTGTATTGATGTTTCTTATCATCATCAACGTTACGGTAGATGGCTACGACCATACCCATCAAGATACCGAATGAACCGATCATTTGACCAACTTTAAAGCGGGCTGGTGTAACAGATTCAAGAAGGTGTTTGTATTGTTCTGGGTGTGCACCTTTAAGGTTTGCAAGGTCAGTAACCCAAGCAAGCCAGAGTGGGTCTTGACCCAATACTTCAGTACCTTTAGCGGCACCAGTCAATACGTGGTAAGTACCACCCAATTGAGTATAGTTGATTGGAATGGTCAACATGTGGTGAAGACCAAATGGCAAGAGAAGACGTTCCAAAGTACCGAACAAGAACGGTGCCAAGATTGGAGCAGTTTCTTTTGAGTTGGCAATCCACATACCGAAGCCGTTGATTCCTGATTGGATAACTGGCCATACGATAGCAAGGACGATAGCTGCGATAGCTGAACGAAGAATAACTACGAATGGTACGAAGCGTTTACCATTGAAGAATGACAAAGCTTCTGGCAATTTACGGAAGTTATAGTATTTGTTGAAGGCAGTAGCTCCGATGAAACCAGAGATGATACCTACGAACACACCCATGTTGAGGGCTGGAGCTTCCATAACACTGATGAAGTAATCAGATACCTTGATTGATTGACCAAAAATGGTGTGGACTGTAGCAGCCTTATCAGCAAGAATATCTGAAGTAACACCAAAGATTGAACCAGTCAAACGGTTAATCAAGATAAAGGCAAGACCTGCCGCAAAGGCACCGCCTGCACGTTCCTTAGCCCAGCTACCACCAATGGCAAGGGCGAACAAGATGTGAAGGTTACCAATAACCCCCCAACCAATCTGCTCAAGAAATCCACCAGTAATAACGAGTGGTGCCATGTTTGGATTAATCATGGCAATCGTTTTACCGATAGAAATCATGAGACCTGCTGCTGGCATAACCGCGATAACAACCATGAGGGCTTTACCGAATTTTTGCCAGAACTCAAAGCCAAATTTTTCTTTTAGCTTATTCATTTCATTTCCTCCTACGTTTCGATGCAAACGCTTGCATAACTTATGTATTTATTATAGCATCTTTTTATGATTTGTAAAGCGTTTTCTTAAACTTTTTTGATTTTTTTTTACAAAGAGAAGCCCCCTAGCAAAAACTGGGGGACTCAGGCATTTATTAAGCCATCAGAACCATGAGAATTGGGATAACAATCATGGTCGCGAGGGTAGTCTCAGTCACCATAACAGCAGCGTAATCACTATCAGCTCCATAGAGTTTGGCAACCACAGGTGCATTGGTCATGACAGGCATGGCAGACTGGATGATAAAAACTTGTTTCATCAAAGTTGGGAGAGGTGCCCAGTAAACAATGGCAGCCATCAAGAGAGGAGCAACTACAAAGCGTCCCAACAAAATCAATACCTGGTCCTTTTTAAGAACCAACTGCTTCACACCTGCATTTGACACTGACAAACCGATGAAAATCATAGATAAAGGAGTCGTCAAACTACCCAAATACTTCAAGTCACTGGCTAAAAAAGTTGGTAATTTAATATGAAGGATAACAATAATAAGACCTAACATGAAACCCATTAGAGGGGGTGAGAAGATCTTTTTCAGACTTGTTTTTAAATCAAATTCTGCCTCTCCTTCCCCATCTCGCTGAATAAGGTAAGTTCCCAAGGTCCAGAAAAAGGTCGTATTGCACATATAATAGATAAGAACATAGGGAATACTAGCATCGCCAAAGAGGGCTTGATTGATAGGGAGCCCCACAAAAATGGTGTTTGAATTAAAAAACATGGAGATAAAGAGACCACGACGCTCCTTTTTCACTGCAAAAATACTAGCCACCGCTGTCGCAATCCCAAGTAAAATCACCATGGACAGTGCAGGAAAACGCAATTCTGGCAACATTTTAAGTAGGTCCGTCGCTGTGAAACGCTGTGTGATCGTATAGAGCATGTAACAAGGCAGGGCAATTTGAGTGACTAGCTTCGCTATAAGACCACGTGACTTGTCGTCAAACCAGCCTTTTTCGCCCATAACGAATCCCACTAAAATCATACCTAAGATGACTAGGATTCCCGATATACTCGTTAAAAAGATTTCCATGTTTTCTCCTTTTTTGTTACTGTTACAAATAATAGTAGACACAAGAAAAAACTAATCATTTTTTCTGCCTAGAAATCTACCATTCTTATTTTAACTTCTCTCAAAAACCACTTTAGTATATCACAAAAAGAGCTTGATTTCTCAAGCTCTTTTCTTCTATTATTTACTCTGCTTTTAAGAGAGGTTCAAAGATGGATACCAGACCAAAGAAGGCGATGAAGATAAGGGTAATAGTTGCACTAGCTGGTGTTTCCCAATAATAGGAAATAAAGATACCAGAGAGCATTCCAACCAAACCAATACCAATAGCCCAGAAAATAACAGATTTAAAGGTTTGACCTATTTTCATACCAATAGCTGCAGGAAGAATCATGATGGTAGAAACCAAAAGTGATCCTGCTGCTGGAATCATCAGGGCAATCGCTATCCCTGTCACAATATTGAAGAGGAGAGACATGAGACGAACTGGCAAACCATCTACATGAGCGGTATCCTCGTCAAAGGTTAAAAGATACATAGGACGAATAAAGAGTAGGGTCAAGACCAGTACAATGGCCGCAATAACAAAGAGGGCACGCACCTGCTCAGCGCTAATCGTGATGATAGAACCAAAAAGATAGCTATCCAGACTCATACTACTGCTACCCGCCTTGTTACTAAGAATAAGAGCCACTGCCAATCCCATTGACATGAGGATAGCCGTTGAAATCTCCATATAATGCTTGTAACTAACCCTGAGATATTCTAAAACCAAAGCAGCAATAACCACAACCACAAGGGTCATCCAAGTGGTTGATAGTCCCAAGAAAATCCCAACAGCCACCCCAGCTAGGGACACGTGACTCAAGGTATCGCTCATCAGACTCTGACGACGAAGAATTAAGAAGAGTCCCAAAATTGGCGAAAAGATACTGATAGCAATCACGGCGAGAATAGCACGTTGCATAAAATCATAGGCTAATAATTCACTAATCATGTTTGTGCTCCTCTCCATCCTTTTCATGGACATTGAAACAACGCCAAGGCAATTTCTGGTTACGAACTAGATGAATATTACGGTCTGTGTACTCCTTGACTTCCTCTGGATCGTGGGTAATCATCAAGACAGACTTGCCATGCTTGTGAGCCGAGTGGTGCATGAGTTCATAGAAAGTATTGGCTGTTCCTGCATCCATACCCGTCGTTGGCTCATCCAAGACAAAGATATCTGGATCTGAGGCAAAAATACGAGCAATAACGGCACGTTGCTTTTGCCCACCTGAGAGACGACCAATTTGCTTGTGACGATTTTCCCACATACCTACAGACTCAAGGGCACGTTGAACGTGCTCCAAGTCGTGCTTAGTCAAACGACGGAACCAGCCCTTACGAGGATAACGGCCAGACTTCACAAACTCGTAGACCGTGCTCGGAAAACCTGCATTAAAGCTGGCAATCTGCTGTGGAAGATAGGCCATGCGAAGCTTTTTACCATCTTTATTGGTTTCAGAGATGGTTACAGTTCCCTTCTTAGGCTTGAGAATTCCTAGGGTAGCCTTAATAAGCGTTGACTTGGCAGCTCCATTTTCCCCAGTTAGGGTCACAAACTCCCCAGAATCCAAATGATAGTGAATATTGTCCAAAACGGGCTCCGCATCATACTGGAAGCTCAGTCCTTCAACTGTAATATAGCGCATCTTAATCCTCGATTTTTTCTGCTAATTTTGTCAAGAAACGTCCAATCACCTGACGCTCTTGATTATCGAACTGATCCAATACAGACCGATAAACCCCCAAGGTCTCTTGGTGGTGTTCCTCATGCTCTTGGGCTATGGGTTGAGCTTCTTGTGTCAAGACAAAGTAGGTCACGCGCCCATCATCCTTGTCTTTCTTAGCCTCCAACATGCCCTCTTTGACCAAGGTTTTAACTGCCTTGGTAACAGCAGCTTGGCTGACATTGAGGGTCTTAGCCAACTCAGAATTGGTCTTTCGTCCCTCAGACAAAAGCATGAGAATATGCTCCTGAGTATTGGTCAACTTAACCTGACTACGGCACTGACCAATGAGGAGCTCATGCTGATTTTCAGCTTTAAGCAAAATCTGATTAATCAATTGATTTACTTGTTCTTCTAGTTCTAGCATTGCTTTCTCCATTTACTTAACCAGTTAATTATATCGAAAACACAGAAGTTTTGCAAGGGTGGAGCAAGAAAAAGATTAGCGACGGGCTATCATCACTATCAAGGAAGAATAAGGGTAAAATAAAAACCTAACCAAGCTGGTTAAGTTTTCATCAGATATAGATTTATCGCAAAGTTGCAAAGATTTCTTCGACCTGAGCCACAGACTCGGCACGTGAGACTTCTCCACGAACCTTGGCTGCTCCGGCTGTTCCACGAAGATAGTGTGGTGCAAGACCACGGAATTCACGAACAGCAATCTTTTCACCTTTAAGATCTACCAAACGTTTGAGGTGGTCTTCAGCGATGTCCAATTTCTTATCAAATGGAAGTTCTGGCAACTCCTCTCCTGTTTCGAAGAAGTGGTTGATTTGCGTGAAAATGTAAGGATTGTTCATAGCTGCACGACCCACCATAACAGCATCTACACCAAGTTCTTCAATCATAAGTTTCGCATCTTGAACACTGCGAACATCACCATTTCCGATAAATGGAATCTTAGTAATAGCCTTAGCAACACGGGCCAAAGTCTCGTGATCACAGTGACCTGTGTACATCTGCTCACGAGTACGACCGTGCATAGCAAGGGCAGAAACACCTGCAGACTCAGCTGCAAGAGCGTTTTCCACAGCCAAATCACTGTCTGACCAACCCGTACGCATCTTAACAGTCAAAGGAATATCAAGTACTGACGTTACTTCCTTGACAATGTGGTAAATCTTATCTGGATCCTTGAGCCACTTGGCACCTGCTTCATTTTTGACCACCTTATTGACCGGACAACCCATGTTGATATCAACGATGTCAGCCTTGGTATTGGTCTGAATAAAGTCGGCTGCTCGCTTCAAACCTTCAGCATCTCCACCAAACAGCTGGATAGACATTGGATGTTCATTCTCATCAATATGAAGCATGTGGAGAGTCTTCTCATTATTGTAGAGGAGACCTTTTTCAGAAATCATCTCCATCACCACAAGACCAGCACCAAACTCTTTTGCAATGGTACGAAAGGCAGAGTTGGTCACGCCTGCCATAGGAGCTAGGACTGTTCGGTGAGGGATCTCTACATTTCCAATCATGAAGGACGAATTAAGTTTAGTCATTGATGAGTTCCTCCAAGTCAGTTTCTGAAAATTCATACTTGGTTTGGCAGAATTGGCAGACGATTTCAGCCCCATGGTCCTCGTCTTTCATAGCTTGAAGTTCATCCTTACCAAGCGTCAAGAGGGCATTTTCAAAGCGTTCACGTGAGCAATCACAGTCAAAACTCAGCTCCTCTTCAGACAAACGTTTGAAAGGCTCATCCCCATAAATAGCATTCAAGAGAGCTTCGATATGGTCATCAGACTCCAAAAGCGTTGAAATGGCTGGCATCTCTTGGATGCGTTTTTCGTAACGAGCGATTTCTTCCTCGCTAGCTCCTGGCAAGACCTGAAGCATGAAGCCACCAGCAACCTTGACCTTGTCCTCTTCGTCAAGAAGTACATTAAGACCAACAGCAGATGGTGTTTGCTCAGATTCTGTCAAATAGTAGGCAAAGTCTTCACCAATTTCACCAGAAATAAGTGGTGTTGATGACGTGTAAGGATTACCAGTTCCATAATCGATGATTGAGACAAACTGCCCTTGACCCATGAAAGGACCCACCAAAACTTCACCAGTCGCTGTTTTCTTGATGTCCACACCTGGATTTTGGATGTAGCCCTTAACATGTCCTTTGGTATCAGCTACAGAGATGATATGACCAAAAGAGCTGTTTCCGATAACCTTAACTGTAATTTTGCTTTCACCCTTTTGGTTAGCAGCCAAGATTTGATTGGCAATAAGAGTACGCCCCAAAGCAACTGTTGATGATGATAATGTATTGTGTTTTTCTTGTGCGGTTCTAACAGTTTCTGTGCTATCAAGAACATAAGCACGGAAAGAACCTGATTCTGAAATTGTTTTAATTAATTTATCCATAGTGTCTCTATTATAACACAAAAAAGAGGGTGGAAAAATCGTAAACGCTCGGCGTTTCTCTTCCACACTCTCTACCAAATTACCATGAAAATTCGGATAGTTTTTCCCTCAAACTTGTTATTTTTCTATCATCAAAATGGTGTTTTTGCCTTATTACAGGTGGCAAATTCTCCAAATACTCAATATAGACGCTGACAAGGAGATTATAGTCATTAGTCGTCAAACGTTTGAGTTGACTATGAATGAAGGCTGTCGCCTGATCATACTTTTCGTGAATTAACAAATCATCAATGTAGTCATTTCCATCAACAGTATGCCCTTGCTCATCTTCCACCTGACCTAAATCAATATCCAGAGTCTCAAATTTAAAAGCCTTGCTGACGACATTAGCTGTCCCTCGAATCTGATTGAGTAGCCAGTCACTGTTATATACTCCCATATTAGTCACCTCCATTACTTGCTGTTCAAATCTATTATATCTTTTTAAATATCAGTTGTAAACGCTTTCCAAATATTGCAATAGCGCTACACATGGCCGCGGTAACTAACGTCGTTGCCGGTGATATCTTTCTTTCAAAATTTTGAAACATATATAGCCTCTCAACAACCCTTTATAAACATATAAAATAAGAGTTG
>OISU01000417.1_pt1 | contig 10798 bp, 7 predicted proteins | sample 1586491 | NCBI WGS metagenome assembly OISU01 (sample SAMN02674970, study PRJEB24791) | human gut metagenome, SKBSTL043 | isolation source: stool | host: Homo sapiens | place: USA
GCTCGTTGGAATCCTGAGGAGGCCTGCCCATAGTACGAGAGGACCTGGGTGGACGAACCTCTGGTATGCCGGTTGTCACGCCAGTGGCACGGCCGGTTGGCTACGTTCGGAAGGGATAACCGCTGAAAGCATCTAAGCGGGAAGCCTGCTCCAAGATAAGCATTCCGTGGAACCTTCGAGTTCCTGTAGTCCCCATGCAGAACACGTGGTCGATAGGCCGGACGTGGAAGCCCCGCGAGGGGTGGAGCCGACCGGTACTAACGGACGAAAGGCAACACTAACATTCCAACCCCTGGCGGTTGGACCGCATCTTCCTCCTGCAAACGGCACCAGACGGCAATGAGCATTGTCTGGCCACAAGACGAAACATCGACATATCCGCGTCCGCTGTCCGGTTCCCAGGCCGCCACAGGCCGGCAGACCCCAGCGTCTGACCGTATAAGAGAAGATTTGCGGCGGCCATGGCCCAGGTGAGACGCCCGGTCCCATTCCGAACCCGGAAGCTAAGGCCTGGCACGGCGATGGTACTGCACCCGACAGGGTGTGGGAGAGTAGCACGCCGCCGCACCACACGTACAGGAAGCCCCTCGGAGCACACGCCCCAAGGGGCTTTCGCATACCCGAAACACTCACGACCCAAACCCACACACCCCCACAAAAACACCCGGGGCTTCTCGCACTCATGAGACCCACGTCCGGGACCATTCCCGGCCGGCCCCGACGGCGAGGCCGAACGACGCGGCGCGTTCCCATTTCCGCAGGAAATCCGGAAAACAGCACGTCCGTGACCGTGGAATCCCGACGCCCGGGCCTCCTCCCCCCGGTCTGCTGTGCGGACGGCCCCCCCCCCCCCTGAGGGGAGCCAGAAACTGGCTTGGTTATGGGGTCGCTCTACACTGGCTTCTGCTATGCATTACTTCACCCCTAAACGTTGCGCTACGTCGAATAAAATCATGTATCACGATAAGGCGCAGGTTCAGCGTGCCGCTGATCAAAGCCTAATCGAGCGCGGAGTTGAGCTATGGGTGTACCGTTGCGAATTTTGCGGATGCTGGCATCTCACGCATCGCGATCCGCAATCCAGTTACCGGCATGTACCGCTGAACCAGCAACTCAAGCCACACAGTCGTAAAAAGGGCTACAAGCCACGTAGACGTTAGCGTCAGAAGCTCCACAGGCCTCGCCAACGCCGTGTCTGAGACAGGTTACGGTCCAAACACGTCAGGTCGTAGGCTGCTAAGCGTTCAGGGCGCTCGGACACACTTCGTCCAACACTTACATCACCTTGGTGTTTTCAAGGTTGCGGATAACCCAATCGTTGAAGCGAATTACCGGCTTGCGCAACATAAGTCCCAACAGCAATGAGGGGACAAGGAACAGTGCCAGTTTGCCCATGGAAACCCAGTATTCCATGCCGAATGAGCCTGCCATGGCCGAATGCATCGCATCCACCGCATAGGGGAACAGTAGCCATTTAGAAACGACCTGGAAGAACGTCGGCAGTGTTTCAATGGGGAATGTGCCGCCGGAACCGGCTACCTGCATAACCAGCAGTACTACGGCAATGGCTTTGCCGATATCACCGAACGACAGGGTCAGCGTATACACAATATTCGAGAACACCAGTGCAGACAACCACCCGACCATCAAGAACTGAATCGGATGCTCACACTGCACGCCGAGATAGAACATATCGCCCAGGCACACCAGCGTACCTTGCAGCAAAGCAAGGAAACCGAAAATCATGTATCGGCCGAAATATTCGTGGTGCAAGCGTAAACCGAACTGCCGCGCATTGCCGGGAGCCTCGGCACGCGGCTTCTTCAGCACATCCAACGCGGCGGCCGGTCCGGCAATCCGCCCGGCAATCATGGCCTCGCGAAGACCCACTTCCGAACCGAGCGGCAGATCATTGCCCAACCCTAAGATACGAGCCTTCTCATGGTCGGAAATCGATACTTTCAACATGGCGACCAGAATGATCGCACCGACCCAAATAGACAAAATCGTGTAGAACGGAGCCATCGCGGAACCATAGTTGGCAACGGGATAGAGCGCGATGCGGTCGACCGCTACGGGTGCCGCCAGCATGGAAGCAATGGCATCGGGCTTCGCAGAGGAAATCACAGACAGGTCGATGGTGCCGCCATTGGTGATAGAGGCGAGTTGGGAAGACAAGTTGTCGAGTTTCTTCGCCGAACGGGTCAAAGCGCTAGCTGCGTCAGTCAAGGCCGACTGGATGTCCGTCAGGCTGTCTGAAACGCCGCCAGAAAGACCTGACACGCTGCTTACGGTCGATGCAAGCCCGTCGATTACGGAACTTGCCTGCGTGGTCACTTCGTCCATGGACGAGGTCAGATTGTTCAGTTGCGGTTTCAGCGTGCTCTTGTACGTGTCTGAAGCCTGAGTAATCGATTGTTTGGCGGCAGCGATTTGTGATTTCAGATCTCGACGCGCTGTATCGGCATCGGCAGTACCGTTTGCTATGTGCGTGGCCGCATCGCCCAACGCGGTGGCGGCTTGCTGCATGCTCTGCTGCGCCTTTGTGGCTTGGTCTGCAGCCGCGTTCAGTTGAGCGGCAACGGTATCTCCGCCCACGGGCAGTGAAGCCGCTTGTTTGGCGAGATCTCGTAAAGCGGCGGCATACTTTCCAAAGCTGTCGGCCTGAGCCTCCACTTTGGATTGCATATCGGTTAGCTTGTTTGATATCTGTGAGGATTGTGAGCCCACATCGGCAAAAGCGGCATCGATTTGCTTGGCAATGGTGTCGTAGGATGAACCGGCCTGCTGCAATGCCGTACCGACGCCATCGGTGGCTCCGGACAATGCCTTGTCGAGGCTGGAGACGCCGTTGCGGGTCTGTTTCAACGCCTTTTTGGTTGTGGCCGCAGCTGAGCCTGTTGATCCCAGCAGCTTATCGGTGGAATCAATGATGCTGTTGGCGGCCCCGAGCAGATTGGCATAGGAATCCATCTGCGACGCAGTGCCGGTCAAACGAGACGACATGGTGGCAATATGGCTGGAGGCGTTGTTGACGTACTGCTCCATTTGCGGGCTTTGCGCGTAATCGGCCACGTTGGAAACCAAATCCAGCGCCACGCTCGCCAAGGTCTTCACAAATGTCTGGTCGATGGTCGTGGCCACGGTGGTAGCACCCTGGTCGGTGATATGCGGAGCGATCGGATTGATTTTCTCATTGAGATAGTATTCGAGCTTGGCGTGCTTGATCTTCGGTGAAAACAGCGTCATCATATCGGAGCTGAAGCTCTTTGGAATAATCAGCGCGGCATAGTATTCGCCTGAGTTCACGCCATCGATGGCCTTAGCACGATCCACAAACTGCCAGTCAAGGTCATGATTGGCCCTGAGCGTACTGGTCACGGTTTCGCCGACGTTGATGGTGATCGGCATCAGACCGGACTTATAGCCCTTATCCACGTTTGCCACGGCGACCTTCAAGGCCTTGGTGTTGCCGTACGGGTCCCAGCTGGCGGCGATGTTGTACCAGGCGTACAGTGCCGGCACAATCACCAATCCCATAGCCACGATTACGGCGATCACATTGCGGGTGGCTTGGCGCACGTCACGTACGAATATTTTCCAGATAAGCTTCATCGTGCGCCTCCTTGCCCAGACTGCCCGGACTGACCGGACTGCTCGAACTGTGCGGTGTGCGCAGTCGGCTCGGCGGCCTGATCGCCGAACAGTGTGAGTCGTTCAGTGGTTTCGCCGATATCCGGATTGCTGCCCATCGCCGCTTCGTGACGTCCGTGGCCGTGGAAACGCCGCCACGCATATCCGTTGAGCATCACATTGCGGAACTCGTCGGCACTCATGGCACTGACGCCAAGCTGCATGGCGTAGGTTTCGCGTGCGTATTCAACCACAATGAGATAGGCGTCGATAAGAATAATCGACAGAATCCAGGAGGTCAGCATGGCGATTTTCTCTTGGGTGATGAACAGCAGTACCAGGAATACGAACGGGAGTACGGTCAGCAATGTCAGACCGGCAACGATCATCTTTGGGTACCGCGCGAAGAACCGGTGCGCGCGATGAGCGATGATATCGCGCAGTTCCTTGCTGTCGGACACCGTGCGGAATACGGAGTTCAAGCTCACCTGTTCGTTCACCATGCTGTTGTGCTCGGTGATCATCAGGTCGGTACCTCCCAAACGATGGTCGAACAGCGCGTTCAGGTTCATCGCATACCGGCGTACGACAAGTCCCACGAAAAGCGCCGCCGGCAGATACCAGAACAGGTGCAGCATGTCGAGCCAGTAATGGTTCGCGTACAGGCCGGCGATCGGGCCGCGCATCGCGTTGATGCCGTAGGTAAAGGGCAGCCATGGGTGCAGTTCGCGGAAGAAGTTCGGCATCATTTCAATCGGATACAGGCCGGAGGCACCGGGTATCTGCACAATGACCAGAATTACGGCGATGGCTTTGCCGATATGGCGGAACGCCACGGCCAGCGCGTAAATAATGTTGATGTAGACGAACGAACAGAAGATTCCGGCCAAGATGAACAGCAGCGGATGCTCGCATTGGATGCCGAGCACCAGATCGCCGATGGTGGCGATGATGGCTTGCAGGAATCCGATGGTGACCAGCAGCAGCCAGCGGCCAAGATATGCTTGCGTAGCGGTGATACGGCGAATGCCCTCGCGGTCGACCTCAAGCTTGTAGATGGCGATTAGCACGAAACCGCCTACCCACAGTGCCAGATTCGTGTAGAACGGGGTGACTGCGGACCCGTAATTGTCGGTGGCATACACGACTTTCGTGGTCAGGGTGACGGGATTGCCCATGAAGTCGCCGAATCCCTTGTCATCCAGATGCAGCGTATCCCGGATTTTCTGGTAAGCGGCGGAACTATCGAGCGTGGCGATATCGGTGCGTACGGTGGCGACATCGCTGGCCACCTGGCGCAGCGAATCCTGCGTGCTGCTGATGGTGGTTTTTGTTTGGTTCAGGGTATCGACAAGCTGGTCGAACAGTCCGTCGGCCTGATCCAAGGTGCCGGATAACGAAGTCAACGTGCCATCCAGTGTGCCATTCAGGGCGGCGAAACTGTTCAATGATGAGGTGAGCGACGGCATTACGGTGCCGGTCAGCGAGCCGCGCGCGGTATTCAGCGCCGCGATGCCGCCGGTGGTGGTGTTGGTCATGGCTCCGGAAAGATTCGTGGTGGCGTCTTTACCGGAGTTGATGAACTGTGTGGTGTCGGTATGGAAGGTGTTGAGCTGTGTCTGCTGTTTGCTGATCAATGAGTCGAGCGCATCGATTTGTTTCCAGATGTTCTGGCCGACTGGGTCGGTGGTGTCTTTGCCGATGCCGGCTTTGGTCAGCGCGTCTTTCAGATCGCTGATTGACGTTTGGGTGGCGTTCAGTGGGGCCGAAAGTGTGTTGGTGATGGTGTCGACGGAGTTCTGCGCGCTGTTGAAGGAACCGGTGATGCTGCCGGCGGCGTTGTTGACGTGGACGGCCAGTCCGGAGAGTTGTGCTGAACTGCTGTCGAGCGCGCCGACCAGTGTGGTGGAGAAGGCTTGTGACCCGGCCTGTGTTTCCGCCAACAGTGTGCCGGACTGGCGGGAGGCATTCTGCGCGGCCGCGACGGTCTGCTTGAGTGAGGCGGTGGTCTGTTTGGCGTCGGCGAGAATCGTGTCTGATTGGGCCAGCGTGTCCTGTAAGTCGGTGAGTGAATCCTGAACGGTGTTCAGCGTGGACATCACCGTATTGAGATCATCGATCGTATCGTGCTGGACTTTGCCGGTGGCTTGGTCGAGATCGCCTCCCGCTTCGGAAACGGCCGAGGCAACGGTGGTGGCTACCGTGGTGACGAAGGCGGAGTTGATCTGCTCGTCGATGGTGGTGGCACCGGTGTCGGTGATTTTCGGCGCGATCGCGTTCTTCTTCTCGTTGACGTAATACTTGATTTTTGGCTGTTTGGAGGTTCCGGTCACCGATTCGACCAGGCTGGTGCTGAAATCCTTGGGCAGCACGATGGCTGCATAGTATCCGCCGGTCTCCACGCCGTGGACGGCCTGTTCCTCATTGTCTACGAAGCGCCAGCCGAGTTCGTCGTTCTGCTTGAGTTTCTTGACGACCTGCCGGCCCGCATCGAGATGGCCGACCAGATCGTTGGTGGTGCCTTGGTCTTCATTGGCTACGGCCACTTGCAGATTGCCGGTGGCTGAATAGGGATCCCAGTTGGCGAGAATGTTGAACCATGCGTACAGCGAGGGCAGCATTGCTACGCCGAGCGTCACCACAACGGCAACGGGATTGCGTAAGATACGTCTGCAATCGCGTAGAAAGACTTGCCAAACCGTCCGCATCCAGTCCCTCTTTTCCGGTTCGTAATCATTGCGGCCACATGCAGTCTATTCCCACCACTGGTGCGAATACTGCTGGTTTGGCGGGTTTTCTTGCAAAACTGGCCGTTGGTTGTCCGCATAATGGGACTGATATGTGAACGTTTGTTGATGGTGCGACACCGGCGGGATGGTTGTGCAATTTTGCCGGTATCCGGTGATGAAATGTTGAGGTGTTGGAACTGAGTCGTCGCAGTGCTGAGACCGAGACGACTCAGTGACGAGCCTATCCGAGGCTATCTCGTTGGTTCTGGTCTCACTGATCCAGACGGAAGCCCTGAGCGGCGGCCTTGTCGAGCAGTGTCTGATGGCTGACATCCTGCCGACTGATCGTGGCGACCTGATCGCTGAAAGCGTCCACCGGACGGTCGGCTTGGCGCAGATCGTAGTACCGGTGAACTTCCTCGTCGAAGGCGGGCAGCTGGTCGAGTACGCCATCGGCGTCAGCCGGGTAGGTGTTCTCGAAGAACTGCATCGTGCGCGGCATGCGCGGCTTGACGGTCGGGTTCTGATCGGGCTTGCCGATGGCCAGACCCAGCACCGGATACGTGTATTCCGGCAGATTCAGCACGTCGATAAGGCCGGGGATGTTGTTGAGCAGAGAGCCGAGAATCACGCAGCCCAGTCCCAGCGAATAGGCGGCGGTCTCCATGGCGTGCAGGGCCAGCACTGCGTCGTTCTGAGCTTGGGTGAAGCGATAGCTGTACTTGAGATGGAATTCGTCGGAAGCGGGATCGATACCCTTGCGTTCGGCGATGCGTGCGTTGCGGTGCTCGTCGATGACGAACACGTACAGCAACGGCGCAGTGGCGATATACGGCTGATGGCCGAATTCGGCGAGCTTGGCTTTGGTGGCCGGGTCGGTGATACGGATGGCGGACCAGTCGTTAAGGAACTGGCTGGACGCGGCATGTTGGGCGACGGTTTCGAGCGTGGCGCGGGTATCGTCGTCGATGGCCTCGTCCTTGAACTTACGGATGGAGCGGCGGCCCAGAAGAGCCTCGATTGTTGCGTTGGTAACCATGGCTTTATTGTCGCACGGCAGACGCCGGACGTCACGGTGGATTACCTCACAGTGAAATGCCGATATTGTGTGGCGGAACTGTGCTGGACTGATGGTTCCTGTCGATTGACTGATGGTTCCTTGACGAAATTCCAGCGATGAGTCATCAGTCAGCCAACAGAAACCATCATCCAACCGGGGGATTAGCGGCTGGGCTTGCGATGGCGGTGGTCGACGAACGCCTTGGAGCCCCGATCCGACAGCTGCGAAACCACTGCGCCGAGTGCGGCCGAAACGGCGGCGAATGCCAGACTCATTGCCAGACTTTGCGGCGCGTCTGCCGCCAGTCCCTTGCGCAGATTGCGTTTGCTTGTGCCCTTGTCCCATATCATCTGGAATGCTTTGCCGGCAACCAAGCCTGCCAGCGCTGGGACTGCCGACTTGATGAGCTTGTCGCCCAGAGAATCAGGGTCGTTGAGCCGGTCCTCGCGCAGCCTGTTGACCTTCTCGTCGATGCGGTGCAGGCTGTCGACCGCGCGGTCGGCGCTGGAGGGGAAGTCGGTGTTCGTTTCGTCGCTCATGACTCTCAGTCTAATAGCATCTCAATCATCTCAGCGCAAAAGATGGGCGTTAATGGTGGAGTCATGAACGAGCGCAGACTAGAGTGGAGGCATGAGCGAACAGAACGTGAACGGCACCGTTGCCGTCGAGAACTCTCGTGGCGGCAATGGATTTTTGGTGTTGCTGCGCCACGGCCAGACCGTGTGGAGCGAATCCGGGCAGCATACCGGGCGCACGGACATCCCGTTGACCGCGGTCGGCGAGCAGCAGGCAGCGGATGCCGGAAGGCGCCTGCGCGAGGCCTTCCCCGAAGGATTCAGCCAGAGCTGTGTGTTTTCCAGTCCGCTGAAGCGGGCGTGCCAAACCGCTGAATTGGCTGGTTTTGCGGACCACGGTGTGTTGGACGGCATCGCTGAATGGGATTACGGCCGAGCCGAGGGGCGTACGCGCCAGCAGGTGAGTGAGGCCAGCGGTTTTGAATGGGATGTGTGGCGTGACGGGCCGCGCTCGCTGACGCCCACGCTGGAGGGCGACTGGGTCGAGACCTTGCCTTCGGGCGAACAGGTGCCGGTCCATGCCGGGCCTGGCGAGACGCTGGAAGAAGCGGCGGCACGCGCCAAGAGCGCCATCGACGAGATTACGCCGCTGCTGAAAGACGGCCATAATGTGCTGTTGGTGGCTCATGCGCACATCCTGCGCATCCTCACCTCGCAATGGCTGGGCGTGGACCCGCATTTCGCACGGTTGCTGCGTTTGGATACGGCGCACTACTCGGTGCTCAGCGTCTATAAGGGAGATAACGTCATCGAACGGTGGAACGCCTAGCCCCGGTTGCGCTGCGATTGCGCTGGCCTGCCCGCTACTGCGGGCGGGCCTTTATTGTTTGTGGCGGGAATTGCGGTATGTCGATAAATGATTTGCAAACGATAGCGTCGGCGTGTTGTTTTTTTTTGATGGGTATAAGTGGCAATCGATTGCCATGAAAGATATGTTAGCGCTCTCATGATTGCGAACGCTTGCATTGCGATAATGAGGCAAAAATGACTGAATTAATGGGATATTTGTTGACAATGGCCTGAAAATGATGATTTATGACGCGCTGATATTGCTATCGTTTGCAAAAAGAAGCAAACCGTTGCACAATAGTGCATGTCGATAGTCGTAAAGGTGCGTGCTAGCGTACCTGTCCTGACCGGGGACGGCCGGGTCGACGATGAAAGAGAAAGGTTCGATGATGAATCGTACAGTCAAGTCAGCAGTCGCGATGGCGGCTGTCGCTGCGATGTCCCTCGGCGCTTTGGCGGCCTGCGGAAGCTCGACCTCCGGCGATGACGCCAAGGGCAAGGTCTACTACCTGAATTTCAAGCCGGAAGCGGCTGATCAGTGGACCGCTCTGGCCAAGGAATACACCAAGGAAAAGGGCGTTGAGGTCAAGGTGCAGACCGCGGCCTCCGGTACCTACGAGCAGACCCTGAAGTCCGAAATCGCCAAAACCGAAGCCCCGACCTTGTTCCAGGTCAACGGCCCGGTCGGCTACCAGAACTGGAAGAAGTACACCGCCGATATGTCCAATACGGATGTGTACAAGGAGCTCGCCAACCAGGATGTGGCCCTGAAGGATGGCGACAAGGTGGTCGGCGTGCCGTACGTGATGGAAACCTACGGCCTGATCTACAACAAGGACATCCTCAACAAGTACTTCGCGCTGGATGGCGCCAAGGCCACGTCCATGGACGAAATCGACAACTTCGACACCCTGAAGGCCGTGGCCGACGACATGCAGGCCCGCAAGGACGAGCTCGGCATCAAGGGCGCGTTCACCTCCGCCGGCTTCGACTCCAGCTCCGACTGGCGCTTCAAGACCCACCTGGCCAATCTGCCGCTTTACTACGAGTTCAAGGATGACAACGTCACCGAGCAGCCGGCCAAGATCAAGGGCACCTACCTGCCGAACTACAAGAAGATCTTCGACCTGTACATCGCCGACTCCACCACCGACCCCACCCAGCTGAGCGCCAAGACCGGAGATGATGCGAACTCCGAGTTCGCGCTCGGCGAGGCCGCCTTCTACCAGAACGGTACCTGGGCCTGGACCGACCTGCAGAAGGCCGGCATGAAGGCCGAATCCGTGGGCATGATGCCAATCTACACCGGTGTCAAGGGTGAAGAGAAGCAGGGCTTGGCCACTGGTTCCGAGAACTACTGGTGCATCAACTCCAAGGCTTCCGACGCGGATAAGAAGGCCACCAAGGACTTCCTGAAGTGGGTCGTCACCAGCAAGACTGGCATCAAGTCTCTGTCCAGCGACATGGGCTTCACCACCCCGTTCAAGTCCTTCAGCGACGTCAAGTCCGACAATCCGCTGGTCCAGGCTGCTGTTGATGATCAGAACTCCGGCAAGACCGCAGTCTCTTGGAACTTCACCATGATGCCGTCCGAAGAGTGGAAGAACAAGCTTGGCTCCGCCCTCCTCGAATACGCTCAGGGTACCGGTGACTGGGATGCCGTCAAGACCGCGTTTGTTGACGGTTGGAAGACTGAGTACGACGCATCTCACTGAGATTGTGTTGCACCATGAGTTGCAAATCGCAATTCAATAACTGAATAAGCTAGCTGCGGTCGAGGATTTTTCCTTTCCTCTCTTCGCCCCAGCCGGTTGTGGAGACAACGGAAGGCCGTCATCGCAATGTTCTGCGATGACGGCCTTTCTGTGTTTCGTACGTTTGCCGTGTGCGCAATGTGCGGCAAACGTCAGTGACGCAGTCTGGCGGTGGTCGATCGGACGATTAGCTGTGCGGGAAACGTCTTGAACGGCTCGTCAAGCGGCTGCTTGTCAATCAGGGCAAGCGTCATACGG
>OISU01000431.1_pt1 | contig 10634 bp, 21 predicted proteins | sample 1586491 | NCBI WGS metagenome assembly OISU01 (sample SAMN02674970, study PRJEB24791) | human gut metagenome, SKBSTL043 | isolation source: stool | host: Homo sapiens | place: USA
GACTTCTCCGATGCAGTGTGACGACCGGGGATATTGCGGAAAGGCGGTCAAAACCGTCCGCAAGGACTATCGCGGGTTCGACAAGGATATCGAACGCGCCATACGCCTGTTGGGTGACACGTTCTGCCCCACCACATCCGCTAGCCCACTTAAATTCGGGAACATGCTTCATCGCATAACCATAGCCGACTCGTATGAGGTGTGGAAGCTTAATGTTTCCGTGGCCGGATCGAAACTCAGACCATCGCAATGGCCACGGCTGTGGTTTGGCGTGGTACGAGAAGCGGGAGTGATCGTTCCACTGGTCGTGGCCCGACACAAGGACTACGATATGGACGAATCGCGGTACGAGAACGAGGCGTTGGGTCTGATGAAAGCATACTCCCAAGAAGAACAATTCTGATGTTCCGGCCCCGTCATATCGGATATGACGGGGCCGGTTTTCATTTATCGTCTCCGTGTCAGCTCCATTCGCAGGCTATGCCGTCACCATCGGCGTCCAGCTTGCTCCTGTATCCGGGCTGTCCAGCATATAATGGTGCGGCTCCAGCGGCGCGCGCGGCATCGCAGTTCTTGTAGAACGCTCCTCCTGTGGACGGATACGATTGGGAATACGATTGAGGCTGAGTGCTTTGCCGGTATGTCGCGGCACTGTCTCTCGCGTCAAGTTCCGATTGCTTCCTGTCCAGTTCGGATTGTCTCGCGTCGAGTTCGGTTTGCCGTTGGTCCTGCTGAGCCTTCTGGTCCTCCAGTTGCTTGGAAAGTTCCGACAGACGATTGCTTTCCTCCTCGTTTGCCTGCGCTTGGGACTGTACGGAGTCCAGATCGGATTGCAAAGCATCGATCTTATCGTTGAGTTTGGCTATCTCTGTTGCACTGGCTTGTATCTTGCTGTCAAGGTCTTGTATGTGGTGGTCCCTGCTGACGATGCCAAACGCCATCATCGTCAGCACCACGGCCACGAGGATGGCGGCGACGATCGCATGCCATACGGCGAACACCGTTTTCGATAATGCGTGAGTGATGGTTGAGAGCGTGAACGGTGTTCCTGCGGTGGCCGCTGCTGCCGTCACGCTCGTGTTTTTCGTTTCCCCATTGGTCGAAGAATCATCGTGGGTGCGAGTGACGATGTTTTCGATATGGCCGAACAGCCGTTCCACCGGGTCACGGCTTGAAGTCGAATAAAGACGTTCGCCGCCTTGCTTCCCCTTCGTCTCGTCGGATCTGGTTCCGTTCGGATTCCAGAACTGTGATTCGTCTTCCTTCTCCAATGGCTCTCGGGAAACGACGTACGATTCAAGCACGGTTATCGGCTTCAACGGGAGACCATTGATGGAATCCTGCAGCGAACGCTTGACGGCAGTCCCCAGCCTGTATCCGTTCTCGTCCGGTGTGACGCGGATGGTTGCCGCGGAACAGGATCCGGATTTGAAGACCGTGAGAGACGCCTTGAAGTGTGGCTCCACTTTGGGTTCCCACATGACTCTCCCGGGCGACCATTCGGCCGTCCAGTCCGGGTTTTGTTTCAGTACTTTTCTGATATGGTTTTTGAGTTCCTGCGGACTGCAGTTGAATTTCCATGACGTGAAGTACATGTCGTCGTCTTCGCTCGTGGCTTCCGTATCTCCCATGACTCCATCTCTCCCTTGTGGGTGATTCGACCATCATAATGGTAGTTGATTAACCGAAGTCGTGCAGCATCTGCATGTAATCCTCCACGACCTGCACCGTCAGATTCAATTCGGACGCTATCTTGTATTTGTTGCCCTCGTACATGCCTTCCAATGTGGCGTATTCCATCGGGTCGATGAGATACAGTGCCGTGTCCTTGCGGGCGCGTCGCTCGATCTTGCTGGACGCTACGCCGGGGCATGACTGGTCGCCGTGCTTCCAGTGCATCAGCTCATGGACGAGGGTGCAGCGTTTCTGCACGTACTTGAGGTCGATATCGATGGCGATGGTCTGCGTGTCCTCGTCATAGCAGCCCATGCGTGGGTCGGGCAGATGGCGGCTGTACACCCAGATGTCGGTGTCCTGGCTGACGGCCAGTCTCATCTGCCCGTATGTCATCGACGGCGTGATCGGCAGGATGCGGTCAGTCATCCGGCGTCTCAGCCTCGATTCTCTTGTTCGGATCGTCGCTTGCGGCCAACGCGAATCCGCCGTCGATCTTCGCGTCCATGATCCTCTGTCGTTCCTCGCCGGACATGGCGTTGACCTTTATATCCTCCTTGGCGAGTCGTGCCAGCTCGATCATCAGGTTCTTGCCGGTTGTGCCGGTGAGTTTGGCAAGAGCGTCAACGTCATCGGTGTCCAAGGCGCGTTTGCCGTTGACTCGTTCGCTGACGTAGGCTTCCGTCACTTGCAGTGCGTTGGCAATTGCTACTTGCCTCACTTTATGAGCTTTCATATATGATTTGTATTCGTTGGCAAATGCTATTGCAAATGCCGATATAGGTTTCATATCTTTTGTGTTTGCCATATCTCAATCTTAGCATATGCAATACGGCGTGTCGTCGTTTGACTAAAAACTTAGCATATGCCAAGATAAAGAACCATGAACAGCACAGCAGAAACAATTCAAGCCGGTATCAAATACCAGCTTTTCGTCAGGAGCAAAAGCCAGAACTGGCTTGCGAAACAGCTTGGATGGAGCATCAACAAGCTCTCCCGGCGAATGACCGGAAAGACATCATTCGACATAGACGAACTCGATGCCATCGCTGGAACCTTCGGAATCGGATTCGATGATCTTCTGAATGTTCCAATGATTGCCACCTGTGAACCAGTGGAAAGCGCAACTAGCTTCGATGTGGAGAAGGTGGCGTAGTCATGAGTGTTTTTGTTAAATTCGACATGTTCCATAACGATGCGCTCACCAAATCCGCAATCGTCGCCCTGTTGGAGAACAACGTTCCGTTCACTCTGGAGATACTCGGGGCCGGCGACAAGGAAAGCGCGTTGCGGCTTGCGGAACTCGTCGGCGCCAATCCGGCATCGATGGCCGATCATTCGAGCCTGCATAAGGATGGGCTGGTGATTAACGCGTGCGGATCCGAACCGGCGTTCGCTGAGTTTAGGGAATACCGGTTCATGGAGCCGCAGCGCATCATCGACTGGGTGGAGTCGTTGGATAATCCTATCTCGAACGAGTCGGATATTGAACCGTCCAAGGACGTTCTTCCTCGTCTATGCCGGAGAGAATGAGTCCGTTGAACCCGGTTATGAGGCTGGTAGCCCGGAAACAAACTTGAAGATTGTCGCCGGGATTGAATGTTTGGCCTAATCCGTTCACGACAGTCAGGAATGGCAATGTCACATCGTCGGTTGATCTGATCGCCGTAACGGTCAGTTTCATGCCGCTGGTGTTCGTCAATGTCCATTTGTTGATGCCGGTAGGTATTGGCTCGCTCCAATATTCCATGTTCACCTCCTTTCGTTACGTCTATGGCTTCTCCATTGTCGCATCGAAACAACCGTTAGAGAAAGGAATCGGATGATGCGTAAACCCATAGCCTTCATCACGGTCGTGCTTCTTGCCGCCGGTCTTGCCGGATGCAAGGCGGCAGGACAGGGCACATACAACGACGAGATCGAGTCGGGCACCGTGTGCATCGACGGATACCTGTATGCGTGGTCAGCTCCGGTAATAAGAAACGGCTTCGACATGGAGCCTATGGGGCAGGTCTGCGGGGTGGAATGATGATGGAAACGATATCGTATGTTGTTTTGATATTTGCCGGAATTGCGATGTCTCTTCTGGCTATAGCGTTGGCCGTCTTAATTATCACAGACATAGTGAATAGCGCCAGGAAACGGAAGTCGGAGGCGGAGGTCAACGCGCTTCTGGTTGAGGATGCGCGTGAGCTTGACCGGCAGCTTCAATCAATGCGGCAAGTGAACGAACGGTTGTCCGAGTCGATCGTCAAAGCCGAATAGGTTTTGGGCGGCGCCCCGTTGCAGCGGGGTACGGTGACTCGGAACGGTCTCTCTATCCCTCCTTCCTTTCACTCCATGTTCCGAGTGTGTCGGGTCCGACTCCCGACGCCGCCACCAGCACCCGAATGGGTGTGGTGATAACTGAACAACCGGCAGGCGTTAACCAATGACAGCTCCTACCCGAGGACTCGGATAACGGGCATTCGATGGTCTATATACTCCACGCCTGCCGCCCCGCCGGTCCCGCCTTAATTGCGGGTTTGGTGGTGCGGAATGGACGCGACATGCTCCTTTCTTGACGGTGCGGTTGTGGTTGCCAAGTCGTCGCGTCATGAGTCCGCACGTCCGGTTCGAATCCGGAGGCCGGCACGTCCCAAAAAAAGAAAAACAGCGGCACCTAGAACCAAACACTGCCGCTGTTTTTGACCCAAATGAAAGGAATCAACAATGAGTCTATCACCAACCGAGAAGATGCGTCTACTCGCCGACGCGTCGGTCGTGGGAGTGAGCGGCGACAAGCTCGAACCGTACGTGATGCGCGTGCTGGACGAGGTATTTGATGGCGACCCGGCATCCTCCGACGTTCAGGCCGGTGTGAACGGTCGGCTGCGCGTCACGGATTTCGTGCGCGGCAAGGGCGTGGACCCGACGCGGATGAAGGCGGTGCGGTTCGGGACGCTCGTGAAGACCGCCTACATGGTGGTGTACGGGCATAAGCCCGAAAAGGACGACAAGGGGGCGAACGTGTACACGGAGTCCGACCGGCCGCTTATGGAATCGGCGTGGGAATCGTATTGGAAGGAGAGCTGATGACCGGCAATCTGTACGACATCGATGAGCTTCCCGGCGTTCGCGTCGAGGACAAGCGTGGACGTGAACTGGCGTACCAGGCCGAGGCGGATCTGATGCACGCGAATCCCGGTAAGTACGTGCCGATCAAGTCGTTCGAGTTCGAGTCCAAGGCGCGTCAATGCGCGTACGCCATTCGGAACGGTTCGCTCGCGGCGTTCTGGTTCGGATTGGACAGGATGGACCGGTACGACCGGAAACCCGAGGTGGATGCGGTCATACGTCGTGTCGGGGACGGGTACACGGTGTTCGCCGCGTATGTTCCGAAGGAGGCGTGATGGCCGAGGATTCCTATATGGACGACGAGATCCTGACCACGGACGAGGCGATCCAGTTCACGCGCATGGGCAGGCAAAGCTTCCAGAAATATTACAGGGGGCTTGGTTTGAAGCTCGAATCGAACAGCGTGACCTATCGGAAAAGCGATCTGCTGGCCCGCTGGGGTGAATTGAAGGACGGGGATCATGGCCGCGTCTGACTATCCGGTGTGGATCGAACTGTTGCCGCAATCACTGTTTCAAACGTTTAAGGAGAGGTATTCGCATGAGTGTCATGTTGGCGGATCTGCCAAGCGTTCTCGTTCCGGGCGTCATCCCGAACATCGAGCTCACGTATCGGGAGACGTGGTTCACGGAAACGGGATGGTACCTGGCGGACGAGGTTGACCGGGTGTTGGACCGCGCCGAACGGACGATCAGCGCGTTGGGACGTGAGAACGCCCGATTGGAGAAGCAGGTCAGTCGTTTGAAAGACCAGTTGATTATCGAAAGGAGCCGATGATGGCCGGATTGATGAATGTCGATGGATTGTCGTTGACGGAACGGTTGAACCGTAAGGCCGCGTTCCGCATGGTGAAGAACCGCGCCGACAAATTGGAGAAATTGGAGGACGAGGCTCTGATCGATCTGATGGACGCGGGTGAATCCCGCAACGCGATGATCGACGGGCGTGTGGTCGCCAGGATCGAGAAGACCAAGGGGTCCGCCGGCAATAGGTTCAAGATCAAGGATCCGCTCGCCTATGGCGCGTGGCTTCATACGAACGGTTACGACGATAACGTGTATGCGGCGCCGCTGCCCACGGACGTGGCGAAGACGAAATCGTTCATCGAACGCGTGGTCTCCGAACATGAGGGCGAACTGCCTGACGGCGTGGAGGTTGATGGCGGGCGTCCCGCCGCGTTGAAGATCACGGTGAACAAGGACGAGCAGCGCGGCATGTTCGAGCGCACTCAGCTTCCCCCGGCGATGAACCTGATGCTGGAGAACGGGGGCGTGCTGTGACCGATACCGTGAAGACCGAAGTGCTTCCCGAGGTGAAGCCGGTGTCGGAAAAGCCTCGCGTGGAACGCACCGGTGTGGTCAGGAAATCCAAGACCGCGCACGCCGGACGGTTCTCCTACAAGTACGCCTCGCTGGCCGACACGATCAGGGTGGTCAACACTGAGTACGGGTACGACGTGCAGCAGACGGTGCAGCATGTCGATCAGACCGATGTGGTGGTCACCCGATACCGGGAATCGCCGGAAGCCGAATGGACCGAATGGCTGGCCCCGGTGCCGGTTCGGGCCGGTGCGGGCGGCAACAATCCCATGCAGGCGTATGGTGCCGCGCTCACCTACGCGCGACGCTACTCGTTGCAGATGGCGTTGTGCATGGCCGCGGATGATACGGACGGCTTGGAGGAGCGCAAACCGCAGCCGGTGTCCGAGCAGATGGTGCAGAGGATCAACCAGTTGCTGCAGACCATGAACGTGCAGAACCAGCAGCAGGCCGAGCACGTGTACCTGGCCGCGTTGGCAGGTCACGAGATCAATTCGAGTCACGACCTGACGGACATTCAGGCCGAACAGGTCATCGCAACCCTTGAGAAATGGAGGAACCAATGAGCAACGAAGTCAAGATTGAGAATGCGAAGCCGGGAATGTGGGCCGAGTTCGACATAATCGAGAACAAGAAGGACATCAAGACCGGTCATTACCTGCTGGAGTTGCAGTCGGTTCCGGTGAAATCCGTTGAAGATCTGATGTACTTGGTGCTGGCCGATGCTCTCCATGGTGGAAGAATCATTTACTCGCTTGGCGTGGATCTGGACGATGGCATGATCCCGATCATCGATGGAGAACATGAGCCCATGCCGTACGTGGAGAACCTGCACGTGTACGAGGAGAAGCCGGAATCGGCATCATCTGGAACGGATGCGTCGGATGACGATACGAAGGGCATACCCACGGAGCCGGGATTGTATCGGGCCGCCACGGGCAGCGTCTGGTATTACGACGCGAATTCGTGGACGCCGATCACCGACCGCGACGGCAATTGGACGTACGCGCAGAAGCAGTCGTATAAGCGGTTCATCGAAACATCGCTTGCCTCGCATCGCCTGCCGTTCACGCCGGTGTCGCTGCCGGAACCGGGAAAGAGCGAACGGCCTGCACTGCCCACGGAACCCGGCTGGTACCTGGACAACAAGAACGACGTGTACTGGTATGACGGGGAACTGTTTCATCGACTGTGCGCTCCGATGAACGACGAGTACCTGCCTGAAGGATTGATCGACTATTACGGGCCTTTAACCCGTATCGATGACATCGACTCGTATCTGCGGAAGGAATGCTGTGGGCAGGCGTGAGGGCTGCACGTGCGCGGCCTGCACGAACTACTATCCAGGCAGGTGCCCTGACTGCGGGTTGCATGGCGTCGGCGCGACCAAGGACAAGGAGTGCGCGAAGGCGTTGAATCACAGGCTCATGTGCCGTACCAGGGCGAACGTCCGCCATTACATCGCAGGTCATAGGAAGTAAAGGAGCAGAAGATGGCCAACGAGACGATCATCACTATCGTCGGCAACCTGACCGCCGACATCGAGGTGAAACAAGTCAACAATGGTAGGAGCGTTGCGAATTTCAGCATCGCCTCCACGCCCCGACAGTTCAACCGTCAATCCCAGCAGTGGGAGGACGGGCAGGCGCTGTTCATGCGGTGCAGTGCGTGGGGCGATCTGGCCGAGCATTGCGCCCGCACCTTGTCCAAGGGGATGCGCGTGATCGCGCAGGGCCGTCTGCAGCAGCGTTCGTATCAGGCGAATGATGGCACCAACCGCACCGTTGTGGAGATGCAGGTTGATGAGATCGGCCCTTCGCTGCGGTACGCGACGGCGCAAATCCAGCGCATCCAGCAGGGCAATGGCTTCCAGTCCGGTGGACAGTCGGCGCAGTCCGGTTTCAACGGCAACAGTTTCCAGCCGTCGCAGCAGGGCGGGTATCCGCAGGGCACCAGTCCGCAGGGAGGATACCGGCAGCCGCAGCAGAATGCGACTCAGGGTGACCCGTGGGCGCAGCAGCAGGGATTCCAGACGTTCCAGCAGACCAGTGATTTCGGCGGAGGCAACCCCGATGAGCCAGAGTTCTGACAAATCCAAGCCGAATATCGGCCTGCAGAACATTCTCATGCACATCCGAGCGCATGACACGGAATGGAAGTACCTGCAGTCCAGTCTCACGGAATTGTTCGACCGTTGTTGGAAACGCGGGGACTCCAATCCGCTCCCGTTCTCGTTCCGCAATGAAGACGAATGCGTCGAATTCACGGATCTGATGAACAGGGGAGTGATCGAGGCGCTGCGACTGCCCGGCGCGGGCCGTGTCACCCCGGACAACAAGCCGGTGCCGTGCGATTACGAGTGGGAAGGCAACATCATCCATCGTGCCGACGGCTACTACGACATGGAGGTGAGGATTGTTGAGAGAACCCCTGTACGGGTATAGCGAGCCCGAATTATGTCCAATCCACGATATCGAACTGACATGGCGCGGATGCCCGGAATGCCTGCGAGAGCGCGACATGGAGGCCGAATGGGAACGCGAGGAAGCCGAATGGGAGGAATGGCATGACCAGGAATAGGGCTAGCGCAAAGCGTGCCGGCGCTCGCATGGAACAGGCCGTGGCCGACTATTTGGCGTGGGCGCTCAACGACCCACGCATCGAACGCCGACACCTCACCGGTTCCAAGGATCGCGGCGACATCACCGGCGTCATGCATGACGGCCAACGCTTGGTCATCGAGGTCAAGAACACCACGAAACTCGCCTTGTCCGAGCATATGGGCGAGGCGATGGAGGAGGCCGCGAACGACGACGCCCTCTTCTGGGCCTTGGTTCAGAAGAGGAAGGGCATCGGCATCGACAGTCCGGCAGGCGTAGGCAGCCAACTGGTGTGCATGACCTTGGAACAGTACGCCCTCCTGTTGAACCACGGTCTCCCGTTGGGGCCGGAAGAAGAAGATTTGAAAGGAACAGAACAATGAACACGATCAGGTTCAAGGACATCACCCTCCCAAGCGTGGACAAAATCCCCGAGAAAGGCAGATACGTATACCGGAACTGTACAGAAGATAGCGCGCATATCCTACGGATTCGCACTGAGGATGCGCTCAATGCCGCGATGTACGTGCTGCTCGGACCGGAAATCCATATGCAAGCCGAGCGACGAAAGGAACTGATAAGGGCAGTCAACGAGCTGACCGGTGATGATTCGCGCGACTTCGGACCATGCATCAGTGAATATCACGAAGGATGCTTAATTAAATTCGCGCTGGTCTACCACCGTTCGCTTGATTTCAACGTCATCTACCACATGTTCAAAACAGTTTACGGGGAGGAGTCATGAGCTACGACCTGTACGTATACCGTGGGGACATTCCCGATGACTGTGTGAGCCTCGTGTGCGAGGACGAGTACTCGTACACGAGCGAATACGAGACCAGTAGGGGCCAGTATTTCAACTACACGTACAACCTGAGCGAACTGTTCACCGAGTTCAACGTGAATCCGAAACGTGACCTGGACGGGAATACGGCCAGCGAGGTCGCCGACATGATCGACAACGCCTTGGCGGACATACGGGAAATGGACATGACGCTGTTGAAAAAGCTGTACGATCCGCCGATCGTGGACGGCAGACAGTGGGGCAGGGTGGAATCCGCGATCAGATGGCTGAAACGCATACGCGACTACTGCCGGATGCATCCCGACTACAAGGTGGTGGAACGCTCATGAGCTGGGGTGAGGCATTGTTGATCGTCGCAATGGGCGGCATCGCGTTGCTGGTCTCGTGGCTGAACGGGAGGATGCGCTGATGGCCGGGTCATGCCAAGTGGGGTATGAGAGTCTCGCGTGGAGCGTCAAACCCAGCCAGAACGGCAATTACGTGCTGGTGACGTTCCACGTGGCGCACGGCAGGGAGGTGGTGTGCGGTGAGTCGCGCACGTATCGGATCCCGGTGGAGTCGGCGGAGGAGTTCATCCGTGATTTCGCCGACGCCTACGGGCAATGCCGTGCAAAACAATTGCCCGAGTACGAGGACGAACCATGATGAAACCGCTTGCAGAAAGGAGGTGTGGGACATGACCAGGAAACTACGATACGTGAGCGTGTTCAGCGGCATCGAGGCCGTGTCCTGCGCCCTCGACCCCGACCTGTGGGAGCCGGTCGCGTTCAGCGAGATCGACCCGTTCCCCAGCGCCGTACTAGCACACCATTACCCCGATGTCCCCAATCTGGGGGACATCACCAAGATCGATTGGACGCCTTATGTGGGATCAGTTGACGCTGTTTTCGGGGGATCTCCGTGCCAGAGTTTCTCCATCGCCGGTAACCGTGAAGGACTCAAGGGCGAATCGGGACTCATGTTCGAGTTCATTCGATGCGTTCGTGAGCTTGGTCCACGCTGGTTTGTCTGGGAGAACGTGCCGGGAGCGCTCTCAAGCGAGAACGGGCATGCTTTCGGACAGCTCCTCTCAGAAATGGCTGGGGGGGGGTATGGCCGCGGCTCTGGTCTCCACCGGCC
>OISU01000436.1_pt1 | contig 10558 bp, 10 predicted proteins | sample 1586491 | NCBI WGS metagenome assembly OISU01 (sample SAMN02674970, study PRJEB24791) | human gut metagenome, SKBSTL043 | isolation source: stool | host: Homo sapiens | place: USA
TTGCTCAGGTACTTAAAAAGTTTAATTGATAATAGTGTTGCGGAATTAAGGATTAAAGGAATATTGTTCTTGGGCAATACATTTACCAACATTCAGTTTAAAAAGGAATTGCGTAGCTACTATAATCTTAATGATAGCAAGATGGTAAGTTACAAAGATTCAGACTTGTCATCATTGGTAAGTGCTTATACTTTCATAGATTGTAGTCAGTTTTCTGCGGCACAAAATGTGATGAGAGGTAATGCGGAAGCAGAACTTCGTCGTATCAAAATTGCGGAGGAGGAAGCTGACGCCATGAAACGCGCTAAGGAAGAAGCTGACGCAAAGGCAGCAATCGAAAAAGAAGCAACAGAAGCAGAGCGTAAATTTAAGGATGCCATGGACATGGGATATGATGCAGAACGTGAGCATGACTATGACAAAATGGAGGAGTTCTTTAACATCGCTCTTACCTTGCGTCCGGATGATGAAGAGGCCAAACAAAAACACGAAGAGGCTCTCCGTAAGAAAGCAGAATTGTCAGTAAAACAGAATCATTATAAAGAAAAAATTCAACAGGCAAAGGCTGCATACGATGAGAACGACTACGAAACCGCAAAATTCAAAGCAGAGGAAGCCCTTAGTTTTATGTCGGACTCAAAAGAGGCATTACGCATTAAAGAGGACTCAATTCGTCGAATTAAGAGCCAGAAAGAACTTGAAAGATATCTTAATCGTGCCGATTTGTTTATTGCACAAAAAGCATATCCTGAAGCTATTCAAGAGCTCAAGAAGGCAAAACTTCTAGATGTTGATTATAAGGATATTATTGAGCGCGAGGCTAGAATTAAAAAAGAGCAACAAGCTACTAATATTAGAGTAGAGGAACTCTCCAATCAACTTAATTCGGCGTTAAATGAAGGTCGATTTGATGATGCTATAACCACCTGCAATGAGCTCATAGAAGTCGATTTTACCAACTCACGAAAGTGGAGTGCTCGTATTTCAGATATTAACATCAAGAAGGAGCGTGCGGTGGAAGACCGGAAGCGTTGGGAAAAACTTGTTAGAGATATTGATTCTGCACAATGGGAAGAGGACTGGAGTCGCATTATCACTCTTTGCAAAGAAGCACTTAATATAAAGGACAATCCTGATATTCGTACAAAATTAGAGAAAGCTGAAGCTAAGTTTAAGACAGAAAATGAACTTAAAATGTTTGACCAAACTATTGCGGATATAAAAGATTTGATTCTTGGCTCACACTTTGCTGATGCAAGGGACAAATTAGCGGGACTTCGTCGTATGAGTCTTGACTCATATCGTGAAGCAAAAGTACGAGACCTTAACAGCTTAATCTTCACAAAAGAGGATGAAGCAGAACAACCAAAGGGACCTAAGGGCAACCCAGGACCTAAACCTACAAATGATCCTTTTGATTGGGACTTTGGCACACCAATATCCAAGTCTAAACAGGCAAAGCCTGCTACTAAACCTCAAAAGCCAAAATCAAATGATGACTTCTTTGATTCAGCAGTAAAGTTAAATAAGCCACTAGAGAAAAAAAAAGTTTCGAAACCATCTGGTAAAATAACGAACGAAGATTTTAATTTTTAATACAACAAAACAATGGAAGGCGTACAGTTAAAGCGCAAGGTGACCCTCCGCAGAAAGGAGAAGCCAGCAGAATTCACGTTCACAGGTCTTTTGAAAGTAAAGCTCCTGTGGCAGTCATCAACAGATCTCGATCTTTGCTTGTTCTTTAAAAAGAAAGACGGTGAGGTTGGCGGAGTGTTTTCTTCTGCATTCCGCCAGAAAAAGTCTGATCTTGGTTCTCTTACAGAGTTCCCATATATGCTTCACAAGGGTGACGAAGCAGAGCCTGAAGCTGGTGGTGAATCTGTAGAGCAGATTAACATTGCAAACCTCAACGAAATTGATACTGCATATGTTTGCGTTCTTAATTATGGTAAGGCTATAGAAGGCGAGGAGGTAAATTTCGCGCATGATTCTGGTCGTATTGAGATTCAGAGTGACAATGGAGACTATTTTGAGGTTGTTATCGATGCAGAACAACAGGGACACGTTTATCATGTTTGCTCAATTAAGAATAATGAAGGCGAAAACTCTGTAATGAATGAAGGGGTTGTTATGGATCTTGGTACTGCATTCGATAAGATTCCAGGATTCTCACTTATTTGCGAATAAATCATTATTAAAGTATAACTTATAAATTTTACTATCATGGCAGTAACATTAAAAAAGAAAATTACCCTCAGACGTAAGGGTGAGGCTGCTGACTTCACATTCAGTGGCAAGTTGAAGGTTAAACTCTTTTGGAGTTCTCCGACCGATCTCGACCTTTGCTTATTCTTTAAGAAGAAGAATGGCGAAGTTGGTGGTATCTTCTCTAACGAGTACCGTGGACGCAAGAGCGATCTTGGCAATCTTAACGAATTCCCATTTATGCTTCACATGGGCGACAACAAAGAGCCTTCTGAAGGTGAGGAAGAGACAGAACAGATCAATGTTGCCAACCTCAATGAGATCGACGAAGCCTATGTATGCATCGTGAACTACGATGCTGCAGTAGAAGAAGAGGATGTAACTTATGCTGAAGAAGGTGGCCGTGTTGAGCTTCAGAGCGATTCTGGTGACTATCTCGAGGTTATTGCAGACTCCGCTGATCATGGTCCTATCTACTGTGTTTGCACAATCAAGAATAACGATGGTGTAAATTCTCTCAAGAAGAGTGGCGGTGATGAGGATCATCCTGAAGTTATGGATCTCAGTACTGCATTCGAGAAGATTCCTGGTTTCGAACTGATCTGTAATTCGTAATTATGGTGTCAATTAAGCATAAGGTGACATTGAAGACTAAGGTAGCTCAGGAGGAAACTCCTGAAGCTATCGAAAGCCCTAAAGTTACTTTGAAGAGAAAACAGCCCGAAGCACCTGTAGTTGCTGAGCCAAAGCAAAAACCTATATCTCCAACTCCTCAACTGGGAAAAAAGTCAAATACAGGAAAGGTGATTGGTGTGCTCGTTGCTGCTGCTATTATCGCTGGCATCTTCTTTATCAATAATAAGGAGGGTGAAGGTGGCAATGATAGCAATCCAACTGAGGCTATTGCTCAGAACACAAAAGATCAAAACGAGGGTAATGACACACCTACAGCAGAAAATTCTAATGAAGATGCTTCTACTGAAAGCAAAGGTGGTTCAGAAGCGCCTGTTGCTAAGAATACAGACAAATCTCCAGCAAACACAACTTCTTCAGCTAACCATGCTAAGGCAACTGATAACCTGGTTGCAGAACAACCAACAAAGCAGAATCCCGCAACTATCGCAGAACCTGCACAGTCTAAACCAGCAGCTACTCAGACGACAAAGCCATCTTCTTCCTCTACATCAGCACCTGTAAGTGGTGATGTAGAGGAAAATGCTCGACGTGTTATTCGCGGCGATTTTGGCAATGGTCTGGAGCGTAGGGATAAGTTGGGCACTTCATACTCTGAGATTCAGGGTAAGGTTAATGAAATGTATCGTCAGGGTCTTGTACACTAACCAAGATCTCAAGAAACAGAAAAATGTCTTAGAAGGGGCGTTACTCATTATGAAAGTAATGCCCCTTTAATAAAAACCATATTAGGCAATGAATATTCGTATCACAATAATGGCATTAGGCCTTCTTGCTTTTACCTCTTGCCATCATAGGGAAAATAAAGAGAATTCTGTAGTAGAACCTACGCAAGCCCAGCAAAAGCTACTTGATGCAGGTTGGACAAATGAAACACCAGATGAAGATATGAGTGAGGATTATTGTGTTAAACCTATTTATGGTATCCAAGACAACTATTTTGACATCGTTATGGGAAACGGATGCAATGTGGCTGTAAAAATCATGGAATTAGGCACTGACAAATGTATCCGTTACATCTATGTTGCAGAAAACACAACTACAACGGTTCAAGAAATACCGCAGGGAGTCTACTATTTAAAGCTTGCTTATGGATATGATTGGATGGCAAAAGAAACGAATGATGGTAAGCAAGGAAAGTTTACACGTAATGTGTTGTATGAACGGAGTCAAGATACTTTTGACTTTGGAACAAAGAATTCAAGAGAAGAGATAAACTATCGTCTAGATATCAATGTCGTTGATAGTAAGTTGGAGAATAATTTCCAGACGATTACTATCGATGAAAAAGAATTTATGAAATGAGTAATATAACTATGATTCTGTACATAGTTCTTGCACTCATACTATGGTTTGTCGTACCTTTGTTTATAGAAGGACATATAAGGAAGAAAACTGATAGAAAAGCTTGGTCAATACTATCTCGTATTGTTGCAATAGCATTAATTTTATTGGCTATATATAGATTTTTAATTTTATAAATAACTCAGAAAAGACAGCAGTTATTAGAATCTTTGAAGACTTGGTAAATACGGGCTGAAACATAAGTACTGGTGATATGCGTTTTATGATCGGATTCATTAAAAAGTACAATAATAAATTTGGGATTATATGAGAAATAGAACTCTATTTTTAATTTTTATACTTTGCTTGTTTTGTGCAAACAATTCTGCTTTTACGAAGTATGTTACGAATAATCTAAATTTGCGCTATGAGGCAAATACGCATTCGTATATTCTAACAGTAATACCACGAGGAACTGCAGTAACTATAGATGAAGATTGTGATTGCAAGTGGGTTCCTGTTGAATATAATGGGTATGTCGGATACATTTCTACAAAGTATCTTTCTAATACACCTGTTCGCAAAACTTACAAACACCGCATAGGCACCTCAGTACGAAAAGGTCGCTATTCTTCATATAACCGAAGTGGTGGTTTACGATATTATACAAACTCATATGGCAACAGAGTTCAATCTCCAACCTATTACAACTCACGACCAGCAGGTGCTACTGCTCTTTGTCGGGATGGAACTTATAGTTTCAGCCAAAGTAGAAGAGGAACGTGCTCGCATCATGGTGGAGTGGCAAGATGGTACTGATAAAATATATGGTTTGTTATAGACAAAAATATTCATGAATATAAGATACAATGGAACAAAAACATCATTATACAGATCGAAATTAATGTTAATGATGGCTCTATAAAATATGAAAATGAATTTGAGCAGAATTATATGAAGGTTAAAGATAGAATATACAAACTTTACACAGAAAATCCTGGTTTTTATAATCATATAATAGAACAAACAGGTTATGGTGACTTGATAGATTTTCAAGGCATGTGTATTGAGAATGTTCCCTTATGTTGGAAGGGACCAGATTATAATGGATGGTTAGATGAAACTTGGTTCTTGTTGGAAGGCTTTTGTATAGAAAATGACATTTTGTATGCTCAAGTCTCAAATTATCATTCTGGACCACCTGATTTTGAATGGCTGGATATAGAATGTGTGCCAGATGGTATTTTGGAATACGTATTGAAATTATTCAAAGAAAAATAAATATGGAACAAAAACGTCATTACACAGGCTTGACCGATGCTCAGGTGCTAGAAAGCCGCAAAAAGAATGGTGCCAACGTGTTGACACCGCCAGAGAAAGAACCTTTATGGAAGCAGTTCTTGGAGAAGTTCGGCGATCCGCTCATCATTATCCTGATGATTGCCGGTGCGTTGTCGATAGGTATATCATGCTATGAGTTCTTCGGACTCGGACAAGATGCTGCCGTTTTCTTTGAGCCTGTAGGTATATTCGTCGCCATTCTCCTCGCAACTGGATTAGCCTTTTATTTTGAGTTGCAAGCAGACAAAGAATTCACGATTCTCAACCAAGTGAATGATGACGAACCCGTTGAAGTGATACGCAATGGCAACACTACGCAGATACCTCGCAAGGATATTGTCGTTGGCGACATCGTGATTCTCAATACAGGCGAGGAAGTTCCAGCAGACAGCGAATTGCTCGAAGCTACATCTTTGCATATGGACGAGTCAACATTGACTGGTGAACCGATGTGTGGCAAGAGCGTCTTCGAGAAAGATTTCGACAAGGCTGCCACCTATCCTACAAACCATGTGATGAAAGGCACAAAGGTAATGGAGGGTCATGGCATCTGCCGTGTACTTGCTGTAGGCGACAAGACAGAACAAGGTAAGGTATTCGAAGCTGTACAGATTGACGACAGCGTGAAGACCCCGCTCAATGAGCAACTTGATGGTTTGAGTGACTGGATAACCAAGGTAAGCTATGGATTTGCCGCACTTATTGTCATCGGACGTATCATTATGTACTTCGTGACAAATGGAACCGACTGTTTCGGCTCAATGGAGCAGGTCGCTCCGTTCATAGCATACGTTCTTCAAACATTGATGATTGCCGTGACGCTTGTGGTTGTGGCCGTGCCGGAGGGACTGCCAATGGCTGTTACCTTGAGTTTGGCTTACAGTATGCGTCGTATGCTCAAGACCAACAACCTTGTAAGAAAGATGCATGCTTGTGAGACAATGGGAGCAACTACCGTTATTTGTACCGACAAGACGGGAACGCTGACGCAAAATCTTATGAGCGTAGATGAAATGAAGGTGTATGGAGATACACCTAAGGATGTTCTGAACGAGGGGCTTGCCGTCAACTCTACAGCATCCATTGATTTCTCTGACAAAAACAAACCGCAGATCCTTGGCAATCCAACAGAGGGTGCTTTGCTTCTATGGCTCAACAAGAAAGGCGTCGACTATCGTTCTGTACGTGAAAGCGTAAAGACAGTTGCGGAGGTGCCATTCTCTACAGAACGCAAGTATATGGCTACCATAGTAGAGTCTGTAGTCTTGAGGGGCAAGAAGGTACTTTATGTGAAAGGTGCTCCTGAGATTGTGTACGGGCTTTGCAAAAAGACGTCTGTAAGTAAGGAGGACGTAGATAAGCAACTGACAGAATATCAGAGTCGTGCCATGCGTACACTTGGCTTCGCCTACCAGGTGTTGAACGATGGTGATAAAGCGATTGAAGACAACAAGATTGTTGCGGACAAACTCTGCTTCATCGGAGTTGCAGCTATTGCTGACCCAGTAAGATTGGACGTGCCTTCTGCTGTTAAGGAATGCGTGGATGCTGGTATCAGAGTGAAGATTGTAACTGGTGACACTCCTGGAACAGCAAAGGAGATTGCACGTCAGATAGGTCTTTGGAATGGTGCGAAGGATACGGAGCGTAACATCATTACCGGTCCTGAGTTCGCAGCATTGTCGGATGAGGAACTACAGGAGCGCATTCTTGACTTGAAGATTATCTCGCGCGCCCGTCCTATGGACAAGAAGCGACTGGTGGAGACCTTGCAGAAGAAGAACCAGGTGGTTGCCGTAACTGGTGACGGCACCAACGACGCACCTGCTCTGCGTGCTGCCCACGTAGGTCTCTCAATGGGCGACGGCACGAGTGTGGCAAAGGAAGCATCTGACATAACCATTATCGACAACTCTTTCAGCAGTATCGGTAAGGCTGTTATGTGGGGACGCTCATTATATCAAAACATCCAGCGGTTCCTCTTGTTCCAGCTAACTGTGAACGTTACGGCTTGTTTCCTCGTTCTCTGTGGTGCGTTCATGGGAACGGAGTCTCCTTTGACCGTTACACAGATGTTGTGGATAAACCTCATCATGGATACCTTTGCAGCAATGGCTCTCGCCTCCTTGCCCCCATCTGAGAGCGTCATGAAAGACAGACCTCGTGACCGCAATGCTTTTATCCTCAACAAGCCGATGCTTCGAGAAATAATCGGAGTAGGTGGTTTCTTCTTTCTGATGCTACTCGGAATGCTTTATATCTTCCAGCACGCAGAAGTGAATCAGCTTACCGACCTTCTTCATCTTCAGTTGGGAGCCAAGGGACACGTCTCTACTTACGAGCTGACATTGCTCTTTACGACTTTCGTTATGACTCACTTCTTCTATCTCTTCAATGCTCGTGCATTTGAGACAGGACGAAGTGCGCTCCATTTCAAAGGATGCAATGGTCTGCTTACAATTGTGGCTATTATCCTTGTTGGTCAAATTGCAATGGTTGAATTACCTGGCTTGCAGCAGTTCTTCAATGTAGAGGGACTAAAACTGACTGACTGGATAATTATCATAATTGGTTCTTCCTTCGTGCTTTGGGTGCGCGAGATTTGGCATCTTTTTACAAAGAAATAGTTTATGGTGGGACTACACAACGTTTGTTGTGTAGTTCCACTTTTCAACGAACGGATGACATCCAAGGAGAGCCTTTTCTGAAAAACAACAAAGTTTGTAGTACACAGCAGCACAAACGAGATTCGTAAAATGCTGGATAACAAGAAAAAACTTTAGTGAGCGTCAAACTTGGGTAAAAAACGGAGCATTGCCGTTCACATCTCTGAACTTCTTACGTTATCAGATATGGAGAGCTTTCAGCAATACTCCTCCTTGAACCAAAGGCGATAGATGGGGTCAACAAAGGCGAAGTTCTCCTTTTCTTTCTCTATGATGTCCTTGTTTTGTAGGGTCTTCTTGTTCTTGACAATCGTGTTAGGGTTGCCCAGGTTATAGATTTGCTTCACGGCTTGCGACGAGAAATGCTGCTCACCAAGGGCTATCGCCTTGAGCATCTCTATCTGTGTGGAGCTCAGCGATTCCGTAAGATTCTGAAACATAGGGGTATTGATGTTCAACACTTGCTTCAAACCCAAAGAGAACACCTCTTCTGTCACCTCTGACGCGGTAAAGCTCCAGATGAAATAGCATAGCTGTTGGAGATACCACGAATGGCAAGCCACGGTATCACAGATTTTATCAGCCAGCTCTTTGGAGATGGACTTGCCTGTCGTCTCAAAAGACGACTGGATAAAAGGAATCCAATGTTCCTTGGCTATCTTCTGCATGAAAATCACTTGGCCGAAACGATAGAACGGACTATTGGAATTGTTGAAGATATTGAGCATCATGTTGCGCTTGCTACCATAAAGGCAGTAAGAGGTCAACTGCTGCTGTTGCCAAACGGAGCGCATCTTGCCCTCCATGTTCTTATACTCAGGGAGATTTGCCAATTGCTGAAACTCATCAATGCACACGATGATCTTGACGCCCTTCTCCCTTGCCAGAATCTCCGGCAACTGGAGAATCGTCATCTTGTCACGCTCTTGTGGCACAAACTTCATGTCGAAAGCGACAAAATCCGTTATCTGGTCGTTCACGACAATCTGCGGAACGACACCTGTCAAGAACTTCTTGGCATCCTCTATCCAACGTTCCATCTTTGACGAGGCGCAAGCGATGACTTGGCTGGCAAAGGTGCGATAGAACTCTGCCTCAGAGCCAATGCTAAATGCGTCGATATAACAGATTCTCACATTCTTATCCTCTGCACTCAGCTCTCCCATCGCTTTCTTGACAAGCGACGACTTGCCCCATCTACGTGGCGAAATAAGCATCACGTTGATATGGGAAGCCAGCATTTGCTTGAGCATAGCGCGGTCCTCCACACGGTCGATAAAATTCTCCTCGGTAGCTAAAGTGCCAAACTGAAATGGTGATTGATATGCGGTCATCTTCCGAAACATTTTCTGAAATACTTCGGCAAATATACTAAATATTACCCAAAGGTAAGTTACCCCAGGGTAACATTTAGTGATTGTTAGCATTCCATATCTGTCCTACTATAAACCACAAGAAACAGCTAAGATGATGGGTGGGGAATCTACCCATGAGGCAAATAGTAAGAAAACTTTTCTAACAATACTGTTATAATACTTTACTTACAAACTTATTTTGAGTCACGTATCGCGGCTACAGACAGAGCCTGAGAATAGTAAACTGATTACTGAAAGAAAAAACGGCGAAGGCGTGGAGAAAAACAGCATTGAGGGCTTGGTGCTTGATTTTGGGCTATGTTAAATGGATACGGAGAAAAAGTTAATGGGCCGTTAATTCATGCTAATCAACTTGCATTCGGCTAAACGGAAGGTTATCTTTGTATAGTTGCTCCACTATGGCAATTTGCACCCCAGCCATCTTTGCACGAGAGGCAGGACGCAACGGAACAAAAGAATGTAAAATATAATACACCAAAATAATAATGAAAAAGTTAAGTTTCTTATCAATTTCCTCTGTTGGGCATCTAGAAATATCGTTCTCGTATCGACCACGTATCGATCCCGTATCAATCCCGTATCAATCCCGTATCAATCCCGTATCGTTCTCGTATCATCCTCCTATCGTTCTCCTATCGTTCTCGCTTCCGGAAGCGGAAACAATACGGAAACAATACGGAGCCGATATACCTTGGAAGGGAGGACGATACGAGGATGAGGCTTAGCGGATACTTGGAGGTAGGGCTCCTAAGGTCAAAAACACTGTGTTGACGGTGTGCGAAGAATGCCTTTTGAAGGGTTTTCTAACAATACGACAGGAATTTACCCCCCCCCCATTTAAAATCGCTCACAAATATTTTGCGACAAGAAACAATCTGTGTACCTTTGCAGCGATTTAATTTTTTAATTTAGCGTCTATGAAAAAGATTTTTGTTTGCAGCCTGGCCTTTTTGTTAGGGTCAAGTGGCGCAATGGCGCAGAGTGTAAGCGACC
>OISU01000440.1_pt1 | contig 10482 bp, 10 predicted proteins | sample 1586491 | NCBI WGS metagenome assembly OISU01 (sample SAMN02674970, study PRJEB24791) | human gut metagenome, SKBSTL043 | isolation source: stool | host: Homo sapiens | place: USA
AGCCAAGATAAAGAATCACAATAAGCGTAACAATCATGAATTTAACCCCTTTTGCTAATCATTATAGCCTATAGATATTGATTTAAATACATATTTTTTCAGACTTAGTTGTTTTTTGACGATTCTTAAAAAATACTACATAATTAAATACGTTAGTTTATGATGATGATAGTATTGTTAACCGACTTTAATTGCGGTAAATTAGGAGTGTGAAACTAGGTTTCACGGGTGAAAAATGAATCCAGAAATTTTTGCAGAAGAACTCGCAAATTACGGCTTTAAGCTTAGTAGTAAGCAAAAAGAACAGTTTGCGACATACTATAACAAATTAATTGAATTTAATAAAAAGGTCAATCTTACTAGAATTACTGATAAAAACGAAGTTTACTTAAAACATTTCTTTGATAGCATTACACCTCTTTTAGAATTTTCAGACTTATTTAAAGGTGAGAAGAGTTTATGTGATGTAGGTGCTGGAGCAGGATTTCCATCTTTACCAATTAAAATTTTGTGCCCAGACTTAAGCATTACCATCGTTGATTCTTTAGGTAAACGATTAAAGTTTTTAGATGAACTTGTAAGTGATTTAAGTTTAGATAAAGTTACTCTAGTTCATAGTCGTGCAGAGGATGCTGGACAAAATAAAAATTTACGAGAAAAATTTGATTTGGTTACTGGACGTGCAGTGGCAAGAATGAGTGTTTTGAGCGAGTATTGTCTACCTTTAGCTAAGGTTGATGGATATTTAGTTGCCCTTAAAGGACCTAAAGCACAGGATGAGTTAGCAGAAGCTAAAAATGCAATTGAAGTATTAGGTGGAAGCGTTAAAGAAGTGAAAGAATTGACGCTTCCTGATACGGATGATGAACGCACCTTGATTGTTGTTAAAAAAGTAAAAGCTACGCCAAAGAAGTATCCACGTCAGGCTGGCACACCGAATAGAAAACCACTTTAAATTTAATTGGAGGATTTAGATTATGGCATTTTCATTATTTGGCAATCGTCAAAAAAAGATTCCTGAAAGTAAGCAAGTTCAAGAAATTGAACTAGATAAAATTATGCCTAACCGCTATCAGCCACGCCATACTTTTAGCGATGAATCAATTGAAGAATTAGCGGCTACTTTGAAAGAACAAGGACTACTTCAACCTATTATTTTACGTAAGCCAGCTGATGGCCCTGAAGGTGAATACGAAATTATTGCAGGTGAGCGACGCTTTCGTGCAGCTCAATCACTGAAGTGGGCTAAAGTTCCAGCTATTGTTGAGAATATGGACGATGAGAAAGCCGCTTCTTTGGCATTAGTTGAAAACTTGCAGCGTGAGAACCTTAATCCAATTGATGAAGCGCAAGCTTATGTGCAATTGATGAAAGTTAATAACTTAACTCAGACTGAATTAGCAGAGCAAATGGGAAAGACCCAATCATATATTGCTAATAAGATTAGATTGCTAAAATTAACTCCTAAGGTACAAGGTTTTTTAATTGATAAGAAGATTTCGCAACGTCATGGTCGTGCACTTTTAGCTTTAAATGAAGAAGACCAAGATACGGCTGTTAGTGAAATTATTAAAAATGGTCTAACTGTAAAAGAAACTGAAGAGATGGTAAAAGATCTTGACGGCTACCTTGAAGCACAGAAGCAGGCCAAAGAAGAAGAGCTTGAAGAGAATAAGCCTGAAAAAGAGAAGAAACCTAAGAAAAAAGTTCAAGTTCGAACAGCTAATGACTTTAAAGTACAAATTAATACCATTAAAAAAGCAATTAAAATGGCAAAAGATTCGGGAATGACTGTGAAGTATAAAGAAGATAAAAAGGGAGATTCCTACAAGATTACTATTGAATTGCTTAAAAAGTAAGCAAAGGGGTAAATATGGTTCAAATTATTTCGGTTGCTAATCAAAAAGGTGGCGTCGGTAAAACAACGACGACAATTAATTTAGGTGCCAGCATTGCAAATCATGGTTATAAGGTTTTAATTGTTGATATTGATCCTCAAGGAAATGCAACGTCTGGTTTAGGTATTGAAAAATCAACTGTAGATAAGGATATCTATAATGTTTTAATTGATGAAATTCCCCTGTCTGAGACAATTCATCATACTGAAACTAAAAATCTAGATGCAGTTCCTGCTACAATTCAATTAGCTGGTGCTGAGATGGAATTAACATCAATGATGGCACGTGAAACTAGATTGAAACAAGGAATTGATGAGGTTAGTCATGAGTATGACTTTATCTTGATTGACTGTCCACCATCTTTGGGGCAACTTTCAATTAATGCCTTCACTGCTTCAGATTCTATCTTAATTCCAGTACAAAGCGAATACTATGCAATGGAAGGGCTAAGCCAATTATTAAATACGATTCGTTTAGTTCAAAAGCACTTTAATAAAAACTTGGGCGTAGAAGGCGTTCTACTAACTATGTTAGATGCAAGAACGAATTTGGGCGCTGAAGTTGTTAAGGAAGTTCAATCTTACTTTAATAAAAAAGTGTATAAGACAATTATTCCGAGAATTACCAAATTGGCTGAAGCACCAAGTTATGGTAAGCCAATTACAGAATATGCTCCAAAATCTCGGGGTTCACAAGTGTATGATTCCTTAGCAAAAGAGGTGTTGAAAGCTCATGGTAAGAAGCTCTAAAGAACCAAAAAAGCGTGGGTTAGGACGTGGGTTAGAAGCCTTATTTGATGAAAGCCCACAAGTGCAAGAAACTGAAGAAATTACAGAAATTCCTTTAGATGAAATTAGGCCTAATCCCTACCAACCAAGAAAGACCTTTGATAACAAGAGTCTAAAAGAGCTGTCTGAATCAATTAAAGAAAATGGTGTTTTTCAGCCAATCATAATCCGTAAATCAGTTAATGGTTATGAAATCATTGCCGGAGAACGTCGTTTTCGTGCTTCTAAGTTAGCCAAAAAAGAAACAATTCCAGCTATCATTCGTAAGTTTGATGAAGCACAGATGATGGAAGTTGCAGTTCTAGAAAATTTGCAGCGTGAGGATTTAACACCACTAGAAGAAGCGCAAGCTTATGAAATGTTGCAAAAGAATTTGGGCTTGACGCAGGCTGAAGTTTCTAAAAGATTAGGAAAATCTCGTCCGTATATTGCAAACTATCTTCGTTTACTTACCTTGCCGCAAAAGACTAAACGTCTTCTTCAAAGAGGAGAATTATCAATGGGGCAAGCAAGAACACTGCTTGGCTTAAAAGATAAGGATGGAATCGATGACTTAGCTAAAAAAGTGGTTAAGAACGGAATTACTGTTCGTCAATTAGAGTCATTAGTGGCTAAGTTAAATGAAAAAGAAAAGAAGCCTAAGAAGAAGGCTATTAAAAAGTCTGCTTTTATCAGAGCTAGCGAATCTCAATTAACTGATAAATTTGGAACTAGCGTAAACATTACAGAAAGCAAAAAGGGAAATGGTCATTTAGCGATTGATTTTGCTTCGACTGATGAATTAAATCGAATTTTAGATTTACTAGGGATTAATTTAGATAAATAATTAATAGGAGTGATTTTTCATGTATCATTTGGGCGATGTTGTGCAGATGAAGAAACCACATGCATGTGGTGAAAATAAGTGGGAAATCTTGCGAATGGGTGCAGACATTCGCATTAAGTGCTTAGGGTGCGGTCATTTGATTATGATGCCTCGAGCAGAATTCAATAAAAAATTTAAAAAAGTGCTGCATGCAGCAAATGATCCAGTTAACTTAAAAGAAGAATATTATGTTCCAAAGGAAAACATTGCTGTACCACACTTTGAATAAAACCAATTAAGAGGAGAAATATAATGTCATTAACTGCAGGTATTGTTGGATTGCCAAATGTTGGTAAATCTACTTTGTTTAACGCGATTACTAAGGCTGGTGCTGAAATGGCAAACTATCCATTTGCTACAATCGATCCTAACGTAGGGATGGTTGAAGTACCAGATAGTCGTTTAGCAAGAATTGATGAAATTATTCCTGCTAAGAAGATTGTACATACAACTTTTGAATTTACTGATATTGCTGGTTTAGTAAAGGGCGCATCTAAAGGTGAAGGACTTGGAAATAAATTCCTTGAAAACATTCGCCAAACGGATGCAATTGTTCATGTAGTAAGAGCTTTTGATGATGACAATATCACTTCAGTTACTGGTAAAGTTGATCCTGAAGAAGATATCAACACCATTAATCTTGAATTGGCAATTGCGGACTTAGATGCAGTTAACCGTCGAATTGGAAAAGTTCAAAAAGTTGCACAACAAGGTGATAAAGAAGCTAAGGCTGAAATGGCTGTTTTGAACAAGTTAAAACCTGTTCTTGAAGAAGGAAAGGCTGCCCGTTCAATTGATTTTAATGAAGATGAGCAAAAGATTGTAAAGGGGCTATTTTTACTTACTTCTAAACCAGTTATTTATGTTGCTAATATTGCAGAAAGTTCAATGGCTGATCCAGAAAGTGACAAGTACTACCAAATCGTTAAAAAGCACGCTGAAAGTGAAAACGCAGAAGCTTTAGGAATTAGTGCTGCTACTGAAGAAGAAATTGCTTCAATGGATGAAGATGAAAGAAAAGAATTTCTTGAAATGGAAGGCGTTGAAGAATCTGGTCTTGATCGTTTAATCAAGGCTGCTTATCATATTTTAGGACTTCGTACTTTCTTTACTGCTGGAGGTCCTGAAACTCGTGCTTGGACTTTCCATGAAGGGATGAAAGCACCACAAGTTGCTGGTGTTATTCACTCAGACTTTGAACGTGGATTTATTCGAGCAGAAGTTGTTTCATTTGATGACTTAGACAAACTTGAAACCATGCAAAAAGTTAAGGAAGCAGGAAAGCTTCGTCTTGAAGGAAAAGATTACGTAGTTCAAGACGGTGATATTATTGAATTTAGATTTAATGTTTAGGAGTTTTTTGAATGGATCCAAAAGATCAAAACAAGAGTGAAAATACTGAAGCAGCTAAAAACTCAACAGTAGGTAACGTAAAACAAGAGAAATTAAAAAAGGCACATGAACAAAATTCTCGTGAAGAAGAGATTAAGAAGATGCCGCCAAAAGAATTACGAAAGAAGTTAAGTAATAAAAATCAAGATTACGTCTTTCGTTTGGAAAAATTTCTGGCAGAAGATCAAAACTACACTATGGATCAAGTAGAACCTGCAATTGATCAAATCTTGCCAGAAATTATTGTTGCACAACGTAAAGGTATTCCAGCATCCAGCTTGTACCAAAAAGCTCCAAGAGAAAAAGCAATTGAAATTGCTAATCCAAAGAAAGAAGCACCCAAGAATAAGTTCTGGATGCATGCAGTAGATAATGGCTTACTTTACTTTGTGATCTTTGCAGGGTTCTTTGGCGTAGTACAATTGTTTAATATGAACTCTAAACAACAAAATGGTGTACAACAGATGGGAATTTTAACTGTTGCTTCTGTTACCATCTTGTTTGGTATTTTGATGGCATATTATAACGATTTAGTAACCAGAGAAAAGAGCAAACGACCATCGACGTGGAAGGTAGTCTTAATAGGAATCTTCCTAGTCGGAATAGTTATGGTGTGGATTACAATTACTTCAATGCCATTCTTACGTGTGATTAACCCAGTTCTTAATCCATGGGTTTACATTGTGCTAGCAGTTATTGCTTTCTTTGTCCGCAGATGGTTCCGTCAAAAGTACCATGTTGTCGATCCACTACAAATTAAACGTGAAAATGAGATTGCAGCACGTAGAAGAAATCGCAGAAGTTAAAGCGTGACTATTTAATTAAAGTAGTCTACAGTATAAATAAAGATAGCAAATAATGTGTTTGTTAGAGGAATGAATAGACGGCGCGAGGCGTCTATTTATTTTTATCTTTTTTAAGTTAAAAGAACGGGGGTTTTATATGGTTAATGTGTTACGTAAGTCAATTCGGCAATATAAAAAATTGTCATTGACTTCCCCAGTCCTAGTTGCAGGTGAAGCTTTAATTGAAATGCTGATCCCGTACTTGGTTGGTATTTTAATTGATAAGGGAATTATGAAAGGAAATATGGGATACATCAATAAATGGGGCCTAATCCTTTTCGTATTAACTTTAATTTCCTTGTCTTTAGGTGCAGCTGCCAGTTACGTTTCTGCACATGCAGCAGCCGGCTTTGCAGCTAATTTAAGAAAAGATATGTTTTATCATATTCAAGATTTTTCTTTCAGCAATATTGATAAATTTTCTAGCGCTAGTTTGGTAACGCGACTTACTACAGACGTAACTAATGTACAAAACGCTTATCAAATGTTAATCAGAATTGCCGTTCGTGCACCGCTGATGCTAATTTTTTCAATTATTATGTCAGTCATAATTAGTCCAAGACTATCTTTAATCTTTGTGGTAATTGCTCCAATCTTTGTTTTAATTTTGGCATTAATTATTAAAAGTGCATATCCTTACTTTCCACGTATTTTTAAAGGATACGATGTAATGAATCAAGATGTTCGTGAAAATATTCGTGGAATTCGTGAGGTAAAGACTTATGTTCAAGAAGAAGCTCAAATTGAGAAATTTGAGAAATCTTCAGGTTTTATCTATAAGCTTTTCTCAACTGCGCAGAAAATCATGTCACTTAATGCGTTAGTTGTAATGGCAGTTCTTAATATTTCGACTTTGGCAATCTGCTGGTTTGGTGCTAAAGAAATTGTTGGTGGAAGCTTGCAAACTGGACAATTAGTTTCAATGTTTTCATATTCAAACTCTGTTTTATTTAGTTTAAACATCCTAGCTATGATTACTACGCAATTGGTTATTTCAGAAGCTAGTGGTAAACGTATTGCAGCTGTTTTAACTGAAAAATCAGCGATTGAAAACCCACGTAAACCACTTAAAGATGTGACAAACGGTGATATTGTTTTTGATCATGTTAACTTTAAATACTCGCCAGATGAAAAGCATTATGCTTTAGAAGATATTAATTTACATATTACGCCAGGTGAAACAATTGGTATTATTGGTGAAACTGGTTCATCAAAATCGACTTTAGTTTCCATGATTCCGCGTCTTTATGATGTAACATCTGGTGCAGTTAGAGTAGCTGGACATAATGTTAAGTCATATGAACTAAAGGCTCTTCGTGATAAAGTTGCAATGGTTTTACAAAAGAATGTTTTGTTCAGTGGAACTGTTGAAGAAAACTTAAAATGGGGAAATGAAAATGCAACGCACGAAGAAGTCGTAGCTGCTGCTAAAATTACACATGCTGATGGCTTTATTCGTGAAATGCCAGATGGTTATAATACTATGATTGAACAAGGCGGAAATAATGTTTCTGGTGGTCAAAAACAAAGAATTACGATTGCACGTGCATTGTTAAAGAATCCGGAAATTCTAATTCTAGATGATTCAACTTCCGCAGTTGATACAACAACTGAACGTGAAATTCGTGAATCTTTGGCTAAAGATATGCCAACAACGACTAAGATTATTATTTCGCAAAGAGTTGTTTCAATTAAAGACGCTGATCGGATTATTGTTATGAATCATGGTACCATTCAAGCAATTGGAACTCATGAGGAGCTAATGAAGACTAATGAGCTTTATCACTCAATCGCTAAGTTCCAAGAAGAAAATAATGCAGGAAAGTAGGTGAGAGAACTTTATGGATCAAGCAAAACAACAAACTAAAGGAAATCGTCTTAAAGTTTTAGGTCGTCTGCTAAAAGTAGTCTTAACTACTAGTCCTTGGATGTTAATCGTTTCAGTAATTACTATCATTTTGGCAGCTGGATCAGCGGTAATTGGATCCTTATTCATTGAGCGATTAATTGATACATATGTTACTCCCTTACTGCATGAAAAGGTTCCTAACTATGGTCCATTACTGAATGCAATTTTAGTAATGTTTGGAATTTATGCAATTGGCTTTATTTCTAACTATCTTTTTAGCATGCTAATGGGAGTGTTAGCTCAAAAAGTTCAATTCCGGGTTCGTAATGAGACATTTACCCACATGGAATCTCTGCCGATTGCTTACTTTGATCAAAATAATTATGGTGATATCATGAGTCGCTATACTAATGATATCGACACCTTAATGCAGATGATCTCACAATCGCTACCACAATTTTTGAATTCAGCTCTAAGTTTGATTTTTGTTATTGTGGCAATGTTCAGTTTAAGCTGGCAATTGACTTTATTCTCTTTTATTATTTTTGGTCTATCATTTGGAATTGTTAGATTTTTAACTGTGAAGTCTAGCTACTACTTCAAGGTTCAACAAAATAAATTAGGTCAAATTAACGGTTATGACGAAGAAATGCTTAATGGTTTAAAAGTCATTAAGGTCTTTTCACATGAACCTGAAGCTGAAGAGGGCTTTGATAAATTTAATGAAGAACTGCGTGGAGCATCTGGGAAGGCTAATACTTATGCGACCGTTTTGTTCCCAATTATGGGTAATATGGGAAATTTATTGTACGTATTAATTGCCTTTATCGGAGGAGCTGCAGCAATTAACGGCTGGGCACCATTGACTTTAGGTGCAATTGCTTCTTTCTTACAATTATCGCGGCAATTTAGTATGCCGATTGCTCAGATTTCACAGCAATTGAATTCAATAGTTTTGGCTTTAGCTGGTGCGCAGAGAATTTTTGAGTTAGAAGATGAACCTTCGGAAGTTGATAATGGCGACGTTATTATGTCGGCCAATCCCGACGTTAAAAATAGTTGGTATTGGGATGTTCCTGAGAAGAATGGTGATATTAAAAAAGTTCCAATTAAAGGACATATTGTTTTTGATCATGTGAACTTTTCATATGTTCCTGAAAAGCAAATTTTGCACGATATTAATATTGATGCTAAACCGGGTATGAAAGTTGCCTTAGTCGGTGAAACTGGTGCTGGTAAGACGACTATTTCTAATATGCTTAATCGTTTCTATGAGATTCAGTCTGGAAAGATTACGTATGATGGCGTTCCAATTTCTCAAATTAGAAAAAATGATTTACGCCATTCTTTATCGATTGTTTTACAAGAAACGTACCTCTTTACTGGTACGATCATGGACAATATTCGATTTGGAAAACCAAATGCGAGTGATGACGAGGTTTATCAAGCTGCTCGTTTAGCACATGCTGATGAATTTATTCATGAGCTAGATGATGGATATGAGACTGTAATTGATGGAGATGGTGGCGATTTGTCACAAGGTCAAATGCAGTTATTAAGTATTGCTAGAGCCATGATTGCTGATGAACCGGTGATGATCTTAGATGAAGCAACATCAAGTATTGATACTAGGACTGAACGAATGGTTCAAGCAGGGATGGATAACTTGCTTGCTGGTAGAACTAGTTTTGTGATCGCCCACCGTTTATCAACCATTGTTAACTCAGACCTCATTTTAGTTCTGGATCATGGTCATATTATTGAACGTGGTAATCACGAAGAACTTTTGAAGCAAAAAGGCTATTATTACGAGTTGTATACTGGTAAAAAAGAATTAGATTAGTTAGAAAATGAACTCTAGATATTTTTTCTAGGGTTCATTTTTTATGATTCTTTAAAAACGTGGTTTAATTTAGGTAAATAGATGTAAAACAGGTAAAATATTAATAATAGTTTTTTTACGTGATAAATATAGAATAAGGAGACATTCCTCATGAAGATCTTAGTTGTTGATGATGACAAAGAAATCGTTGAATTATTAAGTATATATTTAAAAAATGAAGGTTATGAACCAATTGCCGCTTATAGTGGTAAAGAAGCCTTAACTAAACTTTCTACTAATCCAGAGATTGCATTGATGATTCTTGATATTATGATGCCACAAATGTCGGGAATTGAAGTTATTAAAGAGGTTAGAAAAGATTCAGAAATTCCAATTTTAGTTGTTTCAGCTAAGACTAGCGATATGGATAAAATTCAAGGATTGATTACTGGAGCAGATGATTATGTTGTTAAGCCATTTAACCCATTAGAAGTAATGGCGCGAGTAAGATCATTGCTCCGTCGCAGTCAAAAAGAAGTCAAAGACGACAAGCCGGATGTATTAGAAGTAGGACCCTTAGTAATTAATAAGGACTCACATGAAGTTAAGACTTTAACAGGGAAAGTTATTCAATTAACTGCTTTAGAGTTTGGAATTTTATATATGCTTGCTAGTCATCCTAATCGCGTATTTAGTGCAGATGAAATTTTTGAAAGAGTATGGCAACAAGAATCGGTTGTTTCAGCTAAAACAGTTATGGTTCACGTTTCTCACTTGCGTGATAAGATTCAAAAAGCAACTGATGGAGAAGAAGTTATCCAAACAGTTTGGGGAGTAGGCTATAAAGTAGAGGCTTAGTAAGGATGAAAAAACAAAAAGTAATCCTAACCACGAAAGAAAAAAGTGAATTATTTGGCGAAGGCGTTATAACTGTTATTCTGCTTTTGCTATTGAATCTTTCGATTATTATTTTGCTTAATTTGGCAGTATTGAATGATCCACGTTTAGAGATCGGAAGAGCAC
>OISU01000463.1_pt1 | contig 10136 bp, 3 predicted proteins | sample 1586491 | NCBI WGS metagenome assembly OISU01 (sample SAMN02674970, study PRJEB24791) | human gut metagenome, SKBSTL043 | isolation source: stool | host: Homo sapiens | place: USA
CATTCTGCAATTGTATTTTAAGCACACAATCTTTTCCCGGATTAAGTCCGCTAACAACCCAACTATCACTTTCTTCCTTTATCTTAGCCCGGTTTACCTCCACTTCTTTCACAGTCGATTTATCAAAAGATAGCTCCACGGGAATTTGCCTGTTCTGGAAAAACAGATAACAATTATCAACGCTTCCCATTAATTGTGCCGTAGCATAATTCAAGCGCATAGCATCAAGTTCCACATTCAAGGGCCAGATAAAGACCGTACTATCCTGCATTTCAACACCTTTCTGAGGAAAACGAAGCATTTTATCTTTCAGTTTCACCTCAAACTTCACACTCTTCTGTGCCTTCTTCGGATGATAACGGGAATAATTGATTCCAAACATATAGCCGGTTTCATTATTAGAGCGTACAGACACCTGTAACCCATCTTCTTCCCATTTCGGGATAACAGGCATCATGGGAGCTAGGTCTTTCTCAAACTCATTGACAAAGTAATGCAGTTTTTTCACCTTCTTATAAGATTCCGCTATTTCTCCTGACTCACGGATAGCAGCCTGAAAATCATAAGACTTCACCGGTAGCCGACTCCAATACCCTGTTTTCAATTGTTCTTCCTCAGTAGACCATAGTTTACCCGTAAACTGAGTGGCACCGGCAAAAATATAATATCCCAGCAGATTAGACCCTGAACCAAGTTTGGCTATCATCATGCCCAACCCGTCTAAAGGATCGATGCTGAGTCGCCTGTGATAGGTATTTTGCACACCCACTCCCATTTCACAAGTAAAGAAAGGGTATTTTTCATATGTCATATACACATCTTGCCGCTTTATTTGATCATTACCTATATTCTCATTATCACGAAACGAGTCAAACAAGAAGTTTCCCGGCTGGTATTCTTTTCCCACATGTTCCACCCATGGAGCATCTGCATATCCTCCCCATAAAGGGATCACTTCAAAAGGAGGAACAGAACCGTCTCCCCATCCAGTAACCGTATACATCGGAACATCAATACCATTTTCCAAAGCCGTATCTTTCAACCATTGGATATGTGGTTCACCCTCCTTTCCATACCAATATTCATTTTCCAACTGGATGCCTATGATATTCCCGCCATCTTTATAGTAAAGCCCTTTCAACTGGTTAGCTATTTGAGCAAAATAGCGTTTGACATAATTCTGATAAACCACATCATTTGAGCGGTCTTTCAGATATTTTTTCTGTAAAATCCAATCAGGTGTCCCACCATTACGAGCTTCTCCATGCGACCAGGGACCCAGTCTCGGAACTACAAACAGCCCATGTTTCTGGCATAACTTAATAAAGCTGCGCAAATCCTTCTCATTCTCCCATTCAAACTGACCTTCTATCTCTTCGTGATGATTCCAAAACAAATAAGTCGAGATAATATTGATACCGCAAGCTTTCATTTTCAAGATACGATCTTCCCACAAATCCTTACGGATACGTGAAAAATGCAATTCTCCCATAACGGGTAGAATTGGCTTCCCGCCCACGGTCATATATAGGCTATTAACTTCTATTGCTCTCTCCTTAGGCCCCGGATTTCCCATTTTCAGATGACCGTACAAAGGTGTCTCCATGACGTTCGAAGCATCCAGTCTATAAACTTTCTGTGCTGATAAATTCGTAAACAAGCAAAAACCGATAAATAAAAAGGATATTTTTTTCATTTGTATTCTATCATTAGGTTAATAAACCGCTTCCATTGTCTGAGTACTCCACTGATCCGCCCAGCGAATAAGTGGTCTGTCTCCATCGAACTCAATCGGCAACCAGACATACCGTGAATTTATTAAATCCGTTTTATTCCATCTGTCAAACATAGCGATAAATTGATCCTGCATCCCTTCAATGGGAAGTACATAAGTACTTTGGGCATAAAATGTCTTATCGGCATCACGCCCCAAACAGGGGTTATCTTTCAGTTCCCAAACTCCCAACATTGAATCAGATACGGCCCATTTGGCTTTATTCGGGTCCCAACCGGTGCAACCGGATGAGAGCATATAATAATGACCGTTTCGTTTAAAGACTGCAGGAGCTTCCCGAGATTGTCCAATAAATCTCCGGACATAAGTTCCTGAAGGTTTTGTATAATCATCAGTCAGCAAACTGATATACAAAGTACTGTTCCATTCTGAGGAGCAAATATGATAAGCCTTTCCATCATCATCCTTGAAGATAGTCTGATCACGACTATCTGCTCCATTCGGTTTAAAAGACCCCAAATAAGTGAAGGTTCCTGTCGGTGAGTCACTGATTGCTACCCCAGCATGTGCCTTTTCATAATCAGGACTTTCAATATGCATCCACATTACAAACTTACCGGTTTTCTCATTATAGATGACCTTCGGGCGCTCTATCACTTGCGAAGGGTGAAGATCAGAAGTCGGATCATCATCTACCGTAGGCAGAACCTTACCCTCAAATTTCCAGTCTGTCAGATTCTTGGATGAATAGCAAGCCACCCCCCCGGCTTCAGCCCGCCAGCACTCCCAGGTTTTAACCCAGTCCAGGCGATAGGTGGAATCACCTTTAAATTCACCATACCAATAATAAGTACCTTCATGGTAGAGAATACCTCCCCCATGTGCATTTATCGGATTTCCATCCGTATCTTTCCAAATACTGCCGGGAGTTACGATATCTTTTCCCTGTTGCTTAGCCGACATCCGATCCACCGTCTTAATTGTAACCGATGCCCCTTTCATCCCCTCTGCTGAAACATTCAAGATTATCTCACCTGCATTTCCATCCGGTTGCAATATAGCCATTGCTTTACCTTTAAAAGTTTTAGGTGATAAGGAACGGAAACTTTCCATATCTGTAGGACATGCATTCCCAGATCCCCTGATAATACCATTTCCCACAGCACTCAAAGTCACTTTCATATCAGCATCAGGTACTACCCTGCCTTCTTTATCAATCAATTCAACAGTGACATAAGCCAGATCAGTCCTATCCGCTTTAATCACTTTGCGATCAGCGATTAAACGTATCTGTACCGGAGCACCTGTGGTTCTTAAAATAACACATGAAGATTCGCTGTTGTCATAGGTAGCCACTGCTTTCAATTCACCCGGCTGATAGTTGACTATAAACGTAGCCGTATAATCTTTCTTTGAAACTTCTTGCTCACCCAGCAATTCATTATTAAGATAGAGCCTTACCTTAGGTGCACGACTATAAACATTTACTTTTACCGGTTTGCCTTCCAGCCCTTTCCAATTCCAACTAAGAGATTCGTTCTTCCACCCCCAATAGCTCACATCTTCTGTTTTCCCGGCAGCCGGCAAAGGTTGTACCGCCATTGTTATTTCCCTTTCCTTCCAAACAATATCGCGGTAATAAGATTGTGGCTTCTTTTCTCCACAGATATCAATATCTCCACACCAGGCGTTATACCAGGGCCAACCCATAAACTGTGGATTCTTCTCGCCTTTACTCAGTTCCAGTGTATGCCCTATTCCCGCTTCACCCAGATAATCAAGGGCAGTCCATACAAAATCACCAATGATATATGGATGCTTTTCCACCAGATTCCAGTTTACAGCAGCTTCCTGAGCAACAGTCTCACTACCATATATAATACGTGAAGGATCCTGCTGATGATCATTCTCATATTCGTACCACATATAGTTGTATCCTGCCACATCCAGATGCTGCATGGCTTTTACAGCATCTTCCTTCCACTTCAGTTGCGGATTATCCCAATAATCGTTGATAGCAGCAGTTACCGGACGCGAAGGATCCAACTTCTTCACTATATTCCTCAATCTTTCAGCAATCTCCACCCCAGCATCATCCGAACGTTCCTGAATTTCATTTCCGATACTCCACATGATGACAGACGGATGATTCCGATCTCTTAACACCATTGCCGAAATATCTTTTTCGTTCCATTCATCGAAGAAACGATGATAGTCTTGAGAATTCTTTTCTTTTTGCCAATGATCAAAAGCCTCATCAATTACCAACATACCCTGCTCATCACAAGCTCTGAGAAAAGCTTCTGCCGGAGGATTGTGAGCACATCTGACTGCATTATATCCATTTGCCTTCAACAATTCTATTTTACGCATCTCCGCCCTATCCAACGAAGCAGCTCCCAACAAACCATTATCATGATGTACACAGCCACCTTTCAGTTTCAGAGACAAATCATTCAACTTAAATCCTTCTTTCGCACTGAAAGAAATGGTACGGATACCAAAAGGAATAGATATTTGATCCAACACCTCATGCCCGGAACTAAGCAAAATCTTCGCTTTATACAAATGCGGAGTATCAACCGACCATAACTTTGCCTGTTTCACCGGCAAAGAAAAAGCAATCGTCTGTTTACCAGCTGCATCAACATTCACAGATTGCTCTTCCACACCTACTTCCTCACCATCAGGAGAAATAATAGTAATCACCATATTTGCTTCCGCACTTTCAGTTTTCTCATTCAGCACATCTACCTCTATTGCCAATATTGCCTCATCATCTGTTACTTTCACAGTACGCACAGCAACTCCCCATTCATCCAAATGAACAGGATCGGTCTTAATTAACCATACATGCCGGTAAATGCCTGAACCGGCATACCAACGAGAATTTTTCCCCTCATTCGTTACCTTTACAGCAATAGTGTTCACTTCACCTGCCGGATGGCAATACGAAGTGATATCACATTTAAAGGATGAATATCCATACGCATTGAATTTCACTTTCTGTCCATTCACCCACACTTCGGACTGCGCATAAACTCCCTCAAAATAAAGGGAATGAAGCTTGTGAGCATCTTTACGGTCAATAATAAATGATTTTCTATACCACCCTTCACCACCTACGGTTTGTCCGGTAGCAAAACCTCCAATACTTTCCTTAGAAAAGGGTCCTACTGATAAACCTTCTGAATCGGGAAGAGGTTCTGCGCTCCAGTCATGTGGTAGATTTAACACTCGCCATTCCGAATCATCACAAGACTCTTTTGCTGCATCTTTTATTTGACCGAGATGGAATTTCCAGCCCTGATCAAACTTAATCTTTCGTACGGAACAATCCATACTCTGACTGCATGCTGTAACAATCAACGAGTTTACAATGACAAATACATATCGTTTTACTAATGCTTTCAACTTCATATTATCTCCTATTTTCGTTAGACCTACTCCTTACATATAACAAAGAGAAGATAGATAAAAGGTAAATTTTATCCGATTTTGATAGAATCTAGGGATACTCTTCATTATCCGCCAATATCCACTTTTCTATTGTAGATGTCTTTATTTACTCCTCTGATTTATAATAATATTAGCCACTGGAAGTCCTTGTACTTTTGCTGTTACAATAACTTTACCAGACGTTTTACCAGAACGCACCACCAACAGGTTGCTTCCACGCCACGTCTTCCGACTACTAGCAACGAAACTTTCTACACTCATAGGATTGGCATTACCTACTCCCTCAATCGTAGCATCTCCTTCTATAAAAAATTCCACCAATTCTTCAGCCAACTGATTCCTAATGCCTTTACTATCTACCAATTCTAATGTAATATAGCTTAGATCATTACCATCAGCTACGATTTCCGTTCTGTCTGCAGATAATCTGATTTTTTCAACCTTACCGGCACTTTCCAATGCTGCAGTGCCCACCTCATTGCCTTTATTATAACTCACGGCTTTCAATATTCCATGAACATAAGGTACTTCCCAAACAAGCGTATTTTTCTTATCGACAGTATTTTCTTGTTTGCCTAAAGATTCTCCATTCAAGAACAATTCAACCTGTTCACAATTGGAGTATACAGATACTGTCATCTTTTTTCCTTCATATCCCGGAAAATTCCAATGATCCACAACATCCGGAAAATCCCATACACTCCAATCCGCCTTATCCGGATTCAGAGGGAAAGAAGGAACAGGAGGCGTCACAACAATATGGGATACCGGTGCCTCACTCCATAACGTTTCGCGCAAATAGGATTGGGGACGACGTTCGCCCGAAAGATTCAAATCGCCGCAATTAGCATGATTCCAAGGGAAAATACGTTTATCAAGCGGATACCCACACCAGCCGATACTTGCCTCACCAATATAATCAAAAGCAGTCCAGATAAAATCACCGATCACCCATGAATGATTTTCTACCCCTTTCCAATAATCATAAGCCTGGGATGCGTAGGATTCCGAGGCATAGATAATTCGGTCCGGGTGACGTTTGGCATCCAATTCATAACGATTTAAACAGTAATTATAACCACAAACATCCAAGGGGAGCAGAAAATCATCCGTTGCATCAACAATAGAGTTGACTCCCGCCGTAACAGGACGAGTTGTATCAAGTGCCTTCACAAAACCTGTCAATTCCCTGCATACCTCTACTACTTCAGTAGTTTCTTTGTTTTTGATTTCATTACCAATACTCCACATAATGACACAAGGGTGATTTCTATCACGTGCAACCATGCTATACAGATCTTCTTTCCATAACTTATCAAAATACTGTCCATAATCATCCTTGTAATGACCTTGTCGCCACATATCAAAAGCCTCATCTATCACCAACATACCTAAACGGTCGCAGGCATTAAGCAAAGCAGTTGAAGGAGGATTATGGGACAAGCGTAGCGCATTGAAACCAGCCGCCTTCAATAATTCAATTTTCCTTTCCTCTGCCCGATCAAAAGCCTTTGCACCCAAAGGGCCATTGTCATGATGAATACATCCACCTTTTAATTTCATGGATTTACCATTCAGATGGAAACCATTCTCTGCACTAAATGCAATATTTCGTATACCTATTGAAATACATTCCTCATCTATTATCTTATTGTCTTTCAGAAGACGGTTTACAACTTTATATAAGTAAGGATTGTCTGTAGACCATAATTGCGGAGAAGTCACTTCTAATATATGGTTAATTTCTGTTTTTTCTTGATTATCCAATGTTACCAGTTGTTCCTTCCAAGCTACAGTACGGTTCTCCTTATCTACAATCTGTGTTTCCAAAATCACTTTTCCAGTTACTTTCTCTGTATTTGCTAGAACGCTCTGTACATGTACCTCTGCTTTATTGGTTGTGGCAACAGGTGTGGTGATAAACGTCCCCCAAGTCTCAAAATGAAGCGGATTGGTTATTTTCAAAGAAGTATGCCTATAGATTCCCGAACCTGTATACCAACGGCAGTTCAGACCTTCATTCTTTACGCGAACAGCTATCAGGTTTTTTTCTCCAAATCGCACATAATCTGTTATATCCAGCTCAAATGCAGTATATCCATAAACATGATTGGCTACATGGCGATCATTCACCCAAATATCTGCATTCATATAAATTCCATCGAAAGCAACAACTATACATTTCCCTTTCTCAGCTGTATCCACATAGAAATGCTTCCTATACCAGCCAGTTCCACCGACAGTAAAACCTCCCGAAACCTCAGTGATAGCATCAGCAGTAAAAGGAGAGTTTGTTCCGGGAATATTTTCAATACTCCAATCGTGGGGAAGATTCACCAGACGCCATTGTGAATCGTCTAAATCTGATCTCTCACCTTCAATAATATCTCCACGATGGAACAACCACCCTTCATCGAAAGATTGTTCTCGAGGGGTGGGCTTCTTTTCACTGCAACTACTCAATTCCAACGTTATTAACAAAAGCAATAGGCTGTATATACTTCTCATATCATTACATTTAGCAGAGCAAAGGCTGGCCTTCAGACAAGATTTTCATCCGACCAGCCTCTTTCTGGAATTTATTTCAATTATTTACCACCCCATTCCGGTGCCTGAACCAAAGCTCTGTTGTTGTCTAACTCTGATTGAGGTATAGGCCATACATATCCTTTTGACGAATCAAAGATATGAGAACCTGCCCCACCGTCTGCCCGGCATCTTTCATATGCTTTATCCATTTCTTTCCAACGCATAAGGTCAAAATAGCGGGTACCTTCTAAAGCCAACTCCACCCTTCTTTCATGTTTCACCACATCGAGCAATTGGTCATAAGAGAGATTGGAACCTTCAGCATCTTCCACCTTCGGCATCATCACATCGGCACGCTGACGCACCTGGTTCACCAGTGACATTATTTCGTCTTTACCCGTATTTTGCTTAGCCAAAGCTTCTGCGCGCATCAATAGCACATCAGCATAGCGAATGACATACATATCCTGATTATCAGCAGTCCATGTAGTAGGTTGATTTTGATATTTACGCATGAACAATTGGAATGGACTGTTCCAGGACCACCATGCATCACTAACTTTACCATCATACGTATCACCATTCTTCGTCATCAGTGTATATGTCAAACGTGGATCGCGAGTTGAATCATCATTCGGATCATAGATTTCCGAAGAAGTAATGGGTTTGCCATCTTTGCAATAAAAATCGTTTGCCAAATTCGGATAAGGCAACTGCCACTCCATCGGATAACCATAATTATAAGCTAAAAAACCACCTTCACCATTTTGTTGATCAGTATTTTTAAAGCGAATGGCAAATACTATTTCTTTGCTGGCACCACCAGCTTCTGTAAACAACGTACTGTAATTGGGATCTATTATATAGCCTAAACTCATGACCTGCGCAGCAGCATCTGCAGCCTCCTTATACATTTCGTTATACAAGTATACACGAGTCAATAGACCTAGTGCAGCACCTCTAGTAGCGCGTCCTCTATCAGCAGTAACAGGTAACATCCCCTCGGCAGTAATATCTTTCAGATCTTTGACTATATCAGCTATAATTTCTGATTTCGGCGACTTAGGCACTTGGCTTGTTTCAGTAGTCAACACATTAAAAACTTTGGGAACATCGCGATATAAGCTAGTCAGATGATTGTAAAACAAGGCTCTAATGAATTTGGCTTCACAAACAATCCTTGTACCAGCCTCCTCACTTATTTTACCAGCTTCCAACATTTGTGGTACTTTCTCAATAACATTATTGCATCGCGCAATACCTGTGTAAGAAGCATTCCATACTGCTTTGGTAACAGCAGACGTAGGACTCATGGTGTTATTAGTAATAACATCGGGTCCAACCCACGGAATCCAAGCAAAATAACCATTATCCGTAGCAAATTCCAGTTCGCGCAAACTACAAGTCTTGTCCCCCGGCCAACAGAATCCCAAACTGCCTTCACTCTGCAAAGCATCATAACAACCGACTAATGCCTTAGTTGCATCAGCTTCTGTATTCCAAAAATTACCATTGGACAACTCTGACAAAGATTCACGGTCCAAGAAGTCTGAACAAGAAAAAAGAGAGAAAGCCAATGAGAAAATAACTGAATAATATATTTTTTTCATGATTCTTTTATTTTAAATTATAATGTGATGTTTAATCCTACAGAGAACGTCTTGGCATTAGGATAAGCGTGACCACGAGTATCAGTACCATACTTTTCTGGATCATAATCATCAATACCAGTAATAGTCAGAATATTCTGTGCAGAAACATATATTCTCAGACGTTCCAGTTTTGCTTTACGAATCCATTCTTGCTTGAAAGAATAGCCCAATTCAATGTTTTTTAAACGTAGGTAAGAAGCATCTTTCAACCAAAATGAAGAAGGTTGACTATTATAATCACCATTACCTAAACGTGGGAAATTTCCGTTAGGATTAGCACTCTCAGAGTAACGATCTAAAAATACTGTTGTAACATTACCCGAAATAGTAGGATAATCCATTACGACACGATCTACACCAGCCACTCCCTGAAAAAAAGCAGAAAAATCAAATCCTTTATAAGCAGCATTTAAACCAAAACCATAAGTAAAATCAGGAAATGGATTACCGATTACTGTACGATCATTAGTATCCACCACTCCATCCGGTTTGCCTTCTGGGCCACTAATATCCTTGTAACGAATATCACCCAGCTTCAGGGCACCGCCACCAACAGAATTCTTTTCATTGGCTTCATCCACATCTTCTTGTGTACGATACAATCCATCAGCTACATAGCCATAATAAGAATTGATAGGATGTCCTTCCAAATTAATAGACCAATCTGTAATCCAAGAATCTTTACCATGTAAGTCAAGAATCTCATTTTTCACTTTACTGAAATTAACATTTGCACCAAATGTCCAATCTCCCCATTGATC
>OISU01000469.1_pt1 | contig 9983 bp, 5 predicted proteins | sample 1586491 | NCBI WGS metagenome assembly OISU01 (sample SAMN02674970, study PRJEB24791) | human gut metagenome, SKBSTL043 | isolation source: stool | host: Homo sapiens | place: USA
TGGATGTGCCCCGTTATGAGCCTCGACAGGAGTCTTACCGTAAAGGGCGGAACGGACGACGGCTGGGCGGAACTTGACACTTTAAATAAATTCACGCTTCTTTTCGGGGAAGAAAAAACCGCAGAGCTTTTTAAAAGCTACCGTGACAATTACATCACCGAAGAGGACTTTGAAAATGTTAAAGCTCTCGGATTTAACTGCATCAGAATACCCTTCTGGTACAGAAACTTTATGTCGGACGAAAACGGAACATACATAACCGAGAACGATGACGAAAATCCGGGATTTGTAAAGCTTGATTTTGCCTGTGAAATGGCGGAAAAATACAACCTGTATCTGATATTTGACATGCACGGCTGCCCCGGCGGTCAAAACGGCGACCATTCGTCGGGTAAGACCGGGAGAAATCTCTTGTATAGTGATAAGAATTATCAGGTCATAATGGAAAATCTCTGGATAAAAATAGCGACACGGTATAAAGACCGCACCTGCGTTGCAGCATACGACGTTATGAACGAGCCGCTCAACAACGCGGACACCGAACACGGTGTTCTGCCCGAAAACGCCGCTGACCCGTGGCAGGACGTGACGCTCAGAAAAGCGGTATACGACAGAATGATAAAAGCCATACGCTCCGCAGACCGTGACCACATAATAACCGTAGAGGCGCTTTGGCGAATGGATAAGCTCCCCGCCCCCTCCGAGATGGGCTGGTCGAATATGATGTATCAGCTTCACTCCTACGATAAGGAGAAAAAGACGACAAAACAGCTTATCCGTTCTATGAAAAAGGCAAGACGCCAATACAAGGTTGCGGTCTATATGGGTGAATTTAACCCGACAGTATTCTGCGGTGACGCCGTTTCGCTTATGGACAGCGCTCTTATAAGCTACACGCTGTGGAATTACAAAACTACCTCTTACAAAGACTCCGATTGGGGACTTTACAACAAATCTCTTGCGATAAATGATATAGCCGCCATGGCTTCTTCGGAAGAAGCAAAGAACAAAATACTCGCCGAAAACGGACAAAAAATACCGTCGCTCGAAAATCTTTCGCCGCAGGAGCTCTATGAGCTGTACGAAAAGCTGTGGTCAAAGGAAAATCTCGCAACCTCTTCATATAAGCTTAACGGCAAAACGGTCGGTATTTTCGGCTGTCCCTCTTCGGGTGTTATAGGAGCATAAAAGCTCTCGTTAAAATCAAATAATAAAAAGCAAAAAACAAGGGGCTGTAAAACTTAGTTTTACAGTCCCCTGTCCGTTTTAACGGTATTGATTAGCCGTTTACTTTTTCTTCTTTTTTCTCGCTGTTCTTTTTGCTCTTAACATAGCTCTTCATAGAGTTGATAACTATTGTAAGACCGAGCACTATAAGCAAAACAGCTATGACAAGCTGAAGTCCGTTGTTTAAGAACACCTTGCCCCAAGTGGTCTCGCCTGCGGGAATCGTAACCGCTGCGGCTGTGCTTATAGCCTTTACCATAGCTATAAGGCGCTGAACGAGTGCCGTAAACGTAACGCAAAGCATTATTATCATCGGCGGGAAGAGCATCTTGTTGCTTCTGCCCGTAACCTTCATAAATACGCAGAGGGTTATAAGTACGAGAGCGCTCAAAAGCTGGTTTGCCGAACCGAACAGCGGCCAGATGTTTGCATATCCGATTTTTGTAAGTACAAAGCCGAAAAGAAGCGTAATAATTGTTGAGAAATACGGATTGCAGAGAACCTTGCGCCAAGGCTTCGCGTTTTTCATATCGTCAACCGCAAACAGCTCCTGGAAGCTCATTCTGCCTATACGCGCAACGGCGTCAAGGCTTGTAAGCGCAAGTGCCGAAACGCACATTGTCATAAATACCGTAGCGAAGTGTACGGGAATACCAAACATTTCAAAGAAGCCGGCAACGCCGCGGCTGAATATCTGGAAAGGCGTGCCCGATGCAGGTGTGCCGTCCTGAGAAGCCGCCGCGCCTGCTACGCAAAGAGCAAGTACTGCGAGCAGGCTCTCAAGTACCATTGCGCCGTAGCCGACCTTTGTCATATCTTTTTCGTTTTCAATGGTCTTTGATGAGGTTCCGGAGGATACAAGGCTGTGGAAGCCCGAAACAGCACCGCACGCAACCGTTACGAAGAGTATCGGGAACAGTGTGCCGAGCTTTTCGTTTGTAAAGCCCGTAAATACGGGAAGATTCATTGTGGGGTGAGCTACAAGCAGTCCTATAACCGCACCGGCTATCATACCGATAAACATAAACGTGGTCATATAATCACGCGGCTGCTTTAAGAGCCACATGGGAAGCACCGCCGCAAAGAAGATATAAACAAATGTAATATAGCTCCATGCGTCCTTTGAGAGAATGAGCGGAAAATGCATACCGATAGCAAAAGAAGCCACTACACAAAGAAGACCGACAACGGCTTCCTTCCAGCCGGAGAGATTGAATTTCTTTTGGATAAGTCCGAATATTACGGCAAATACCATAAACATTATTGAAATGGTGCCTGCACAGCCGTTTGTATTTGCGGCATCGGCAAGTACCGAAACGCCGTCCTTTACGGTATATGCATTAAATGTTCCTGCAACCATATCGGCAAATGCCGCTATTACAAGCAAAGTAAACAGCCAGCAGAACAAAAGGAAAAGCTTACGCCCTGTTTTGCCTATGTATTTTTCAATAAGCACGCCCATGGATTTACCGTCATTTTTAACCGAGGCGTAAAGAGCGCCGAAGTCCGTGACCGCTCCGAAAAATACGCCGCCGAGCAACACCCAAAGGAGTACCGGAAGCCAGCCGAAAGCCGCCGCCTGTATAGCGCCGGTTACGGGGCCTGCACCGGCTATCGAAGAAAACTGATGGCTGAAAACGGTCCATCCGTTTGTCGGCACATAGTCCTTGCCGTCATTGTATTTTACGGCAGGAGTCTGCGCCTTGGGATCTATTCCCCATTTTTTCGCAAGCCAGCGTCCGTAAAGCAGATACGCTGCCACAAGGACAACCGCCGCGATAAGCACAATTACAAGTGTGTTCATTTTTCTAACCCTTCTCTTAAAAAAGATTCTCAGCCGAATGCGTTTTTGCAAAACAAAAAGCCCTCGTCCTCACACAGCATACCCGCTTTCGGGTAGCCCGTGCAAAGACGAAGGCTAAACTTACAAAACGTATATTTGCGCCGTTGCAAATTTACTTCCGCGATACCACTTTGCTTGCCGATATTTTACTGTCGGCCTCTCGACCGCCGCCCATAATGGATGGCGCGCCCCTTTAACGGTGGGTTTCCGGCTTCGACTACTGGAAAATCTTTCACCGAAGCTGCTAACAGGTGAGAGCCAAACGTGCCTTGCTGCCGTCTCGCACTGCCGACGGCTTTCTGAAAGCGGTGATACGAATAGTCATGTCCTGCTCATTGCATTTGACTGATACATTGCTAATACAATAGTCTTTTTAAAATAATTTGTCAATAATCTTACAGGACAAAATTTATTTTTGTAGAACAGAATAAACAACGGTATATTTTGAATGTTATTTCTTGTTGAAATTGCAAACAAATTATTAACAGTATCATAAAAACAGGGTGCCGAACAAAATCCGGCACCCCAAAAAGTCAAAATTAAAACCTGACAAAGCTACCGCTTATTTCGCCTTACCCATAGCTTTGACCTCGTCAAATTCATCGGTTATTTCCTTGCTCGGAGCTTTGGTGCAAAGGCTCACAACAATTATTGTGATAAGTCCCATAAGGAACGCCGGCAAAAGCTCATATATTCCGAAAACTCCGCCGAGCGGCTTTATAAGATATTTCCAAACAAATACCATTATTCCGCCGACAGCCATGCCCGAGATTGCGCCAGGGAGATTTGTGCGCTTCCAGAAGAGCGCGCATATAACGAGCGGTCCGAACGCCGCGCCGAAGCCTGCCCAAGCGAACGAAACTATACCGAATACCGAACTGTCGGGGTTTCTGGCTATAACAACGCCGAGTATCGCTATTATAACTACCGTAATTCTTGCGGCAAGCATACTCTTCTTCTCCGAAATTATAAGTCCCAAGGTCTCGCGCAATATGTTCTCGGACACGCTCGATGCGGCAGCCAAAAGCTGTGAGTCCGCCGTGGACATTGTGCTTGCAAGAATTCCCGCCAAAATAAGACCTGCCATAAGTGCCGGGAAAACACCGTGGGTAGAAAGAAGTCCGGCTACGCGAACTATAACCGTTTCCGTGTCATTTCCGTGGAGGCTGTCGATAAGTCCCGTACCCGAAAGGCCTCTGCCGACTATACCTATAAGCACAGCCATAGCCATTGCTATAACGACCCAAACAGACGCAACTCTTCTTGAGAGTTTAAGCTTTTTATCGTCCTCAATCGCCATAAAGCGAAGAAGGATATGCGGCATACCGAAATAACCGAGTCCCCACGAAAGAGTTGTGATTATGTGCAAAAGGTTGTACGGCTCGCTCTCGCCCGTAGTTTCGGAATATGACGAAACGAACGAAAGATAACCGGGAAGCTGTTTTGCGTTTTCCGCAACAGCCGAGACGCCGCCTGCCGACACGGTGGCATATATCAGTACAAACACAATAGCCACGGTCATAATAATGCTCTGAACAAAGTCGGTGGTAGAGGCGGCAAAAAATCCGCCCGCAGCCGTGTAGCCAACTATTACTATTGCCGAAATCAGCATTGCGGTCATATAATTCATACCGAACAGCGACGAAAACAGCTTTCCGCAGGCGGCAAAGCCCGACGCCGTATAGGGAATGAAAAATATTATTATAATCAAAGCCGCCATACACGATAATATGTTTTTCTTATCGCGGAAACGGTGCGAAAAGAACTGCGGCAGGGTGAAAGAGTCGGTTTTATGGGTATATCTGCGAAGTCTGCCGGCAGTTAAAAGCCAGTTGAGATATGTACCTACGGCAAGTCCTATGGCGGTCCAGCCGACGTCGGCAACACCCGACAGATACGCAAGGCCCGGCAAGCCCATAAGCAAATAGCTTGACATATCGCTCGCCTCGGCGCTCATTGCCGTGACGAGAGGGCCGAGTTTTCTGCCGCCGAGATAAAAGTCGGTTGAGGACTCGTTCTTTTTGGCATAGTGAAATCCGATTACGAGCATTCCGACGAGATAAACAAATATCGTCGCCAAAATGCATACAGTTGATGACGTCATTTCAGCACTCCTCTTAAAAGCAAAAATAAAACGAGCCGCCGAGATGCTTCGGCAGCTCTCATTCCCGTATCGCCGTATGCGATTCCGATAAAAGCTATTTTATCACACAAATTAAAATATTTCAACGATTTAATACATAAAATCGCCGATAAATTTAACGGTTTAATGTGCAAAATCGATTAAAGGATTTTTGCGTTTTTGCGCGCACAGTTTTAAAACGGCTGATTTTGTGCGGCATTGTCACAATACGCAGTTAATTTTCGACCTCGCGAGAATATTCCCGAGCGTTGCCCCGTAAAATACAAATATTGTTGAAGGATATAACCCGAACCGGAACAGCGGCAAAAACAATCCCACCCCGTTCAGATAACAAAAAAGTAACAGTCACCAAAACGGTGACTGCTTCTTTTTGGCAGGGGCAGAAGGACTTGAACCCTCGGCATGCGGTTTTGGAGCGGATGTCGAGAAAATGGAACACCAAGCAAACCCGCCTTTGTTGCAGCCGTTTGGCCGCACGCAAAGGCGGGTTGATGCTTTATTGATGCTTTTGTCTGTGCCGAGAATTCCGCCATACGCATTCGGTAGCTTTATCCCGTCGGCCTCCGGAGCCATGCTTATCTCATATTGATCAGCTTGACTTCATACTGCGTATGGCTTTGTGAACAGGTTCGCCTCTATTGCCTCATTCGGTAAATGCTCCCCGTGTCCTTGCCCACAATACTGACTGTCCGATTAAATGCAAATTTGTGATTTTATTCCCTTTCTTTTTTTACCCACAATTCACAATCTTTATAGTTGTTTTTGAAAGTACAAATTGTTCCCTGAATATTGCAACGAACTACCGGATATGCACCCTCAAAATATTCTGATGATACCTTTTCGGTTTTACGGGAATTCCATTCAATATCTCCGTGTATGCAAATATTATTGAAATCTAACATATACTGTAACCTCCTTTTACTCTATACACTTCCAGACACTTCTATAACCATAGAAATATGTCGAATCAACGTATATCGTATTTGTAAAAAAGTTTGCGGTTTTTTTGTCAGTTGACATGTCAATTCTCACATTTGTATTACCGTATTTAACTGTTAATGTTGTAGTACCGCCATTTGAAGCATCATAATAACTATGGCTCATGTCACCAGCATATACAGAAACCACCCAATTCTTGCTCATATTTAAATTAAGCGACGAAAGAGAGTTACAACCGTAAAAAGCAAACTCACCTATATATGTCAAATCCGAGGGCAAATCGATATTTTTGAGCACATTACAGTTATTAAATGCATATTGATTTATCTTTGTGATACTATCAGGTAATGTTATACTTTCCAAACTAATGGCATCCTTAAAACCTTCAGCCATGATTTGTGTAACGGCAATACCTTTATATGTAGCAGGTATATCTACCGAAACTAAATCTTTGATATTTACTGTATCATTTGCTCGAACGCCATATGTACCATCAGACAATTTGACAAACTTGAGAATTTCACTGCTCGGATTTTCTGTTCCACCTGAGATTCCGCTTAAATCGTGTTCTTCTGTAGTATTATCCGTATAATAAATCACCAATTTACTTCCGGATATTTCTGTTCGAAGTATTCCGCGTCCGTCAGCGCCTTTGGTGCCCTGAAGTCCCTGCTGACCCTGCTCGCCTCTGTCGCCTTTTTCGCCCTTGATATTGCCGAGGTTGGATATGGAATTATCGGACATTGTAACCACAAGCTCGCCGTCCGGGGAGAGTGTGAGCGACTTAATACCGAGTCCGTCGGCGCCGTTCGCACCGTCCTTACCGTTCTCACCGCTAACCTTGCCGAGATTTTTGACGTCGCCGTTTGAATAGGTCAAAACAAGCTCACCGGAGGTATTGATTTCCGCCTTGGTTATGCCTAAGCCGTCGGCACCCTTGATGTTACCGAGGTTAAGAACCGTGCCGTTTGTAAGCGTTACGGTCAATGCGCCGTCAGCCGTCACATCAACATTCTGTATACCCACGCCGTCTTTTCCGTTAAGTCCGCTGTCGCCTTTATCTCCCTTGTCGCCCTTTGAGCCTTTGATATTGCCGAGGTTTATAACATTGCCGTTTGAGAACGAAAGCACAAGCTCGTCATCGGCATTTATTGTAACATCTGTAATGCCTACACCGTCAGCTCCGTTTGTACCGTTGATACCGTCAGCACCGTTGATACCTGCGTCGCCCTTATCGCCTTTTTCTCCTTGAACGCCTTGGTCGCCCTTGTCGCCTTTTTCGCCCTGAATGCCTTGGTCGCCCTTGTCTCCTTTATCGCCTTTTTCGCCTTGTACTCCCTGTGCGCCGTCGTTGCCGACTACCTTGCCGAGATTTACCGTTGTTCCGTTGCTGTATTTTATAACAAGCTCACCGAGAGCATTTATTTCGCTGCTTGCAACGCCTACGCCGTCGGTGCCGTTCGTGCCGTCTTTACCGTCTGCACCGTTGAGGCCTTTTTCGCCTTGGTCGCCCTTGTCACCCTTTTCGCCCTGAATGCCTTGGTCGCCCTTGTCACCCTTTTCGCCTTGAATGCCTTGGTCGCCCTTTGCGCCCTTTATGTTTCCGAGATTAAGTGACGTTCCGTTCGAAAGAGTAATTAAAAGATTTCCGTCATTTGAAATTTCAATATTATTTATACCGGTGCCGTCTTTTCCGTCGGTTCCGTTGAGACCTGCGTCACCCTTTTCGCCTTGAACGCCTCTTTCACCTTTTTCGCCTTTTTCACCCTGTACGCCTTGGTCGCCTTTGTCTCCCTTGTCACCTTTTGCACCGACAACGGGGCCGAGGTTTTCGGTAAGGTCGTTTGTATATGTGATTACAAGCTCACCTGCGCTGTTGATTTCGGACTTTTTAACTCCTATACCGTCCGAACCGTTAAGACCGTTTTCGCCTTTGTCACCCTTATCGCCTTTTGCTCCCTGCAAGCCTTGCTCGCCTTTATCGCCCTTGTCGCCTTTTGCGCCGACAACCGCTCCTACATTGGCACGCTGACCGTTTGAGAACAAAAGCACAAGCTCACCCTCCGAATTGATTTCGGCGGAAGAAACGCTTATGCCGTCTTTACCGTTTGTGCCGTTCACACCGTTTATACCGTCGGAACCTACTACTTTACCGAGGGTTGCCGTCGTCCCGTCCGAATATGAAATAATAAGCTCACCCGACTCATTTATAACCGCTGCGGAAATGCTTATACCGTCCGTTCCGCTCGTACCGTCTCTGCCATCTTTTCCGTCAGCACCGTTTTTGCCGTCACGACCGTCTTTGCCGACTACTCCGCCGAGGTTGGCAGTTTCGCCGTTTGTATAAGTCAACACCAGTTCACCTTTTTCATTTATAATTGAAGAAGCAATACCGACTCCGTTGTTTACTGTTTCACCGACAACCTTGTCAAGATTTACGCTGTTGCCGTCTGAATAGGAAATGACAAGCTCGCCCTTATCATTGATTTTTGCCGATTTTATTCCTATGCCGTCCTTACCGTCTTTGCCGTCTTTGCCGCTTGCACCGACCGCCTTACCGACATTGATTTTTGTTCCGTCGGAAAGCGTAATTACAAGGTCGCCTTTTTCCGAAAATGCTGCTGAGCTGATATCGGATTTGTCTTTTTTCGACATTGCGGTAAGGGTTTTGCTCCAATCCTTTTCGCTGCCCGAATATCCGTTATCGACGGCAATCTGATATGCCGATTTACCCTGGAGAGAAACAAGCCAATCATCAAGACTTCCCGCATATCCCTGCTGCACCGCAAGCTCGTATGCGGACAAGCCGTTTTTAACGCTTGATGCCTGCACGCTTTTTCTGTTGTGCACAAAATTTGCGACTGCGAACGATATGCCGGTCATTATAGCTATCAGCAATACCGCCACAATCACTTTGATTGCCGCTTTACGTTTTGATGATGTTTTCTGTTTTTCCATTTATTTACAACTCCTTCTCAATAATAAAATACTTCATTTATGATAATACTCAGTTATTGAGTATATGTCAATACTCAGCTTTTGAGTATGCTAACATTTTCACAAATTACAATGGAGGTTTTGTGGAAATGGATTACAGAACAAGGATGAGAAACATCAGGGAAGACAGAGATTTAACACAAAAGCAAGTAGGTGAAATCATCAACAAATCCCAACAGGGCTACAACCATATCGAAACCGGAAGAGCGGAATTGAAAATCGAGGATTTAATCAAGCTCTGTCAATTTTATAATGTTTCCGCCGATTATTTTATAGGTTTAACCGACCAAGAGTAAGTTCGGTTACCTCAACGCATAATGTAGCGGTGCTTTGCGGTTTTTACACTACTTTGCGCGATGCGGTGCTCAAATTTATCATATCTGTATATTGATGTTAATTTTTTTGGTGATATAATTGTGTTGCGTCCTACAAGGCGACACAGCTAAAAAAACAATACCGAAATAAAAAATACGTAAATGCAAAAAGGATAATTATGCCGAAAAAGACGAAGTTAAAAAACAGTAACAAAATGGATATGATAAACGGCCCTATATGGAACAAGCTTCCGCGATTTGCGCTGCCCGTGGCCGCAACAGCAATACTTGAGCAGCTTTTCAACGCCTCGGATATAGCCGTAGTCGGAAACTTCACGGGCGCAGCCAAAACGGCCTCGGTTGCCGCCGTCGGAGCGAACAGCCCGGTAATCGGACTGATACTCAACCTGTTTATAGGTATAGCCCTCGGTACAAATGTAATAATAGCGAACGCAATAGGCAGGGACGACAGAGAAACCGTACAGCGTGCGGTTCACACCAGATCGGAAGAGCGTCGTGT
>OISU01000470.1_pt1 | contig 9955 bp, 6 predicted proteins | sample 1586491 | NCBI WGS metagenome assembly OISU01 (sample SAMN02674970, study PRJEB24791) | human gut metagenome, SKBSTL043 | isolation source: stool | host: Homo sapiens | place: USA
TGTTGCTCAGGTACTTAAAAAGTTTAATTGATAATAGTGTTGCGGAATTAAGGTCTTTTTCTTTTCTTGATTCACGTTTCCATTCATCACCGCCCCCATTGCGTCCATTGACTCGCCTACTGTGTCCATTGACGCTCTGGCTGTGTTCATTGACACGCTGGCTGTGTCCATAGACCTGCCCAACCGAGTCCATTGACCACATCTACTGCCGAGAGCGGAAGCCTCATTCGCCCGAGAAGTCGAGCAGGTGGCGCTTGTTCCATATACCATGCACCTGGCTGACCGTATCGGAGGTCATGAAGGATCGTATCTTCTCCTTGTGCATGAAATCGACCAAGTCGGAGAACTCGTCGGGGGTGAGCACCACCTCGATCTGCATCTGCCGCTGGTTGCTGTAGCCGCCATAGACGGGATGGAGCGTGAGGCCGCGGCGCATGGTGTTGATGACATACTGCTGAATCTTCTCGTGGTCGTCGGAGATGATGAAGACGCGCGTCTTCTGATTGATTTTCTCCATGAAGTAGTTGATGACCAGACCGTTGAGCCATGTGCCGATCAGACCCACGAGCACCATTGAGATGTCGTTGACGAGAATGGCCATGGAGCAGATGACGCAGCCACAGACCATGACCGAGGAGCCGAGGTTGAGATGGCAGTACTTATTGACGATCTTCGCCACGATATCGAGGCCTCCCGTCGAGGCGTTGATGCTGAACAGGATGCTCTGGGAGAGACCCAGCACGAGCACGAAGCAGAGCAGGTCAAACCACGGGTCGAGCATCACCTGGCCCGTGCCGGCGATGGTGACGGCAAAGAGCGACTGCTTCATGGGGAAAAGCCATTGCAGGAAATCGACCATCGGACCTACGATGAGCGAGGTGTAAACGGTCTTGGCCCCAAACTCATTGCCCAACAGGATGAAGGACAGGATGAGCAACACGATGTTGATCAGCAGCAGGTAGGTACCTACAGAAACAATAGGAAACAACTGATAGACCACCAGGGCCAGTCCTGAGAACGACCCGATGACCAGTTTGCTGGGAACCTGGAAGAAGTGGACGGCCGAGGAGGCCACAAACATGCCCACCGTCATGACGAGCAGTTCCATCCAAAACTTTTTGGTGCTCAGCAAATGACTTACTTTGCTCCATATTTCGGCCACATTGATGGCCTTGCGTGCTTTCTCCGCCGATGATTGTCCCATTTTCATTAAAAGGTTACTCTCACGATAGTTAGTACTTAGGTTCTCTGAAGGCCGATCTCGCAGCTCCCTGAGGAGCATGAGGCCAACCTCCGGCACGCCTCTTCGTTAGATTGATTCTATACGCGTGCAAAGTTACGACATTCCTATGAACTTGCAAAATATATGAGAAAAAATGTCCGTCCCCAGCGTGATTTTTTTCATATCACGCCGACGGACTCCTCCATTTTTCCTTCGCCCCTACCCTATCTCTTCGCTCCTACGCTATTGCTTCGTCCATTCCAAGGGCTTCTCACACTTGAAATCGTAGGTCATGCGGCCGCTGGTGAAGGTCTCGAACTCAAGTTTGATGGTGGAGGAGGCGCGCAGGTTGAAGAGGAAAGCCTTGTCGTAGATGAAGGCTGTGTCGGGCGCATTGTTGGGTCCGGGCTGGTGGCGGTATTTGCCCACCATCTTACCCTCGCTATAGACGTTGACGATGTTGGCCGTGTCGCTATTGCCCACGGCGAAGCGCTCGCCGTCGCGAAGCACGAGGAAGGTCTGCGTGCCAATGCCCTTGCGCAGCCTCACCTGGATGGTCATCTTGTTTTGGGCCGTGATCTGCGACTTGTGGTTGGCACGGCTCGTGAGCGTGGCCAGCGTGGAGTCGGCATTGTAGGTCCATTGCAGCGGCGTGGCGTCGCTATCGTCCGATCCGCCTGGCACCATCGCCAGCATCGTATCGACCAGCGTCGTGTCGTAATGCTCGCCGTGGAGGGTATTGTTGCCACAGGAGAAGAGAGCGGCCGTGGCCATGAGAAAGAATGTGTAGAGGAGTTGTCGCATCGTAAAGACTGGGGTTTGATGGGGTGAAAACATTAGGATGGGGTGAAATTGCCGAGATGAGTTAAAAATGTTGAGATGGGTGAAAATGTTGGGATGGGTGAAAATGTTGGGATGAGGTAAGACTTGATCCCTCAGAAGCGCAGCAGCCTCGCGAGGAGAAACAGGCTTCGCCCGTCTGACAACATAGCATCAAACGGACGAAGCCCGATATGGTTCTGAGAAATAGGTCTATCTCTGGCTTAATAGGCACCCCACGGCTTGATGTCGATGTCCTCGGGCTTCACCGTGCAGAAAGCGCGGATGAAAGCGGAGGCCAAACGGCTGTTGGTGATAAGCGGGATGTTGAGGTCGATGGCCGCACGGCGGATCTTGTAGCCGTTGGAGAGCTCGTGGACGGTGAGATCCTTCGGAATGTTGACCACCATGTCGATCTGCTTCTCGTGGAGCATGTCGAGGGCCTGCGGCTTCTTGTCGGCATCCGAAGGCCAATAGACTAGCGTGTTCTCCACACCGTTCTCGGTCAGATAGCGCGACGTGCCGCCCGTGGCATAGAGCTTGTAGCCGTGCTGCTGGAGCAACTTGGCAGCGTCGAGCATCTCGGCCTTCTGCTTCGCGGCACCCGTGGAGAGCAGGATGTTCTTCTCGGGGATGCGGTGGCCGACGGCGAGCATACTCTTGAGCAGGGCCGTATTGGTGTCGTCGCCCAGACAGCCCACCTCGCCCGTAGAGCTCATATCGACACCGAGAACCGGGTCGGCCTTCTGCAAGCGGTTGAAGGAGAACTGGCTGGCCTTGATACCGACATAGTCGAGGTCGAAGAGATTCTTCTTCGGCTTCTCCACGGGCACGCCGAGCATGATCTTCGTGGCCAAGTCGATGAGGTTGAGCTTCAGGACCTTCGAGACAAACGGGAAGGAACGAGAGGCACGGAGGTTGCACTCGATGACGTAGATGTCGTTCTCGCGGGCCATAAACTGGATGTTGAACGGACCGTTGATATGGAGCGACTCGGCGATCTGACGGCTGATGCGCTTGATGCGGCGCATGGTCTCGACGTAGAGTTTCTGCGGCGGGAACTGAATCGTGGCGTCGCCAGAGTGGACACCAGCAAACTCGATGTGCTCGGAGATGGCGTAGGCCATGATCTCGCCGTCGCGGGCCACGGCGTCCATCTCGATCTCCTTGGCGTGTTCGATAAACTTCGACACCACGACGGGATGGTCCTCGCTGACGTTGGCAGCCAACTGGAGGAAGCGCTTGAGCTCATCGTAGTTGGAGCAGACATTCATGGCAGCGCCCGAAAGGACGTAGCTCGGACGCACGAGGAGCGGGAAGCCGACACGGGCCACAAACTCATCAATGTCCTCCATGCTCGTCAGCGCACTCCACTCGGGCTGGTTGATACCGCGCTCGGTGAGCATCTGCGAGAACTTGGCACGGTCCTCGGCATTGTCGATGTCCTTGGCCGCCGTACCCAGGATGGGCACGTTCATCGCGTCGAGGTGCATGGCAAGGTTGTTGGGGATCTGACCACCCGTGGAGACGATCGTGCCGTGAGGACGCTCCAGGTCGAAGATATCCATCACACGCTCGAAGGTGAGTTCGTCGAAGTAGAGACGGTCGCACATATCGTAGTCGGTGGAGACGGTCTCGGGGTTGTAGTTGACCATGATGGAGCGGTAGCCCTGGCGACGGATGGTCTGCAGAGCCTGGACGCCACACCAGTCAAACTCCACGGAACTACCGATACGGTAGGCGCCCGATCCGAGCACGACGACGGAGTTGCGGTCGTTCTGGAAGTCCACGTCCGACTTCGTGCCGGCGTAGGTGACGTAGAGGTAGTTGGTCTGAGCCGGATACTCAGCGGCCAGGGTGTCAATCTGTTTCACCACCGGCAGGATGCCGTAGCTCTTGCGCAACTTGCGCACCACGAGGTTGGCCTGGTGCATGTTCTTGCACTCATCCTCCAGTCCGATGGCGCGTGCTATCTGGAAGTCGCTGAAGCCATAGACCTTTGCCTCGCGGAGCAGGTCCTTGCCCAGCGTGTTGACATTGTGGCGCTTCAGCTCCTCGTCGATGTCGATGATATGGCGCAGCTTGTAGAGGAACCAGCGGTCGATCTTCGTCAGATCGTGGATTTGATCGACGGTGTAGCCCTTGTGCATGGCCTTGGAAATGACGAAGACACGCTTGTCCGTCGGCTCACGCAGCGCCGCGTCGATGTCGTCGATCTCCAGCTCCTTGTTCTCCACATAGCCGTGCATTCCCTGTCCAATCATGCGCAGACCCTTCTGGATAGCCTCCTCGAAGTTGCGACCGATGGCCATCACCTCGCCAACCGACTTCATGGAGCTGCCCAGCTCCTTGTCCACACCGCGGAACTTGCTCAGATCCCAGCGCGGAATCTTGCAGACCACATAGTCGAGGGCCGGCTCAAAGAAGGCCGAGGTGGTCTTGGTGACGGAGTTCTTCAGTTCGAAGAGTCCGTAGCCCAGGCCAAGCTTGGCGGCCACGAAAGCCAGGGGATAGCCCGTGGCCTTGGAAGCCAGGGCCGAAGAACGGGAGAGGCGCGCGTTGACCTCGATGACACGATAGTCCTCGCTCTGCGGGTCGAAGGCGTACTGCACGTTGCACTCGCCAACGATGCCGATATGGCGCACGATCTTGATGGAGAGCGCACGCAGCTTGTGATATTCGCTGTTGGTCAGAGTCTGCGATGGAGCGATGACGATACTCTCACCCGTATGGATGCCCAGCGGGTCGAAGTTCTCCATGTTGCAGACCGTGATGCAGTTGTCGTAGCGGTCGCGCACCACCTCGTACTCTATCTCCTTCCAGCCCTTGAGGCTCTTCTCCACCAGCACCTGGGGAGAGAAAGAGAAGGCCTTCTCGCAGAGGCGGGTCAGCTCCTCCTCGTTGTCTGCGAAGCCACTACCCAGTCCGCCCAGCGCATAGGCTGCACGGATGATGACGGGGTAGCCGAGTTGCTCAGCAGCCTTGCGGGCCTGCTCCATGTCCTCGCAAGCCTCGCTCTTGATGGTCTTGACGTCGATCTGGTCAAGCTGCTCGACGAAGAGCTCGCGGTCCTCCGTGTTCATGATGGCCTCCACGGGAGTACCCAGGACGCTCACGCCAAACTTCTTCAGCACGCCGCTCTTCTCCAGTTCCACACCACAGTTGAGTGCGGTCTGTCCACCAAAGGACAAGAGGATGCCGTCGGGACGCTCCTTCTCGATAACGCGCTCGACGAAATAGGGCTGCACGGGGAGGAAGTAGATCTGGTCGGCCACACCCTCGGAGGTCTGCACCGTGGCAATATTGGGGTTGATGAGCACCGTCTCGATATTTTCCTCGCGCAGGGCCTTGAGGGCCTGGCTGCCGGAGTAGTCAAACTCGCCGGCCTCACCAATCTTCAACGCGCCGGAACCGAGAATCAATACCTTCTTTATATGTTGTTCTATCATGACTGCTTCAATGTTTCAACAAACTTATCGAACATAAACTCCGTATCGACCGGGCCCGAGCAAGCCTCGGGGTGGAACTGCGAGCTAAACCAGGGATTCTCCTTGTGGCGGATACCCTCGTTGGAGGCATCGTTCATATTGACGAAGAGCTCCTCCCAGTCCTTGTCCAGCGTGCGCGCATCGACGGCGTAGCCGTGGTTCTGCGAGGTGATGAAGCACTTCTCCGTGCCCACCATGCGCACCGGCTGGTTGTGGCCGCGGTGGCCGTACTTCAACTTATAGATCGTGGCGCCAGCAGCCTTGGAGAGCAACTGGTTGCCCATGCAGATACCACAGATGGGCTTGCGGCTGCGGCTCATCTGCTTGCGGATGATCTCCACGGCCTCGGAGCACATGTCGGGGTCGCCAGGACCATTGGCCAGGAAGAGACCGTCAAACTCCATGTCGGTATAGTCGTAGTTCCAGGGCACGCGGACCACCTCCACGCCACGCTGGATCAGCTCGCGGATGATGTTGGCCTTGACGCCACAATCGACCAGCACGACCTTGCGGCCCGCACCCTCGTTGTAGCGGACGATCTCCTTGACGGAGACGCGGTCCACGAAGTTGACGCCCTCATAGTCGGCCTCCGGCACGTTGTTGGGCTCATCGTCGAAGAGGATCTTGCCCATCATCACGCCATGCTCGCGCAGCACCTTCGTCAGTTCGCGCGTGTCAATGCCCGTGATGCCAGGCACCTTCTCGCGCTGGAGCCACTCGCCGAGGCTCTCGACGGCATTCCAATGGGAATACTGCTCGCTATAATCAGATACAATCAATGCGGAGGCGTAGATACGGTCGCTCTCCATGAAGTCGGGAAGACCCGTCTGCTTGTCAAATGTGAATGGCGGCACGCCATAGTTGCCCACCAACGGAAAAGTCATCGTGAGAAGCTGACCCGCATAGGACGGGTCGGTAAGGCTCTCAGGGTAGCCCATCATGGCAGTGTTGAACACTACCTCGCCGGCCACGGGCTGCTCGTAGCCGAAGCTCTTACCATGAAACTCAGTACCGTCGCTGAGCTGTAAGGTTACTTTGCGCATTATTAAGAGTTTTGAATTATGTTCTTATAAAAATTGATATAGGCCCTGCAGACCTGGCGCATGCCACCATCGGTGGGATAGTCGCCCGTGAAGTACCAGTCGCCATGGTTGTAGGGGATGGCCTCATGGAGTCCCTCTATGCTCTGGAAGACCAGTTCCACAGGCGTCGTCATGCCCTGCGGACGCAGCATCTCGACGATCTTGCGGTTGATCTCCTCCACCGTGAACGGCTTATAGACGCCCTTGACGGGGTTTTCCTCGATGGCGCCCTTCGGCTTGCGCAGGGCTTTGAGACAGTTGCTATAGACCTCGCCGAGCACGTCCTCCATGCCCCGCTCCTGGATCAGCGCCACCGTGGCACGGAAGACGCAAAACTCCTCCAGGTGAGCCATGTCGATGCCGTAGTAGTCGGGATAGCGGATCTGCGGCGCACTCGACACCACAACGATCTTCTTCGGATGGAGGCGGTCGAGAATGCGGAGGATGCTCTCCTTGAGCGTCGTGCCGCGAACGATGGAGTCGTCGATGATGACCAGGTTGTCCACCCCACCCTCGATGCTCTCGTAGGTGATGTCATAGACGTGGCTTGCGAGGTCGTTGCGCGAGTTGCCCTCGGTGATGAAGGTGCGCAGCTTGATGTCCTTCCAGGCCACCTTCTCAGAGCGCACATGCTGGCGCAGGACACTGATGAGGGCCTCGTCGTCCACCTCCTCGACGCTCTCCAACTGGCGCACCTGCTCTATCTTGCGCTCCGTGAGCCAGCGCTCGCAACCCTGCACGAGGCCGTAGAAAGCCACCTCGGCGGTGTTGGGGATGAAGGAGAGCACGGTGTGGTTGATATCGTAATCGACCGCCTTGAGGACGGGATCCGTGAGCTGCTCTCCGAGCTTCTTGCGCTCGTTGTAGATATCGCGGTCGCATCCGCGGGAGAAGTAGATGCGCTCGAAGGAGCAGGCGGCGTCGCCACGCTGCGGCACGATCTGGTGCATGGAGCACTCGCCGGCCTTATTGACGATGATGGCCTCGCCGGGCTGCAGCTCCTGGATGTCCTCACACTCGAGGTCGAAGGTGGTCTGCAGCACAGGGCGCTCCGAGGCGACGACGACGATCTCGTCGTTCTTGTAGTAGAAGCCCGGACGGATGCCCCAGGGGTCGCGCATGGAGAAGAAGTCGCCGCTGCCGGTGATGCCACAGACGACATAGCCTCCGTCGAAGTCGGTCATGGTCGTCTTGAGCACATTGGCCATCTCGACATGGTCCTCGATGTAACGCGTGATGTCCTGGTCCTTCAGTCCGTTGTCGCGGGCAATGACGAAGTTGCGCTCCACCTCGCGGTCGAGGCGATGGCCCATCAGCTCCAGCAGGATATAGGTGTCGCTATAGATGCGCGGACACTGGCCCTGGCGGGTGAGCTTCTGGAAGATCTCCTCGATGTTGGTCATGTTGAAGTTGCCACACATGCAGAGGTTCTTGGCCTTCCAGTTGTTGCGGCGCAGGAACGGGTGCACATAGGTGAGGCCGCTCTTGCCCGTGGTGGAATAGCGCAGGTGGCCCATGTACAGGTTGCCCGCAAAGGGCAGATGGTCGCTCGCGAAACTGGCGTCGGAAAGCTGCTCGGGCGTGTAGTGGCTCAGCTTCTCGTGCACGATACCGAAGATATCGGTCACGGCGTTCTTGCCCTCCGCCCGCTCGCGGAACATATACTCATTACCCGGCTCCGACTGGAGCTTCACGGCCGCCATGCCGGCGCCCTCCTGGCCACGGTTGTGCTGCTTCTCCATCATCAGATAGAGCTTGTTGAGGCCGTACATCCATGTACCATACTTCTGCTGGTAGTACTCCAGCGGTTTCAGCAAGCGAATCATGGCCACGCCACAATCCTCGTGTATGTTATTCTCCATATATCTTGTTCACGCCCGCCACGTAGGCGACGGGCTTATTTAGACATTATTGCTTTTTTGTTATTCCACCGTCACGCTCTTGGCCAGGTTGCGCGGCTGGTCCACATCCTTGCCTTTGCAGACAGCGATATAGTAGGCCAGCAACTGCAGGGGAACGGTGGCCATGAGCGGCTCCAGACACTCCAGCGTGTCGGGCAGCTCGATCGTCGCGTCGGCCATCCGGGTGATGTCCTGCTCGCCCTTCGAGACAAAGGCGATGACGCGTCCCTCGCGTGCCTTGATCTCCTGGACGTTGGAGCGCACCTTCTCGTACATCGCGTCGTGGGTAGCCACGACCACGACGGGCATGTCGGAGTCGATCAGCGCGTCGAGATTCGGGACCACATAGCCTTCGACGTTGTTTTCCCATGCGATGACGCCCCAGCCTTGGCGCGACTGTACGGCCTGCATGATCGCGGGCACGTCGGGCAGAGCGATGAGGTCGAAGTCGCCGAGTGTGGCGAACTGGTCGGCGGCCGTCATTGCCGCCTGATGGGTGAAGGTGCCCTCCGGGCCCAAGTAAAACAGTTTCATGCGTGCCATAAAGTTCTATGGTAGCGGCCGTAATCCCCTACGCCCGCCGATACGCGACGCATTCCCGGGAATGTATCGCCATATATAGTTACGCGCGCGATTCAGAATGAGTGGGAATGACGAACCAGCGGGCGGGAAGAATGAGCAGGACGACTTGGACCAGTATCAGGCCGTACAGCCAGATGTAGCCGGCATGTTGGGAGAAGAACGGCATGTCGCCTTGGAATCCGGCGACGATGAGCGCTTTGCCGGATGTGGTGGTCAGCGCCATGCCCCATGCGGTCAGTGAGGAGGCGATGAGGTGCAGGGCCAGTCCGACCGCGCCCATGCGCGAACGGGCGCACCATGTCGATAGGCCGATCAGCAGAAACGCCAGCACCAGACCATACGGAATATTCAGTTCCGCACCCATACGGTGGGCGAACGTGCCCACAAAGGCGGAAGCCACGCCCGCCGCAATCGTGATCAACGATTTGACCAGCGCGTTCTGGCGATACGACCACGGACGCAATTCAGTAGTGCTCTTCACAGTCATGCGTTTCAGTATAGGTGGGGATATGACTTGGTGAGGAATAAACTTAGCTCCCCTCAGAGAGGGGAGCTAGAGAGAATGGTCGGCTACAGCCGCACCAAATCACTTACCCTGCTGGGCGGCGTTCTGGCGGCGCTGCTTGGCGCGCCACTTGTACCAGTCCTCACGGCCGAGGATGATCTTGCGCACGCGGATGGACTCCGGAGTGACTTCCACGCACTCGTCCTCGTTGGCGAAGTCCAGGGACTCTTCGAGGCTCATCTTGATCGGCGGGGTCAGGGTTTCGAGCACGTCAGCGGTGGAGGAACGCATGTTGGTCATGTGCTTGGCCAGCGTGATGTTCACATCCAGCTCGTCAGGCTTGTTGTTCACGCCGA
>OISU01000475.1_pt1 | contig 9896 bp, 6 predicted proteins | sample 1586491 | NCBI WGS metagenome assembly OISU01 (sample SAMN02674970, study PRJEB24791) | human gut metagenome, SKBSTL043 | isolation source: stool | host: Homo sapiens | place: USA
ATCTCACGGTTTATCCGACAAACCAAATTATGCTATCGGCGATTCATCATGCTGTCGGAAGTTCCCAAAACTGGTGAAAAAAGATTCCGTATGCCGTTGTTCGACGGCATACGGAATCGGTGATGATGATGAAAGGAAAAGATACGCTTACTTGGCTGCTGCGGCGAGGTAATCCGGAACGCCTTCGGTCGGGTAGGCCGGCCAGCCTCCTTCCTTGGTGCACACGTAGGCGGCGGTGTTCACAGCCGCACGATGCGCTTCCCTGAGCGGTGCGCCGCTCAGCAGCTTGCCGGTGAAGGAACCGGAGAAGGAGTCGCCTGCACCAACGGTATCGGCAACCTCGACGTGAGGGGTCAGCAGCGTGGAAACCTCGCCATTCTTGGCGGTGATGGTGCTGAACGTGGCGCCGCCGGTCAGAATGGTGTACTCAAGGTCGAAGCGGTCGATGAACCACTTGCATGCCTCTTCGTCGTTGCACTCAGGAATGGAGAACATGTCGCGCATCATGATCAGCTCTTCGTCGTTGATCTTGAAGATGTTCGCATAGCCGAGCAGTTCTTCGATGAGTTCGTTGGAGTAGAAGTTCGCACGCAGGTTGATGTCGAAGAACTTCAGAGCGCCTTCCTTGGTGTGCTTGAGCAGTTCGACGATGGTGTCGTGGGATTCGGGGGAGCGCAGACCCAAGGTGCCGAAGCAGACGGCGTCGGCCTTGGACACGGCTTCGACGAGCTCGTCGGTGAGCTTGATGTGGTCCCAAGCCACGTTTTCGACGATGGTGTATTCCGGAATGCCGTTGGTCAGTGCCACGGCGACGGTGCCGGTCGGGTATTCGTTGGTCTGCACCAGCGTGTTGATGCCGGCCTTGTGAGCGTCGGAGAGCAGTTCGGTACCCAGCTCGTCGTTGCCGACGGCGCTGATGGCGAAGCTTTCCGCGCCGTTCTGGGACGCATGGTATGCGAAATTGACGGGTGCGCCGCCGGCACGCTTGCCGGTGGGGAGCATATCCCACAGGATTTCGCCGAGAGAAATGACGATTGGCTTGGACATGGTGTTCCTTTCTTTGGTTGTGGCGTGCTATGCGACGTCAAAGAACATCGAAGGATGTTCCAGAAAATTGGTGATGGCCACGGCCGCGGCACCGCTGACGGTGGCGTCCGTTGGGAGGTTGGACAAGGTGATTTTGGTATCGTGCCCGACTTCGGGGATGGTACGTTCCCGAACGACTTTTTTGACCTCGTCAAGCAAGGGCTGTCCGGCTTGGGAGATGATGTCGCCGAGTACGATATGCGTCGGATTGAAGGCGTTGATGATATTGACCGCGCCATATCCGATATATCGAGCGACCTCGGAAGTCAGATCCATGGCCGCTTTGTCTCCTGCCGCAGCTTTGGCGAACAGCGCGGTGCATGCCTGCGCGTGCGTCATTGCCTCGCATCCGGGCACACTGCTCGGCTGTTCGTTGAGCCGTTCGTGGATTGCGTTGGCTGAGCAGTAACGTTCCAGGCACCCGATATTGCCGCAGTCGCAAGGCTTGCCGTTGACGTCAACGGAGATGTGTCCGATTTCGGTGGCCGTGCCGTGCGCGCCGTAATAGATCGAACCATTGTCGATGATGCCGAGGCCGATGCCCTCGCCAAGCAGATAGTAGGCGAGCGATCCCTCGGACAGTTCCGGGTTGAACAGGAACTGCGCCAAGGCGCCTGCGCGTGCGTCCTGTTCAACGAATACGGGTACGTTGAACGCTTCGCTGAACTCCTTGATGAAGTTGACCTGCCGCCAACCCTGCATGGATGAGACGAGCGCGGTGCGACCTTCCTCCACCAGATACGGACCGGGAACGGCCATGCCGACGGCTACGATGCTCGAATCGTCCGCAATGAGCTGTCGTACGGTGGCCCGGATCTGTTCTACCGTTTCGGGAATATGCTCCTCGTCAACGGTGGGCAGGTCGGTGAGGGAAATACGATTGCATTTCAGGTCGAACACTGCGATCTGCACCAGACTTCGTGCGAATTTCACGCCGACGACATGGTATTTCGCGCAATTGAGATTCAGGCCGATGGAACGACGATTCTTATCGCCTTCCATGTCTCCGGTTTCTTCGATAACGTCTCGGAACAGTAGTTTTGCGGTAATTTTCGTAATGGCCGCGGGTGTGAGTTCGATGGCTTTGGCGATTTGCGCACGTGAGCTGATGCCGTTGTGGTAGAGGTATTGCAGAATTCTGGAACGATTGTTTTCTGAAATCGATGATTGCTGAGCGCTGTAACTACTCATGACACCTCCTTGCGCCAGTGCACGGACCCTTCGTTGAACTAGTTGATATATTAACGCCGTTAATTAGTTGATGCAAGTTCCGTCTTTCGGCGTGTCACGAGGACCGTCGATTCTCAATATGGGATTCGCTGTCTCATTATTTGACACACTCTTTTCGGAAAAAAATTAACTGCAAAACCGTTGTGATTGCTGAGTTTTCGTTGGATCGAGAAAGGGTGATGTCGCAAAATGAGCTTCCGTGAAATGTTTCGCTAACAAAGTGTGCCCTACCCTTATGGCACGTCGTTTTGGAGTACCAATTACGACAGCAGGAAGAGAAAGGATTCCATAGTGAATCACAAGAAGATTATGGCTGCGGCTGTTTCGATTGCCGCACTGGCCTCGCTCGCGGCATGCGGCGGCGTAAAGGATAGCGGTTCCGCATCGGGGGATGCGGATGTCATTACCGTCGGCACCACGGACAAGGTTACTAGCGTTGACCCTGCCGGCTCCTATGACAACGGTTCCTATGCCGTTCAAATCAACGTGTTCCCGTTCCTGTATGCGCAGGACTACAACACCTCTGAACTGTCTCCGGACATCGCTGCGGATGACGGTACCTGGAGTGACGACGGCACTGAGTTCACCGTTAAGATCAAGTCTGGCCTGAAGTTCGCCAATGGTCACGACCTGACTTCGTCCGATGTCAAGTTCTCCTTCGACCGTGTCAACACGATCAACGATGAGAATGGTCCGAGTTCGTTGCTGGCCAACATCGAATCCATCGATACGCCAGATGACACCACTGTGGTGTTCCATTCCAAAGTCAAGAACGATGTGACCCTCAAGCAGGTGCTTTCCAGCCCGGCTGGTCCGATTGTCGACGAAGAGGTCTTCTCCGCCGACAAGCTCACTGATGCTGACACCATCATCAAGGAGAAGGCTTTCGCCGGTCCGTACATTCTGACCTCCTACAAGGCCAATGAGGTTGCAGGCTACTCCAAGAACGACTCTTATCAGGGTCTGACCCCGGCCAAGAACAGCACTGTTCAGGTCAAGTACTTTGCCGATTCTTCCAACCTGAAGATGGCCGTGCAGCAGGGACAGGTCGACGTGGCCTACCGTTCTCTGACTCCGACCGACATCGATGATCTGTCCAAGGATTCCAAGGTCAAGGTCGTCAAGGGTCCGGGCGGTGAGGAACGCTTCCTGGTCTTCAACTTCAACATCCAGCCGTACGGCACCAAGTCCGATGAACCGAATGCCGACAAGGCCAAGGCTGTGCGTCAGGCCGTTGCTAACCTCATCGACCGCGAGGAGTTGGCGACCAAGGTCTATAAGGACACGTACACCCCGATGTACTCCTACATTCCGGACGGTTTAGTTGGTCACGAAGACACCTTCAAGACCGCGTATGGTGACGGCAACGGCAAGCCGAGCTCCGACAAGGCCAAGAAGGTTCTTGAGGACGCAGGCGTTTCCACTCCGGTTGAGCTCAAGCTGCAGTACAATCCGGACCACTATGGATCCTCTTCCGCCGACGAGTATGCGGCTCTCAAGGCTCAGCTCGAGGAGGGTGGTCTGTTCAAGGTCGACCTGCAGTCCACCGAATGGACCCAGTACAACAAAGACCGTGTTGTTACCGAGGACTCTGATGGATCCTACCCGGTCTACCAGCTCGGCTGGTTCCCGGATTACTCCGACCCGGATAACTATCTGTCTCCGTTCTTCCGTGACGGCAACTTCGTGAACAACGCTTACTCCAACTCCGAAATCAACGATTTGATTATGGAGCAGGCTGGTGAAACCGACGAAAGCGCCCGTGAGGATCTGCTCAAGAAGATTCAGACCCTTGAAACCGAAGACCTGTCCACCATCCCGCTGCTGCAGGGTGCGCAGGTTGCAGTTACCGGCGCCAACGTGAAGGGTGTTGTGCTCGACGCTTCCTTCCGTTTCCGTTTCGCATCTGTCACCAAGGCGTGATGTGTGCGGATGTGCGGCATGACCTGCCGCAGCCTGCATAGAAAACCACTGGGGATCCCCGGTCTATGGCCGGAGGTCCCCATTTCCCGAATTATCTGCCTGAAACGGCGCAGTGATTCGATATTGTTGTAAATCAAAGCCGTACAGGCTTCTTATCAAGGAGCATCGCGTGTCAGACACAGCAGCTCCGGCCGTCTCTCAGGAGGCGAAGCCGAAACAAGCCAAAAAGAATCATTTGTCAGGCGGATTTTTCCGTTTCGTCCTGACTCGATTCCTGCTCATTATTCCAACCGTTTTCATTCTCGTCACCGTCGTGTTTTTCGTGATGCGAGCTACAGGCGATCCTATTTCTGCGGCATTGGGTGGTCGTCTTACCCCTGACGAGTTGCAAAAGCGTGTTCATGCGGCCGGCTACGACCGTCCTCTTATTGTGCAATATATCGATTACCTTGGGGGTTTGCTCCATGGGGATCTCGGCACTACGTTGACTGATAATCAGCCGGTTATCAGCATTCTTGTTCATTACGGATCAGCGACTTTCGAGTTGGCACTCCTATCGCTCATTGTTGCTTTGATCGTAGGTATCGGCTTAGGTCGTGTAGCTGCGTGCAGACGCGATCACGCTGCCGATGCAGGCATTCGAACCTTTGCCATTCTGTGCTACGCCACCCCCGTGTTCTTCTTGGGATTGGTCCTGAAACTCATTTTCGCCATCTGGCTGAACGTGTTGCCGGCATCCGGTCGATGCTCGTTGTCTTCGGAAATGCAGTTCACCCGGCTCGTCTCTCCGACAGGCTTCTACATTATCGATGCACTGCAGCTGGGTGATATGAGCGTGCTGGCCGACGTGTTGCGTCACGCCGTACTTCCTGCGCTGGCGTTGGGATTGCTCACCGCAGGCGTGTTTATTCGTTTGGTGCGCACCAATGTGATTTCCACCTACAATTCCGGCTATGTCGAGGCTGCGCGTTCGCGTGGCGTCGCCGAAAAACGTCTGCTCAGCAAGCACGCATGGAGGCCGGCGCTTATTCCAATCATCACCGTTATGGGCATGCAGATCGCATTGATGCTCGCCGGCGCGGTGCTTACCGAAACCACCTTCGAATGGAAGGGACTCGGATTCATGTTGTCCCAATATCTGAAAGCGCGTGACTTCGTAGCTGTGCAGGGCATTGTGATTCTGATCGCCATCATCGTGGCCGTCGTCAACTTCATCGTTGACGTTATCGCCGCGTTGGTGGATCCGAGAGTGAGGTACTGACATGACTGCATCAGCAAATAACGTCACCGTCCCGGGTGACACTCGTCTGAACGATCTCAAAGTCAACAGGAAAGCTCCGTTCTGGGCCAAGATTCCGATCATCAAGGATCTTCGCGTAGCGGTCGGCTGGCAGAAAGGCATGCTGATTACCGGCCTGTTGCTCACGGCGTTCTTCCTGCTCGTGGCCTTGTTCGCGCCCGTAATTGCACCGTACGGCTATGCGCAGCTCAAAGATGCCAATGGAGTTTCATTCCCAGCCCAGGCAGCACCCTCATCCGAGCATATTTGGGGTACCACCGCAGGTGGTTATGACGTGTTCAGCCGTGTGATTTGGGGCTCTCGTACCGCGGTCATTGCGATTGTGATCGCTGTGCTGCTTTCTATTTTCGCGGGTGTATTGCTCGGTTTGGTTTCCGGATATTTCGGTGGTTGGGTGGATCGTGTGCTTGTCATGATCGCCGACGCCATCTACTCTTTCCCCTCGCTGCTGCTTGCGATTCTGATGGCCATTATGATTTCCGGCGGTCAGTCTGGTCTGTGGAGTGGCATTCTCGCTTCGGGTATCTCCATCACCGTGGTCTATATTCCGCAGTATTTCCGTACCATTCGATCCGAGGTCATTCGAATCAAGGAATCCGCTTACGTTGATTCCGCTCGCGTGGTGGGCGCGTCGACATGGCGCATCATGACCAAGCACCTTCTTAAGAACTCCACCAGAACGTTACCGGTTATTCTGACGTTGAACTCGTCCGAAGCGATTCTGACTCTTGCGGGATTGGGCTTCCTCGGATTCGGCATCGAACCTACCGCAGCCGCTGAATGGGGTTACGATCTGAATCGTTCCGTGTCGGATGTAACCGCGGGCATTTGGTGGACCGCAGTGTTCCCAGGTATCGCCATCGTATTGATTGTTCTGGGTATCACCTTGGTGGGCGAATCCCTCAATGACCTTGCCGACCCGCGTCTGCGTGCGCGCAAATCCGCTGGTGAGGTGGTTGGATCCATCGAAGATACTTCGGTTGATCCCAGCCAGAAGCCGGGCGTTCGCAACGAGGTGATAGCCGAGCTCGCGGCCGCCAAGAATCCAATGGGAGCCAGCGATCAGCCAGTGACCGTTACGGATCGCGACCCGTCATTTACCGCCTCCGAATGGGGCTCCAAGGAAGAAGAGTGACGCAATGAGTGACGAACAAACCAATCTTGCGCAAGTCAAGGATCTGAGCGTTTCCTTCATGACCGACGCAGGATCCATCAAAGCCATCGACAAGATTAGCTTCACCATCCCACGCAAAACCGTGGTGGGTGTGGTTGGCGAATCAGGTTCCGGAAAATCCGTGACCGCACGTTCGATTATCAAGCTGTTGCCGGAGACGGCAACCACTTCCGGCGCGATTTATCTGTCGAACCGTGAAGGCAATGAGCAGCTTGACGTACTGTCTCTTTCCGGAGAAGATCTGCGCCGTATGCGCGGATCAGAAGCGGCCATGGTGTTCCAGGAACCTAATTCGGTACTTAATCCGGTGTACACCATCGGATGGCAAATCGAAGAGGGACTTCGCGCGCACGGCATGAAAGACAAGAAGGAGCTTCGTGCCAAGTCCGTGGATATCCTCAAAAAAGTAGGCATTCCTGATGCCGAAACTCGAATTGACTACTATCCGCATCAGTTCTCGGGCGGCCAAAAACAACGTATCGTCATCGCCATGGCGTTGGTGCTCAATCCAGGTCTGATTCTGGCTGACGAACCGACTACCGCGCTCGACGTGACCGTGCAGGCAGAAATTCTTGACTTGTTGCGTCTTGCCCGCGACGAATTCGGCGCCTCCGTGCTGATTATCACCCATAATATGGGTGTGATCGCCGATATCGCCGATGAAGTGGTGGTCATGTATCGAGGTCATGTGGTCGAGCAGGGAAGCGTCGAACAGATCTTCTACTCGCCGAAAGACGATTACACCAAGCGGTTGCTCGCGGCCGTGCCGCGTATCGGGCAGAAACTGGTCGTTCGTGATGAGCAGGGCAAGGTGATTGAACGCAGCAAGGATTGGCATGACCAACCCATTGCCGTCGAGGCCAAGGGACTGACTATCACCTATCCTGGGCATTTGACGCAGCCTGATTTCAAGGCGGTCAATGGTATTGATTTCACTATTCACCGTTCCGAAGTGCTGGGATTGGTCGGCGAATCCGGTTCCGGCAAATCCACTACCGGTCGTGCCATCGCGGGTTTGCAGAAAGTGTCCGGCGGCTCCCTGAACGTGTTGGGTGTGGAAATGAACGGTGTCAAGGAACGTCAATTCAAACCCAAGCGTGCTGATATTGGTTTTGTGTTCCAAGATCCGGGTAGTTCATTCAATCCGCTGATGACCATCGCGGAGAATGTGGCCGAGCCGCTGCTCGTGCACCACAAGTACGGTTCCGTGGCCGATGCCAAGAACTATGTGGGCGACCTGCTGGAGATGGTCCAGCTGCCGCGCGCCTACATGAACCGTTTCCCGCATGAGCTGTCCGGCGGCCAGCGCCAGAGGGCGTCTTTGGCGCGTGGTTTGGCGTTGAAGCCGTCGCTGCTGATCGCCGATGAGCCGACTTCTGCATTGGACGTGTCGGTGCAGGCCAAGGTGTTGGAGCTGTTCAAGCGACTGCAGGCGGAAATCGGCTTCGCGTGCCTGTTCATCACCCATGATTTGGCGGTGGTCGATATGCTTGCCGACCGCATCATGGTGATGCATAAGGGCCAGATCGTGGAGCACGGCGATGCCGACCAGATTATGCAGCACCCGGAGAACCCGTACACCAAGAAGCTGCTGGCCTCCCTGCCCGTGCCCGACCCGCGCGAACAGCAGCAACACCGCGCCCACCTCCACGAGCTCCTAGCCCAAGAGGCGTAATCGCATAGCATTGAAGCTCCCTCGTCAGAGGGAGCTAACTTTATATCCGCTAGTACTGCTGCCCATCGAACTGGAACAGGGCGTGGGCGTCGCCGTGCTTTTTGTTCTCGATGTAAGTATGGAACAGCTCCAGCCGCTCGCTCGTGCTGGCCGCTAGGGGAGTGGGCAGGTCATCCAGATCGAACCAGCCGACGCTCAGGCTTTCCTCGTCGCCCACGAACGGCTCGGCATTGCCGCCGGGCTTCAGGGCGCACAGGAACGAATGATCCATGTACATGGTGTTGTCGCCATTGGCGTAGGTCAGCACCTTGTTTGACGAGGTGACGGCCACCAAATCGGTGACGATGGCATCGATGCCCGTCTCCTCCTTGATTTCGCGCACCACCGTGTCCGCCGGCTGTTCGCCCGGCTCGTTGATGCCGTAGACCATCGCCCATTCGCCCGTGTCCGAACGACGGCCCAACAGCAGTTGACCATGTTCGTTCAGTACACAACCGGTCACGCCATTGAGCCACAACAGATCATGGCCGATCTTCTTACGCAATTCCAACACAAATTCCGGAGTGGACACATTGCCTCCTTAGTAGAAAAGAAGCTCCCTCATCAGAGGGAGCTTAGGTTACTTCGCTTGGGCAGCCTGCTCGGCCATCCAGGCTTCGACATCGTCGATCTGCTTCGGGATGCCGGCGGAAATCCATTCGGGGCCGTTCTCGGTCATGAGCACGTCGTCCTCGATGCGGATGCCGATGCCGCGGTATTCCGGCGGAATCAGCAGATCATCCTCGCGGAAGTACAGACCGGGCTCGATGGTGAAGATCATGCCGGGCGTGATCTTCGCGCCCTGATAGGACTCATAGCGGGCCTGCGCGCAATCATGCACATCAAGACCCAGGTGGTGGGCCACGCCGCAGGCGAGCCAACGGCGGTGCTGCTGGCCTTGCGGGGACAGTGACTCCTCGACGCTCACCGGCAGCAGACCCCAATCGTGCAGACGCTCGGCGATCACACGCATGCAGGCGTGGTGGATGTCGGAATAGGTGGCACCCGGCTTGGCGGCTTCGAAACCGGCCTGCTGCGAGTCCAGCACGGCCTGGTACAGACGCTTCTGGAAGTCGGTGAACTTGCCGTTGGTCGGGAAGGTGCGGGTGATGTCGGCCGTGTACAGGGAATCGACCTCAACGCCGGCATCCACCAGCAGCATGTCGCCGGTCTTCACCACACCGGTATTGCGCATCCAGTGCAGAATCGGGGCGTGGGGGCCGGAGGCCACGATGGAGTCGTAACCGATGGCGTTGCCCAGCTCACGGGACACGGCGTTGAACGCGCCTTCGAGGATACGCTCGGAACGCGGCTTGTCGAGCGCGGCCGGCAGTGCGGAGAGCAGACGGTCGAAGCCGTGCTTGGTGGCGTCCACGGCCTTGCGCATCTCGTTGATTTCGTAGCCGTCCTTGACCATGCGTGCCTCGGCGGCGAATTCGTGCAGCTTGTCATCGGTAGCGGTGTTATTG
>OISU01000488.1_pt1 | contig 9642 bp, 6 predicted proteins | sample 1586491 | NCBI WGS metagenome assembly OISU01 (sample SAMN02674970, study PRJEB24791) | human gut metagenome, SKBSTL043 | isolation source: stool | host: Homo sapiens | place: USA
TCTGAATGAGGACAACAAGGTGTCGCTGTACGTTTCCTATATCAGCTTGGCGGACGGCAGCAGCGATACCATCATCATCAACAAGCATGATCAGGAGGAAGAGGCATGAAAGAGCTGGAATTGAAGTACGGCTGCAACCCGAATCAGAAGCCGTCGCGGATTTATATGGAAGAGGGCGAACTGCCCCTGACCGTGCTGAACGGCAAACCCGGCTACATCAACTTTCTCGATGCGCTCAACGGCTGGCAGCTGGTCAGCGAACTCAAGCGCGCGACGGGTCTGCCCGCGGCGACGTCGTTCAAGCATGTCAGCCCGGCGGGGGCGGCGGGGGGTCTGCCGCTGAATGATACCCTGCGCAAGATTTATTTCGTGGGTGAACAGGAACTGTCGCCCTTGGCGTGCGCCTATGCCCGTGCGCGCGGCGCAGACCGCATGTCCTCCTTCGGCGACTGGATTGCCCTGAGCGACGTGTGCGACGAAAGCACCGCGCGGCTGATTAAGCCCGAAGTGTCCGACGGCATCATCGCTCCCGGCTACACCGACGAGGCGCTGGCGCTGCTGAAAATGAAGAAGAAGGGCAATTACAATATTGTTACGATTGACCCGGCATACCGCCCCGCGCCCATTGAGCACAAGCAGGTGTTCGGCATCACGTTCGAGCAGGGGCGCAATGAATTTGTGATTGATGAAAATCTGCTGAACGACATCGTGACCACGAATCACGACCTGCCGGAGGACGCCAAGCGCGACCTGATTGTGGCGCTGATTGTGCTCAAATACACGCAATCGAATTCCGTCTGCTACGCCAAGGACGGTCAGGCAATTGGCATCGGCGCGGGTCAGCAGAGCCGCATCCACTGCACGCGTCTGGCAGGGCAGAAGGCGGATAACTGGCTGCTGCGGCAGCATCCGCGTGTGCTGGCATTGCCGTTCGTGGAGAAAATCGCCCGTGCCGACCGCGACAACACAATTGACGTGTTCATCTCCGACGAGCCGGACGAGGTGCTGGCGGATGGCCGCTGGCAGCGCTTCTTCACCGAGCGCCCTGAACCGCTGACGAAGGAAGAAAAGCGCGCGTGGCTGAATCAGCAGACCGGCGTTGCGCTGGGCAGCGACGCGTTCTTCCCGTTTGGCGACAACATCGAGCGCGCGCACCGCTCCGGCGTGACCTACGTCGCCCAGCCCGGCGGTTCGATTCGCGATGATAACGTGATTGACGCTTGCAACCTGTACAATATGGTCATGTGCTTCACGCATATGCGCCTGTTCCATCACTAAGAAGGGACGAGAAGCAAGATGAAGGTACTCATCGTCGGCGGCGGCGGACGCGAACACGCCATCGCGCTGAAAATCAAGGAAAACCCGGAAGTGACGGCGCTGTACGCCGCGCCCGGCAACGGCGGCATCGCGCAGATTGCGACCTGCCTGCCCTTCAAGGCGACGGACGTGGATGGTATCGTCCGCTGGGCGGCGGAGAACAAGGTGGATTTCGTCATCGTCGCGCCGGACGACCCGCTGTGCCTCGGCATGGTGGATGCGCTGGCGGCGCAGGGGATTCCCGCGTTCGGCCCGCGCAAGAATGCCGCGATTATCGAGGGCAGCAAAGTGTTCTCGAAGAACCTGATGAAGAAGTACGGCATTCCGACGGCGGCGTATGAGACGTTTGACGATTATGACGCGGCGGTCAAGTATTTGCAGACGGCGGATATGCCCATCGTCGTCAAGGCGGATGGTCTGGCGCTCGGCAAGGGCGTGCTCATCTGCCCTGACCGCGACAGCGCCGTGGAAGCCGTCGCGTCCATGATGAAGGAAGCGAAGTTCGGCGCGTCCGGCGCGCGGGTCGTCATCGAGGAGTTCCTGACCGGCCCGGAAGTCAGCGTGCTGGCGTTCACCGACGGAAAAACGGTCAAGCCGATGGTGTCCAGCATGGATCACAAGCGCGCGCTTGACCACGACGAGGGCCTCAACACCGGCGGCATGGGCACCATTGCCCCCAACCCCTGCTACACGCCCGAATTGGCGCGGCGCTGCATGGACGAAATCTTCCTGCCGACGATTGCCGCCATGAATGCCGAGGGGCGTACTTTCACGGGCTGCCTGTATTTCGGTCTGATGATGACGCCCAAAGGCCCGAAGGTTATCGAATACAACTGCCGTTTCGGCGATCCGGAGACGCAGGTGGTGCTGCCGCTGCTGAAAAGCGACCTGCTGACCATCATGCGCGCGACGGTGGACGGTACGCTGGCGGATACACCCGTGGAATTTGCGTCTGGCGCGGCGTGCTGCGTCGTACTGGCATCCGGCGGCTACCCGGTCAGCTACAAGAGCGGCTACCCGATTTCCGGCTTGGATGAAGCGGGCAAAACCGCGACCGTCTTCCACGCGGGTACAAAGCTGGTCGATGGGCAGATTGTCACCGCGGGCGGGCGCGTTCTGGGCGTCACCGCGACGGCGAATACGCTCGAAGCCGCGATTGACAAAGCGTATCAGGCGGCGGACAAAATCACCTTCACCGACATGCACATGCGCCGCGACATTGGTCAGCGCGCCTTGGCATCACGAAAGGAGAGCCATTCATGAGCGTCAAACGCATTTATGTGGAAAAGAAAGCCCCCTACGCGGTGGAGGCGAAGCAGCTCCTGTGGGAAATTCGCCATATCCTGCAAATCAAGACGGTCACGGGTCTGCGTCTGCTGAACCGCTATGATGTCGAGGGTGTCGATGATGCGCTGTACCAGAAGTGTCTGCCGGTCGTTTTCTCCGAGCCGCAGGTGGATGTGACGTACACGGAACTTCCGCAGGGCGCGAAGGCGGTTTTTGCGGTGGAGTACCTGCCGGGTCAGTATGACCAGCGCGCGGCGTCCTGCGAGGAGTGCATCCAGCTGGTGGGGCAGTGCGCCCGCCCGACGGTTCGCAGTGCGCGCGTGTATCTGCTGGACGGCGATTTCACGGCGGATGAGCTGGCGCGCGTGAAGAAGCACGTCATCAACCCCGTGGAGGCGCGTGAAGCCGACTTGGGCGAAAAGACGACGCTCCAGCAGCAGTACGACACGCCTGACCATGTGGAGACGCTGACGGGCTTCACGGCGATGAATGCCGATGAGGTGGATGCGTTCGTCAAGAAGTACGGCTTGGCGATGGATGACGATGACCTTGCGTTCTGCCGGGATTATTTCGCGTCCGAGCACCGTGACCCGACGCTGACCGAAATCCGCATGATTGACACCTACTGGTCGGATCACTGCCGTCACACGACGTTCCTGACGACCCTTGATGCGGTGGATGTGCGCAAAGCGGCGGTCGAAAAGGCGTTCCAGCGATATTTGGCGGCGCGCAAAACCGTCTACGGCGACCGCGAGCGCCCCATGAACCTGATGGACATCGCGACCATCGGCGGCAAGTACCTGAAGAAAATCGGGCAGACCCCCAACATTGACGTGAGCGAGGAAATCAATGCCTGCTCCATCAAGATTGATGTGGATGTGGACGGCGTGAAAGAGCCGTGGCTGCTCATGTTCAAGAACGAGACGCACAACCATCCCACGGAGATTGAGCCCTTCGGCGGCGCGGCGACCTGCATCGGCGGCGCGATTCGCGACCCGCTGTCCGGGCGCACCTACGTCTATCAGGCAATGCGCGTTACTGGCGCGGCTGACCCGCTCGTTCCGGTCAGCCAGACCATGCCGGGAAAATTGCCCCAGCGCAAGCTCGTCACCACGGCGGCGGCGGGCTATTCCTCCTATGGCAACCAGATTGGACTGGCGACGGGGCTGGTGGATGAAATGTACCATCCGGGTTATGCCGCCAAGCGTCTGGAGATCGGCGCGGTGGTCGGCGCTGCGCCGGAGAAGAACGTCCGCCGCGAAGTGCCTGCCCCCGGCGACAAGATTGTCCTGCTCGGCGGGCGCACCGGGCGCGACGGCTGCGGCGGCGCAACGGGTTCGTCCAAGTCCCATAAGCTGGAATCCATCGAAACGTGCGGCGCGGAGGTGCAGAAGGGCAATGCCCCGACCGAACGCAAGCTCCAGCGCCTCTTCCGCGACGGCGAAGTCACCCGGCTCATCAAGCGCTGCAACGACTTCGGCGCGGGCGGCGTGTCCGTGGCGATTGGCGAACTGGCGGACGGCCTGCTGATTGACTTGGACAAAGTGCCGAAGAAGTACGACGGTCTGGACGGCACGGAGCTGGCGATTTCCGAATCGCAGGAGCGGATGGCGGTTGTGCTTGCGCCGGAGGATGTTGATGCGTTCCTTGCGGCAGCAAACCGCGAGAACCTTGAAGCGACCGTCGTGGCGGAAGTGACCGCCGAACCCCGTCTGCGCATGACGTGGAAGGGCGTGACGATTGTCGATTTGTCCCGCGAGTTCCTCAATTCCAACGGCGCGGAGAAGCACACGACTGCGTCTGTCCCGGATGATGATGTCAAGCCCTACGAGTTTGCGGGCGATACGGTGACGGAGAAGCTGGCGGATATGCTTGGCAACCTCAATATCTGCTCCAAGCAGGGCTTGAGCGAGCGGTTCGATTCTACCATCGGCGCGGCGACGGTCTTGATGCCCTTCGGCGGCAAATATCAGCTGACCCCGAACCAGACGATGGTTGCAAAGCTGCCGGTTCGTCATGGTGTGACGGATACCGTGTCCGGCATGGCGTACGGGATGCACCCGGAAATCCTGTCGCAGTCGCCGTATGAGGGCAGCTATCTGGCGGTCATCGAAAGCGTGACGAAGCTGGTCTGCGCGGGCTTTGACTACAAGCAGGCGTATTTGACCTTCCAGGAATATTTTGAGCGCATGGGCACGGATCCGACGCGCTGGGGCAAGCCGTTCGCGGCGCTGCTGGGCGCGCTGGATGCGCAGCTGGATTTGAACATCGCGGCGATTGGCGGCAAGGACTCCATGTCCGGCACGTTCGAGAAGATGGACGTTCCGCCGACGCTCTGCTCCTTCGCGATTGCCCCCGGCAAGGCGAGCGAGGTCATTTCGCCCGAATTCAAGGAAGCGGGGCACGCCATCCGCCTTGTCTCCTGCGACCCGCACGACACCGCCGCGCTGACCGCGAATTATGATGCCGTTCTGTCCGCCATTCGCGCGGGCAAGGTGGTTTCCGCGTGGGCGCTGGGTCTGGGCGGCGTGGCGGAAGGCCTGTTCAAGATGGGAATTGGCAATCAGATTGGCACGCGTATCGACGATGATTACGACGGCAATCTCTTCGCGCAGCAGATCGGCGCGATGCTGCTGGAATGCACCGAAGATATCGACCTCGGCGTGAAGGTGGGCGACACCGTGCCGGAGTGGGTGCTGGAGTACGAGGGCGAGCGCATTGATTTGACCGCCATGCAGGAAATCTACGAGGGCAAGCTGGACAAGGTGTTCTCCTACCGCGGTCACACCGGCGAAACGACGGAGAAGTTCTCCTATTCGGCGGAAACCTACCCCGTGCCCGCCGTCAAGACGGTCAAGCCGCTGGCGTTCATCCCGGTTTTCCCCGGCACGAACTGCGAGTACGACACCGCACGGGCGGTCGAGCGCGCAGGCGGCGCGGCGGAAATCCTCGTTATCAACAACCTGACGCCTGAGGCCATCACCCAGTCGATTGCCGAGGCCAGCCGCATGATTGCGCGCAGCCAGATGATTGTCCTGCCCGGCGGTTTTTCCGGCGGCGACGAACCCGACGGCTCGGCGAAATTCATCACGGCGTTCTTCCGCAATCCTGCCATGAAGGACGCGGTGCATGATTTGCTTCAGCGCCGCGACGGCCTGATGCTGGGCATTTGCAACGGCTTCCAGGCGCTGATTAAGCTGGGCCTTGTGCCGTATGGCGAAATCATCGACACGTCCGATCAGTGCCCGACGCTGACATTCAACGAAATCGGCCGTCACCAGTCGATGCTCGTCCGCACGCGCATTGCGTCGAATAAATCCCCGTGGTTGTCCCGCTGCAAGGTGGATGACATTCACACCGTCGCCATCAGCCACGGCGAAGGCCGGTTCGTCGGCCCGGAAGCGCTGATTCGTCAGCTTGCGGCGAACGGGCAGATTGCCACGCAGTATGTGGATTTGTCCGGCGCGCCGTCGATGGATATGCGTTTCAACCCCAACGCCAGCTATTTCGCCATCGAGGGCATCACCAGCCCGGACGGCCGCGTGCTGGGCAAGATGGGGCACACCGAGCGCAGCGGCGAAAATCTCTACAAGAACGTACCCGGCGACAAGTATCAGCCGCTGTTTGAGGGCGGCGTGGACTACTTCCGCCTGTGATACTATTTCCTGCATTCGCCTGCGTCGTCTGCTCGTGCTTCTTCCATTCTGTCGTCCGCTCGTTCCACTTAGCGTAGCGCTGCTACGCTGCGTTTCACTCCCGTTAGCCAGCAGAAAAAATTCGCTTCGCATCTTGGCACATTCTCATTTGGAAATAGGAAGGGGACTTGCACGCGCTACTGTTTCCCGGTCATCGCTTCCAATATTTCGCTGACTTTCGTCGGCATGCTCTATCTTACCATAGCCGAACGACTTTTGCAAGCGGAAAAGCGAAAATAATGCGGAATGGAGGACGGAAACGCGCACCGAAGTAAAAATCTTTTCATCTTACAGGCGAACAAACCGTGAATTTTTCCGATTTATTATTTACAAGCCATTTTTTTGTGCTATACTGTAAGATGCGTTATCATGTAAAGCGCGATTCAGGCGCTTGCGTGAAAGTCCGCGCGAGGGAGGGACAAAATGCCCTCCGCACAAGGCGCGGCAGGGAACTTCGCGCACAATCGCGCGGAAGAAAGGAAAGGAAGCCGGATGAGCAACAGCCGTCCACCCTATGATGGCGCCGGGGACGCCGGACAGAATCCTCAGCAGCCCGGTTTTTCGCAGGGCAATTATCCGCCGGCGCAGGGCTATGCCCCGAATGGCGGCTACGCGCCCAATGATGCCTATGGTCAGGGCTACGCGCCGCAAAACGGCTATGGGCAGCCGCAATATGGTCAGCAGGGGTATGCGGATTATCAGCAGCCCTATGGTCAGCAGGGATACCAGCAGCCATACGGTCAGCAGGGCTACGAGCAGCAGGGTTATCAGCAGCCATACGGTCAGCAAGGTTATCAGCAGCCGTATGGGCAGCAGGGCTATGACCAGCAGGGTTATCAGCAGCCGTACGCCCAGCAGCCTTATCAGCAGCAGCCGTATGACCAGCAGGGGTTTGTGCAGCCTGGCGGGTATCAGCAGCCCTACGAGCAGCAGGGGTACCAGCAGCCGAATCCGGCGTACAATCAGCAGGGGTACAGCCAGCAGAATCCGCAGGAAACGGATTTGCCGCCGGAGCAGCAGTACGCGCAGTACACCCCCGACGGTCAGCGCGTGTACCCGACGTCGGGACGCAGCGGCTTCCGGGTGCAGCCGGCGGCGCACAGGGAAATCCCGTGGGATACGATTGCAAAAGTATTGATGTTCGGCGTGCTGCCGATTCTTTTCATCTTGAGCATGGTCTTTGCGTGGACGGCGGTGAAGTGGGTCGTCCTCGTCGGCGCGGTGGCGAGCATCGCCGCGCTGTGGCTCCGCGAGCTGGTTACGCCTAACGCGCGGCTGGTGCTGTCGCTTTTGCTGGCGTCGGCGGCGGTCGTCTGCCTCGTCAGCGCACTGGCGACGAACGCGGCGGACAATCAGAACCCCGCGCAGCCGAATCAGCCCGGTCAGATGCAGCAGGGGAGTACATCGGGCAATAACCTCGATGTCAACCTGACCGCGACGGACACGCCCAATCCCGCACCCACGCCCACCGCGACGCCTGTGGATGACTCCGAGGAGTGCTACGCGCAGCTGCATTCCTTCTTCACGCTGTGGAAGAACAACGCCATCAGCCAAATGGTCAACCTGACGGCCCCGTCGTGGCGCAGCAGCATCAAGGGCGGCACGGACGCGGTGACGCAGAAGCTCTTCGGCGAGGTGCTGACCAACCGCACGCCCGTCAGCTGGGATTTCACGGCCATCACGGGCACATCGAACGACATCGCCCGCATGGTGACGGTGCGCGCCGTCATCAACAAGAACAACACCCTGGGCGAAAGCGTCTACCTGTGGAAGGTGCGCATGGTCAAGGAGGACGGCGTGTGGTACGTTGACCCCGCGACGCTGCAAAGCAACGAGCAGGAAAGCACCGCCACCCCGACCAACGCCCTTGCCACCCAGCCTGTGCTGAACACCAGCCATCCGGACTTGCTGATTTACTACAATCCCGAAGGCGGAACGTACTACCACATTGACCCGAATTGCGAATCGCTCAATCCGAAATACCGCCCGCTGTCCGGCGTCATCAAGTGGTCGCAGATTGAGGATGACCCCTACGACAAGCTCGAACAGTGCAAACGCTGCGGCGCACCCCTGCGCGAAAAAAAGGACAACGCCAACTAAGTCAACATAGAAACCTACATATATTTAGGAGGACAACACGATGGACACCAATGCCAAGCTGTATCAAGACATGACGAAGATTCTCGTCAAGCGTGAGGACATCCAGAAGGCCGTTGCCCAGCTGGGACGGGAAATCACCCGCGACTATCAGGGCCGCGATCTGGTGATGGTCTGCATTTTGAAGGGCGCGAGCGTCTTCTTCTCCGACCTCATCCGCGAAGTCGATTTGCCCGTGACGCTGGATTTCATGGCGCTTTCGAGCTATCGCAACTCCACCAAGTCCTCCGGCGTGGTCAATCTGGAGAAAGACCTGTCCGTGTCCATCAAGGGGCGCGACGTGCTGATTGTGGAGGACATTGTGGACAGCGGCAACACGCTGTTCTACCTCGGCAAGTATTTGATGGGCCGCGGCGCGTCCTCCATCCGCATTGCGACGCTGCTGGACAAGCCCGACCGCCGCAATCCCGAACACAACCTGACGGTGGATTACCACTGCTTCAAGATTCCGGATGAGTTCGTCGTCGGCTATGGGCTGGATTTCGCCGAGAAGTACCGCAATCTGCCGGACATCGGCGTGCTGGACAGCCGCGTGTACGGCGCGGCGCACGAATAAATCAGCCGATTCTTCCCCCAATAAAGATAAAATTTTTGTAAAGATGGATTTTTCCGCACACGTCATTCGTCTATATGGGTATACGCCGCAACAGGCGGATGGCGCTGGAACGGAAGGAGGATGCTCGCATTGAAGAAGTCTCGCGGGATGTTCGGCTACGTCGCGGTTCTGCTGCTGATGGTGCTCACCATTTCGATGCTGTTCACCAACGGCTTTGGCAGCAATGCCCGTGACCGCCGCATCACCTATCCCCAGCTGCTGACGATGATTGAGGAGGGGCAGGTTCGCTCCGTCGCCATCCGCGGCACGTCGCTGGTGGGCGTGACGACAACAACAACGGTCGCCGACGCGGATTTCCCTGACAAGAACTACGATTTTGAAACCACCATCGGCGCTGATTTCATCGTCACCGCGCGGCAAATGCAGGCGGCGAAGCTTAATAAGCCGCTGGACGAGGTGTCCGTCAAGGATTTGGCGTTCACCATCATCTACCGTCAGCCGCTGACCACCCCGTGGTGGTATGATTTGATTCCGCTGGCAATTTCGCTGGTGCTCTGCGGCGTGATGTTCTGGCTGATTATGCGCGCGCAGACCGGCGGCAACGGCAAGGTGATGAACTTCGGCTGAAGC
>OISU01000521.1_pt1 | contig 9365 bp, 9 predicted proteins | sample 1586491 | NCBI WGS metagenome assembly OISU01 (sample SAMN02674970, study PRJEB24791) | human gut metagenome, SKBSTL043 | isolation source: stool | host: Homo sapiens | place: USA
ATGGCAAAGAAAACAGTAGCAAGTTTGCACGATGGTTCTAAAGAAGGTCGTGCTTATACGAAGGTTATCAAGATGGTTAAGTCTCCGAAAACAGGTGCTTATTCTTTTGATGAACAAATGGTTCCTAACGAAAAAGTACAAGACTTTTTCAAAAAATAAGATGAATACAGTTGCTGCGAAGCGCTGATTACTTATAAAGCTCCTCTCATTGGAAGTATCCGGTGAGAGGATTTTTTTGTTATTAAATCGCTTCAACTTTTATTATTTGTCAGTTTTGTTATATCTTTGTAGCATAATGTATTATACAAAAGTGTAGACTATGGGATTTTTTAGTTTTTTCTCTAAGGAAAAGAAGGAAACGTTAGATAAAGGATTATCTAAGACAAAAGAAAGTGTATTCGGCAAGATAGCCCGCGCAGTGGCAGGAAAGTCGAAAGTAGACGATGAAGTGCTGGATAATCTGGAAGAGGTGCTGATAACTTCGGATGTGGGTGTAGAGACAACGTTGAAAATTATTGAACGTATCGAGAAGCGCGCCGCCGATGAAAAATATATGAATGCGCAAGAACTGAATATGATTTTGCGCGATGAAATCGCTGCTTTGCTGACGGAAAATAATTCAGATGATGTAGATGATTTTGAAACTCCGATTACGAAGAAACCTTACGTCATTATGGTGGTTGGAGTGAATGGCGTGGGAAAAACCACTACCATAGGTAAGCTGGCTTATCAGTTTAAGAAAGCCGGTAAATCTGTTTATCTGGGAGCGGCCGATACTTTTCGTGCGGCAGCGGTAGAGCAGTTGGTGATATGGGGGGAACGTGTAGGAGTTCCTGTTGTAAAGCAGAAAATGGGTTCGGATCCCGCCTCCGTAGCATTTGATACTCTGAGTTCGGCAGTAGCCAATAATGCTGACGTAGTGATTATTGATACAGCCGGGCGTCTGCATAATAAAGTAGGCTTGATGAATGAGCTGACTAAGATTAAGAATGTGATGAAGAAGGTTGTTCCTGATGCTCCGAATGAGGTGTTGCTTGTGTTGGATGGCTCAACCGGACAGAATGCATTCGAACAAGCCAAGCAGTTCACTCTGGCAACGGAGGTTACGGCAATGGCTGTAACCAAGCTGGACGGAACGGCTAAAGGCGGCGTTGTAATCGGAATCTCCGACCAGTTTAAGATTCCGGTAAAGTACATCGGTCTGGGAGAAGGTATAGAGGACTTGCAGGTGTTCCGTAAAAAAGAGTTTGTCGATTCATTGTTCGGAGGGAATGCATGAAACGGAAAACTATTGATATCATAACATTAGGCTGCTCTAAAAATTTAGTGGACTCGGAGCATTTGATGCGCCAGCTGGAGGAAGCGGGCTTTCATGTGACGCATGATACCGAGCATCCGAAAGGAGAGATTGCCGTAATTAATACCTGTGGTTTCATCGGCGATGCAAAAGAGGAGTCCATCAATATGATTCTTGAATTTGCGCAGGCCAAGGAAGAAGGCGAGTTGGAGAAACTCTATGTTATGGGTTGCCTTTCGGAACGTTATCTGAAGGAACTGGCAATTGAAATTCCTCAGGTGGATAAATTTTATGGTAAGTTCAATTGGAAAGAGTTGCTGCAGGACTTGGGTAAGGCATACCATGATGAACTGCACATAGAGCGTACACTGACCACTCCTCAGCATTATGCCTATCTGAAAATATCGGAAGGATGCGACCGCAAATGTTCTTATTGTGCCATCCCTATTATTACGGGCCGACATGTGTCGCGTCCTATGGAAGAAATCCTGGACGAGGTGAAGTATCTTGTGGCCCGCGGAGTGAAAGAGTTTCAGGTTATTGCGCAGGAATTGACCTATTATGGCGTAGATTTATATAAGAGGCAGATGTTGCCCCAATTAATTGAAAAAATCTCAGAAATTCCAGGTGTGGAATGGATACGTTTGCATTATGCTTATCCGGCTCATTTCCCGATGGATTTATTCCGCGTAATGCGCGAGCGTCCCAATGTATGTAAATATATGGATATTGCCTTGCAGCATATCAGTGATAATATGTTGGAGAAAATGCGCCGTCATGTTACTAAAGAGGATACTTATCGGTTGATAGAAAAGTTTCGGGAAGAAGTGCCGGGAATTCATTTGCGTACTACGCTTATGGTGGGGCATCCAGGAGAAACGGAAGCTGACTTTGAAGAGTTGAAGGAGTTTGTCCGCAAGGTGCGCTTCGATAGAATGGGGGCATTTGCATATTCCGAGGAGGAAGGTACGTATGCCGCTGCCCATTACGAAGACAGCATTCCTCAAGAAGTAAAGCAAGCCCGGTTGGATGAATTGATGTCCATCCAGCAAGGTATTTCTGCCGAACTGAGCGCAGCAAAGGTAGGCAGGCAGATGAGAGTAATAATCGACCGTCTGGAAGGTGATTACTATATCGGACGTACGGAGTTCGATTCTCCCGAAGTAGACCCGGAAGTGCTGATTGAATGTGGTGATGAACCGTTGGAGATTGGTGGCTTTTATCAGGTAGAGATAATAAATTCCGATGATTTCGACCTTTTTGGACGGATTATTTAAATATTTCCTTTCGTACTTCTTGTGTATGTGGGGAAGATTTGCTAATATAGCACAGTAGTTCACAATTTTAAAGCTTGGATTTTGAATAACAAAGAATTTACTTCGGAATTGTCACGCAGGTTAGGGTATACTTTGAAGGATACTTCGGAGTTGGTTACTTCTTTACTGTCGGATATGACGCGGCAACTGGAAGAAGGGAATATGATTTCCATACAAGGTTTTGGAACATTCGAAGTGAAAAAGAAAGCGGAACGTATATCCGTAAATCCAACAACCAAACAGCGTATGCTGGTTCCGCCTAAACTGGTGTTAACTTATAAACCCAGTACTTTGCTAAAGGATAAGTTTAAGTGATCTTTCTTTTAAAATCTTCCATATTATGAATGAAAAACTAAACATACAGGATCTGATTGACTTGCTGGCTGAAAAGCATGGCATGAGCAAGAAGAATGCCGATAGTTTTGTGAAAGAGTTTTTCCAACTGATTGAAGAAGCGTTGGAAAAAGACAAGTATGTGAAGATTAAAGGCTTGGGCGCTTTTAAACTGATTGATGTGGAAAGCCGGGAGAGTGTAAATGTCAATACTGGGGAACGCTTTGAGATACAGGGCCATACCAAAGTCTCATTTACTCCGGAGCCTGCTCTGAAAGATATTATCAATAAGCCGTTTGCACATTTTGAAACAGTAGTGCTCAATGAAGGTACTGTTTTAGAAGATACCCCTGTAGATAGTGGCAGTGAGGAAGATGAAGATACGGAGCAGAAAGTGGAAGATGTTGTGCCGGAAGTGGTTGCCGGTAGTGCGGTTGAGACACCGGAGATTGCGGAGAAAATCGATAGTCCTGTCGAACCGGAACCTGTAGAAGAAGCCGTTGTTCCTGTGGAGACTGTGGCTTCGGAGGAAGTTAATGAAGAGAGGGTGGAGGTTATCAAAACTGCCGGCCCGGCTGAATCTTCCGCAATGAAATACTTCATTGCCATCGTGGCTCTTGTGGTATTGCTATGTGCAGGAACCGTCGCTTATTTGTATTATCCTGATTGGTTTGACGGATTATCGGCTGAATCACCTGTGGAGGAAACCGCTGACAATGAAGCTGGCAATGCGGCAGGTAATACGGTCTTGATGGATAGTGTCGGTGTTAAGGACAGTGTGGTGATTGCCGTAAAAGATACTGTGTCGAAGAAGCTGATTGCTGAGCCTGTAATAAAACAGCAGGAAGCACCGGTTGCCGTCAGACAGCCTGTGGTGGCAGCCGCTACATCTGCTTCCCAGCCGAAAAAAGAGAAGAAAGTTGAGTATGTACCCGATTCTACCAATTATACCATTGCAGGAACGCAGGCGACATACACGATAAAGCCGGGTGAGACATTGACCAGAGTGGCTCTTCGTTTTTATGGAACTAAAGCGTTATATCCATATATAGTAAAGCATAATCCGGACGTTATCAAAAAACCGGATAATGTACCTGCGGGCACAACAATAAAGATACCTAAATTAGTGAAGAAGCAGTAAAAAGATACTGCTTCTTTTTTGTTAAATACTCAGAGCTTGTTTAAATATTCTTGAAGAAGTATTTTCTTCAAGAATATTTGAGTTTCTTCCTGGTCTGTTTTCCTCTTTTTATCCGTTACATAGCCTGCTATGCTCTTAGTAAAAACAGAAAAATATTTTCAAAGAAGAACTCTTGAAAAGAATGCTGAACAAAATTAAACAGGCTCTAAACTCTATGAAAGTAGTTTAATCTAAAGGTTTCACATTGTTTTTTAATAAAAATTAGTTGCTATGGTTAATTTATTCCCGTACTTTTGGAAACGAATTATAATTACCGGTGTATGGCCGGGCGAAAACGAAAAATTAAACATTAAAATACATTGATTTATGGCTGAAACAATTGATATCCGCGAATTGAACGAGCGGATTGAAAGACAAAGTGCTTTCGTTACCAATCTTACTACGGGCATGGACCAGGTTATTGTAGGACAAAAGCACCTGGTAGAGTCGTTGTTAATCGGTTTGTTGTCTGACGGACATGTGTTGTTGGAAGGTGTGCCCGGTTTGGCAAAAACATTGGCTATCAAAACACTGGCTTCATTGATTGATGCACAATATAGCCGTATTCAGTTTACACCTGACTTGTTGCCGGCGGACGTTATCGGTACGATGGTTTACAGCCAGAAAGATGAAGCTTTTCAGGTAAAGAAAGGACCTGTATTTGCCAATTTTGTATTGGCCGATGAAATTAACCGTGCTCCGGCCAAGGTGCAAAGTGCTTTATTGGAAGCTATGCAGGAACGCCAGGTTACCATAGGTAAGGAAACATTCAGACTGCCTGAACCTTTTTTGGTGCTTGCAACTCAGAATCCTATCGAACAAGAGGGTACGTATCCGTTACCTGAAGCGCAGGTAGACCGTTTCATGCTGAAGGTAGTTATCGACTATCCTAAACTGGAAGAAGAAAAATTAATTATACGCCAGAATATAAACGGAGAAAGACTGAATGTAAAGCCTATTCTGAAAGCAGACGAGATTATCGAAGCGCGTAAGGTCGTACGTCAGGTATATTTGGATGAAAAGATTGAAAAATATATTGTCGATATTGTATTTGCAACCCGTTATCCGGAGAAGTATGATTTGAAAGAACTGAAAGATATGATCGGATTCGGCGGTTCCCCTCGTGCATCTATCAATCTGGCATTGGCGGCACGCAGTTATGCTTTCATCAAACGCCGTGGCTATGTTATCCCGGAAGATGTGCGCGCCGTGGCACATGATGTATTGCGCCACCGCATCGGTCTGACTTATGAAGCTGAAGCAAGTAATATGACTTCGGATGAAATCGTCAGCAAAATATTGAATAAGGTTGAAGTGCCCTAATGTAAACAATTTGTTTACTATTTATGTATTACTGAATGGAAACAACTGATTTATTAAAAAAAGTCCGTCAGATTGAGATAAAGACGCGCGGATTGTCCAATAATATTTTTGCGGGCCAGTATCATTCGGCTTTCAAAGGTAGAGGTATGGCTTTTTCCGAAGTGCGTGAATATCAGTTTGGTGACGATATACGCGACATAGACTGGAATGTAACGGCTCGTTTTCATAAACCCTTTGTGAAGGTGTTTGAAGAAGAACGTGAATTGACTGTAATGTTGCTGGTAGATGTTTCCGGTAGTCTGGAGTTCGGTACTGTGAAGCAGATGAAGAAAGATATGGTGACGGAAATAGCTGCTACATTGGCTTTTTCCGCCATTCAAAATAATGATAAAATCGGTGTCATCTTCTTTTCAGACCGGATAGAAAAGTTTATTCCACCCAAGAAGGGACGTAAACATATACTATATATCATTCGCGAATTGCTTGATTTCCGTCCGGAAAGTCGCCGGACCAATATCCGTCTCGGCTTGGAGTATCTTACGAATGTTATTAAGCGTCGTTGTACGGCTTTTGTCTTATCGGACTTCATCGACCAGGAGAGTTTTAAAAATGCCATGACTATTGCCAATCGGAAGCATGATGTTGTGGCTATTCAGGTATACGACCGCCGTGTAGAGGAGTTACCTGCTGTGGGGCTGATGAAAATAAAAGATGCGGAAACGGGTCACGAACAATGGATTGATACTTCTTCGCGTGCCGTACGGCGTGCTCATCGTGATTGGTGGGTGAATAAGCAGACGGAACTGAATGATACATTTACTAAGAGCAATGTAGATAATGTGTCAGTACGTACGGACCAGGATTATGTGAAAGCATTGATGAATTTATTTGCGAAAAGAAACTAATCGGAGAATGAAAAGATATTTATTTCTGATAACGCTGTTGACAGCATTGACGGGTAGGATAATAGCCCAGTCGGTGACAGTGGATGCTACAATTGATTCCTTGCAAATCCTTATCGGGGAGCAGGCCAAGATTAAGCTTCAGGTTTCATTGGACACTGATAAGCGCGCTATTCTTCCTGCCTATACTGATACTTTGGTGCGTGGAGTGGAAATTGTTGATATAGCCAAGCCCGATACACAGATGCTGAATGACGGCAGGCGCTCGTTGATAACTCAGGAGTACACCGTAACTTCCTTTGACTCGGCATTATATTATTTGCCCCCGATGGAGGTGCTTGTTGATAATAAGGCATATCGCTCCAAAGCTTTGGCATTGAAAGTGTATTCCATGCCGGTAGATACGTTGCATCCCGATCAGTTTTTTGGTCCTAAACCCGTAATGAAAGCACCTTTTGCATGGGAAGACTGGTATACGTCTATCGCTTGTGCTGTATTGTTTGTGCCGTTCCTGTTGCTGTTTATCTATCTTGTGAAACGTATTCGCGATAACAAACCGATAATTCGTAAGGTGAAGGTAGAACCGAAACTGCCGCCGCATCAGTTGGCTATGCAGGAAATAGAACGCATCAAAGGTGAGAAAGTATGGCAGAAAGGACAATCGAAGGAGTATTATACAGAATTAACAGATGCTATTCGTACTTATATAAAAGACCGTTTCGGTTTCAATGCATTGGAAATGACTTCCTCTGAAATCATTGATAAACTATTGGAAATGAATGATAAAAATGCAATATCGGATTTGCGTATCCTGTTCCAAACCGCGGATTTAGTGAAGTTTGCCAAACATAATCCACTGATGAATGAGAATGATGCAAATTTGATTAATGCGATTGACTTTATCAATGAAACAAAGGAAAAAGAAGATGAAAATGCCAAGCCGCAGCCTACTGAAATTACTATCATTGAAAAACGTTCCTTGCGTACCAAGATACTGCTTGGTGCAGGTATCGTTGCTTTAACGGCAGCACTTGCCGGTTCACTGATATATATAGGTTTGGAGCTGTATAACTATTTTGCCTGAAAGTAAAAGCAGGGAGATACGCTTCAATCATAAATCATAATTTGTAAAATTGTAAATATCATGGTTTTTGCCAATATTGAATATTTATTTTTGCTGCTGTTGCTTATACCTTATATAGTATGGTATATCATGAGGCGGAAGAATAGTGAAGCCACGCTTCAAATTTCAGACGCTCGTGTATATGCGCATGCTCCTAAGAGCTATAAGAATTACTTGCTGCATGCACCATTTGCATTGAGGATAATAGCTTTAGCTTTGATTATTATCGTTTTAGCCAGGCCGCAAACTACTGATAGCTGGCAGAATAGTGAAATAGAGGGTATTGATATAATGCTTGCCATAGACGTTTCCACCAGTATGTTGGCTGAAGATTTGAAGCCGAATCGCCTGGAAGCGGCCAAGGATGTGGCGGCAGAGTTTATCAATGGTCGTCCGAATGACAATGTCGGCATCACGCTATTCGCCGGAGAAAGTTTTACGCAATGTCCGTTGACGGTAGATCACGCCGTGCTTTTGAATTTGATAAAGGACGTAAAGTGCGGACTTATTGAGGACGGTACAGCGGTGGGAATGGGCATCGCCAACGCGGTTACCCGGTTGAAAGACAGCAAGGCCAAATCAAAAGTTATCATTCTGCTGACGGATGGTACGAACAACAAAGGAGATATTTCTCCATTGACGGCTACCGAGATTGCAAAAAGTTTCGGTATTCGTGTCTATACCATCGGTGTGGGTACTAACGGTATGGCGCCATATCCGTATCCGGTAGGCGGGACAGTGCAATACGTCAATATGCCGGTTGAGATAGACGAGAAGACTTTGACACAAATTGCCGGGACAACAGACGGCAATTATTTTCGTGCTACGAGTAATTCGAAGCTAAAAGAGGTATATGAAGAAATTGACAAACTGGAGAAAACGAAACTGAGTGTGAAAGAATACAGTAAGCGTCAGGAGGAATACCGCTGGTTTGCACTGGCTGCTTTCTTCTGCGTACTGCTGGAAGTCCTGTTGCGCAATTCGATATTGAAGAAAATACCGTAAGGAAGTTTGTGATTTTTTTATGGATGTGCTTTATGTCGTGCACAGATTAATATGAATAGTAAATCGTAAAATAGTAAATAAGAAGATGTTTCGATTTGAAGAACCTGCATATTTGTCCTTGTTGCTGTTGCTGCCTTTATTGGCAGCCTTTTACTTGTATTCCAATTATCGGAGACGAAGGAATATTCGTAAGTTCGGTGATCCGGTGCTGATGGCGCAATTAATGCCAGATGTGTCCAAGTACCGTCCGGATGTGAAGTTTTGGATGGTATTTGCCGCTATCGGATTGTTTGCAGTGCTGCTGGCTCGTCCCCAATTCGGCTCTAAACTGGAGACTGTGAAACGTCAGGGAGTGGAAGTGATGATTGCGCTGGATATCTCAAACTCAATGTTGGCGCAAGATGTACAGCCCAGCCGCTTGCAGAAAGCAAAAAGATTGGTGGCACAGCTGGTGGACAAAATGGAAAATGACAAGGTAGGTATGATTGTTTTTGCGGGTGACGCTTTTACACAGCTTCCTATTACCAGTGATTATATATCGGCCAAGATGTTTTTGGAATCTATCGACCCTTCATTGATTTCTAAACAAGGTACAGCTATTGGAGCAGCCATTAATTTAGCTTCCCGCAGCTTTACTCCGCAAGAAGGCGTAGGACGTGCAATCATTGTCATAACAGATGGTGAAAATCACGAAGGTGGCGCGGTAGAAGCCGCTAAGGCTGCTGCCGAGAAGGGCATTCAGGTGAATGTACTCGGTGTGGGTATGCCCGAAGGAGCACCTATTCCGGCAGAAGGAACCAATGATTATCGTCGCGATCGTGACGGAAATGTTATTGTGACCCGTTTGAACGAGCAAATGTGTCAGGAGATCGCCAAATCCGGTAAC
>OISU01000532.1_pt1 | contig 9233 bp, 6 predicted proteins | sample 1586491 | NCBI WGS metagenome assembly OISU01 (sample SAMN02674970, study PRJEB24791) | human gut metagenome, SKBSTL043 | isolation source: stool | host: Homo sapiens | place: USA
ACTGGCGAGAAAGAGAACACGAGAAGTATTTAGAGCAGGTGGACAGAAAAAACCACTTGCTCTTTTTTTCATCATTGGATCATGACGGACATTTTATAGATAACATCGCTGATGAAAGCGTTGATGTAGAAAAGATTGTTGAAACACAGATGATGATTGAAGCAGTCCGAAATGCTATATCAATGCTCAATGCAGAAGAAAGAGATATTGTTGAACGCTTATATTTCAATGATGAAACGCTATCAAGCATAGCGAGAGGTAAGAAAGTGAGCTATCAAGCTATACAATGGCGAAAAAATAGCATTCTTAAAAAACTAAGGGTGCTATTGGAAGAATTTATGAAGTAATCGCCTTGTGCATGAAGGCAGATTTTCCTTTTATAAAGTGAAGGGAGATCTGTCCTCTTAATTTAATTGAAGAATTATTTTCAAGAATAACTTAAAAGAAAATCTCTCTGAAAGCCAATAGGTAATTGTTCTTTGACAACTGAATAGACCAAGGTAGGACTTTATCTACTTGTGGAGAATTATGACTTACGCCATGATCTTTCTGCTGAAAGCAATTTCGGTTCTATGAATACTGGGTTAGCCAAGGATACAAGAAAGTGAGCGATAAATAAGAATACATAAAAAACAGAGGTGGCAATCTGTTCGGTGATACAAGTAGCGATAATGATACTTCAATAGTTTAAGCCGGCTCGTCTTAATAAGGGGCGGAGGTGAGATTCCTATGTTGCTGCCAAGCACCTACCAATGTCATAAAACTTAAAAATGATTTTTAACGAGGAGGGTTTAGAATGAATAACGAATTACTAAAATATAGCCTCCAATTATCTATGCTATCTATCTTGCTTTCCAAACATTTACTAAATGACATTGAATACAGGAAGATAAAATTAAAACTGATGAAAAAGTACAACATTTCAACAGAATTATATTTATAATGTTTTGCAAGTGTGGTATAATGAAACTGCATAGAAAGATACAAAAAAGGAGGCGGATGCAGTGAAAAAAGATGTAAAAGTTATTAAAGGTGATACCACACTGAAAAGAACTGCATCAGGCTGTGTTGAACGCTCAATAAAACGAGTGGCAGCTTATTGCAGAGTTAGTACGGACACTGAAGATCAGATTAACAGCTATAATTCTCAGGTGGAACACTACACAGAATTTATCAAGAAAAATAAAGAGTGGACTCTCGCTGGAATATATGCTGACGAAGCGATAACAGGAACACAGGTTGATCGAAGAATTGACTTTCAAAGGTTGATAAATGACTGTATGAATGGCGATATAGATATGATAATTACAAAGTCTATATCAAGATTTGCGAGAAACACATTAGACACCTTAAAGTATGTAAGAAAGTTAAAGGAGTTTAATGTTGCAGTCTTTTTTGAAGAGGAAAATATAAACACCTTAACAATGGACGGGGAGTTGCTTTTAACAATTTTAAGTTCAGTTGCTCAACAGGAAGTAGAGAATATTTCAGCCAATGTCAAAAAAGGTTTGAGAATGAAGATGGAAAGAGGAGAAATGGTCGGCTTTCAAGGGTGTTTAGGCTATGACTATGATCCGGAAACTAAAAGCATTTCTATAAATGAAAAAGAAGCTGAGATTGTAAGGTATATTTTCAGAAGATATATTGAAGGTGTTGGCGGTATGGTAATTTCCAGAGAACTGGAAGAACAAGGATATTTATCGCCAAGAGGAAATAAAAGATGGACTGAAACAACTGTTTTAGGAATCATAAAAAATGAAAAATATAAAGGGGATCTTATGATGGGAAAGACCTATACGGTTGATCCTATTTCAAAGAGAAGATTGGATAATTTCGGAGAACAGGATAAGTTTTATATAGAAAACCATCACGAGCCAATCATTTCAGAAGAAGATTTTGAAAAAGCTCAAGGTATTAGATTGAGAAGGTCAAAAAACAGAAATACTGTTGCCAATAATGGTGGTAAAAGAGAAAAGTATTCAAGAAAATATGCTTTTAGCAGTATGCTTGAATGTGGATTTTGCGGTCATAATCTTTCAAGAAGAAATTGGCATTCGAGTTCAGAATATACAAAAGTTATATGGCAGTGTGTCAATGCTACTAAAAACGGAAAGAAGTATTGTCCGCATAGTAAAGGGATTGAAGAAGAAGCCATAGAAAAAGCATTTATGGAAAGCTATCGTCAGGTATGCCATAATAATGTGGAAATTACCAATGAATTCCTTAAAACTGTGGAAGAAGAATTGAAAGACAACAGTTTAGCTAAAGATCTGAAGAAGATAACAAATCAACTTGATAAGGTACTAAAGAAAGAAAAGGATCTTGTTGAGTTAAGGCTGAATGAGTCAATCAGCATGGATATATATCAGGACAAGTATAATGAAATAGCTATTAGTAAAGAGAAACTACTTGCAGAAAAGAGGACTTTAGAGGTAACACTTACCGATGAAAAAGCATTGAAGAAAAGGCTTGAGGGATTTAAAAAATTACTTGAGTCCAATAAATACCTTGAGGAATTTGATAGAGCTGTATTTGAAAGTATAGTAGATAAAATCATCATTGGGGGAACTAACGATGAAGGAGAAATTGATCCTGCAATGATTACTATCATATATAAGACAGGGAAAAAGGATTCTCAGGACGGAAGATTATTTAAGAGCAGAAGAAAAAATGCTAAGGAAGTTAATGAGGAAACTGACAATAAATTGTATCCTCAATCAAGCGACGAGGTTAATAATTTGTGTTCCTATCCTATGGACAATACATGTGGAGACAGTAGCATTGCTGATACGAGGGAAAAGTAAATAAGGATAAACCTTAGCAGAATAAGGGTTTTTAGTGTTCTTACATACTAGGAAATAAGATGTAATTATGGCTGGAACCCCTTATTTTTGTGTGCATATGAGACTAGAAATACAGTTGAGTAGACAAAAGACACATACCACAATGGATGTTAGAAAAGAAAAAGAATTTCTGCTACCACTTCCAAAGAAAATGATACGAGATTTCTATCGCTTACGTTTAAGGTAGTAAATACGCATTTGTTTTAAAAGTATCTTTAATGTATAGGATAAAATGTTATAATAAAAATAGATTTAACAAAAGTGCGTATTCATACTATATTATTAAATAGAGGCGTGAAATGGAAGTAGAAAGACCAAGATATTTGAAGCAATTAATAGATAAAAAAGATAATGGAAGAGTAAAGATCATTACAGGCGTTAGAAGATGTGGGAAATCATATCTTTTATTTGAATTGTATCGAAAATATTTACTGTCTATTGGGATAAATGAAAATCAGATTATCATGATTGCTCTTGATAGTTTGAAGAATGTGCAATATAGAAATCCCATAGAATTAGATGATTTTCTAAGAGAAAAAATTCGGGATAATGTATTACGATATTATATTTTTATCGATGAAATTCAATTTGTAGAAGAAATTTCAAACCCATATCTGAAAAATAGTGACTCAAAGATATCCTTTGTAGATCTTGTATTAGGCCTTATGAAAATCTCCAATGTCGATGTATATATTACAGGGAGCAATTCCAGGATGCTTTCATCAGATGTGTTAACACAATTTCGAGATCGTGGCGATGAGATAAGAGTCTATCCATTTTCATTTGCTGAATTTTATTCATGCTATGATGGAGATAAAAGAAAGGCTTTCGATGAATATTGTTTATACGGTGGTATGCCTATATCTGTGCAACTTAAAAATCATGAAGAAAAGAGCAAATATTTAAAGAATATTTTTACAAGCACTTATATTAAAGATGTGGTAGAGCGTCATAAAATCTTGAAAGATGTGTCTATAATAGATGATTTGCTGGATATCATATCTTCATCCATTGGTTCTTTATCGAACCCAACCAAGTTAGCTAGTACCTTTATGTCAGAAAAGAATATAAAGATATCTCAATTTACAGTTAGTAATTACTTGGATTACTTCATTGATGCTTTCTTAATAGAAAAAGCCAGGAGATTTGATGTGAAAGGGAGGAAGTATATTTCATCCCCATATAAATATTATTTTTCCGATATTGGCCTGAGAAATGCAAGACTAAATTTTAGGCAGAATGAACAATCACACATTATGGAAAATGTAATATACAATGAACTGCGAATGAGAGGGCTAAATGTAGATGTTGGTGTCGTAGAATATAATTATAAAAATGAGAACAAAAAAACAGTCAGAAAGAACTTAGAAGTTGATTTTATTATTAATAGAGGAAGTAATAGATACTATATTCAATCAGCACTTAATGTGGATACAAAAGAAAAACAAATGCAGGAAACAGAATCTTTGAGAAGAACCGGAGATTCCTTTAAAAAAATGGTGATAGTAAGAAATAACATTATACCTCGATATGATGATGATGGTATTTTATATATTGGAGTAGAGGACTTTCTTTTAGATGAAACGTCAATAGACTTATAGAAATATCAATACCGCATTTAATAAAAATACGTATTTACAAAAATCTATTATGTGACATGGCTCAGAGAAATCTGGGCTTTTTTAATGCCACGTTTGTCCTGTAACCTGGATTTTAGAGATAGGTGAAAGGTTCTGCGTATTATTAAACCATGCTGTTAGCATTGCAGTCGTTAAATATGATTTATCATGACATATCGTTTCATGTGGAGACAGTAGCTTTGATAATACAGGGGAAATATGTGTCGAATGAAGTGAAGGAAGAAAAAATTTTACGAGCAATCGTGTTGAAAAGCTCTGTATAATCGCCTACACTATTACAAGTGGGATTGTTATGTGGAAGGAGCGTATGAAGATATGGCTCAACATAAAAAAGACTATATAACCCTTAATATAAAGATGGACGCGGCACTAATGCGTCGTTTTGCAACATACTGCAAAGATGTTGGTCAGACAAAAACTCTGGCCGTTGAGCGCATAATTGGTGCGTTTCTGGATGAGCGTGGCGCGAAGGCCGAAAAGGAACGTAAGGAGGCTGAAAATCTATGATAAAGCAGATTAAATCAAAGGCTCGTGTAGCTGATCATGGCGAAGTCTTTACGGCTACACGTGAAGTCGATGCAATGCTTGACTTAGTGAAGCAGGAAACAGAGCGTGTAGACAGCCGCTTCTTGGAGCCAGCCTGCGGAGATGGCAATTTTGTTGCTGAAATTCTTCGGAGGAAATTGGTTGCTGCAAAAAAGCGCGCAATTCCGCCGAGAAAGAAGAAACCTTTGCCATTAGAATTTGAGAAACAATCTGTGATTGCAGTGGCTTCTATTTATGGTGTTGACCTGATGATGGACAATGTAAATGCTTGTCGACGACGGCTCTATGACATTTGGAATGATGAGTATGAGGCAATCTGCAAGAACGAAGCTGATGATGAATGCCGTGAGGCAGTCAAATTTATTCTTAGAAAAAATATTGTTTGCGGTAATGCTCTCAGCTTGAAAGTTGTTAATGAGAACGGTGAAGATACGGATGAGCCAATCGTATTTTCCAAGTGGTCATTTGTGATGGGCACAAAGATACAGCGCAAGGATTATCGGTTTGATAAGTTGCTTGCTGGCGAATACGAGCCGACAGCAAAAAAAAAACAGCGTAAAACTGAGCCTATTGCCCAATTGAATCTGATAGATATTCCGGAAGAAAAATCGAGTGACGAAGGAGAGTTTTTGAGGTCCTATGTTACTGACTACAGGAGAGTACAAGACTATGGCGAGTAATCTTTACAATACGATGTATAATCCCGATGTATTGTCCTGCATTGCCAACCTTTCCAGTGATGAGGTGTTTACACCGCCAGAATTAGCTAATGCGATGTTGGACATGCTTCCGCAGGAATTATTCGAGAATCCTGATACAAAGTTCCTTGACCCTGGATGCAAGAGCGGGGTCTTCCTTCGAGAAATTGCGAAGCGGCTTCTGAAAGGATTGGAGCCTCTCTATCCTGATTTGCAAGAGCGGACGAACCATATATTTAAGAAACAGTTGTATGGCATTGCTATTACTGAACTGACATCGTATTTGTCAAGACGTAGTCTTTATTGCTCAAAGTTTGCAAACGGCAGGTATTCTGTCGTGAGTTTCGATACTATTGACGGGAATGTTCGGTTCAAGAATGTGCAGCATCGTTGGCAGAATGGAAAGTGCGTATTCTGTGGTGCTTCGAAGAGAGAGTATGATCGTGCTGATGACTTGGAAACATATGCTTATGAATTGATTCATACCACGCAGCCGGAGGAGATTTTTAAGATGAAATTCGATGTGATAATAAGTAATCCGCCATATCAATTGAATGATGGTGGTGGAAATGGGGCAAGTGCAAAGCCAATTTACCAATTATTCGTAGAATGTGCAAAGAAGCTTAATCCAAGATTCCTTACTATGATTACACCATCAAGATGGTTTACGGGCGGTAAAGGGCTTGATGAATATCGAAATAATATGCTTCACGATAATCATATAAGGGTTATCCATGATTTTCCCGAAGCTTCTGATTGTTTTACTGGTGTCCAGATAAAAGGTGGTGTTTCCTACTTCCTGTGGGATAGGGACAATGAGGGAAAATGCGCCGTCTTCTCCCACAAAGGGAACGAAATATTCGGTCCAGTAGAAAGGCCGCTTCTTGAGGCAGGCTGTGATACATTTATACGCTATAACAAAGCCGTCGATATTCTTCACAAGGTGACCGTATACAAAGAACAATCTATGGAAAAATTAATTAGCACGAGGCTTCCTTTCGGCTTACCAAACACATATAAAGGCAATAAGACTCGTAATGCTAGTTCAGATTTAAGAATATATGTTAGCGGCAATGATCGTGAAGTGCGTGGCACCATCGCATATGCTCCACTCCATGATATATGCAAAGGACACAAAATGATTCCTTGGCATAAGGTTTATATAGCAAAAGCTGGTAGCGGTAGCGATACGTTTCCTCATCCAATTTTACCGAAACCATTTTATGGTGAACCAAATACCATTTGCAACGAGAGCTATCTCGTTATTGGGCCATTTGCAGATCAAACAGAGTGTGAAAATGTAATGTCTTATATTGCTACGAAGTTTTTTCGATTCCTTGTGCTCCTGAAAAAAAATACGCAGAATGCAGCGCGTGGTGTATATCAACTTGTGCCACAGCAGGATTTTTCTAAACCTTGGACAGATGAGGCGCTATATGTGAAATATGGTCTCACTGATAAGGAAGTGGAATTTATTGATTCTATGATTAAACCTATGGATCTCGGAGGCGATGACTGATGCCTGAAATGGAGTTCTTTCCTCAACGTTCCAGCTCACATCCATTAATTTATGCGTATGAGTTTATAGGAGTTAATTCACATGATGGTTATATAAAGGTCGGTTATACCGAGCGTGATGTTGAGACCCGTGTCAAGGAACAGGTGCATACAGCAGCGGTGCCGTATCGTATTCTTGACTATTGGTCTGCCATGAAGAATGATGGCAGTTGCTTTACAGACCATGATGTGCATGCGGTTCTGAAGGCAAAAGGCAGCCGGCAGTTGAACGCTGGCGAAGACCGCAATGAATGGTTTAAGTGTAGCCTTGATGATGTCAAAGCCGCGGTGGCAGCCGTGAAGGCAGGCATGGAGAATACGGAGAACAGGACACAGACTTTCGAGATGCGTCCTGAGCAGAAACGTGCTGTTGACCTGACGATGGCCTATTTCAGGTCTGTTTATAAAGAAGGCAGCAGGCGTACTCCGAAGTTCCTTTGGAACGCAAAGATGCGCTTTGGTAAGACTTTTGCAGCGTATCAGTTAGCGAAGAAGATGGGAATGAAGCGAGTTCTCATCCTGACCTTCAAGCCTGTTGTCCAGACGGCATGGCGTGAGGATTTAATGACTCACGTCGATTTTGACGGCTGGCAGTTTATTACTCGTTCGACACAACCTGGGGGTCTTACGAATGATCAGCAGTATCAACGTGCTGATAAGGACAGGCCGATCGTCTGCTTCGGTTCTTTCCAGGATTTCCTTGGTGTGAACAAGAATACAGGCGGTATCAAGGCGAACAACGAGTGGGTACATATGACCAACTGGGATCTCGTCATCTTTGACGAGTATCATTTTGGTGCATGGAAGGACAATGCGAAGAAGTTGTTCGAGTCTGATGAAGACTCTTATGAAGAAGACCTTTCTAAATACGATGCCGGCAATGCCTATGATGAAACGTGGCTCCCGATTACGGCGCAGTATTACTTGTATCTGTCTGGCACGCCGTTCCGCGCTTTGAACTCCGGTGAGTTCATTGAGGAACAGATTTATAACTGGACTTATTCTGACGAGCAGCGTTGTAAGGAAGAATGGCCGCATCTGTCTGATTTCCCTGATTATCAGGCAAAGGCTGGGGATATCAATCCCTATGCCGCGCTTCCGCGTATGGTCATGCTGACCTATAAGATTCCTGAATCCATACAGAGGATTGTAAAACAGGGAGATTTTGACGAGTTCGATTTGAACGTTTTCTTTTTGGCTGAAGGAACGGGCAAAGATGCTCATTTCAAGTATGAGGATTATGTTCAGAAGTGGCTGGATTTGATCCGTGGTTCTTATTTGGAGACAAGCGTAGATGAATTGAGACTCGGTGCGCAGAAGCCGCCGATGCCGTTCTCGGATACACGTCTGCTGAACGTCCTGTCTCATACGCTGTGGTTCATGCCGAACGTAGCATCGTGCTATGCGATGGCAAATCTGCTGGCACAGAAGCAGAATGTTTTCTATCACGATTATAAGGTGAATGTGTGTGCCGGTACGCAGGCTGGCATTGGCGTGGCGGCTCTTGATCCTGTCCGTGATTCTATGGATGATCCTTTGGAGTCTAAGACTATCACGCTTTCCTGCGGAAAGTTGACGACAGGCGTTACGATCAGACCGTGGACAGGTATTTTCATGCTGCGGAATCTCTCTTCTCCAGAGAACTATTTCCAGGCTGCTTTCCGTGTACAGTCTCCATGGGAGATTACGAAGGACAATGGACAGCGAGAGATCGTAAAGCAGGAATGCTATGTCTTCGATTTTGCTCTTGACCGTGCACTTCGCCAGATTTCGGATTATTCCTGTCGCTTGAATGTGGCTGAGCATAATCCCGAGAAGAAAGTTGGCGAGTTCATCAAGTTTCTTCCTGTGCTTGCCTATGATGGCAGCGCGATGCGTCAGGTCAATGCCGCTGAGATATTGGATATTGCTATGGCGGGTACTTCTGCCACCCTGCTTGCGAAGAGATG
>OISU01000533.1_pt1 | contig 9190 bp, 7 predicted proteins | sample 1586491 | NCBI WGS metagenome assembly OISU01 (sample SAMN02674970, study PRJEB24791) | human gut metagenome, SKBSTL043 | isolation source: stool | host: Homo sapiens | place: USA
AAATCTTTCATAATCTGTTGGCTTTATAATATTTACAGTCTTTGCGTGCGCCATTGCTGCACGCGATATAATATATTGCATTTTATTGGAATTTGTTTGCTTGCGGACAATGTTCCGGCTTCGCAGAGGCTTTACATCCTCTCTTTGCAGGTACGGACACACCAAGCGTATCGCTACATTGGTTCCTTCCTTGAAGAACCGTTTTTATGGGTGCACGCCGAGACGTCAGGAGCGTTGTTCATGCCAAAAGTAGTTTAAGATAGTGTATAGGAAGTAAACGCATGGTCTGTCGGAGTGAAACAGATGGTCTGTACGGTACAAACAGATGGTCTGTTTACACCATACAGACCATCTGTTTTAAAAGAAAGCATGCACTCATTCTTCCCTTTCCCGTTTGGATTGTGCTTCCGGGCGGGATTTCTTTTGAGGGATACTGTCCGGAGCGGACGTATTCTTCTCCGCTTGTTTTCTTTTCAGCCTTTTCAACTTCCACTTGTTCCAAAAGAGCAGTTCATTCCATTTGTTGAAATCCTTCTTGAAGATGATGCCTATACCCTGAGTGGTGAGGTTGGTCTTGGTGTAATAGCGGTCGTTGGTTTCGTTATAAGCTTTCAGACGGATATCGCCGGAACGGTTTACGAGCCATTCGGCTTGGAAGTCACCTACGAAGTTGGTGTTCGCCATCGGATTCTCGCGATAGCCGAAGTTACCGTTTATGAGCAGGCGGTTATTCAGCAGTTGCCCGGAAAGCATTGTCTCGAACTCCATGTCCGTCCAGCCTTTTTCTCCGGTACTGAAGTTTGTGCCGAAGTTCCAGTTATTGCTGTCGATAATCTGCGAGAGTGCATTGTTCAGTTGTCCGGAAAGGGTAGAAGAGAGCACGCTCGACATCATGTTGGAGTTGCCGGTGGCGTCTACATTCTCCGGAGTATAGAACTTGCCGATACCTAAAAGGTAGAGTATCTGCATGTTCATCTGCTCGTCCGTAGGGATATAATTCCGTACCAACGCCTGTACTTCGTCGCGTTCGTTGGGCAGCTCCAGGCTCATTTTGATGTCCGGTGAGGTGAGCTGTCCGGTCAGCGCCATGAGGCAGTTAACCTTGATGTTGGTCTGGTTGACGTAATTGCCGGCATCGGGAACGAGGTCGTTCAGCGAAGCGGAGTTTACAAGATAGCCTGCCTGGATGTCGAGGGTGGCATTGAGCGGCGCGCCGTTAAAGGTGATGGTACTTCCGTCTTTGATGATGAAGTCCTTGCGGATAACTTCCTGCAGGCTGAATTTATAAACTCCCTGGCTGATGCGGTAACTACCGAACATTTTCACATCTCCTTTATTGTAGAATTCGGTGCGGATATTCCCCGTTCCTTTACCGCTGATGTAGTCACCTGCAATGGGGTCCATGATGATTTTCATGGTGGCGTCCGGAGTTGCGTCTATCAGGAGATTCAGTCGTATGTCGGTGTCACTTTCCTTTTCCATGACTTCTTTCTGCGCCTGCTCGTATTCGGACATCAGCATGATGGAATCCTGAAGTACGCGGCGCGGTGTCTTGTCTACGAAGCGTATGAACTGGTTGCTCACTGCCGAGGCGACACCTTCTTTCATATAAGTGAAGTTGGTGTTGCGGTTGGTGGTCATTGCCACGTCGATATTCACCCCGTCTGCCGCATTGCCGGCAATGGTGGCGTTGCCTGTGCCATACACCGTGCCGTAGAAGGGGAAGTCGGGTGATTCTTTGGTGTTCATAACCAGCATATTGTCCACATCGAACCGGAAGCGGTATTCCAAATCCTTGAAATGCCGGTAGTGCAGGTAACCGTTGGCTCTGCCCTGATGCCCTTGCGTATCGAAGATGCGGTTGTTGCGGAAAGTAAGTCCGCCCGGTTCGATAAGTATGCTGTCTTTCAGGGAGAAAGTAGTGTTGAGTACATCTACCTTGAGGGAGGCGTCACCGAATACGCGACCTTCCATTGTCAGCGCCTTGAACTTGCCGTAGAAATGTACGTGGCCGCTGGCACGCCCGTTGAATTCGGGGGTGATGCTCTGCATGTAGTGGTGGATGAACTTCAGGTTGGTGCTGTCGGCTTCGATTTGCAAGTCGAGCGCACTGGTGGGTTTTATGGGGTAGATGTATCCGTATACATGGCTTTTGGCAATGTCTTTCTCGCGGATACGGGCATCCAGGTAGATGCCTTTCACGTCGTGATGCCATTCGCCGTGTATGTTGGCATCGCCTAAAAGACCCTCGTTCAAGCCGAGGTTGCGTATGAAGAGGTCGGTACTCATTACCGGCTTTTTAAGTATTCCGCTGGCATATGCCGGGCCAGTGGCCTCACCTTTGAAGTTGACACCCAGGTCGGCTATATCGAATACGTATCCTATGTTTATCTCTTTCAGGTTCAGGCGTACGGTGTCCTGAGGTTGTTCGGATACGGTTCCGTTGATTTGCAAGTGACGCTCTTTATGGCTGAAGTAGAAATTGTTGACGTGCACTTTGCCCGAGTCGACCACGATTTGCGAAGGGTGTATCTTCCATACGGTGTCGTTGAGGATTACGTTCGTTTCCTGTACGTTGACAATCGTTTTCAGGGCGGGTTTCTCTTTTTGGGCTTGGCGGGAGGATTTTGTGTGTATTTTGTCGTTGCCAGCTTCTTGGGAAGAGTTGCGGACGAATTGAGTGAGAGCCGCTATCTTGCCGCTGTAAGTTACAGCGCTGCTGTTTCCCCAGTTGAATATGGTTTGTATCCGGTCGTCCTTTGCCTTGGCTTCGAGGGCTACGTTTACCGCACCGGTTGTTTTCCGGTTGGTGAAGCGGACTTTTGCCTGGAACTGTTCACCCGGATTTTCGCAGAGAACCACACCCGACTCAAAGAACTTTCCGCCGTAACTCAGCCGTGGAAAGTACCCCTCTACGCGCAACCGTTGCGCTTTGTCGTTGAAATAGCCCTTCAGAGTAGAGTGGGTATATACTTTCAGCGGTATCTGGAATACGGTGGAGAGTATCTCTGTATCGTAGATATGGAGGTCGAAATGGAAATTGTTTTCTGTTTTCTGCGGTTTTCTGGCGGGCTGTATCAGAGCCGGAATGTAACGCCGCATGATGTTGAGCACGCTGGCGGGTAATGTCTGATAGGAATAGTCGCCTTCGATAGTACCGCGCAGGAAGTTGGAACTGATAGTCAGCCGTTTCTGGCGCTCATCGCTCTGAGTGGCAGAAATCCGCAGGTTGTCCATGAAGAAGTTCTGTTCCGGAGCGATGTATTGGAGACTGTCGACGTTGATTTCACCGTTCATGTCGTTGATGGAGCTACCGGTGAAGTCGGCTTTTATTTTTACGGCCAATTCCGTGTCCTTGTATTTGGGTGTGAGGTGCAGGGTGTTAGGGCGGAAATGGTCGATAGCGGCACGGAAGTTGAAGGTGGGTGTCTTGCCGGCAGTATTGATAGAGCCGTTCAGTTGTATGGCTCCGTTTTCGTCGTTGAGCGATACGTTACCGTTGAAGCCGCCTTGCTTATACTCTCCGTCCAAAGTGATGTTTTCGTAAGTATAGTCACTGTAGTCTATGGATGCCACCAGCCCTTTCATGGTAATGGCGGGGGATCTTTGGGCATAATGATTGCCTTTGACGTCCATGTTGAAGGTGACTTTTCCAAGCTTGTCGTTGTTCAGCATCCTGCCCAGTTCGAATCCGGTTGTCTTTACCGCACCCGAATAAGCGAAATAGCCTTTGTCTTTGTCGGAACTGAGTTTGACATCTGTCTTGATGGTGCCTATATCCGTGCGGACTTCGCCATAGGTCACCAGGTCCGTGAAGTATCCGGAAATCTCTCCACGGAAAGATACCGTGCCCAGATTCTGCAATACCGGAGGAACTCCTTTGTAATCTTTACTCAGGTTGCGTACAAAGAATGCAATGCCGTCCGGGTCGGCATATAAATTGGACAGATTGCCGAATATGTATGCATCTTGCGGATGAGACAGATCCTGCAGGGATACATTGCCTTTCAGCAGGAAGTGATCGTTGGAAGAGATAAGCAGTTTCGGGCAGTTGAGCCGGTTGACCGTTCCGGCGGCTTCCATTTCCAACTTCAACTTTTCCTTGAAGGGCTTGAAGGCAGGCACGAATGCCGATATATCCTGTAATGCTACTTCCGAAGGCAGCATACGGAACGAGAAACGGACATCATCGGTGAAATGGCCGAGTGATTCCAGGCTGTCGTATTCCATACGGATGGTATCCATTGCCAAAGAGGTGTTGGGCAAATCTATGGCGAAGTTCTCTATCCGCATCTTCCGGTCGTTGGCTATTATCTTCAGACTTAGCTTTTTCAGTTCGAAGCCGGAGTGCTCCTCTTCAACGCTCATCCGCTTGATGGCAGCGTTGACCGAGTCGTTCTGGAGCGCTTTCAGCGAGATGTTGGCAAGAATGTTGGACAGGCGGATGTGTTGCGGGTTGAACTTGCCCGGAGTGCTTTCGGCTGACAACACATCGTAAGATACCTTTCCGCGTCGTATCAGGAGTGAGTTGATGCGCAGGTCCAGATTGCTCTTCTTCTTGACGGTGTCTTTGGAAGCGAAAGCATCGAGCACGAATTGGAAGTTGGTGCTTGCCTGGGGAGTAGGTCTTTCCAGATTGGCATTGAAACTGAAAAGCTGTACGTTACCGATGGATATCTTTCCGCTGAACAGCGGCAGTATCTCGAACTTAGCGGACAGACGGCCTATTTTCAGCAACTCTTTTCCCGATTGGTCGTTCAGCACCAGGTCGTCGATGATAATCCGGTTCAGCAGTCCTATGTTTATCCGCCCTACTGTGAGCTCGCTACCTAATACGGTGCTCAGCCCCTTGGCAACGAGTACAGACATGCGGTGCTGGACATAAGGAATGTTCAGCAGCAAAATTATTCCGATATAGAGTCCTAACACTATACCGATTATCCAGCGTACTGTCGTTTTCAGCGTTCTGATAGGCGGTTATTTTTTTAATTCAGCCAACAAAAATATGAAATAATACGTTATGGATACTACTTTTATCACTACTTTTGTAGCGTTTAAACGTAAATAAACACTATGAGTACAATAATCTTAGGAATTGAATCTTCATGTGATGACACTTCCGCAGCGGTTATCAAGGATGGCTACCTGCTGTCGAATGTCGTTGCCAGTCAGGCTGTTCACGAAGCTTATGGTGGGGTAGTGCCCGAACTGGCTTCGCGTGCGCATCAACAGAATATAGTGCCGGTGGTGCACGAGGCTTTGAAACGTGCCGGAGTTACCAAGGAAGAATTAAGTGCCGTGGCGTTTACGCGCGGTCCGGGGCTGATGGGGTCTTTGCTGGTGGGTGTGTCCTTTGCCAAAGGGTTCGCCCGTGCGTTGGGGATACCTATGATAGATGTCAATCACTTGACCGGACATGTATTAGCTCATTTTATTAAAGCGGAAGGTGAAGAAAACGTGCAGCCGGAATTTCCTTTCCTTTGCCTGCTGGTTTCCGGTGGTAACTCTCAGATTATTTTAGTAAAGGCCTACAACGACATGGAAATCCTGGGGCAGACAATTGATGATGCTGCAGGTGAAGCCATCGACAAATGCTCCAAAGTTATGGGGCTGGGCTATCCCGGCGGACCGATTATCGACCGGCTTGCCCGCCAGGGAAATCCTAAAGCCTTTACTTTCAGCAAACCGCATATTCCCGGACTGGATTACAGCTTCAGCGGCTTGAAGACTTCGTTTCTGTATTCCTTGCGCGACTGGATAAAGGATGACCCCGATTTCATCGAACATCACAAGACAGACCTGGCAGCGTCGCTGGAAGCTACTGTTGTCGATATTCTGATGGATAAGTTGCGTAAAGCGGCAAAACAGTACAAGATAAAGGATGTGGCCGTTGCAGGTGGTGTATCGGCAAACAATGGTCTGCGAAATTCATTCCGCGAACATGCTGAGAAGTATGGATGGAATATTTTCATTCCCAAGTTCAGCTATACAACGGATAATGCTGCGATGATTGCCATAACCGGATACTTCAAGTATTTGGATAAGGATTTCTGTCCGATGGAAGCGCCGGCTTATTCACGTGTCACTTTATAAGGAAAAAGTATATTGCATATATATAATAAGGTATGAAGACGGAAGAGAAGGTAGGGGAACTGCTGAAAGCAAAGAATTTCTCCCTTTCCACCGCTGAAAGTTGTACCGGTGGTGGAATAGCTGCCTTGATAACTTCGGTTCCGGGGAGCTCGGAGTATTTTAAAGGCGGAATTGTGGCGTATTCCAACGAAATAAAGGCGGATTTGCTCCATGTTTCTGTCGAGACGCTGGCGCAGTACGGTGCAGTGAGCAGGGAGACGGTTGTTGAAATGGTGAAAGGTGCGATGAAAACGTTGAAAACGGATTGCGCGGTTGCCACTTCGGGAATTGCCGGTCCCGGTGGCGGTACACCGGAGAAACCGGTAGGTACTGTGTGGATAGCGGCTGCCTGCAAAAACGAAATTGTAACCATGAAGCAGGAAGGTGATCGCGGAAGAGTGAAAAATGTACAGTCGGCTATTCAAAATGCGCTGTTTATGCTCTGTAGTATGCTGAAATGAGGAAAAAATGTTTTCGTACAACGAATTATTTTAGGAAAAACTTGTTTCGTAACGATAAAAGTGCTTACTTTGCGCTCTGTTTGAAATAAGTATAGATAAAAACTATAAAATAAAGATAGAAATGTCGAAGATTTGTCAAATTACCGGAAAGAAAGCCATGATTGGCAACAATGTTTCACACTCAAAGAGAAGAACAAAAAGAACCTTTGATTTGAACTTGTTTAACAAGAAATTCTATTATGTAGAACAGGACTGCTGGATCAGTCTGAGCATTTGCGCCAACGGTCTGCGCATTATTAACAAAAAAGGTTTGGATGCTGCTTTGAAGGATGCAGTAGCTAAGGGTTATTGTGATTGGAAAAGCATTAAAGTAATTGGCTAAAAGTAGAGGAGAATAACTGATTATGGCAAAGAAAGCAAAAGGTAACAGAGTACAGGTGATTCTGGAATGCACAGAACACAAGGATAGCGGTATGCCGGGAACTTCTCGTTATATTACAACGAAGAACAGAAAGAACACTACCGAGAGATTGGAGTTGAAGAAATACAACCCGATTCTGAAGAGAGTAACAGTACACAAGGAAATTAAATAATAATAGTATAACCCATGGCAAAGAAAACAGTAGCAAGTTTGCACGATGGTTCTAAGGAAGGTCGTGCTTATACGAAGGTTATCAAGATGGTTAAGTCTCCGAAGACCGGTGCTTACATCTTCGATGAGCAAATGGTTCCTAACGAAAAAGTACAGGACTTTTTCAAGAAATAAGATAAATGCAGTTGCTGCAAGGCACTGATTACTTATAAAGCTCCTCTCGCCGATATAGCGGCGGGGGGATTTTTTTTGCTATTAAATCGTTTCGGCTTTTATTATTTGTTAATTTTGTTATATCTTTGTGGCATAATGTATTGTACAAAAAAGTAGACTATGGGATTTTTTAGTTTTTTCTCAAAAGAAAAGAAGGAAACATTAGATAAAGGATTATCTAAAACAAAAGAGAGTGTGTTCGGGAAGATTGCCCGTGCTATAGCCGGTAAATCGAAAGTGGATGATGAGGTGCTGGATAATCTGGAAGAGGTGTTGATTACTTCGGATGTGGGCGTAGAAACTACGTTGAAGATTATAGAACGTATCGAGAAGCGTGCCGCAGACGAGAAATATATGAATGCGAAGGAGCTGAATGTGATTCTGCGCGATGAAATCGCTGCTTTGCTCACAGAGAACAACTCGGATGATGTGGACGACTTTGAAACTCCTGTTACGAAGAAGCCATACGTGATTATGGTAGTGGGAGTGAATGGTGTAGGAAAAACCACGACTATAGGCAAACTGGCTTATCAGTTTAAGAAAGCCGGCAAATCCGTTTATCTGGGTGCTGCCGATACTTTCCGTGCAGCGGCGGTGGAGCAGCTGGTTATCTGGGGAGAACGTGTGGGGGTTCCCGTCATTAAACAGAAAATGGGTGCTGACCCTGCTTCTGTGGCATTTGATACTTTGAGTTCAGCAGTAGCCAATAATGCCGATGTGGTGATTATAGATACCGCTGGACGTCTGCATAATAAAGTGGGTCTGATGAACGAGCTGACCAAGATCAAGAATGTGATGAAGAAAGTGGTTCCCGATGCACCGCACGAAGTCTTGTTGGTATTGGACGGTTCTACCGGACAAAACGCATTTGAACAAGCCAAGCAGTTTACGGCTGCAACCGAGGTGAATGCTTTGGCGGTTACCAAATTGGACGGAACGGCCAAAGGTGGCGTCGTGATCGGTATTTCGGATCATTTCCGTATCCCTGTCAAATACATCGGCTTGGGAGAAGGAATAGAGGATCTCCAGGTTTTCAATAGAAAAGAATTTGTAAACTCCCTTTTCGGAGAATAAAGGGAGTTGTACCATAATATATGAGGAAAAATAAGGTAGATATTATAACGCTGGGATGTTCAAAGAACCTGGTGGATTCGGAGCAGCTTATGCGCCAGTTCGTGGCGAACGGGTATACCGTCGAACATGACCCCCATAAGATTAATGGTGAAATCGTTGTTGTGAATACCTGCGGTTTTATCGGAGATGCCCAGGAAGAGTCGATCAATATGATACTCGATCTGGGAGAGGCCAAGAAGAAAGGGAAGATTGGTAAACTGTTTGTCATGGGATGCCTTTCCGAACGGTTCTTAAAAGACCTGGAAAATGAGTTGCCGGAAGTCGACCGTTTTTATGGAAAGTTCAATTGGAAAGAGTTGCTGAACGATTTGGGCAAATCCTACCACAGGGAATTGGCTGCCGACCGCGTCTTGACGACTCCCCGGCATTACGCCTACCTGAAGATCGCCGAAGGGTGTGACCGTACCTGTTCGTATTGTGCCATTCCGATCAGTACGGGGCGTTACCAGTCCATACCGATGGAAGAGATCGAGAAAGAGGTTCGCCTGCTGGTGAAACAGGGTGTGAAAGAATTTCAGGTGATCGCCCAGGATTTGACTTATTACGGTTTGGATTTGTATAAACGCCATGCGTTGCCGGAACTGGTGGAACGCATCTCCGATATTCCGGGAGTGGAATGGATCCGCTTGCATTATGGTTATCCGTCCCATTTCCCTTA